>Ga0209254_10003696_pt1 | contig 13958 bp, 11 predicted proteins | sample FrelakmetDIP11DI_FD_187148 | JGI IMG/M metagenome (GOLD analysis project Ga0209254, IMG submission 187148) | Freshwater lake sediment microbial communities from the University of Notre Dame, USA, for methane emissions studies - DIP11 DI (SPAdes)... | ecosystem: Environmental > Aquatic >...
GATCTCGTGGGTTGCGGTGCGACCGAGATTGAAGGGCGCTGCCGCCGTGCCGACCGTTCCGAAGGCGGAGTGGCGGATCACGACGCCGTCCGTAGCCGCGGGCCCGCCCGGAAACTGCGCGTACCCGAGCAGGCCGCCGGCAAGCGGGCACACCCAGATGTTGAGATACTTGTCGCTCGGCCAGGCATCCGCGCCTCCGGTGGCGGCGGACTTGACGCTGTCGTCGTCGGAGAAGGCCGTTGTCGCCGTCGCGGTCCGCGTGATGCCCGTCGTGGGGTTGCCGGCGGGATCGGTGGAGGCCAGCTTGAACTCGATCCGCGCGTCCCCCGTCGTAGGGGCAAACGGCGCCGGCACCGTGGCGAGGTCGGCGTTCTTCTGCCTGAAATCCTCGTTCAGTACGTCGACCTGGCTCTGGATCTGCGCGGCCGAAATGTTCTGCACGGCGGTCTTGTAGACGACGTGCACGACGACCGGAATCCTGGTGCAACCCGTGCGCCCGATCACCGGGCTCATGGCGGCGCGCTGCGCCTGGTTCTCGCTGGCCGCTCTCGCCTCGGCGTACTCGGGGATCGTGCGGAGCAGGCGGTAGTGGACGTCCATCGTACCGCAGGTCCGTCGCGTTGGCGGGGCGGCTTCGGCCTCCCCACGGCGGGGCGTTCGCTTCTTCTTCTGTGCCATGTCACTTCTCCTCTCGGACTCGGCGGATGACCAAGCGCTCGGCGTCCACGGTCTCCACCTCGAAGGCCCCGGAGAATCCGGGCGACCTTATGTCGAGGTGCGTGGCTGCCAAGGTCCAGCGTCCCGAGGTCGCTCGGCGCCGGTCATCCGGGCCGGGGCCGACAACCTCGACGACGCCGTCGGGTTTCAGAGTGAACGCGGTGCGGCCGCGCGAAGGCGGGAGTTCACTATCCGGACCCCTGAAGACCAGGCGGGCGCCTTCGTCTTCCTCGTGGGAGTGGATCCAGGCGGACTGAAGGGCTTTCCGGATGTCGGGGGACAACGGGATGCCTCCTTCCGATTCCAGCGAGTTCTATCGCGCGAGACGCACTCGCGTGCGACTCGACGACGACATCAAATGGCGCGGCCCTTCCGGACGCGACCGCTTGAACTCCAGCTTTCTGATATTGCACGAGTCTAGCTGCTGTGGACGGCTTGTCAAGCGCTTTTTCGCGCGCTTTTTCGCGCGCTTTCTCGCGCGCTTTTTCGCGCGCTGTTTGGCCGCGCCGGCCGCCGCGCTTCAAAGACCCAGCAGCGACCGCATGGACACGGCCTCGTTGGCCTCGTAGATCTCGTCGTCTCGGGCGCGCGGCCAGTCGTCGCGCAGCGGCTTCGCGCGGCCGGTGCGGTGGAGACCGACGACCTCCAGGCTCCTGCGGTGGAACACCGGGCTTCCCGAGCTGCCGGGCTCCGTGGGCGTGCGGTAGTGGATGCGCCGGGGACGATCGCAAGGGTCGTCGTCGAGCTCGTGATCGACCACCTCGTTGTCGCTCACGCTGAAGCTGAGGTCCCCCCCTTTCGGGTGTCCGACGATGATGACTTCGGCCCGCTGCCTGGCGTCCACCACGTTGCGCGAGCCCAGGGGTTTCGGCACTCGCGAGAGTGGCAGCGCGAGGCTCGCCGCGACGGGCTCAGCAAGAGCCGCCAGCGCGAAGTCCGCCTGCGATCGCGGTGAATGGCGTTCCACCTTCGCGAGCTTGATCGCGTGTTTCTGTGGAAGGCCATTCCAATAGTGGAACTCCGCCAACGCCTGCCCGACGTCGATCGACCCGGCGTACTCCGGGCTGGCGAGCAGCGCGTCGGTCGCTTCGCCGCCGTGGAGCACGTGGTGGTTCGTGAGGACGTAGACGCCGTCCAGCGGAGGGCACAGGTCCGCCCCGCTCACAAGGAACCCGGTGCCCGCCCGGTCCGGATCGTTCGCATCGACGATGCGGCAGACCGACTTCGCCCGGTCGAGCAGGCGGAGCACGCGATCGAGGGGGATGGCGCTTCCCGCGCCGAAGGTGGCCTCGGCCTGTCCAGCGGCCGCCCGGAGCCGGGTGGCCAGTTGCTGGAGACCGACCGCGGTATAACGGGCCCCGCCCTTGGCGGCGGTGAGCTGCCGCGCCTTGAGGTGCAGCAGCAGGGACGACCGCAGTTCGTCGGGGTCGTCCGGCGCGATCTGCCAGATCTCTCTCAGTTGGCGCTCGGTGCCCGCGAGGGAGAAGGCGTCCGCGTTCGCCATGTTCCAGTACTGGGCAAAACACTCCGCGACCTCGTCGTCGCGGCCGAGCGCGAGATACGCCTCGCCCGCTGAGGCGTAGTCCCAGGCGCTCCACTCTGGACGGGCACGCTCGAAGAGCCTGTCGAGGAGGCGCTGCGCCCAGGTTTCCGTGCTGTCGGTTCCCGCCGCGAGACCGTCCCGCTTCGCCCTCGCTGCGAGGGCAACGATGTTGGCGCCGTGCCACGCCGGGTTCAACTCGAAGACGTGGGCGTAGGCATGCACGGCGGCCCGCAGTTCCTCTTCTCCCGTCGCCCCCCCGGCGGCAGCCTGGACGAAACGCTGCTTGTGCACACGGCCCAGCAGTCCCGTGACCTCGCTCCGCTCCCGGCTGGTGCCACCGTGCTCCACGTCCTGCACCAGTCCCTCGAGGAGTGTGGCGGCTTCACCGAGGAGGCCCAGCTCGATCCTGGCCTGGGCCAGCTGCCGCTTCACATGAACCAGGAGCGTGCCGTCGGCGAGGTTCGCCGCCGCGGCGGCAAAGACGAGCATCGGTGCGTAGCAGCGTCGGCTGCGCAACCTGTCCAGCACGTGTCGGACGAGATCGCCGTCGATCGGGGCCCGGAGCGCGGCGAGCAGCCGGGGCATCTCGTCCCGCGCGCCCTCGCATCCCGACTCGTCGAGCGCCTTGAACAGGGCGTCGGCTGCTTCCTTCATGGCTGCCTCGCCGGGATCCACGCCTTCCAGGTCAACCCGAGTTCCGTGAGCGTCGCGCGGAGCCGGGCATTCGCGTGCGCATAGTTGGCCTGCTTTGGAATCCCCGCGAAGTGCAGCCCCACGACGAGCTGCCCGTCGTTGCCGAGATCCACCACGCAGGAGCCGGAGTTGCCGCCCAGCGTCGTGGCATCGTGCGCGAACACCGTCTGGCCCGTGCCGGCGGCGGCGCTGCCCAGGCCCCGATCGATCTCGCCGGGCGCGAAGCGCTTCACGCCATACCGGTACCGGAACAGCCGATCGAGCAGGCCGTCCTGGTACGTGCCCGATCGCGGCTCCGCCGGGTAGCCGATCGTGAAGATCGGCCGCCCCTCGACGATCTTGTCGGCGTCGCTTTCGAGGAGCAGCGGAGCAGGAAACGCGGCCCTTTCGGACGGCTCGCACTCGAGGATCGCGACGTCCAGCTTCTCGTAGTCCACGCGCCAGGGGTCGATCGTGTCCCGGCCGGCGAAGGCCACCGACCGGATCGCGAACTGGCGGGAGCGGTTCGTGTCGGGATTGGCGTCGAAGGTGATCGTCGGGGCGCCGCGGAACTCCCAGTCTCCGGGGCCGCGCTGCACGGCGATCTGCTGCAACACGTGCCGATTGGTGAGGACGAGGCCCTCCTTCACGACGAAGCCTGTTCCCTTGTGCTCGCCGTCGAGATCGATGCGGCCGACGGCGGAGGCGACTCGTGAGATCGGCGCGGCGAAGTCCTTCACCGCCCCGCGCCACTGCCCCAGCCCCTCGTCTGCCGCATCGACATGGTTCTCGTCGGACACGGCAAGCGTCGGCCGCGAGCCGTCCACCTCCACGATCGCTTCGAGCGCGTCCTCTTCCCGGGGCGTGAGCCGCGCGCGCACCCCCTCGCGCTTGAGCCGCTCGATGGCGAGCGCGCCATCATCGCGGACGAGCCGCTCGAACTCCGCCCGCGATGCCGGGTCCACCGACGCACCCGATTCCCGTTCGATCGTCCAGATGGCCCGCTCGATCGCCTCCTCCGCGTGAGCGGGGGAGAGCGCTTCCATGGTCGCTGCCTCCACCGCGCCCGTGCGGGCGCCGGAAACGCCGTGCGACAGCTTCCGCAGGTAGCGGGCGGCTACACCGCGATCGTCGGACTCCGACATCGCTCCGCTCCTTGGTTCCGTGGATGTGACTGACGTCCCTTGGAGCATACGGTAGCGCTCGAGTGAGTGGGCGTCAACTCGTTCCAGGCACTCGTTCCCGGCGCCGACCGTCACCAGACGTCAACCACGAAACGGTGCAGGCCCCCACCCGTGCGCCGTACGCCCGGCACAGCGCGTCCATCGACGGGAAGACGCGTCGCTGAAGGGCGTCGCGCTTTGCGACGAAGTCGCTGAACGTCGAACCGACGAACAGCCGGAAGAGCAGCGCGGCTGCGGGCACGCGTTCAGGCGAGAACCTGCACCTCCATCGGCGCGAGGTCCACGAACACCGCCGCCAGCTCGCCGGCGGCCGTCACCGTCTCCCCGCGGAAGATTCGCCCGTCAGGGACGAGCCGCACCGTGCTGTCGCCCTGCGTGCCACGGTTGCTGAAGGACACCGACATCCGGCGCGGCTGCCGGTTGAGGTCCGCGTCTACAAGCACGAACCCCGTGAACCGGTCGGTCGTGTGCGTATTGGCCACAACCAGCACCTCGGCGTCCGAGAGAATGCGGCTGAAGGCGACGACGCCGCCGAGGCCGCCGGAGTGCCCGAAGTCGCGGCCGTTCCCCGAGACCTCGCGGAAGTACAGCCGCCCGTACCGCAACGCCGGGTGCTCCCGGCGGCCTCGACTCAGGTCCCGGATGGCGAGGAAGACCGGGGCGTTCGCGTCGAACCCGCCAGGCTTGCCCCACAGCGCCTCGCGGGACGACTCGTTGGACGTCAGGTCGGGATTCCCGTTAGCGTCCTTCGTGCCGTCCAGACCCTGCTCGTCGCCGTAGTACACCGACGGAATGCCCTGCAGCCCGAACATCAGCGCGTAGCCGAGCGTGATCTGGTCAGGGTTCGACGCCGGGTGGTTGAATCGCTGCTTCTGGTCGTGGTTGCCGAGGAAGCTGACGAAGTAGCGCCCGGCCTCGCCGTGTGTGCTGAGCAGTTCCTTCTCCGCCGCCTTGCGGTTTTCGAACACGTGGCGTAGCGTCTCCACCGGCGCCATGCTCTTCGCCACGTTCGGCAGGCTGTAGAAGAGCGGGAAGTCGAGCGCCGCGTCCACCCCGAAACTGCCCGACTCCGACGTGTTGCGGCCCACGAACGCGGCAATCGCCGGCTCGTCGTCGTACACCTCGGCGAAGGTGAAGAAGTTCTTCTTGCCGATACTCAGCGCAAACTCGCGCATGGCGTTGCCGAAGTACTCGATCATCTGCGGGTGGACGTACTTCACGGTATCGATGCGGAACCCGTCGAACCCGTAGCGCGCCACCAGGTACGAGTGGGACTGGACGAGCACCGACAGCACGGGGTTCCTGCCGAGCGCCGAGCGCACCGCTTCCTGGCCCGGCGCCGTCGCATCGTATTCGACGACGAGCTGGCGCATCGTGTCGAAGTCGCCGCGCACGAACGTGCCCGGCAGCACCTGGCCGCCGGAGTCGCGCGGCACGCCGTCGGTCAGCTTCGACCCCCGCCGGCGGAAGAACACGTGCGATCGCAGTTCCTCGGGATACACCGCATCGTCTGCCGAGAACGCCGTGCCCGGCGGGAAGCCGTTCTCCCAATCCGCGCGCGGGAATCCAAGCCCGTTCAGCCACCGGACGGCCGGCTCGGCGCCCAGCGCGGCGTCCATCACGCCCTGGTCCGCGACGACCGCGCGGGCCTCGCCGCCGATCACGTAGTCGAACACACGGCTCGCGTGGTTCAGGACGATGTCGAGGATGACGTGGAGGCCGCGGGCGTGCGCCGCGTCCACCAGCTCGAGTAGCTCGGCCTCGGCCGTCTGCCGCGTGCCGTCGGAGGCGAAGCGCTCGTCGATGTTGAGGAAATCCTGCGTCGCGTAGCCGTGGTAGTTGAATTCCCAGTCGTCGGGCCGCGGGTTCTTGACCACCGGGCTCAGCCAGATCGCGCCGCAGCCGAGGTCGCGGAGGTAGTCAAGTCTGGCCGTGACCCCTTTGAACGTTCCGCCCTGGCGCCGCGAGTAGAAGCGATCCCACGTGCCCGCGGGCGGGGCGTCGGGATTGTTGAACCGGTCGATGAGCACGAAGTAGATCCACGCGTCGCGCCAGTCGGCGGGAGACGGGTGGGCGCGGCCCGCCAGCGCCGCCGCACGCGCATCGGCGATGGCCTGCCGGACCAACGGGTCGTCGAGTCGAGTGAGCATGGTGTTTTCCTCGTCAGGCCGCCCGGTACCCTCGCGCTGCCGGGCCGCGGGAAGGTGGACTCAGGCTGTGTTGCGTGAGAGCCAGTGCAGCAGACGGGCCAGGAGCGTGAAGTTGTCGGCGCCGAAGGCCTGTCGTCGGCCGAGCAGGTCCCACGTCCCGACCATCTGCACGCCGCCCGCGCCACACAGGCCCCTGGGGGCCTCCGCCGCCACGGGCAACCAGCCCGCCTCCGGGTTGATCTCGAACGCGGTCCCGTGCGGCATTGTCATGGTGCCGTCGCGGTAGCGCACGCTGTCGCGCCTCGGCCGATAGACGACGTTGTGGCCGACGCGCAGCCACTCGGTGCCACCCGGCAGCACCTGGAGCGTCTGGACGTTCGCGAGGGTGACGCGGGTGAGGCCTTCCGTGAACGAGTGCGCTTCGGCGTCGCCCGGGTTGAAGTCCACAGGCTCGTCGTACGGCTTCGATGTGCCGTACCCGCGTGGCCCGACGATGTCGCCCGCCGGGTCGACGCCGAAGTGTCGGCTGAGATCTGCGAGGTTACCGTCGTGATGCCGGTCGCCGAGTTCGAACCCGAGGAGCAGCAGCCGCCCGCCGGCCCGGACCCACTCCACGATCGCCGCGACTGTTTCCGGCGCCATCGTGGCTCGCCATGGGTTGCCGACGATCAGGCCCGACAGCGCGTGCAGGTCCGACGACAGGAATGCCCGCTCATCGTCCATGGCGCGGAGCGTCCACGGGCCCTCGAGACCGCGGGGCAACGACGCCGGCAGCGCGAAGATCGCCCGCTCGCCGTCGTCCCACTCGCTCTGACGGTGGCACAGGACGATGCCGACGTCCGTTCCTCTCACCAGACGCCGCCCCCTGAGCGCCTGTGCCATGCCCGTTGCGTCGAAGCTGCCCGCGGGCGCGACCGCGAGCATGGCCGACAGGCGTCTGACGAGATCTGCGCACGCGGCGTCGGTGGTCAGTTCGATCGCCTGGAAGATCCGCAGGGGATCGGGCAACTGGTCCTTGCGGAGTCCCTTGTGGCAGAGCGGCACCACGGGCAGCCGCCTTGTCCAGCCACTCCCGCTCTCGAAGTTGATCCAGGGCCGCCGTACGGAACTCGGGCTGCACAAGGCGAGCACGGCCCTGGCGTCCGTCAGCGCTTCGTCGATTTCCCTGAGCCAGGCATCCCCCAGGTGGATGTCGACGGCGCTGACGAAGACGTCGAGGCCGGGCATGGCCGCCTCGAGACCCTGCTTGATGGCGCGGGCCTCTGGCGCCTCGTCGGACACGTGGCTGAGAAAGATGCGCACGGCTACATCCCCAACGCGTGCCGGTGTGGCTCCGCTGGGCTCCACCCGTCGTGGCGCACCGGTTGCTTGCGCATGGGCATCACGTCCTCTCTCGGGCGGGCACGAGGGCGCGCCCGTGTGACGGCTACGCGCGGCGCGCGAGCCGCAGCGTCACCGTGGCCGTCTCGCCTTGCGCCACCGTGACCGTTGCGGTGCCCGGCGCGCCCTCGTCGCCGAAGGCCGCCAGCTCGTAGCGGCCGGCGAACGGCGCCGTCAGCGCGAACGTGCCGTCGCTGCCCGTGAGCGCGGCGATGTCGGGCAGCGGCCCGGGGCCGCTGCGGAACGACACGCGGGCACCCGCGACCGGGCGCCCGCCCGCGTCCATCACTACGCCCCGGACGAGGCCCGGCTTCGTCATCCCTTCCAGACCACCATGTTGTTGAACACCGGCGTGACGATTCGCGTCCCCGAGTTGGTGGTGGGCCCGCCGTACGCGTGGATCGCCACCGCGTAGCGGCCGCCGTTGATGATGCGGTACACCGCGCTGCCGCTCTGGCCGCCGTAGGTGTCGATGTCGTAGTACACCTTCCGCGTGTTCACCGAGTCGACCTTGCGCGCGTCGTACCACTGCGTGCCCGACGGCTGGTCACCCGGGTAGCCGGAGATGTTGGCCATCGACGCCTTGAGATCCGCGTCGCTGAAGACGCCGAAGCCGAACCAGCCCACCGTGTCGCCCAGCGGCTTCGGGAGGATGATGGCCCCGTAGTCGTAGTTCTCCCCGCCGCCTTGGGTCCACCCGGTGACCGACCGGAAGCTCGTGCTGGTCACCGACCCGTAGGGCAGTTTGCTGCCGTTGCGGCCAGGCATCACCTGGATCCGCTTTACCCAGCCGTCGCGCCCGGGCACGCCGCTGTTGGTGATGTAGACCACGTGGCCCGCCGTGATGAGCGTGCGGGGCCCGATGAACCACCCCGTCCCGATCCACGACGAGTTGTCGGCGGCCGTGATGAGCAGCGAGCAGTGCACCCGCCACGGGTACGCGGACGTGTTCTTGATCTGCACGCGATCGTCGGGGCCGTGCACCGTCTCGAGCTGCGCCGGCGGCGGGCCGAACGACGCCTCCGCGATGTCGCGCAGCGCGCTCGTGTCGGGGGCCGTCATCTCCGGTTCGGCGCCCTCGAGGCGCGCCCGCGGCTGGAAGCCCTCCACCTGCTCGGTGCCCTCCGGGCTCGGTTTCGTGGTGCGGGGGTTCTTGCCCTCGCTCGGGGGTTTCGACGCGGCCTTGCCGACCGGCGCCTTCTCCTCGATCTCGTTCGTCACCGGCGTGTGCGGACCCAGTCCGCGGATAGTCTTCTTCGCCATCGGTTCCTCCTTGAATGCTGCGATCGGAGGGCGGGCCGCTCAGGCCGCTTCGCCCCGGTTGGTCAACCTCGCGCGGCGGCCGGCGAGAGATCCTCGACGACCTTCCGCAACCCTTTCACCACGTCCGTCCAGGCGCTGTCGCGGTCGGTCCAGCGCTTGACCGGCTTCGCCCCCGTGGGCAGCCACTGCAGCTGCCCGAATGGCGCCCCGGCGAGGTCGCACTCGCGCACGAGGACGGGAACGACGCGCACGGCCTCTGAAGTCTGCCGCTCGAGCGCGCGTTTCAGCTCGATTCCCGTGCAGTAGCGCGACGCCATGAAGTCGGCGCTCACAAGCAGCATCACGATGTTGGCCTCGTCGAGGTTGCGGTCGATGTCCCGCGCCCAGTCGGTGCCCGGCCGGATCAGGCGGTCGTGCCAGACCTTCACCACGCCCTGCGAGAGCAGGCTCGCCATGTGGGCCTCGAGTTCGGCGCGGTACTTCGAGTCTTTGTGCGAGTAGGAGCAGAAGATCCGCAGGCAATGCGGGGGCGCCGCGGACTCGGTGCCGGCCGCCCGCGCCTGCGCCCCGCGCATGCGGCGTTGCGCCGGCCGGCGCAACGCCGTGTCGCTCTCATCGCCGGACTGAACCGCGGCGGACGCGATCCGGACGGCGTTGGGGTTCTCGCGCCCCGCGACGAGCACCGGGACGTCGCGCTGCGCCGGCACCGTGCGCTCCACCGCGTCGCGGGCCTCGTCGAACGCCTCGGCCACGGAGACGCCCTCCGCCAGAGCGTGATAGAGCGCGTCGGTGAACTCGACCGCGGCGTGGTCGTCGATCTCGCCCTCCATCGCGATCGCGCAGCCGACGTGCCGCGCCACGTCCTCGGCCAGCGGGCGCGAGTGGCACGTGTTGATCACCACCAACCGCGTGGCGCGGCCGCCAGCCCCCGCGAAGGCCTTCGCGAACGCCGCGCTCGGCACGTACTCCGGCTCACCCGACTCGTCTGACAACACCAGCTCGTTTCTCGCCGGGTCCACCGTGGGCGACAGCACGTGCACCACCGTGGGCCGGTCGGCGGTGACGTGCCGCTTGAGACCGGCGAGACTCACTGACCAGCGCGGAATGACGTCGAAAGAGCCGGGCCGCGATCGTCGCGCCTCCTCGATCCGATGCAACTCCTCGACGAAACCGAACTTCATCTCCGTGGGGTTCGACGCGAGGAAGAGCACCCGGCTCGGAGCGCCCTCCCGCGTCACCTGCTGAGGCATGTGGTCTCCTCGCATCACACCCGCGGCTCTCAACGGCAAGGCCCGCGGCTCCGGCTGACGACTACTTGACGACCTCGTACGTGCAGGCGAACGCCGCGGCCGCTACTCGGTACGTGTCCCCGGGGTTCTCGGGGTCCTGCACGATCGCGTCGCCGGGCTTCGCCACCATCCGCTCCCCCCAGGGGGCGGTGAAGGCGAACTCACCGTGTGCGGGCGTCAGCACCACGAAGCGCAGCGCTTTGCCGACAGGCCGGTGCTCCTGCCAGCCGCCGGGCCCCGGTGGCTGGCCCGTGCGCTGGTAGCGGCCGGCGAACTTGGCCCCGTCCACGAGATACTCCTCGTTGCCGGTGGCCTGGCAACGGTTGCGGACGACCCAGTCGCCGGCCTTCGCCGGAGCGCTCTGCGTCTCCTTCCCCTCACCCGCAATCACTGTCACCACCACCTCGCCGGGCTTCGCCGGCCGGGCGTCCACGGGCTTCGTCTTCTTCGCCGTCCGGACGAGCCCGCCCGCCTCGGCGTTGCTCACGAGCGCGCGGACCTCGTCCAGTGTCTTGTCCTGCGTGGACGATTGTGCCGCTTCACTCATCGTCAGCACTCCCAGCATTGCCATCAGCACCGCGATCTTCGACATGTCTCCCCCTGCTACGCCACGGCCACGAATTGCCCGCTGGCCACGAGCACGCGGGCGTCGCTTCGCGCCACGAGCGTGCTCCCGGCGCTGGTGAAATAGTACACGCGCCCGGAGATCGCCCCGCGTACGGCGACTTCCCCCGCATACACATAGCGCACGTACACGGCGGCCTCAGTCGTCCTGCGGGGCGCCGAGTGGACGGTCGTGGGGGCGAAGGTGGTCGTGGCGCGGCGCGCCGCGGCGCGCTGGTTCCCGCAGCAGGCCATCGGACGTCTCCTGATCTCCGGTGAGCGGGTTCATGGGAATCGATGGAGCACCATCGGGAGTCTGAGCGGAGACGGCGCGTTGGGCGGAGGCGGCTGACACGGCATCCTGGGGCTCACCGCGGCTGACGAGCTTCTCGACCAGCGATGCTCCGCCGGAGACCCCCAGCCATGCGAGCACCCAGCCGGGAAGCGTGGCGTCGATCGCCAGTGCCAACGGCGCCGCGAACCAGAGCGAGAGACAGTACGGGCAATCCATCAGGTGCCCGAGCATCCCGTCACCGGCGAGTCGGCGCGCGCGCGCGATCACGTCCCACGGGCCGTCCTCGAAGGCCACGAGGCGCGACAGGCGCCACGTGGCAAGCACGGCCAGCGTCAGGCGGAGCCATCCGGAGTCCGTCATATGCGCCCACTGGTCAGGTCCGCTTTCCTGCGACTAGCGGTGGACCGGGAGGCGGAGGGCCGTCGAAGGCCCCCCGTCTCCCAATCCTTCAGTCACCGCGCTCACGCCGCGTTGATCACCGCGACGTGCAGGGAGGTCGGCGTGTGGTTGTAGACGACGTCGTAGTTCCAGTCGCTCAGGTGGCCGCTGTCGCCCCCGGCCGGATTGAAGGCGCGGGAGTTGCCGTTGGCGCTGAACGAGTACGCTCCCTCGAGCGCCCCCGCCGGAATGCGGTAGCGGGCGAAGAGGAGTTCGGTGTTGTCCAGCGCATCCGTGTGCCAATGGGCCGCGTGATGCGCGGTCGCCGGAACGAACGGGAGGGCGTTGAGCGCGCAGCCGCTGGCCCCGATGGAGCAGTCGCGCAGGTGCGTGGCCGAGACCTGCACCTCCATGAGCACGTCGACGTCCTGTGGGACGGCGCCCCGGCGGATGGTGGGGCAGACGCCGAGCAGGTTGCGCCCGGCCAGGAAGAAGCCGGCGTCGCCTTCCGCCGCGAACTTCCAGCGCAGCGTCTGGTAGGTGACGGTCGGCGCCGCGTTGTCGACGTGGATGCTCACGGTGTGCGTGGCCGGGAGCGGGTTCTTCGCCGCGTTGCCGAGCTGCAGCGTGATTTCGTACCGCCCCTCGGCGCCGGTGGGCCACTCGAGGAGCATGTCGTGCGGGTGCCAGTTGTCGGCAGAGGGGACGATGGGATACCACCCGTCACCGTCGGCGGTCACCGGGTGAATCTGGAGTGCCCCCGCGACCATCCGGTACAGGTTCCACGACAGTCCCGTGAACGGGACCTGGGCGCCGCCGTTGTGGCTGTAGAGGAGACGGTAGAAGGACGCCCCCCTGATCTCGGCGCAGCCATATAGCTGCAGTGTGCGGGTGAACGGCGTTTCGGTGAGGTTCGGATCGCCCGGAGGGTCGGCGGGGTTGCCCGAGGGACGCGGCCTGTTGGGGCGCCTCGCGTATCCGGAGGCGGCGTCGAAGTACGGCGCAGCCGGCGCGGGGAGGTTGCTGAGCGGCATGAGCCCCGCGAACTGGATTTCCGGGGCGTTGCCGCAGCGCACGATCGGGCCCCCGCAGTTCCGCCCGGCGATGGCGATGGGCGAGGCGAGGAGCGTGACGTCGGGGATGGCCCCCGCGTTCCAGCGGACGTCGAACATCCCCTCGGAGTAGATTGTCTCCTCGACGCCGTCGCCGTTCACGTCCTGGGTGACACGGAAGGTGATGTCGGGGACGTCGAGGAGCATCGTCCACTCCGGGACGAAGTAGGTGAAGCATCGGCGGAACGGCCCGATGAACCGCCGCGGGTCAAGCTTCGCCAGCGCCTTCGGGTCGATGTTGAGGCGCGCCGAAACCCCGGCGCGGAAGGCGTCGTGCGAGAACTGCCCGCGGGCGTTGGATTGGGCGCTCTTTCCATCCTTGACGTCCTCGCGCCCGAGGGGGCGCAGCTCGGCGGGAAGCGGCGGGGGGATTTCGGCGTCGAAGGCCCGCCGCGAAGCGAGCGAGGCGCTCTCACCCGAGGGAGCCCCGAATGCGGCGCGCCGGACGGCGGTGGACACGCGATCGGCCAGGGGGCCGCCGACGTGAGCGGCGAGGCGCTCGCGCCCGATGTCGCCCAGCGCGCGGAGCCTGTCGATCGGCGGCGGGTCGCCCCTGTCCGGCAGCTTGATTGGCGGCCACGGGCCGTCCACGAAGTCGTCGAGCAGGTCTTCGAGCGACGGGCGGATGAAGATGTCGGGGAAGCAGATCCGCTCGGCGCGCCAGCGGAGGATCCAGTCGATGTCGAATCGCGGGACCCACACGCAGAACTTGCCGCACTCGTCGGTTGTGACCGTGGCGATCTCCTCGCGGCGGCAGCGGAACGGGTAGTACCACCCCCATCGCCACCCGACGGGGAAGAAGCCGACGAAGGAGCAGTCCGTGTCCTCGACGTGCACGGTGGCGAACGGGACCGGGAGATCTTCCCCTGTCACCGGATCGCGGCGCACTACCTGCCCGCATACGCGGCGCATGAAGAGGAGTTCGGGGTCGATGCGCCAGCGGAACTTCTCGGCCAGGTCGGCGTGGACCATGCCGGCCAGGTCCTTCTCGTCGACGCCGCTGATGGCGCCGAGCCGCCGGGCCTGCAACTCCGTGAGCTTCCGCCGGTCAGGATCGATGATCGATGTCTGTTTGTCGGCCCTCTTTGCCATGGACAGCTCCTGCGCCTTTCGGCGCCGATGGGGGGCGGAGCGACGGCACCTGCACGCAACGCGCTGGCTGCAGGCGCGGCGACCGGCCGGTGTGTGTTGATGCGTCGGAGCCTACCACTTCCCGCGCAGGCTGTCCAATCGGGGAGCTGCAGTCGGGGAGCTGCAGTCGAGGATCTCCCTCGGAGGTCGGCGGCACACCTGGCCGGAAGCATGCCGCCAAACCCCCTGAGCGATGGCCACGCAACGCGGCGCAGGCCCGCGGCGCGTGTGGACGAACAAG
>Ga0209254_10003697_pt1 | contig 13957 bp, 10 predicted proteins | sample FrelakmetDIP11DI_FD_187148 | JGI IMG/M metagenome (GOLD analysis project Ga0209254, IMG submission 187148) | Freshwater lake sediment microbial communities from the University of Notre Dame, USA, for methane emissions studies - DIP11 DI (SPAdes)... | ecosystem: Environmental > Aquatic >...
GCGCTGCGTGGCCGGCGACAAGGTCGCGCACGCCGCGACCCGCAGCCAGATGTGCTGCGCCGTGACCGGGCAGGCCGCCGGCGTGGCCGCCGCCGTGTCACTCAAGGATGGCGTGACCACCGGTCGCGTGGACGTGGCGCGCGTCCAGGCCGCGCTCGAGCGACAGGGCGTGCGGCTCTTCTGAGGGCGCGGTGAGCGCCGAGGCCGATCCGACCTCCCGGCGACCCGCTCGGGTCAGGCGCCGCCGCCGTCCACCGGCGCGGTCACGGAGAACTCCGTGCGGTCGCCGCGGTAGACGTCGCGAGCCAGCTCCACGACCTCGTCCCCGGCGTCGAAGACCGTCCGCGAGAGGACGATCGCCGGGCTCCCCGGCTTGACCCCCAGAACCTCGGCCTCGAAGCGATCGAGCGCGACGGCCACGACCCGGGCGTCGGCCTTGACCGGGTGGACGTCGTAGCCCGCACGCATGAGCTCCCACAGCGACCCGGTGAGATCGTACTCCAGCAGACCGGGGAAGCGTGCTGCCGACAGGTGGATGTTCTCGATAGCGACCGGCTCGCCCTTCGCCGTCCGCAGCCTCTGCAGCAGATACACCTGGCCCCCGGCGGGAACGCCGAGCAGCGCCGACATGACCGGGTCCGGGTCGAGCGTGGCGGCCGCCAGCACCTCGGTACCGGGAGTGCTGTCCGCATCGCTCATGACCCGCGTGAAGCTGCCGACGCTGAACCGCAGCCGAGGTTCGGCGACGAACGTGCCGCGGCGGGGGCTGCGGTAGACGTAGCCCTCGACCATCAGGGTCTCCAGCGCGTGACGAGCGGTCATTCGGCTGACGCCGTACCGCTCGCTCAGGACCCGCTCAGACGGGACCGACACATGAGGGTCCAGGCGCCCGGCCTCGATCTCGTCGCGCAGCAGTGAAGCGACCCACGAGTACAGAGGGCTCGATCGAGCCGGCGTGCGCCGTTCGCTTCCCACTTCCGTCACCCCTCAAGCGCGTCGAGGCCGAGAGTCGCGGACCCTCGGTGGTTCGCGCTCTTGCCAACTGGACCGCACCAGCGTACCATAGGCCTCAGTGGTACATACCAGCGGTCGGAGTCCGAGCGACATCCACTGTACGTCGACGCATTGCCGAGACGCATATACGTCAGCGATGCCCCATGATGTCAGCATTTCGTGCTGACGAACCGTCGTTCCGCAGAACCTCCGCACGACGTGGTGCTATCTCTGTGCTAATTAACCGGTCAATCTCTCTTGCAATCTTGACGGAGAGGTTGTATGGTGCCCCAAATGTGGTTAGGGGCGGTGTCGCGGCGCGGGGTGTCGCGACCGTCTATGTGGTTTCGTAGGCCTAGGCCTAGGGGGAGTAGCGACGATGGCTGATGAACAGTACCGCAGAGATTACGCACAACACCTCATCGAGCAGGTCAACAAGGGGCACATGACGCGGCGCCAGATGCTGGTCCGCGCCTCCGTGTTCGGTTTCTCCGCCACGGCCGCCGGCTCGCTGCTGGCCGCCTGCGGCGGCGGCGAAACGTCGAGCTCGGCGTCGCCGAGCGCCAGCGGCGGCCCGGCGCCGGTCATGGGCGGCACGCTCATCGGCGTCATCCCGCCGTCGCTCACCCAGATGGACCCGGTGACGATCTACGACCAGGGCGGCATCGTCCTCGTCCAGCAGGTCTGCGAGTATCTCATCGCGCTGGACAACGAGAACGGGCTGAAGCCCAGCCTCGCGGAGAGCTGGGAGGGCAACGAAGACGGGTCGGTCTGGACGTTCACTCTGCGGCAGGGCGTCACGTTCAACGATGGCAGCCCCTTCGAGGCCGAGGACGTGGTGACCAGCATGGACCGCGTCCTCGATCCCAAGAGCGGGTCCGGGGCCTTGTCCGCCCTTGGGGGACTCCTCTCTCCCGGGGGCACTGTGGCCACGGACACGTACACGGTCACGTTCAACCTCGATAAGCCCTTCGCCGACTTCCCGTATCTGGTGTGCCAGTCGTCGTACAACACCTGCATCCTGTCGCGGAACCTCAAGGGCGCCTTCATCGACAGCCCGGTCGGCACCGGTCCCTTCATGGTCGAGGAGTACGTCGACAAGCAGAAGTGCGTCATGGTCAAGAACCCGAAGTACTGGGGCAAGGACGCCGCGGGCAACCAGCTCCCGTACCTGGACGGAGTCACCTGGACGATGATCCAGGACGAGTCGGCCGCGAACCTCCAGCTGCAGTCCGGCACCATCGACTTCCAGCCTCAGACCGTGTTCCAAGGCTCGCAGGCGCTGTTCAGCGACCCCAACCTCCGCGTGGACGTCTACCCCAGCACCGGCATCCGCGAGGTCGCGTTCAACCTGCAACAGGAGCCGTGGAAGAGCGCCCCCAAGGAACTCCGCCAGGCCGTCGCCTACTGCCTCGACCGTGAGGCCCTCAACATGGCGCTGTTCGACGGCCGCTCCACTGTCGGTGTCGACACCTTCTGGGATCCCGCCGTCTTCCCGGGCAGCCCTACCCCGGCCCCGCGCGCCCAGGACTACACCAAGGCCAAGGAGCTGCTCGCGACCGCGGGCTACCCTGACGGCCTCGAGATCGAGCTGACCTACTCCAAGTACCTCGAGAACCCGCAGTTCGCGCAGCTCATCCAGGAGCAGTGCAAGCCGGCCGGCATCACCGTCAAGCTGAACTTCGTCCCCTACGATGCCTTCTACGCCGGCGAAGACAACGTCACGCCGTGGCTCAACGCGCCCATGGTCATCGTCGAGTGGGGCAGCCGGCCGACGCCCGGCGTGTTCGCGCAGGCGATGCTCCTGCCGACCAGCACCTGGAGCTCGTCGCACTGGGACAACAAGGATTTCGCCAGCACCTTCGACGAGTACATGGCGACCACCGACGAGGCGAAGCGCACCGAGCTCGGCACCACGCTGTCGCAGATCCAGCAGGACGACACGCCGATCATGGTGGCCTACTACATCAGCCAGCTGCGGACGCAGAAGAAGGACATCTACGGCATCCAGGGCCCCGGCTCGTTCTACTGCATCATGTCCGAGGCGTTCAAGGCCGCATGAGGCTACCGACCGACTACCGATCTAGGCTGACGTAGGGTCCCCGGGATGCTGCGACTCATCGGACGGCGGCTGCTCCTCATGATTCCGACGCTGATCCTCGTGTCGATACTGGTGTTCGCGCTGGCCGAGGTGCTGCCCGGCGACGTGGGACGTACCATCCTGGGGCCCTACGCCACACAGGAACAGGTCGAGATCCTCAATCAACAGATGGGCGTCGACAGGCCGCTGTACGAACGCTACCTCAGCTGGGCAGGAGGCTTCGTCACCGGCGACTGGGGCGAGTCGCTGCTTCTCAAGACGGCGGTCTTCCCGACCGTCATGCGGGCGCTGGGCAACTCGCTCATCCTCGCCGGCTTCGCGCTCGTCATCATCGTGCCGACCTCGATCCTCATCGGAGTCTTCGCAGGCCTCCGAAGAGACAGCGCCCTCGACCGGACGATCACCGTCTCGACGCTCTCGATGACGGTCATCCCCGAGTTCGTGAGCGGCGTCATCCTGCTCTACATCTTCGCCGTCTGGCTCAAGTGGCTGCCGGTCACGGCGATGCCGCCCGCGGGCTCCAACTTCTTCGACCGCTTCTACTACCTCATCCTGCCGGCCATCCCGCTGATGTTCCTCGAGCTCGGCTATATCGCGCGCATGGCGCGCGTGGGCACCGTACAGGTGCTGGCGATGCCGTACATCCGCACCGCCGTGCTCAAGGGCCTGCCTCGCCGGCGCGTCATCTTCGGTCACGTGTTGCGCAACGCCATGGTGCCCACGGTGACGGTGATCGGCAGCCAGGTCGGCTGGCTCATCGGCGGCCTCGTCGTCATCGAGACACTCTTCGTCTATCCCGGTATCGGCAAGGTCATGGTCGACGCCGCGCAGTATCACGACGTCGTCATGCTCGAGGCCTCCGTCCTCGTGGTGGCCGTGATCTACATGATCGCCAATCTGATCGCCGACATCGTCGTCGCCCTGCTCAACCCTCGCATCCGGATGGGCGGCTGACGTGGACGAAGGGCGCAATCCCTCGCGGCCGGACCCCGATCTGGCGGAAGAAGCCAGCTGGGTGGACGCCGATCCCGAGATGCTGGAGTTTCGGGCCGACGCCGACGCCGGCACCGACCGCCGCGCGCAGGAGCTTACGGCCGACGTCGCGGCAGAGCAGGAGCAGCGCCGCCAGCGCCGCTACCTCATGCGGGCACTGCTGCGCAGCCCGACTTTCATGACCGGCCTCGTCATCGTCATCTTCTGGGTCTTGATGGGTGCCTTCTCCTGGGTGTTCACGCAGAGCCCCTTCTCCGTCGACGCCATGGCCTCTCTGCAGGCGCCCAGCGGCTCCCACTGGTTCGGCACCGACGACCTGGGGCGCGACGTGTTCGCGCGCACCATGGCCGGCGCCCGCACCGTACTCATCATCGCGCCGCTGGCGACCATCCTTGCCCTCCTCTGGGGTGGCATCATCGGCCTCGCCGCAGGCTTCTACAGGGGGATCACCGACGAGGTCATCATGCGCCTCGTTGACGTCCTCCTGGCTCTCCCGATCATCATCACCTCGATCCTGATCCTCTCCCTGCTCGGCAAGTCCCTGGCCATCGTCATCGTCGTCATCGGCGCGCTGTTCACGCCGGTGGTCAGCCGCACCATTCGCTCCGCCGTCATCGGCGAGCGCGAGCGTGAGTATGTGATGGCGGCGCGACTGCGCGGCGAGCGTTCGGCGTTCGTCATGGCCCGTGAGATCCTGCCCAACATCACCCAGCCGATCATCGTCGAGGGCACGATCCGCCTGGGCTACGCGGTGTTCACCGCGGCCACGCTCTCGTTCCTCGGCTTCGGCCTGGTGCCGCCCTCGCCCGACTGGGGCCTCACCATCGCCACGGAGCGGGTCTTCTTGCAGATCGCCCCGTGGACGGTCCTGTTCCCGGCTGCCGCCCTCGCCTCTCTTGTGGTCGGCGTCAACCTCATCACCGACGGACTGGGAAGGGTCTTCTCGAAATGAGCGCCGCCGAGCAACCCGCCAACGCTCCGGACGCAGCGCCGGCCGCGCTCGACGTCCGCGACCTGGAGGTCACCTTCCACCGTCGCGGCCGCGATCTGCCGGTGCTCAAAGGCGTCACCCTGCGCATCGAGCACGGTGAGGCCTACGGCCTCGTCGGCGAGTCGGGCTGCGGCAAGACCACGCTGGCCATGGCCGCGCTGCGCTACCTGGCGGCCAACGGCACGGTCGACGCCGGCCGGGTGTTGGTCGACGGCCAGGACATCAGTACGCTGAGCGAAGACGCGGTGCGCAAGTGGCGCGGCGAGCAGATCGCCATGGTCTACCAGGACCCCGCCACGGCGCTGAGCCCGGCGATGCGCATCGGCGACCAGGTCGCCGAGGTCTTTCGCTTCCACGAGGGCCTTGGCAAGAAGGAGGCGCTCGAGCGCGCCCGCGAGAGCTTACGCCGCGTGGCGCTGCCCGACCCCGACGCGACCTTGCGCCGCTACCCCTTCGAGCTGTCGGGGGGACAGCAACAGCGCGTGGTCATCGCCATGGCCCTCGCGGTCAACCCGCACCTGCTCGTCCTCGACGAGCCCACCACCGGCCTCGACGCCACGGTGGAGGCCGAGATCCTCGACCTCATCGAGGAGCTGCGCGGGCGCATCAACGCGGCGATCCTGCTGATCACCCACAACCTCGGCCTCGTGAGGCGCCTCTGCGAGCGCGTCGGTGTGCTCTACGCCGGACGCCTCGTCGAGGAGGGCCCGGCGCGCGACATCTTCACCGATCCGCGGCACCCGTACACGATGGGCCTGCTGCGCTGCGTGCCGCGCTTCGGCATGAACAAGACCGATGCGGCGCTGCAGACGATCCCCGGCACGCTGCCGGCGCTCGGCGAACCGCTCGAGGGATGCGTGTACTCGGCGCGCTGCCCGATGGCCAAACCGGTCTGCAAGCACCGCGAACCCGATCTCTACGCCTGGCCCGGCGACGCCGGGGCGAAGGGCGCTGCCGAGGCCGAGGCCATGCCGGCGGACCCCGCGGCCTACTCGCCGCACCACGCCAACCCCGTCGGCGAGGGCGCGCGTCACGCTCGCTGCTACTTCTCGGCCGAAGTGGCCGCGATGCCGCGCATGACCCCCGTGCTCGCCACCAGCCTGGAGGCCAGGGGCGCGACAGAGGGCGACGTGCTCGAGATCGGCGACGTGAGCCGCACCTTCAAGGATGGGCGCAAGAGGCTCACCGCCGTGCACGACATCTCACTCAACCTCAAGCGCGGCGAGACCTTCGGCCTCGTCGGCGAGTCGGGCAGCGGCAAGACCACCCTGGCCAAGTGCGTCACCGGCCTCATCGCCGCCGATTCTGGCACGGTCACCTTCGAGGGGAAGCTGCTGCGCTCCACCGCGGGGCGCCGCTCGCAAGACGCGCTGCGCGCCATCCAGATGGTCTTCCAAAACCCGGACTCGACGCTCAACCCTGCCTGGAGCACGCGAGCGATCCTGACCCGTGCCGTGCGCAAGCTCGGCAGCGGCGGCTCGGTGCGCGCCAAGGTCGACAAGCTCTCGGCCGACGTGCGCGTGGAGCCGCGCTTCCTGCTGCAGAAGCCGACAGATCTGTCGGGCGGCCAGAAGCAGCGCATCGCCATCGCCCGCGCCTTCGCCGGCGACCCCACATTGGTCGTTTGCGACGAGCCCGCCTCCGCCCTCGACGTGTCGGTGCAAGCGAGCATCCTCAACCTGCTCGTCGAGCTGCAGACCAAAGAGCGGGTGTCGTACGTCTTCATCAGCCACGACCTCGCCGTGGTGCGCTACATCAGCGACCGCATCGGCGTCATGTACCTCGCCGAGCTCATCGAGGTCGGCTCCGCCGAACAGGTCTTCAACCCGCCCCACCACCCCTACACCGAGGCGCTGTTGTCGTCGATCCCGAAACTCGACTTCGACAGCGAGCAACAGCGTATCGCGTTGCGCGGCACCATGCCGAGCCTCAGCGAGCCCCCGACTGGCTGCCGCTTCCACACGCGCTGCCATCGTATCCTCGGCGACATCTGCCAGAACGAGGTGCCGCCGTTCCAGGAGGCGGCCACCGGGCACACCTACATGTGCCACATCCCGCCGGACGAGTTGCTCGCGCTGCAGACGGCGACGGAGCCCGCTGCCCCGATCGAGGTGTAGCGCGGCCGCGAAGAGCGCTCAGCCCCAGGCGGGCTCGCAGCGCTCGCAGAGTCCCAGGGCGTTCCAGGCGTCGTAGGCCAGCCCGACCACGGCGTGCTGCTTGTAGGGCAGCGAGTAGCGGCCGGGGATCGCGCGCCGCACCGCGTCCGTGCAGGCGTCGGCAAACAGACGGGCCGACTCCGCGTTCGCCGGTCGGCCCTCCAGAAGCTCTTCCAGGCGAGCGTCGCGGAAGGCGGCTTCGCCGACCGCCCCCAGCGCGACCCTTGCCTCGGACACCGCACAGGCGCCGGCGTCGTACTTGACGACGAGCGCCATGCTCAGCCTGGCGACCGTGACCGTCGAGCGCGAGCCGATCTTGGCGAACGTCGTGCGCTGGTCCGCGCCGAGCGCCGCGAAGCCGACCTCGGTGATGGCTTCGTCGGGGGCGAGGCTGGTGCGGCCCGAGCCGACGAGGATCTGCGCAAGTGGCCGAGTGACGCTCCGGCCGCCTCCGTCGATTGTCCGCACGTCAGCGTCGAGGGCGACGAGAGCGGTGACCGTGTCGGCGCACGGCGACGCGTTGGCGATGTTGCCGCCCACCGTGGCGACGTTGCGGATCTGGGCCGAGCCCACCTGAGAGGCGGCCTCGGCCAGGCAGCGCGCGTGGCGGCGGACCAGCGGGTCGGCCTGCAGCTCGGCGAACGTGGTCAGCGCGCCGACGCGCAGCGTGCCGTCCTCGAGGCGCACGAAGTCCAGCTCCCGTACGCCCGAGAGGTCGATGAGAAGGTCCGGCTCCCAGTGGTCCTGATGCATGCTGCGGATCAGGTCGGTGCCGCCGGCCAGCAGCCGGCTGCTCGGCGTGGCGCGCTGCAGGGCGGCCGTCAGTTCCTGGAGGCCGCCCGGCGTCAGCAGTTCGGCGTTCGGCATCAGACGGCCCTCCCGTCGTTGCCGGGGGGCGGCGGCGCCGAAGGCGACTCCGCCGGCTGCTCGCTGGCGGCCCGCACCGCGGCCACGATGGTCGTGTAGCCGGTGCAGCGGCACAGGTTGCCGGCGAGGGCCAGGCGGATGGCCTCCTCCGTCGGGTGCGGGTCGGCCATCAGCAGCGCCTTGGCCGACATCAGCATGCCCGGCGTGCAGAAGCCGCACTGCACGGCGCCGTGCTCGATGAACAGGCGCTGCAGCGTGTCGAGCCCGTCGTCGCCGGCCAGTCCCTCGACCGTGAGCACCTTCTTGCCACGCACCTGCGCGGCGAGGACCAGGCAGGAGTTCACGGCCTTGCCGTCCACGATGACCGTACAGGCGCCGCACTCGCCCTCCGAGCAGCCCTCCTTGACCCCGGTCAGGCCGAGCTGCAGGCGGAGGACGTCGATGAGGCGCGCCGTGGGCCGCACGTCGAGCTCGTGCTCCATCCCGTTCACGTTGAGCGACAGTCTCATCAGGCCTCCACCTCCCCCGGATTCAGGGCGGCCAGGATCTTCTCCGGCGTAGCCGGCAGATCCGAGAGTGCCGTGCCCAGGGCGTGGTTGACCGCGTTGATCACGGCCGCCGCGGTCGGCACCGTGGCGATCTCGCCGACGCTCTTGGCCCCAAACGGCCCGTCGTCGCCCGAGTGCTCGACGAGCAGCACCTTGATGTCCGGCATGTCGGGGGCGTTGACGATGTGGTAGTTTTTGAACCCGTCGACGCCGCTGCGTCCGCCCTCGTCGACGTCCATGTGCTCGTACAGGGCGTAGCCGATGCCCATCTGCACGGCGCCCTGGAACTGCGCGTGGACCATGCCCCTGTTGATGGCCTGGCCGACGTCGCCCACGGCGAGGAAGTCGGTCACCGCGGTCGACCCGGTGGCGCAGTCGACCTCGACCTCGGCGAACTGCACGGAGTACGACGCCGGGTTGGAGGTCGCGTAGTAGGTGAGCGACGCGGTGATCGCGGGCGAGTGCCGCATGTGGCTCAGCCGGGCGATGTCCCTGAAGGCGACGCCGCGCTGCCCGTCGTCCTGGACGTGGACCTCGCCGCCCTCCACCGTGAGCCTCTCTCTGGGCTCGTGAAGCAGGTCGGCGGCGGCCGTGACGATCTCCTCCTTGAGCTTCTCGGCAACGGCCTTGGCGCAGGCGCCGACCACGTAGGTCACCCGGCTGCCGAAGGTGCCGTAGTCGAATGGCGTGCTCGAGGTGTCGGCCTCGCCGGCAGCCACCAGGTCGGGGCTGACGCCGAGCACTTCGGCGACGATGACCTTCATCACGGTGACGATTCCGCAGCCCACTTCGTGAAGGCTCGCGCCGAGCTCGAAGGTGCCGTCCTCGTTCATCTTCAGCGTCATGTTGCTGGCCTCGGCGAACTTGCCGAACATGCCGTTCTTGTGGGCGCCGCACGCCACGCCCACGCCGCGGCGGTAGCGCCCGTGGCCCGGGTCGCGCCCGCGCCGGGCGCTCCAGTCGAACGCGGCGGCGCCGCGTTCGAGGCATTCGCGCACGCGGGCGTCGCCGAGCGACATCTCGGTGACCGGGTCCACCTCGAAAGGGTGCATGAGGTTCATGAGGCGCAGGTCCACGGGGTCAAGGCCCAGCTCATTCGCCAACCGGTCCATGTGGATCTCCAGGGCGCTCACGATCTCCGGAGCCCCCCAGCCGCGCATCGCCCCGGCCACCGGCGTGTTGGTGTACACGGCCTGCGAACGGTGATGGTAGTGGGGCAGCCGATAGAGCTTGGTGATCTTCTTGCACATGTGCACGGCGTAGTCGGAGGTGCTCGATGCGTAGGCGCCGGCATCCAGCACACTGGCGACCTCCATGTTCTCCAGCTGGCCCTCCGGGCTGCACGTGGTGCGGATGGTCGACACCGTAGCCGGCCGGACCATGGTGGCTCTCATGCACTCCTCGCGATCGAGCAGGAGCTTGACCGGCCGCCGCGTCTTCTGGGCCATGTAGGCCGTGACCGGCTCAAGGATGAACTCCGTCTTGCCGCCGAACGAGCCGCCCATGGGCGCCTTGATCACCCTGACGTGGTGATACTCCAGGCCCAGGAGATCGGCCACGACGGTGCGGGCACCGTACACGCCCTGGCTGATGCTCCAGATGGTCAGGCCCCCCGTGCTGTGGGGCTGGGCCACGCAGACGTGCGGCTCGAGCGCGGCGTGGTGGATCCGGGGGGTGCTCGTCGTGCTGCTGAGCACTACAGCGTCCGGCGACGGCTCGACGCCGCGCCCGCACTCCTCCTCGTACTCGAAGAACACGTTGCCGCCCGGGTGGATGGGCGGGTCGTCGCATCGCTGCGCCTCCCCGGTGGTGAGGAGCGCCGGCAGCTCGGTGTACTCGACGTCGATGAGGGCGATCGCGGCCTCGGCGATGGCCTGGCTGGTCGCCACGACCGCCGCGACGCGATCGCCGACGAAGCGTACGTGTTCGCTGAAGAGCGTCTCGTCGCGCGGGCAGAGTTCCTGCTCCGGCGTGAGCCGGGCGCGGCAGTACGCATCGGCCGGGGTATTGAGATGCGAAAAGACCTTGACGACCCCCGGCAGCGCTTCGGCAGCGCGGGAGTCGATGTTCGTGACCATGCCGTGCGGGATGGGGCTGAGCAGAAGCTTCGCGTAGAGCATGCCGTGCAGCTCGATGTCGCTGCCGTACACGAGCTCGCCGGTGACCTTCTGCCACGCGTCGTGTACGGGGTACGTCTTCCCTACGTACAGCAGGTCCTCCGTCAATCTGTCTCCTCGTGGTCGAGAGGGTTTCTGAGTGTATCAACTCCCGTGCGCGACCGTCGCCCCGGCCACGTCGCCCGGCGGCCGCTCAGATCAGGCTCGCCGGCGGCCGCTCCTCGGGTCTGCTCGCCTCGAACCACCGCTCGAAGTCGGCGCGGCAGCGCTGCGCCGCCGGGGCCGCGCAGGCGCCGCCGGCGGAGGTGCAGAGCAGCTCCGCCGGCAGGCCGCGGCCGATGGCGTCGGCCACGTCGATGGCTTCGTGCAGCGGCAGCACCGCCTCGTGCCCGGCCAGCGCCAGATCGGCGAACACGTGCGCCATGCAGGTGGCCGCGAGGATGCGGCTGCGGCAGGGCTGGCAGATGCCCCCCGGCATGGGGTCGCAGGGCATGCCGGTGAAGGCCTGGAGCGCCAGCGAGGCCGCGTTCTCGACCTGCTCTGGCGAGCCGCCGGCCATCTCGACGATGGCGGCGGCGGCCATGGCGCCACACGTTCCGGCCTCGCCGGTACAGCCGGTCACCTCGCCGGTCGGCGCCGAGCGCGTGTAGGCGATGGCGCCGATACCTGCGGCCACGAAGAGCCCGCGCAGCACGTCGTCCTCGTTCAGACCGCGAGCGTCCTGCACGGCGCTCATTGCGGCGTAGATGTAGCCGGCGCCGCCGCCCATGGGGCCCGGCACGACGACGACGCCGGGGATGCCGGAGCCGGCGCCGTAGGCCCACTTGATGGTCTGCGCCGTGGCCCCGTCGGTCACGGCTCGTCCCGAGGCGGCATGCTCGGCCCAGCGGCCGGCGAAGTCGGGCTTGAACGGGCTCGTGGGGACCACGAGGTCCTCCTCGTACACAGCGCGCGTCTGGCGGCGCATGAGACCGGCGAGCATGCGCATGCGGTCAAAGATGCGCGCGCGCGGCCACCCCGAGGCATCGATCTCGTACTGCACGGCGACCTCCCACAGCGGGAGATTCGCGCTCTCCGCGATCTCGCGCCAACGGGTCATCGTGTCGAAGAGCTGGGGCTTGCGATCGATCTGGGAGATCACCGGCAGCAGAGGCTCGAGGACGGCCACGCTCACTCCCGGCAGACCGGCCGTGAGCAGCCCGTTCAGGGCCACGAGGTCCGGCTCGACGGCCAGCATGAAGGCGCGCAGCAGGCCGCGGCCGTCGACGGCGACCTCGTGGCTCCCCACCAGCTCGGGCAGCCTGGACGCGAGCGCCGCGAGCTGCTCCTCGCCGATCTGCCTCTGGGCGTCGAAGACCAGGAGTGCGTAGGTGTCGCCGATGGTGTGCAGCGGAAACCCGTTCACCGTGACCGTCTCCACCATGCCGCCGCCGGTGGAGTTGCCGACCAGCTCCGCCTGGCGACCGCTGAGGCCCGTGAGAGCGAACTTGACGGCGTTCGGATGCCGGCTCTCGGTGAGCTCGGTGAACTCGAACGAGACCTCCGCGCCTGCCTCTTCCGCAAGTTCGTAGGCGCGGAACAGGCGTTCGTCGTCGGGCGCGAAGCCGAGGACGCCGCCGACCATGGCCCGGTCCTCGGCCATGATCCCGAACGTGCCGGCGAAGGAGCCGCGCTCGTCGAGAAGGATCCGGATCCGGGCCGGCGGCTCGCCGAGGAGGTGCCCGGCGAGCAGGCCCAGGCGGCAGGGCCCGGCGAAGTGCGAGCTCGAGCCCGGCTGCATGACCGGGCCGAAGACGTCGTTGAAGAACTCCGGGTAGGCGGCGATCGTCATCGCCTCAGTACTCCACGGCGCTGCCGAAATGTCGGCCGCCGATCTCGACCCAGGTGCCCAGTCCGCGCTCCTTGGCCTTCGTGTACACGTGGTGCGCGGCCGCGAGGTCTTCGATGGCGATGCCCAGCGACTTGAACAGCGTGATCTCGTCGGGCGAGGTGCGGGCCGGCGCCTTGCCGGTGAGCACCTCGCCGATCTCGCCGACGATGTGCTCGTCGCCGATCAGCCCCTCGCCCTTGGGGATGAGGAACTCGCCGGCTTCGCCGAGCAGCGATTCGCGCCGGTCCGCGTACAGGCGGGCGCCGGCGACGAGCGCGGAATCGAGCTCCCGAGTCGCCGGCGTGTACGCCCCGACGGCATTGATGTGGGCGCCGGGGCTGACCCAGGCGCCGAGGACGACCGGCTCGCTGGCCGTGGTCGTCGTGCAGATCAGGTCGGCGCCGGCCACAGCCTCTTCGGCAGTGGTGGCGACCTCGACCTCGAGGCCTTGGAGCCGTGATTCGCGCGCCGCGAACACCGCGGCGCTCTCGGCCGGCACGCTGAACACGCGCACGCGGCGCAGCGGGCGCACGGCCATCATCGCCTGCAGGTGCGTATGCGCCTGCGTGCCGGCGCCGATGATCGCCAGGTCGCCGGCATCCGCACGCGCCAACAGTTCGGTCGCGAGGCCGCTGACCGCGGCGGTGCGAATGGCGGTGATCGAGGTAGCATCGACGATGGCGCGCAGCAGGCCGCGCTCGGTGTCGAAATACAGGACGACCCCCTGATGGGTGTCGTATTCCGTGCCGAAGTTGGCGGGGAACGCGGCGATCACCTTGACACCGACCGCCTCGAGCCCGCCGAGGTACGACGGCATCAGACCGAGGACGCGGTCGCCTCCGGGCAGGGGGATCATCTGGCGGAGGGGCATCACGACGTCGCCCTCGGCGAGCATCGTCAGGGCCCGGCGCATCACGCCGATGGCCTCGTCCATGGGGAGCAGTTCGGTGACCAGCTGCTGGTCCGCGATCAGCGCTTTCATCGGCCGCCTTCCTTCGATCGTGTCGATCCGCGCCGGTACAGCTCCGCCGCAAGATGCACCGCATCCCGGTCGAGCTCGATGCCCAAGCCGGGCCTGTCGAAGAGCCCGATCTTGCCCCGGACGGGCGTGAGGTCGGGCGCCGTGACGAGGTCCTCGACGAGCAGTTGATGCATGATCTGGTTGCCTTCAGTGAGATTGGCGGTGCGCAGCCCGAGGTGGTGCTGCGCGGCGTCGGTGATGCCCGAGACGCCCTGGCCGTGCAGGCAGACCGGCACGCCGGCGGCCTCGGCGATGGCGGCGGCCTTGCCGAAGGCGAGCAGGCCGCCGGCTTCGTGCGGC
>Ga0209254_10003698_pt1 | contig 13956 bp, 17 predicted proteins | sample FrelakmetDIP11DI_FD_187148 | JGI IMG/M metagenome (GOLD analysis project Ga0209254, IMG submission 187148) | Freshwater lake sediment microbial communities from the University of Notre Dame, USA, for methane emissions studies - DIP11 DI (SPAdes)... | ecosystem: Environmental > Aquatic >...
TGGTCGGGCAAATTAAACCGGGAAGAATGCTATGACCGTCCGAGCCTTCGCTGATACCAACGTCCCGCTTTACGCGCTGGACGTTGACGAAGTGAAGCGCAAGAAAGCACTCGCCTTGCTTCGTGGGAACCCGGTTATCAGTGTCCAAGTGGTGAATGAGTTCATCAGCGTAGCAACCAGCAAAAGGAAGCTCGCCAGGCCAGAGGCAAACCGGCTAGCGGGTGTGATGATGAAGCGTTGCGAAGTGGTAGCCATGGACGCGACAATGGTTGGCGAGGCGATAGCTCTAGGCGAAAGATTCCAGCTTTCCATTGGGACAGCCTCATCATGGCGGCGGCGTTGCGGGCGAACTGCGACACGCTCTACACCGAAGACATGCAGCACGGGCAGGTTATCGACAATCGGTTGACCGTTATCAATCCGTTTCGCTGAATTGTGCCGGCAGCCGGGCTTGTCGAGGGGGCAACTCTGGCCCTTATACCTCCCGTAAAACAATGGAAGTAATAATCGTGTCTGACCCCGTTTCTTCAATCAGCGGGGACTGCTCTTCGCAGCTCTGTACCCCACCTCGAAGGACCATGACCGAGCAACCCGTGGGATTCGTCCTTCCCCTCCCCGGTGATCTTTTTTGACCCCGGCTCATCCTGCACCGTAGCCGCATAACGCCCAAGCATTCCAGCGGCCAGCCACTACGCAGCCTTCTCTTCGTCTTCGATGGATTTGTCGCTTACCCGTATTCGAGTTGAGTCGGGTATTCGGGCTTTAGCTCCGTCCGCGTAGTAGCCCAGTGGAACAACCAGTCCGATCAAGGGTAGCAGCTCCGAAGAGTGGTGCGTTATCATGGGCTTACTTCGAAGCCTGAGCAGCCCGCCAGCCCGACGTGTCGCTGGGCGCTCACAAGGACCAACAGAAGATGAGTAATTTCAAGAAACCGCTTCCCGACCGCGAGGATCCGCGAATGCCAGGGGAAACGCGGAAGGCGGCGACAGGGATGACGCTCGCGGAAGTCGCAAGGCTCATTCCCAATGTGACGCTGAAGGGCGATGCGCGCGCATGCTTTACCAGTGTCTCGACGGATACGCGCACGATCAGGGAAGGCGCACTGTTCTTCGCGCTGCGGGGCGAACGTTTCGACGCACACGACTTCGTCGCCGAGGCCGTCCAGTGTGGTGCCGCTATGCTCGTGGTGGAGCGGCCGGTCGAGGCGGAGGTGCCCCAGCTTATCGTGCCCGACAGCAAGCGCGCACTAGGATTGGCGGCGGCTGGCTGGCGGGCACGCTTTGACCTGCCGCTGATCGCCGTTACGGGCAGCAACGGCAAGACGACGGTCACGCAAATGATTGCTGCGATCCTCGCCGCCGAGCATGGAGAAAGGCAGCGGCTTGCTACCCGCGGCAATCTGAACAATGAGATCGGCCTGCCGCTGATGCTGTTCGAGTTGAACGCAGAACATCAGGCTGCGGTGCTCGAGCTCGGCATGAACCATGTGGGCGAAATCGGCTACCTGGCGCAACTCGCGCAGCCGACGGTAGCGTTAGTGAACAATGCTCAGCGCGAGCATCAAGAGTTCATGGGCACAGTCGAAGCGACAGCCCACGAAAACGGCGCCGTAATCTCAGCCCTGCCCCAGCATGGCATCGCGGTTTTTCCGTCCGACGACGCCTGCGCGGGCATCTGGCGCCAACTGGCCGGTGCCCGTCAGGTGTTGGACTTTGCGCGGCGAGGGCGCGGCAAGGTGACTGCCCAGTGCCGGCTTGGGGCCGAGGGCACCGAGCTCTCAATGGCGACACCAGCTGGGTCGATCGAGCTGACTCTGCGCCTGACCGGGGAGCACAATATCCACAATGCCCTCGCGGCGACAGCTGCGGCACTGGCTGTCAGCGTGTCGCCCGTGGCAATCCAGGAGGGCCTCGAGTCCTTCACTCCCGTAGCCGGTCGTGGTGTGCGCTTGCGCACGGCGAGCGGTGCGTACTTGATCGACGACACATACAACGCCAACCCCGATTCGGTGCGCGCAGCCATCGAAATGTTGGCTCAGCAACCCCATCCGCGAGTACTTTTGCTCGGCGACATGGGTGAAGTCGGCTCGCAGGGTGTTACGTTCCACCGCGAGGTAGGCAGCTATGCGCGCGAGCGGAGCATCGACATCCTGCTTGCCATCGGCGAGCTGTGCGCCGAAACGGTGGCATCGTTCAATGAAAGCGGCGACGCCGGTGGGCGGCACTTTGTCTCTATCGAGGCATTGACCGAAGCGGCAAGAACCGTGGCCGTTCCGGAATCAACGTTGCTGGCCAAGGGTTCCCGGTTCATGCGGATGGAACGTGTGGTCGAGGCGCTGAAGGCGCAGGATTGAGCGGCACGTATCCGAGGCCTCTCAACCTTTCATCATACCCCTTCAGCATCGGGTGCAGTCCTAGTTGATTTCTTGGGGATTGCGCCTGGTGACCCACCAGCACCTTATCCAGTCCAAGACAGTCGCGACCATCAGCGCCCCGAATACACCCGAAGAAATGTTATGAAAGAGAGGTCCTGGGATGCCCAGAACCCGGAGCTGCGCAAAATCCAGATCGCGCTGCAGAAAGCGCGACACTAACATCGGGGTCGAGATCATGAAAACATGCACCATGAGCAGGTACCACGTGGCGGAGTTCCACTTTCGGCTCCAGCGATTAGCCCGGTAAAGCATGTAAACGCCGGAAACCAGAAAATATCCTCCCGCTAGAGCGCCCGCGAGCCGCTTGCTTTCCAGCATGGAGAACAGGGCACCGGCCCACACGATGGCCGCAAGCTCAAGGCCTAAGAAGACGGCGAGATCCCGTCTGTGCATACAATACCCCTCTCGGCCAAATCTATCTGAGTCCAGTCTCTGCGCCTAGAATGGCACGGCTCAAAGCCACTCTCAAGGGCCTCTCTTGTGGGACTCCCTGCCAGCTCAGCCGCTGGCATTCATGAGGTTCATGGGGTGATGCACTCCTCTGAGGCGCGGACACATGTTAGGCTTTGCGCGGATCTTAAAATGCAGCAGCCCGAAGAACCACAACCATATGCCTAAGGCCAAACGTCTCCTCGTGGGCATCAGCGGTGCCACCGGCATCATTTACGGGGTCCGTTTGCTCGAACTGCTTCGCGAGACCAGTGTCGAGAGCCATCTGATCGTCTCCCGCGCTGCAGATGTGACACGCTCGCACGAGCTCGCGATTAGCGCCAAGGAGTTACGAGGGCTGGCGACCGTCCACTACGCCATCAATGACATCGGAGCAGCGATCGCGAGTGGGTCGTTCCGCACGATGGGCATGGTCATCGCCCCGTGCTCGGTGCGGACTCTGGCTGAAGTCGCCTCGGGCGTGACCAGTACGCTGCTGACACGCGCGGCCGATGTCACGCTGAAGGAAAGAAGGAGACTGGTGCTGATGGTGCGTGAGACACCTCTTAGCGGTGTTCATCTGCGGAACATGTTGACCGTGACCGAGTACGGAGCCGTCGTGATGCCTCCGGCGCCAGCCTTCTACAACCGTCCGGAATCGATCGACGAGATCGTAACCAATACGGTTTGCCGCGCGCTGGATTTGTTCGACATCGATGTCGGCAGACTGAAGCGCTGGGGAGAGGATCTAACGCGTGGACATCCTCCGGACCCGGAGGACACAGCCGGCGAGTCTTGAGGAACTAACAGTAACCTTGGCGGGTACAGAGCCTCCGCAAGTTCGGTCAACGCGGTCCTCGCTCCGCATCGCTGAGCCATTGCAGGAACCACACAGACACGCCGTCGGGATCGCGGACCTGAAACGAACGCGCACCCCAGTTGGTGGTCACCGTTGGAGACGCTTCAACCGAAAGACATCGGCGCGCCGCGTCGATGTCTTCAACCTCCAAGACAATATGGAAGCGATCACCGGGGGGCTCCAACCGAAGGGGCGCCGCTTCACGCGAAGCATCCAGGATTTCCAACCTTAGGCCGTTCAGCTCGCATACCCGACCACGGCCGGCGGGCCGATCCCAACTGCTTATCGTGGGCAACCCGAGTGCCTCCGTATAGAAACGGATCACCTCATCGAATCTGGCCGTCGCAAGGGCTACGTAGCTCAAGGAGGCCTCCGGCGAAAGCAGGCAGAGCCCATCTTTCCATCTCCTCAGACCAGTGTTTGTGCGGTGTCTAGGAACACTAGCGGATTGACGCGACGTCAACAACTGACAGCCACATTCGCGACTGTTTTAAAATGTGGAATACGCCAAACTTGTCATATATACCACCGTATCGTTGAAGTCTTTGAACAGTTTCAAGCAAAGAAACAAAGAAACTACCTTTGGTACAATTGATCACTCGACAAATCATTACTCGCCTGGGTTTGTGCACCCTGATGAGATTCGCATCCTGTTTCCGGTTCCTTTCCCGACGTTACGTCACACTCGCTTACCTGCTACAACTCAGCGCGTGCACTCCCCTCGTGCTGACCCCGGGCGCCCCGAGCACCACCCCACGCTTGGCGTCCGCACATTTCATCACTTCCGATGCTGCCGTGCTGCCCGTGCGTCGCTGGCTGCCCGCCGTTCCACCCAAAGCTGTCATCGTCGCCCTGCACGGTTTCAACGATTACAGCCGTGCCTTCGAGATGCCGGGAAAATTTTTCCGCAGCCAAGGCATCGCTTGCTACGCCTACGATCAACGGGGATTCGGCCAAGCGCCCGGACACGGTCTGTGGTCTGGGACCCGCGCTTACACGAACGATCTGGCCGAGTTCACGGAGGCCGTTCGCCATCGTCATCCCGGCCTGCCGCTCTATGTTCTGGGGGAAAGCATGGGGGCGGCTGTGGCGCTCGTGGCGATGGCCGGCGTCCCTCCTTCCGCCGTTGATGGTTTGATCCTTACGGCACCGGCCGTCTGGTCCCGCGAGACGATGCCCTGGTACCAGGACGCATTGCTGGAAACGAGTGCCCACACCCTGCCCTGGTTGCGCCTGACCGGACAGGGCCTAAAGATCGTGGCTTCCGATAATATCGACATGCTGAGAGGTCTCAACCGAGACCCGTTGGTCATCAAAGGAACGCGGGTCGACACGATTTACGGCCTGGCAGATCTGATGGATGAAGCCATGGAACGAGTGGCGCAGATCCGGACGCCGACACTGATTCTTCTCGGCGACCGCGACCAAGTCATTCCGAAGGAACCACTGGCAATCATGCTCGAGAGAATTCCCTCTCGGCTCCAAGCGCGCATCGCATCCTATGCACAGGGTTACCATCTGCTGCTGCGCGACCTTCACGCGAAAACGCCGTGGCAGGACATCGTGGCCTGGATCGCTAACCGCTCGCAACCGCTTCCCTCCGGCTCCGAGCGGCAGCTCGCCGGATCGGATGCCAAGTCACCATCGCGACTCTAGGATTCCGCCCACGGATCGGCGGACGCGGCACCACCAAGCCTACAGCGCCGAAACCGAGCCTGCTCTAGGTCAGGACTTTTTCCCGAACGCGCGCGCCAGGGCTTCTGCCATGGCACCTTGCGGCTTTTCCGGCTCTCGCTGCTTCGGACGATCACGTGGCATGGTTTGGTCCTTGTTCGGTCCCGCCGATTGCTTTCTGTCTGCAGCAGGAGTCGGCGCGACATCCTTTCTCATCGACAGAGCGATCCGACGTCGCTCGGCGTCCACTTCGAGAACTTTGACCTTGACCACATCTCCCGCCTTCACCACTTCGCGCGGGTCTTTAACAAAGCGGTCACTCAAGTGCGAAATATGCACCAGCCCGTCTTGATGAACACCGATATCGACGAAGGCACCGAAGTTCGTGACATTGGTGACCTGGCCCTCGAGCACCATACCGGGTTCGAGATCGGTGATCTCGTGAACACCTTCCCTGAACTGGGCCGTCTTGAAGTCGGGACGAGGATCGCGACCCGGTTTCTCCAACTCCGCAAGGATATCGGTGACGGTAGGCAAGCCAAAGCGATCATCGACAAAGTTTTCCGCATTGACGCCGCGCAAGAATGCCATATCCCCAATCAGAGCTCGGATATCCCTGCCAGTGCTGGCGCTGATTTTTTCGACGACCGGATAGGCTTCAGGATGCACGGCAGAGGCGTCGAGTGGGTTATCACCAGCAACCACGCGCAGGAACCCTGCGGCCTGTTCGAAGGTCTTCTCGCCCAGGCGCGGCACCCTCCTCAGCTGTTCCCGATTCTTGAACGGCCCGTGCTGGTTCCGGAATTCCACGATGTTCTGTCCGATACTCTGCGACAGACCGGACACATAACGCAACAGGGCTGCTGATGCCGTGTTTACGTCCACTCCCACCGCGTTGACGCAATCCTCTACGACCGAATCGAGGCTGCGGGCGAGTTGGGTCTGATTGACATCATGCTGGTACTGGCCAACGCCGATGGCCTTCGGTTCGATCTTGACCAATTCCGCAAGCGGATCCTGGAGCCGTCGGGCGATGGACACCGCTCCGCGGAGCGACACATCGAGCTCGGGAAATTCTTTCGAGGCCAGTTCCGACGCCGAGTAGACGGAGGCGCCGGCCTCTGAGACCACAACTTTGGCGACATCGAGCTCTGGGTGCCGCTTCATCATGTCGGCGACCAGTTGATCCGTCTCCCGAGAGGCTGTCCCGTTGCCGATACTGATCAACTCGACGCGTTGTCGCTTACAGATGTCAGCCAGCTGGGCGAGGGACCGATCCCATTGCTTGTGCGGAACGTGGGGGAAGATCGTCGCGGTTTCCACAAGCTGACCGGTCCCGTCGACAACCGCGACCTTGACCCCGGTGCGCAACCCCGGATCGAGCCCCATCGTCGAACGCAGCCCAGCCGGGGCGGACAGCAGCAAGTCTTTAAGGTTGCCGGCAAATACCTGGATCGCCTCCTGCTCGGCCATTTCCCGCAGGCGTTGCTTGAGGTCGAGGTCAATGCGGGTCAGAATCTTGATCTTCCAGGCGCAGTGCACCGTTTCACGCAGCCACGCATCCGCCGGCCGCCCTTTGTCGGCAACCCCGAAGGTCTGCGCGATCCGACTCTCGCAGAACGCGTTGATCCCCTCCTCATCCTTTCCGACCTTTAGACTGAGGTTGAGCACGTCCTCGTTGCGGCCGCGAAACAAAGCCAGCGCCCGATGGGAAGGAATCAGGTGGATAGGCTCGTCATAAGCAAAGTAATCCTTGAATTTGGCACCGGTTCGGTCCTTGCCTTCTCTCAAGGCCGAGGTCAGCACACCTTCGCTCCAAACCTTTTGCCGAAGCTCTTGTAGCAGAGCGGCATCCTCGGTGAAGCGCTCCATCAAGATCTGCCGCGCTCCGTCGAGCACTGCAGCCGCGTCGCCGAACCCATGGTCCGGATTGAGATAGGTTTCGGCCAATTCTTCGGGATTCAGTGAAGAGTCTGCGAGCAGGCGGTCAGCCAACGGCTCCAACCCCGCCTCACGGGCAATCTGCGCCTTAGTACGCCGCTTCGGCTTGTACGGGAGATACAGATCCTCCAGGGAGGTCTTGTTGTCGGCCGCACCAATTGCCTGTTCCAGCTCCGGGGTTAGCTTCCCTTGCGAGCGTATGCTCGCGAGAATCGTTTCTCGGCGTTCTTCCAGCTCACGAAGGTAAGCCAGCCGCGTCTCCAGTGACCGCAGTTGGCAATCGTCCAGACCGCCGGTCGCTTCTTTACGATAACGGGCGATGAAAGGCACCGTTGCGCCTTCGTCGAGCAGCGTCACCGCCTTTTCGACTTGCATCCCTTTGACACCCAACTCTTCGGCAATACGGGCACTGATGTCCACAGATAGGCTCCTAAAAGACGAGAACGCTGAGAGCGCGGAATTCTACCAGCATAATGACGGGCCGTCGGCTGCCGGATCGACACCGCCGAGCCTAAGCATGAAGAAACGCGCGGGAAGTTCGCAGCGCCGTTCATGATTGTGTAATAATATGCGACCCGGATTTCCTGGCCCCATTCGCCTTGATGATCCGCCTACACCTGTGATTTTTCCGGGTGAGATCGATGCGAGCGGTCACGGATGGGGCTTACGCTCATGGTCCCGAGGATTGTGTCGCCGCATCACGCTTCGGATGTGGTTTGTTTACGTCCAGCGCATAAAAAATACGTTACAGAAAGAGTCAGTGGGATACGCTATGCAAGTACCATTAGAGATTACCTTCCGGGGCTTTCCGCACTCCGATGCCGTCGAGACGAAGATTCGGGAGAAAGTGTCCAAGCTGGAACAGTTCTGCGATCACATTATCAGCTGTAAGGTGGCCGTCGAGTCGGACCACCACAACCAGCACCAGGGTAATCTCTACCGTGTGAGGATCGATCTTGCCGTCCCACAGAAGCACATCCTGGTGAGCCGCGATCATCACGACAAGCAAAGCCACGAAGATCTCTACGTCGCGTTGCGAGACGCCTTCGACGCAGCCAAGCGCCAGCTCGAAGAATACGTGAAGATCAACCGCGGGGAAGTAAAGAACCGCACCCCCACACCATCGGCTTCGTAAGCCCTCCCCTAAGGCCTATCCTTATTGCCGGCTCCCCTCCTCTTGCGAATCCACGTGGTTCGGGTTGCCGGCAGTTCTCCCGTTAGGCTCTCCGGAGATCATAAGGCGAGGTAATCTCTACCCGCTTCATCCGGATCCACCAAGCCGCGGTTGGGAAGCCCATCACGAACCATGGCCGCAGTGCGCAACACCCGTGCGAGACCACCCACGAGTTCCAAGTGATCGATTTCATGGAGGGATACCCAGCGCGCATCGCTGGCATCACCCGCCGGCCTCACGGTCTGCGACGCCGGATCCCGCAACGTCGCCAGAAAGTCGACGATCACGTAGTGAAAGCCCTCCTGCATTCGCTCCGCCACGGCGACAATGGGACCAACGGAAATCTCCAAGCCCGTTTCTTCGCGGATCTCGCGCTGGCACGCTTCCCTCATCGTTTCCCCAGCTTCCTGTTTGCCACCTGGCACGGACCATAAACCTTTTGCGGGTGCTTCACCTCGGCGAATCAACAAGACGTGCCCATTAGCGTCGAAAATGATTCCCCCGATGCCGACCGCTGGCCTCATGCGATCACCGCAACAATCGCGCAGGCGCTGAGCGCTCTGGGCCACGATGGTTCCGAGATGCCGTTCCTGACGCCTGTAATGCGACCATACAGGACCACGGAAGACCCCCGTGCCCTTCGTTTTCGCAGCCACTGCAAGCTGTCGGCGTCTGCAAACATCGAGCCCGGGCTTCCTGTGTACAGTTTTGAAGTGAATGTGCTATAAAGCCGTGGAATCGATGCCACCGCTCCGGTCCAGCACATGCCTGTTAACGAGCGGCTGAGTGTCAAGCCAATGCCAACAACAAGGAACGACCTGATATGAACAGTTTGCGAGAATCATCCGTGAGGCCTTTCCGTCTGGTGACAAGCGGAATCTGGATATCATGCCTCTTGCTAGCAGGTATTTTGACCGGCTGCGATGATGGGGCCAAGAGCAGCTCATCCCGTGCTTCCTCCACGGAAGCCAAGATCGCCGGGAACATCAAGGACCAACACGGCCCAATCCTCAACAGCCGGCTCGAAGTGACGGACAAGAACGGGAACTTAGTCCTCAAGAACCTGCTCGACAACACCGACCAGTTCAGCATCACCGTTCCCACGGGTACTGCCTATCCGATCGTGATCACGGCGCATCCGCAGGGAGAATCTGCGGCCAATTCCTCGGCGGTGAAAGCGGTGGTGACAAGCCCGCTCGCCGACCGCATCGATGTCACGGACGTATCAACCATCGTTGTCGACTCGGCGATTTCGCTCGGCGGCTTGACGGCCGAGAACATCGCTAAGGCTTCTGGGGCCGCCATAGGTCTCCGGCAACGGGAAGGGGTAAGCGCGGGTGCGGGCGGCGGCGGTGGTGGTGCCGGACAAAGCGGCGGCGGTGTCAGTCGCGGCGGACATGGCGGACACGGTGCTCCGGCGGAAGGAGGCGGAACCAGCGGAACCACGGGAAGCGGGGGCACTGGCGAACATGGCAGCGGCCACCCCATGTCTTCGGGAACCAACCAATAGCTGAAACGAAAGCTCGGCTCTAGCTGGGGGCATGTGCCGTCCAGTTCAAGGCCGCGCCCATCTCAAACCGAGGGCCACAGGGACGGTGGCTCTCCAACCGTTTCGCGCCGCAGAGTAACGCCCTGCACCGTCTCTCCAGAACGGATGTTTGTTCCGCAGGCGACAGCTTACCACCCTCTGCCCAGGCCTTATCGGCCTCACCCTAGACTAATCCGTGTCTTCCTGATGATCGAACACCATGACGATCGATTTGCCGGTCTTGGTGTTCCTGGCTTTAAAGGTTGCCGCGTCGTTTTCCATTCCGATGCACTCGATTTCGACGGGCGGATCATCGTACTCACTGGATGGTATGTCTAGACGATCCATCAAGTCCTGATTCTCTTCGTCGGTCAACTCCATGTTGCCGTCCTGATCGATCTGCACGCTCTCGCTTACCGGTATTGAAAAGTCTCGGCCGTTCCGAAGTCAGTCTAAAAGAACAACCCGTCTGTAGGCGACGAGGCTGAAGCAAAGCGCCGGCGTGGCATGCGGCCGGCTAGAAAAGCTTCTCGGCCCGCTTCGATGGCCTTCTTCATCGCCGACGCCATCAGCACCGGATTCTTAGCCTCGGCGATTGCGGTGTTCATCAACACCCCGTCGCACCCGAGCTCCATCGCAATGGACGCGTCGGACGCGGTTCCTACCCCCGCATCGACCAGGATCGGCACCTTGGCATTCTCGACGATAGTCAAGATGTTATAAGGGTTCCTAATGCCAAGCCCAGAGCCGATCGGTGCGGCCAACGGCATCACGGCGATGCACCCGATTTCCTCCAAACGCTTGGCGATGATCGGATCATCATTGGTGTACACCATCACCTCGAATCCTTCGGTGACCAAAGTCTGGGCGGCGGCCAGTGTCGCCACGACGTCGGGAAACAAGGTTTTGGCATCACCGAGCACTTCCAGCTTGACGAGACGATGACCGCCCAGCAGTTCCCGTGCGAGGCGGCAAGTCCGAACCGCCTCCTCGGCCGTATAGCATCCGGCGGTATTGGGCAAAATCGTGTAGCGCGCTGACGGCAGTACATCGAGCAGGTTGGGCTGGCTGGGATCCTGGCCGATATTGGTCCGGCGGATCGCTACCGTGACGATTTCAGCGCCGCAGGACTCGATGGCGCGACCGGTCTCGTCCAGATCCCTGTATTTTCCTGTGCCGACGAGAAGCCGCGATCGATAAGTCTTCCCCGCGATCACCAGCGGGTCGTCGTTCTGACCACCGCCGATCGCATGAACGATTTCCACACGGTCCCCTTCGGCCAGTGCGCGGCCTTCGTAGAGTCCGTAGGGAACGATCTCGCGATTCACCTCCACCGCGATACGCTTGCCAGACAGCCCCAGGTCCGCGATCAGGGTCGCCAGGAACGCCCCATCTGGGAGTTCGCGCAGTTCTCCGTTCACGTAAATGCGCATACGATCAGAGACTCGTGGTGTGAGCTTGGATGCCGACCACCCTCTTGCACGCGCCATACTCTCGGCGGGTTGCCACGGCCTTCGCCAATTCATGCAGCAGCGCTTCGCTGTCGTCCCAGCCGATACAGGCATCGGTGATACTGACTCCGTAGCACAGATCTCTCCCTATTTCGAGCTTCTGCTTTCCCGGATTGAGGTGGCTCTCGATCATGACACCGATGATTCGGTAATCACCGCTGGCAATCTGACCCGCAACGTCGTGCGCTACGGCGACCTGCCTCTGGTAATCTTTCATGCTGTTGGCGTGACTGCAGTCGATCATCACGTTCGGCGGAAGCCCCGCCAACTCCAAACTTTTCGCAGTTGCGGCGACACTTGCAGCATCATAATTCGGGCGATGACCGCCGCGCAGAATGATATGACTATCCTCGTTCCCGGCGGTCGCAAAAATTGCCGAGTGTCCGGCCTTGGTCAAGGACAGGAAGTGATGTGGTCGGCACGCCGCACCGACGGCATCCACAGCCACCTTCACGGTGCCATCGGTCGCGTTCTTGAACCCGACCGGACAAGAGAGACCCGAAGCAAGCTCGCGGTGCACCTGACTCTCCGTCGTGCGCGCTCCGATGGCTCCCCAGGCGATCAAGTCGGAGACGTATTGCGGTGTGATCAAGTCCAGGTATTCAGTCCCCGCCGGCATACCCATATGGTTCAGATCCAGCAAGAGCTTACGCGCCATCCGCAGGCCCTTGTTGATGTTGAAGGTCTCATTGAGATCGGGATCATTGATCAGGCCTTTCCAGCCTACGGTCGTGCGTGGCTTTTCGAAGTAGACCCGCATCACCACAACCAAGTCTTTGCAAAGCTGGTTCTTCAAAGGGAGGAGCCGGCCGGCGTACTCCATGGCCGCCTTGGGATCGTGGATCGAGCACGGTCCGATAATCACGACCAGGCGGTCATCCTGCCCACTGAGAACGCGGTGTATCTCCCGCCGCGCCTGCAATGTGGTCAATGCCGCCTTGTGACCGATGGGGAATTCTGCGTGCACCTGAGAGGGAGGAATGACTTCCTGAACTTCACAGATGCGCAAGTCATCGGTCTTCAAGTCTTCGGCCAGGGCCGCGGGGATTTCCGAATGCTCTTTCATAAGGTCGCTGACGGTCGGACAGAAAGACTCAGGGAAGAGTTGTGGCAGATTGGGTAGGTAATGATACTAGGTTCCGCGGTTTTTTTGGGAGATGACTTGCTTCCTCCCGCCTTCTCAACGAGGGGCTGGGAAATGCAGGACAAGCAAGAACGCTTGAACGAAGGCAAACGTGACGTAGGCCAACGAAGGCCATGGCGCACTGCCAGCTCGCGCCAGGGCGACGGCACCGACGTTGGACTTAACTTTCTGGCCGTGCCAAAGCAGACCCATTTCATCTCGCCGCCCCCCCAGCAGCATGTAATGCTCCAGGAGATCTTTGAGTTCCAGCCGACCATGACCGGTGACGGTTTCCACCGGCCAGTGGATCCGGGCGGCCACCTGCTCCATGAGCGAAGTCTTGTGTTCAGTGGTAAGCGGAATCGTGGCATAGGTGCAAGCTCAGTATTCGAAGCCAGGCGCCGTCGCGATAAGCCACTGTCCGGAATCCCTGACCGACGCGGAGGCTTTACAAACGCTGGCCATTCGGCCCCTGACGCGAATGGATGGTTTCCCACTTCAGTCCGGAATCCGCATACACCTGCCGCCAGGTCATTGCTCGAATGCGCTTCAACGTCGACAGCAAAGTGGTTTGTTCCTGCTTTTCCAAAGCGAACAGGTCGCGCTGAAAGACAGGACTGTTTAAATCCAATAGGACGGTCTCATCGGCCATGAATGGCGGCCTCGATCTCGGCTAAATTATCCGAGGGCTGGGTTGTCTCGGCCCACCGAATCGCCTCGTCCAGCTTGGCCTTGGCCACCGGTTCATGCAACCACCGCTCGCTGTCCGGGATGAATTGACCGAGCTTAACCACCCAGACACCGGGCTCGATCGTATCCATTCACGGGCCATTTTTCATGCCGCGCGATCGCAGGGCAGTTGGCGTGACGGATCGATCTGATACAGGTTGTCGATCGGCAGACGGAGGGTGATGGGTTGGTTGCGGATGCCCTGGTCACAGACCTGGCGGAGCAATGCGTAGGCACAGAGGTTGAGGCGTCGACAGCTTTCGGCGACGGTCATGACGCGGGCACGAAACCGGTTGCCGCGTTCGGATTGGCTGAAGAAGCTGGTTTTTCGCCAAATGACGTAGGGTCGTAGGGCGCGCTCGGCGGTATTGTTGGTCAGGTCGATGCCGGGTGTTTCGAGGAAGCGCCAGAGCATGGGCTCCTCATCAAGCAGTGCTTGGCAGGCATGGCCGGTGCGCTGTCCGGCATGCCGGGCCAAGCCTTGCTCCAAGGCGGTGCGGTTGTGACACGCGCCGCGAGTAAGCGTCGCCGGTAGTGTTGGGATCGGTAGCCAC
>Ga0209254_10003699_pt1 | contig 13956 bp, 11 predicted proteins | sample FrelakmetDIP11DI_FD_187148 | JGI IMG/M metagenome (GOLD analysis project Ga0209254, IMG submission 187148) | Freshwater lake sediment microbial communities from the University of Notre Dame, USA, for methane emissions studies - DIP11 DI (SPAdes)... | ecosystem: Environmental > Aquatic >...
GGCGCAACGCCACACGCCCGGCGCAGCCGCGGCACCTGCGGCGCAGGCGAGGAGCAGGGGGCCGGCGAGCGGGGCGAGGCGGGCGGCGTTGCGGATGGCCATGGCGAGCATCGGCACAGGCGTTAGCATACGAGTGCGCACCTTAGCGCACTTCACGCGCCGCCACGCCTCGTCCGTTCGATGGATCCCCGCCCCGCCACCGCCGCGCGTGTCGCCGACATCGCGCCGTTCCACGTGATGGAAGTGCAGACCGCCGCGCGCGCGCTGGAAGCGGCGGGACGGTCGGTCGTGCACATGGAGATAGGCGAGCCGGACTTCCCGACGCCGGGCGCGGTGCTGGATGCCGCGCGCGATGTGCTTGCCGGCGGCGGGATCTACTACACCGCAGCACTCGGCCTGCCGGAGCTGCGCCGCGCCATCGCACGCCACTATGGGGAGCACTACGGCGCCGACGTCGACCCGGAGCGCGTGATCGTCACCGCGGGATCCTCGGCCGCACTGCTGCTGGTGATGGCGTTGCTGGTCGACCGTGACGACGAGATCCTGCTCGCCGACCCGGGGTATCCCTGCAACCGCCACTTCGTCCGCGTGCTCGAAGGCGCGCCGATCGGCATCCCCGTGGGCCCGGAGCAGCGCTACCAGCTGTCGGCGGACCTCGTCGCGGCGCGCTGGAGCGCGCGCACACGGGGCGTGCTGATCGCCTCGCCGTCGAATCCGACCGGCACGATGGTCGCGCGCGACGCGATGCGCGACATCGCGCGCGTCGTCGCCGAGCGCGGCGGTCGGCTCGTCGTCGACGAGATCTACCTCGGCCTCTCCTACGCGGGCGAGCCCCGCTCGGTGCTCTCGCTCACCGACGACGCATTCGTCGTGTCGAGCTTCTCCAAGTACTTCAACATGACCGGCTGGCGCCTGGGCTGGATCGTCGCGCCGCCGCGGCACGTGCGCGACCTCGAGAAACTCGCGCAGAACCTCTACATTGCCCCGGCGACTGTTTCGCAACGCGCCGCGCTCGCCTGCTTCGCCCCGGAGACCATCGCGCTGCTCGAGGAGCGGCGGCGGGCCTTCCGCGAGCGGCGCGACTTCCTCGTGCCGGCCTTGCGCGAGCTGGGCTTCGGCGTCCCCGTGATGCCGGATGGCGGATTCTTCGTCTACGCCGACTGCTCGCGCTTCTCGCGCGACAGCCTTGCGTTCTGCCGCGACCTGCTGGAGAGGACCGGGGTGGCGATCACGCCGGGCATCGACTTCGGCGAGCACCGCGCGGGCGAGCACGTGCGCTTCTCCTACACGATCGCGCTCGACAAGCTGCGCGAAGGCGTGGCGCGCCTGCGCGGCGCGCTGGTCCCTGCATGATCCGCGCGCTGCGTCTTGCGGTGCTCGCGCCGGTGTTCCTGTCGCTGGCCGGCTGCGCCATGGTCGACTACTACTGGCAGGGCGCAGCCGGGCAGGCCGGCCTGCTCGCGGGGGCGCGACCCGTCGACGAGGTGATAACGACCACCGGCGACGCGAAGCTCGCCGAGCGCCTGACGCTCGCGCGGGAGATCCGCGTCTTCGCCAGTCGCGAGCTGGCGCTCCCGGACAACGCGAGCTACAGGCGCTATGCCGACCTCGGCCGGCCATTCGTCGCGTGGAACGTCTTCGCGGCGCCGCCGCTCTCGCTCGAACCGCGAAAGTGGTGCTTCCCGGTCGCGGGCTGCGTCAACTACCGCGGCTACTTCAGCGAGGCGGACGCGAAGGCGGAGGCGGCGCGGCTCGCCGCGGCGGGCGACGACGTCCACGTCGCCGGCGTGCCGGCGTATTCCACGCTCGGCTGGTTCGACGACCCGCTGTTGTCGTCGTTCGTCCGCTATCCGGACACCGCGCTCGCGCGGCTCGTCTTTCACGAGCTCGCGCACCAGGTTGCCTATGTGCGCGACGACACCACGTTCAACGAGAGCTTTGCCGCCGCGGTCGAGGAAGCCGGCGTTGCGCGCTGGATCGCCGCGAACTCGGGAACGCCGGCGCACGCACGGCTGGTTGCCGAGCAGGCGCGCGGCGAGCGCCTGCGCCTGGTGTTCGCGCAGCTCGTGCGCGAAGCTCGCGCGGAGCTCGCGGCCACCTATGCCAGCGACGCTCCGGAAGCGGCCCTGCGCGCGCGCAAGGCCGCTGCGTTCGCCGCGATGCGCGCAGCGTACGAGGCGGCGAAGGCGGGGGAGGCGGGGGAGGCCGGGCTCGCCGGCTACGAGCGCTGGTTCGCCGGCCACGACGGCAGCGGGCCGAGCAATGCGAGCCTCGCCTCCGTCGCGCTCTACAACGAGAAGGTGCCGGCGTTCCGGTCGCTGCTGGCAAGCGTCGGCGGCGACCTGCCCAGGTTCTACGCGGAAGTGCGCGAGCTCGCCAGGCGCCCCAAGGCGGAGCGCGACGCCTTGCTAGCCCGCGCGGGAGCTGGGTAGCCACGAGTCTCGGGAGGCGGCCCTCGCGACGACTGCGCTACGATGGACGGCGTGTTTCACGTCCGGGGTAGCAGCATGGCGCGCCGCAGCCTTCCCGTCGCAACGCCGCTCGAGCGCTTCGAGCGTCACCTTCCCGGCATCGCTTACGAGGTGCTGGACGAGCTCGCCGGCTTTGCGATCCGCCGCGCGCAGCTCGCCTCGCTGGTCGTGTTCGACCGCGTCGTCGGGGGCACGAAGTTCACCGCGCAGCGCTTTTGCTCGCTGGTGGTCATCGAGCAGAACCCGGGGCTGACGCAGACCCGCCTCGCCGAGATCCTGGGCATCGCCCGCTCGGGCGTCATGCTGCTGGTCGATTTCCACGAGGCCGAGGGTTTCGTCGCGCGCACTCCCTCGCCGACCGACCGGCGGGCCTACGGGCTGCGGATCACGGCGGCGGGTGGGCGGCGGCTGGCCGAGGTGAAGCGGCTGGTGCGGGAGGCCGACCGGCTCACCACTGCCGCCCTCACCGCGGCCGAGCGCCGGCAGCTGCACGCGCTGCTGGAGAAGGTGGGCGAGCCGGCGCGGCCGGCCCATGGCGCCCCCCGGTAGCCGGGCCAGCCCTGCCTTGCCCGACCAGGCCCCGGCAGGCTAGAATAGTGGGCTTCCTTGCCACACCCGGAACGTGCGGGGTGGCCGTCGGCGCGGCCGGGAGCTTGCTTCCGGAGCGATCCTCCACGGGATCCGAGGCGCCCTAATCGTCCGAAAGGAGAGTTTGTCTTGCGACACTACGAGATCGTCTTCATCGTCCACCCGGACCAGAGCGAGCAGGTCCCGGGCATGGTCGATCGCTACAAGGCCACGGTGGCCAGCCGCGGCGGCCGGGTGCACCGGCTCGAGGACTGGGGGCGGCGCCAGCTTGCCTATCCGATCCAGAAGATGCACAAGGCGCACTACGTCATGATGAACGTCGAGATCGACCAGGAGACCCTGACCGAGCTCGAGCACGCGTTCAAGTTCAATGACGCGGTGCTGCGCCACCTCATCGTCGCCAAGCGCGAGGCGGAGCTCGCCCCGTCGCCGATGATGAAGGAAGAGAAGGCGCGCAGCCTGTCGGACCGCGGCGACCGCGGCGACCGCGGCGACCGCGGAGAGCGTGGCGAGCGCAAGGAAAGCGCGCCCGCGGCGCCTGCCGAAGGCGCGGCGCCGGCGGCAACGGCCTAGGGACGCCGGCAAGCGCGACGCCGTGCCCGCCTCAGGGCAAGGCCCCGCCAATCGGTTGACGCTCGACGCCACGATCGCGCTGCGCGACGACCTGCGCTACACGCCCGCCGGGGTCCCGGCGCTGTCGCTGACGCTGCACCACGCGTCGGAGCAGCCGGAGGCCGGAGGGCGGCGCAAGGTCGAGTGCGAGATAGCCGCCGTGGCGTACGGGGAGACCGCGCGGGACCTTGCCGGGCTGCCGGCAGGAAGCGCGATCCGCTGCGCGGGCTTCCTCGCACGACGCTGGCGCACCGGAATCACGCTCGCCCTGCACATCGACCGCTACGAACGCCTGGATCAACGCAACACGAACTGACGAAGAGGACACCACCATGCCCCGCCCGATGGGAAGAGGTAAAGGCCGCAAGGACGTCAAGAAGCGTGACCGCGGCAATGCGCTGTTCAAGCGCCGCAAGTTCTGCCGCTTCACGGCCGAGAAGGTCAAGGAAATCGACTACAAGGACATCGACGTCCTCAAGGACTTCGTGCAGGAGAACGGCAAGATCATGCCGGCGCGCATCACCGGCACGAAGGCCCGCTACCAGCGCCAGCTCGGCACGGCGATCAAGCGCGCGCAGTTCCTCGCGCTGATCCCCTACACCGACCGTCACTGAGGAAGAGCGCCATGCAGATCATCCTGCTGGAGAAGGTGCACAACGTCGGCGGCCTCGGCGACGTGGTCAAGGTCAAGGACGGCTACGCGCGCAACTTCCTCATTCCGAAAGGCATGGCGAAGCGCGCCACGCCCGAGAATCTGAAGCTGCTCGAAGGCAAGCGCGCGGAGCTCGAGAAGGCGGCCGCCGAGAAGCTCGCCGCCGCGCAGACGCTCGCCGAGAAGCTCGAGGGGCAGACGGTGCGCGTCGTGCAGAAGGCCGGCGTGGACGGCCGGCTGTTCGGCTCGGTGGGCACTATCGACATAGCCGAGGCGCTTGGCCGCATGGGCACGACGATCGAGAAGGCGCAGGTGCGCCTGCCTGCCGGGCCGCTCAAGACGGTCGGCGAGCACCCGGTGACGATCGCGCTGCACACCGACGTGCTGGCGCACGTCACGGTGGCCGTTGTCGGCGAGACTGCGCAGGGCTGACGACGTCGCGGTCGGGCGCGTTCCCGGCCGCCGCACTTGACGAAGGCGCCCCTGCGGCGCCTTCGTCCCTTGGCGGATCGCCCGCGTGCACGACGGGGCGCTAGAATGGCTGTTTCCACCGCGCGCCTCCGCACCGCACCTCCGATGCCCGACGATCCGCAAGTCGATGCGCTGAAGCTGCCGCCGCATTCGATCGAGGCGGAGCAGTCCGTGCTCGGCGGCCTGATGCTCGACAACGACGCTGCCGATCGCGTGGGCGACGTCATCGGGCCGGAGGATTTCTATTCCGACGCGCACCGCCTGATCTTCGGCGCCGCGATACGGCTCATCGGCGAGGGCCGTCCGGCCGACGTGGTGACGGTGTCCGAGGCGCTCGACTCGACGCGCAAGCTCGATTACGTGGGCGGGCTCGCCTACCTCGGCGCCCTCGTGCAGAACGTGCCGACGGCGGCGAACATCCGCCACTACGCGACGATCGTGCGCGAGCGCTCGATCCTGCGCCAGCTCGCCGGCACCGCGGGCGAGATCGCCGAGGCCGCGTACCGGCCGATGGGGCGCAGCGCGCGCGAGGTGCTCGACCTCGCCGAGGCGAAGGTGCTGCACATTGCCGAACAGGGCTCGCGCGGGCAGCAGAACTTCGCCGAGATCGGGCGCCTGCTCACCGGCGTGGTCGAGCGCATCGAGGAACTGTACAACCGCGACGATCCCTCCGACGTGACCGGCGTGGCGACGGGCTTCACCGACCTCGACCGGCAGACCGCGGGGCTGCAGCCGGGCGATCTGGTCATCGTCGCCGGACGACCGAGTATGGGCAAGACGTCCCTCGCGCTCAACATCGGCGAGCACGTGGCGCTGCACGTCAAGCGCCCGGTCGCCGTGTTCTCGATGGAGATGGGCTCGACCCAGCTCGCGATGCGCCTGATCGGCTCGGTGGGGCGGCTGCCGGCGCAGCACCTGCGCACCGGCCGCCTGCAGCCGGAGGACTGGGAGCGCCTCTCCGCCGCGCTCGGCCAGCTCAACGACGCGCGCATCCTGATCGACGAGACGCCGGCGCTCTCGGCGATCGAGGTGCGCTCGCGCGCGCGGCGCATGATGAAGCAGTACGGCGACCTGGGCCTGGTGATCGTCGACTACATCCAGCTGATGCAGGCGACCTCGCAGGGCGAGAACCGCGCGACCGAAATCTCCGAGATCTCGCGCTCGCTCAAGGCGCTGGCGAAGGAGCTGAAGGTTCCCGTCATGGCGCTCTCGCAGCTCAACCGCTCGCTCGAGCAGCGGCCGAACAAGCGGCCGGTGATGTCCGATCTTCGTGAAAGTGGAGCCATTGAACAGGACGCAGACGTGATCCTGTTCATCTACCGCGACGAGGTCTACAACCCGGACACGCAGGACAAGGGCGTGGCCGAGATCATCATCGGCAAGCAGCGCAACGGTCCGATCGGCACGGTCCGGCTCACGTTCCTTGGCGAGTACACGCGCTTCGAGAACTTCGCCCAGCCCGGCAGCTACTAAAAGCCCGCGTGGTTCCCGCCGCACCGTTCCCCGCGCCGGCTTCGCGCAATGCGCCCTGCCCCTGCGGCAGCGGGCGCCGCTACAAGGAGTGCCACGGCGCGCTCGACGCGGCGGCCGCCGCGCTCGACGCGACGCTGCGCGACGCGCTCGCCGCGCAGCAGGCAGGCCGGCTCGACGCCGCGATGGCAGGCTACGAGCAGGCGCTCGCCGCCGCGCCGCGCCACTTCGACGCGCTCCACATGCTCGGCGTGGCGCGCTTCCAGCGCGGCGAGTTCGCAGCGGCCCTCGCGCTGATCGATCGCGCGCTGCGCGAGCGCCCGGGCGAGGCGGGCGCCGCGTTCAACCGCCGTCTCGCCGAGACCGCGCTCGCGCGACGGCCGGCCGAGGCCGAGATCGCGCGGGAGTCGCGTTCGTTCGGCGCGGCGATGGCGCGCGGTGCCGCAGCAGCCGACGACCGCGCGGTGCGCGTGATCGCGTTCTACCTGCCGCAGTTCCACCGCATTCCGGAGAACGACGCCTGGTGGGGCGAGGGCTTCACCGAGTGGACGAACGTGCGCCGCGCGCGGGCGCTCTTCGCCGGTCACGCGCAGCCGCACGTTCCCGGCGAGCTGGGCTGCTACGACCTCACCGACGCGAAGGTCCGCGAGACCCAGGCGGCGCTCGCGCGTGCGCACGGTGTCGACGCGTTCTGCTACTACCACTACTGGTTCGGCGGCCGGCGGCTGCTCGAGCGGCCGCTCGACGCGGTGCTGGCGAGCGGCGCGCCCGACTTTCCGTTCTGCGTTTGCTGGGCGAACGAGAACTGGACGCGGCGCTGGGACGGGCTCGACCACGAGATCCTGATGGCGCAGCGGTACTCGGAGGACGACGCACGCGCGTTCATCGCGAGCCTGCTGCCGGCGCTGCACGACCGGCGCTACGTGCGAGTGAACGGACGGCCGCTGCTGGTCGTCTACAAGGCGGGCGAGATCCCCGACCTTGCCGCGACGCTGCGCATCTGGCGGGGCGCCTGTGTCGAGGCGGGAGTGGGCGACCCGTACCTGGCTGCCGTGCAGCGCAACGCGACCGACGATCCGACGGCAAACGGCTTCGATGCCGCGGTGGAATTTCCGCCAATCGGCCACGCGGCCGAGAATGTGACGCAGCGCGTGGGCGGTCTCGACGCCTCGTTTCGCGGCAGCGTGTTCGGTTACGCGAATCTCGCCGCCGATTACCTGCTGCGCCCGCGGCCGGCGTTCCGCCAGTTCCGCGGCGTGACCCCGATGTGGGACAACACCGCGCGCCGGCCGGCCGATGGCATGGTCGTGCACGGCAGCACGCCGGAGGCGTTCGGCGTGTGGGTGACGCACGCGCTGCGCCAGACGCGTCGCCGCCACGCCGGCGACGAGCGCCTGCTGTTCGTCAACGCGTGGAACGAGTGGGCGGAAGGCAATCACCTCGAGCCCGACACCGCGCACGGGCGGCGCTACCTCGAGGCGCTCGCCGCCGCAAGGGGCCTCGCCGCTGCGCCCGACCCGCAGCGGCCACGCTTCGCCGACGTCGTGCGCGCAACCCTCTCGCGGTGCGAGTCGGGCGAAATCGCCGTCGAGTGTTTCGGCCCGCCCGGCGATGCGCCCGACGATGGCGTGTCGGTCGTCATGCCGCTGTACAACCACGCGCGGCTGGTGCCCGCCGCGCTGGCCGCGCTCGACGCCCAGACGCGGCAGCCCGACGAGGTAGTCGTCGTCGACGACGGCTCCAGCGACGACAGTGCAGCGATCGTCGCGCAGTGGGCGCGAGCGAGCCGGCTGCGCGTGCGTCTCGTGCGGCAGGACAACGCGGGCGCGCACGAGGCGCTCAACCGCGGGATGGCGCTTGCGCGTTGTGCCACGATCGCGCTCGCCAACTCCGACGATCGCTACGTTCCGCAGCGGCTGGAGCGCCTCGTCGCCGCACTCGACGACGCGCACGCGCTCGCCTTTTCCGCGGTGGCGACGATCGACGACGACGACCGGGCGTGCTCGACGCCCTATGCGGTCGAGCTTGGCGCGCGCATTGCAGAACTCGCATCGCTGCCGTCGATGCTGCACGCCTTTGTGCGCCACAATGCCGCGGTGTCGACCGGCAACCTCGTCTTCCGCCGCCGGCTGCTCGACGCCACGGGCGGCTTCGCGGCCCTGCGGGTCTGCCACGACTGGGACTTCGTGCTGGCCGCCAGCCGTGCGACGCCCTTCGCGTTCGACGCGACGCCGTTGTACCTCTATCGGCTGCACGGCGCGAACACGTTTTCCGGCCTGACGCTCGCCGGGCGACTCGAGGGGGACCTCGTGCTCGACCGTTTCCTGCGCGACATCGAGTCCCACCCCTGGCTCGCCTGTGCCGACCGCGCGCCGTTTCGCGCGTACCTGCGCGAGGTAGGGCTCGGCGGGTACCTGCGATGAGCGTGGCCGCGCCGGCGTCGCGCAACGCGCCTTGCCCCTGCGGCAGCGGTCGCCGGTACAAGGAGTGCCACGGCGCGATCGCCGCGCCGCTTGCCGGGGGTGGCGTGCTCGATCGCCTCGCGAGCGCGACGCGGGCGGCAGCTGGCGCGGACTTCGCCACGGTGTGCGCGCTTTGCGAGGATGTGCTGAAGGACGTCCCCGGCCACCCGGCGGCGCTCGAACTCCTCGCGCGGCACGCGACGGAAGCCGGTCGGCCGCTGGCCGCGCTGGCGCTGCTGCTCGAGGCTGCGCGCGGCCTCGAGCGGCACCCGTTGCCACCGTCCAACGCCTACGTGGTGTGGACTGCCCTCAATGCCGCCTTCCTCGACGCCGTATCGGCCCAGGGCGCACAAGCGGTCGCAGAGCGCCGCGCGGCCTACCGGACGTGGATTGCCGAGCGTCAGGACCTGGCCCGGGCTCGAGGAGGAGCGCACGACGTCGCCGTCGTCCTGGTGCTCACTCCGGCGACGACGCCTGAGCAGGCCCTCGTTTCTCTCGACGCGCTCGTCGCGCAGACGCTGCGTCCGGCGCAGCTGATCGTGGCGAGCGTGGGGGCGTCCCCGGCACTCCCGCTCGTTCGCGCCCGCTTCCAGCTGCTTCCGTTCGAGTCGGACTACGTCGCGCCACCCGCGCCGACGCTCGCCCAGGCGCTCGATGCCGGCGCGGCGCGGGCCAGCGCAACGTGGATCGTCGCCCTCGAGCCGCCGCACGCTTTCGCGCCGACCCACCTGGCCAATCTGGTCGAGGCGATCGCCGGCCAGGGGGCCCGGTGGGGCTTCGCCGACTGCACGCTGCACGCGTACGGCGCGGTGCCCGCCACGACGCTGGCGGCGCACCAGGCGGCGCACGACGCCTCCCGCACATCGCTCGCGAAGGCGGATTCGCTGGGCTTCGCATTCATCGATCAGGCGTTCCCGCCCACCGGAATGGGTGCGGTCCTGTTCGCGCGCGAGCTCGTGGGGCGCGTCGGCGGCTTCCGTCCGCTGCCCGGCCACGAGCTGTGGGATTTCTGCGTGCGCGCACTGTGGGAGGACGAGCCTGCGCTCGCGACGGCGCCGACCTACCGTCACGCGGTCGTCGCCGGCAGTGCCGCGCCGACGCCAGCCGAGCGCGAAGCCGCGCAGGTCGCGATCTTCCGCGAGTACTACGCTCGCGCTTGTGCTGCAGGCGCAGCTGCTCCCAACCCTCACGCTCCGTCGCTGGAGCGCTGGGGCCTCGCCTTCGTGCGGGCGATGTTCCGCGCCGGTCACGTGCTGATGGTCGACTTCGCCACGCTCGAGCGCCTGCGCGCGTACGTCGAAGCGGAAGTCGCGGCTGCGCCGACCCCGACACTGACGCCCGGCGTCAACCTCCTCGGCTTCGCGTTCGGCGAGTTCGGGCTCGGCGAGAGCCTGCGCGCGCTCGCGCGCGCCTGCGAGGCGGGGGGCATCCCGTTCGTCGTCCGCGACATCGAGCAGCGGCTCGCCACGCGGCAGGCGGACCGCAGCGTCGCCGCGCACCTCAGCGAAGACATCCGCCACCGCCTGTCCCTGATGTGCGTGAATCCCGACATGCTGAAGCCCGTGCGACCGTTGCTCGAGCGCACGCGGGCGGCCGGCGGCTACCGCGTGGGCTACTGGTACTGGGAGCTCGAGACAACGCCGCGCACGTGGGTGGGCGCCTACGACGCCGTGGACGAGATCTGGTGCGCCACGGAGTTCGTTGCCGCCGCCGTGCGCAAGGCGACGGACAAGCCGGTGATCAAGCTGCCGCCGCCGATCGAGGTGTCGCTGCAACGCCGCTACACCCGGCGGGAGTTCGGCCTGACCGAAGGCCGCTTCCTGTTCCTGTTCACGTTCGACTACAACTCGTTCGTCAAGCGCAAGAACCCGGAAGGCGTGATCGAGGCGTTCCGCGCGGCCTTCCCGCGCGGGCGCGACGACGTGGGGCTGGTGGTCAAGTCGGTCAACGGCGTGCACCGGCCCGAGCGTGTCGCGGCGATCAAGGCGCTCTCCGGGGACGATCCGCGCATCGTCCACCTCGACCGGTTCCTGTCGCGCGACGAGAGCTACGGTCTGATCGACGCGACCGACGCCTACGTTTCGCTGCACCGCGCCGAGGGCCTCGGGCTGGGGCTGGCCGAGGCGATGGCGCTCGGCAAGCCCGCGATCGCGACCGCGTACTCGGGCAACCTCGAGTTCATGAACGCGGGCAACAGCCTGCTCGTCGACTACCGCCTGGTGCGAATCGCGCCGGGCGAGTACCTGGTCGACGACGAGCGTTTCGCGTGGGCCGAGCCGGACGTCGCGATGGCGGCGCGGCACATGCGCGCGCTGGTCGACGATCCCGCGCTGCGCGCGCGCATCGCCACGGCAGGGCAGCGCGAAGTTCGCGAGCGATTCGGCCGCGAGCTGGCGGCGCAGAGGCTGCGGCAACGCCTCGGGGAGCTTGGCCTGCTCGACGAGGACGCGCCGGCGCGGCCCGCAGCCGTGCCGCCGGAAGACGCGACCGCCGCGGCGCCGCCCTTCGTCTCCTACGCGCAGAACGGCGAGGACGCGCTGCTCGATCAGGTGCTCGCCGGGGTCGAGCGGGGGTTCTACGTCGACATAGGCGCCAACGACCCGGACGTGCACTCGGTGACGCGAGCGTTCTACGAGCGCGGCTGGCGCGGCGTCAACGTCGAGCCGGTCCCCGAATGGCACGAGCGGCTGGCGGCCGCTCGCACGCGCGACGTCAACCTCGCCGTGGCAGCGGGGCGCGCGCACGGCGAGACGGTGCTGCACGAGTTCGCGGGCACCGGGCTGTCGACGCTCGATGCCGAGGTCGCGCGCGACCACGGGCGCGACGGGCGCAGCGCAAGCGAACGCCGCGTGCGCTGCGCGCCGCTCGTCGCGATCCTCGACGAGCACGCGCGTGGCGACATCCACTTTCTCAAAGTGGACGTCGAGGGCGCGGAGGCCGACGTGCTCGCCGGCGCCGACTTCGCGCGACACCGGCCCTGGGTCGTCGTGGTCGAGGCCACGCGCCCGATGACCGCAATCGCCTCGCATGAAGCGTGGGAGCCGCTGCTGCTGCGCAGCGGCTATGCGTTCGCGTTCGACGACGGCCTCAACCGCTACTACGTGAGCGACGAGCACGCCGATCTCGCGCGCCGCTTCGACCCTGCGCTGCGCACGCGCCCGGTCGTGCGCGCGGCGGAAGTCGCGGTGAGCGGAGAACAGCCCCCGGCGCAGCGCTTCGACCCGCAGGCCGTTCCGTTCCTCGACCTCGCTGCGCCGGAGCCCACGCTGGCGCAGCCGGTCTCGCAGCTGTGCACCGCCGGGCAGTTCCGCGAGCCTGCCTACGCCGCGTGGTGCCGCGCGATCGGCGAGCCGCCGGTGCTGCGCCGCAAGCAGTGGGAATACGTGTGGATCCTGCAGTGCCTGGAGCACGCGGGGATGCTCGCCGGCGGTCGCCGGGGCCTCGGCTTCGGCTGCGGCCGCGAGCCGCTCGCCGCCGCGATGGCGGCACGCGGTTGCGTGGTCGTGGCGACCGATCTCGCGCCCGAGGCGGCCGCGGGACGGGGCTGGATCGAGACCGGACAGCACGCGCGCGCGCTCGGCGACCTCAACCTGCGCGGCGTGTGCCCGCCCGGGGCCTTCCGCGAGCGCGTTGCGTTTCGCGCCGTCGACATGAACGCAATCCCCGACGATCTCGAAGGGTTCGACTTCGTCTGGTCCAGCTGCGCGTTCGAGCACCTGGGATCGCTCGACCACGGACTCGCCTTCGTGACCCGCGCGATGCGCTGCCTCAAGCCCGGCGGGATCGCCGTGCACACGACGGAGTTCAACCTCTCGTCGAACGGTCCGACGCTCGAGGCGCGCGACCTGTGCGTCTACCGCAGGCAGGACATCGAGCGTCTGCGCGATGCGCTCGCGCGCGAGGGGCACCGGGTCTGGCCCCTCAATCTGCAGCCGGGCTGCTCGCCGGTCGACTGCTTCGTCGACCTGCCGCCGTACCGCGCCGAGCCCCACATCAAGCTCAGGCTCGGGCGGTTCGTCGTCACCTCGCTCGGGCTGGCGATCAAGCGACGCGAGTAGGTCCTCAGCGGTACACGAGGACCGGGATCTTTGCCTGCTCGACGACCTTGTGAGTCTGGCTGCCCAGCAGGGCGGCCGCGATGCCGTGGCGCGTGTTCGGTGCGATGCAGATCAGGTCGCACTTGCGCTCGTGCGCGACCTCGAGGATCGCCTCGGCCGGATAGTCGCTGGTCTTGTGCACGCCCTCGAACGGGACGCGGGCGGCCTTGGCGAGGCTTGCGAGCTTGCCGAGATACTTGTCCGACATCCTCTGGATCATCGCTGCGTGCACGTGGGGTTCCATGTAGCCCGTCGGCAGGAACTTGCCGAACACGATCGGGGTGGCCGGCGGCGCGGCGAAGAAGCCGGTGACCCGGCCGCCGGTGGCCTTGGCGAGCGCCAGCGCGGCCACCGCCGCGCGCTGCGACGCGGGCGATCCGTCGGTGGGGACGAGGATGTGCCGAAAAACCGGCGACTTCGCGGTGTCAGCGGGCATAGGGGAGCACCCAGATGATCATGCCGAATACATAGCATACCCCGGACGCGATCAACGTGAACGGCACGCTCCAAGACAGGAACTCGCGCAGCGACACCTTGCGCTTCTCTTCGCGCTCGCAGATGTTGAGCGCGGCGAACAGGGCCGGCGCGCCCGCGATCGTGAGGTTGCTGCCGAGCGTGCCCGACCACAGCATCATCCACCACAGCGGCCACGTGGGAACGCCCTCGCCGCCGAGCTCCTTGATCAGGTGGAGGAACGTGAGGATGTAGGCGTCGTGCTCGACGATGCCCACGATCGGGATGGTGATCCAGTACATCAGCGACGCGCCCAGCGCGAAGTTCTCCGCGAACACCGGCTTCAGCATGTGCGCGAACTTCTCGATCAGACCGGTCTTCTCGAGGCCTCCCACCAGCGCGAACAGCGCGATGTAGAACAGGATCGCGCGCCAGTCGAGCTCGGTGAGGATCTCCTCGAAGGACGGCGGGTGCAGCTTCTTTCGCAGGATCTCGAGGAGGAGCACCAGCGAGACGGCGCCGGTCAGCGCGATGAAGCCGAGCTTCACGCCGAGGTACTCGCGCATGGCCATGCCCAGCACCGTCAGCAGGAACCACCCGACCACGAGCGTGGCGAACGGCTTGTTCGGGATGTGCGTCTCGATCCCGAGCGATCCGAGGTCCACCGCGCGCCGCTTGTG
>Ga0209254_10003700_pt1 | contig 13955 bp, 11 predicted proteins | sample FrelakmetDIP11DI_FD_187148 | JGI IMG/M metagenome (GOLD analysis project Ga0209254, IMG submission 187148) | Freshwater lake sediment microbial communities from the University of Notre Dame, USA, for methane emissions studies - DIP11 DI (SPAdes)... | ecosystem: Environmental > Aquatic >...
TGGTAGCGAGCAGTCGAAAGTCCCGCCGTGGTCGATTCCCGGGACGGCCTTGGCGAATGAGCGCGGCGCAGGCGACAGGCTTCCCGAGCGTCGCGCCGTCCGCTTGGCTGGCGCTGCGGTCCGCGTCCGACTTCAGGGCTGGCGCCAGGGAAGCCCGGCGTGCTTCCAGCCCCCCACGGTGCCGCGGTGGCCGTGCGCGTCCTTGTCCCCCTCGAAGCCTTCGAGCACGTTGAAGGCGAGCGCGTAGCCGAGCGTCGCCGCGAGCGCCGCGGCGCCGTGCGAGCGTGCGCCGGAGCGGCAGAGGAACATGACGGGCACGTCGCGCGAGGGCACCCCTTGCGCGAGCTCGTCGGCGAAGCGCGGGTTGCGTGCGCCGCCGGGATAGCCGTTCCATTCGACGTGCAGAGCGCCGGGAACCCCGCCGACCCAGTCGAGCTCGGCTCGGGTGCGGACGTCCACGAGCGTCGCGCCCGGCATCTGCTGCCGCAGAGCATGCGCCTCTGCCGGAAGAAGCGCGCCGGCGTACGACAGGTTCAGGGACCGGCCGCGCTCGCGGGCGCGGGCGATGATCTCTTCGGGGGCGTCCATGCGCTGCGGGCCGGATGGGGAGCGCGGGAGAGTATAGCGATCGGCTCTGCCCGGCAGCCCGCCGGTGTCGGGCACCGACAGGTGTCGGACCACCGTGAAAGGCGGATCGTGGCATCCCTCCAGGAGTCCGACTCGCGGCGTTTGCGAGCGCACCGGGCGGGGGCGCGTTTCCTCTTCGCGCTCCCGCGGGTCGCTTCAATTCGTCCGCGTGCGGCTTGGGTTTGGTGCGTGATCGGAGATGCGCTCCTCGCGCGGATGAGGCAAACATCACAGGGAGCCGCTTCTCGCGGGCACCGATGCCGTTGATCCGCTCGGTGACGCCTCCTGCCGGTGCGCCTGGATGGCCCGTGCCCTACAATGGTGCAACAACGAGGGGGCGTGCGAGCGTACTTCCCGTCGCCTCATAGGCTTACGTGCTGCGACGCATGGCATGGAATTCGCGTTGGTCGCGTCGCCTTTCAAACAGGGAACAACTTCCCGCACTCCTGGAGCAAAAAAGTGGCCATGACCCCCGCAGACGTTCTGAAGATGATCAAGGACAAGGAAGTCCGCTTCGTGGACATCCGCTTCACCGACACCAAGGGCAAGGAGCAGCACGTGTCGGTGCCGGCGCACCAGTTCACGATGGAGAAGTTCGAGCATGGCCACGCGTTCGACGGCTCGTCCATCGCAGGTTGGAAGGGCATCGAAGCCTCCGACATGCTGCTCATGCCCGATCCGGCGTCGGCGCGCATGGACCCGTTCTCCGACGAGCCCATGCTCAACATCAGCTGCGACGTGATCGAGCCGACGGACATGAAGCCCTACGGCCGCTGCCCGCGCTCGATCGCGAAGGCCGCCGAGGCCTACATCAAGGCGAGCGGCATCGGCGACACGGCCTACTTCGGCCCCGAGCCCGAGTTCTTCATCTTCGACTCCGTCACCTGGAACGTCGACATGTCCGGGTGCTTCGTGAAGATCGAGTCCGAGGAAGCGCCCTGGTCGTCCGGCAAGGACATCGACGGCGGCAACATGGCCCACCGCGCGCCGGTCAAGGGCGGCTACTTCCCGGTGCCGCCGATGGACACGCTCACCGACATCCGCAACGCCATGTGCCTCGCGCTCGAGCAGCAGGGCGTGGTCGTCGAGGTGCATCACCACGAGGTGGCGGCGCCCGGCCAGTGCGAGATCGGCACCAAGTTCGAGAGCCTGGTGAAGCGCGCCGACTGGATGCAGATCATGAAGTACACCATTCACATGGTGGCGGCCTCGTACGGCAAGACCGCGACTTTCATGCCGAAGCCCGTCGTCGGCGACAACGGCTCGGGCATGCACGTGCACCAGTCGGTGTGGAAGGACGGCAAGAACCTCTTCGCCGGCAACGGTTACGCGGGCCTCTCCGACTTCGCGCTCTACTACATCGGCGGCATCATCAAGCACGCGCGTGCGCTGAACGCGATCACCAACCCGGGCACCAACAGCTACAAGCGCTTGGTGCCGGGCTTCGAGGCGCCGATCAACCTCGCCTACTCGGCGCGCAACCGCTCGGCGGCCTGCCGCATCCCGTTCGTGTCGAGCGACAAGGCGCGGCGCGTCGAGGTGCGCTTCCCCGATCCGACGGCGAATCCGTACCTCGCGTTCGCGGCGATGCTCATGGCGGGCATCGACGGCGTGCAGAACAAGATCCACCCCGGCGACCCGCTCGACAAGAACCTCTACGACCTCCCGCCGGAGGAGGCGAAGAAGGTGCCGAACGTCTGCTCGTCGCTCGACATGGCGCTGGATTACCTCGACAAGGACCGCGAGTTCCTGACCCGCGGCGGGGTGTTCTCCAACGACTTCATCGACTCGTACATCGAGCTCAAGATGCAGGAAGTGCAGCGCTTCCGCATGACCACGCATCCGCTCGAGTTCGAGATGTACTACAGCGGCTGAAGCCGAAGAGCGTCGACGGAGCGCGTGCCGCCGCTTCGCGGCGAGGCGCGCCTTCAGGCGACGACCATCGCAGTCCGGGTGTGCAGTGCTGCACGCCCGGACTCGGCGCGGCGGAATGGACCGCGATGCCGCTCGCTTTTTTCTCGGCGGTCCGTGAACTTTTGCGAAGCGCGTGATTTGTAAGCCGCATGAGCGTCGCCTACACTTCGGGCTCTGTCCACGGCCCGGATGCGACCATGACCCGCTTCACGCACTTCGCCGGCTGCGCTGCGCTCGCCCTTTTCGCCACCGCGGCGCACTCGCAAAGCGAGATCTACAAGTGCCTGGACGAGAACGGGCGTCCGCAATACACGAACGTCAAGAGCGAGACCAAGCAGCGCAACGGCTGCTCGCTCGTGACGCGCTCGGTGTCGACCGTGCCCGCCGGCAGCGGCATGCCGACGTCATCGAGCGGGAGCGCCGCCGCCACGCCGCGCGCGAGCGCCGTGCAGGCGACGCCGGCGAACTTCCCGCGCGTCGACCCGAACACCCAGAAGGCGCGCGACGACGGTCGGCGCAAGATCCTCGAGGACGAGCTCGCCACCGAGGAGAAGTCGCTCGCCGCCGCCAAGGCGAAGCTCACCGAGCAGGAGCAGGTCCGCAACGGCGACGAGAAGAACTACCAGAGGGTGCTCGACCGGCTGCAGCCGTTCCAGGAAGCGGTGGATCGGCACGAGCGCAACGTCTCGGCACTGCGTACCGAGCTCGCGAAACTGAAGTAGCGCCGCCACCGCACGGCCCGCGCGCGGCCGCGCTTCCTGCCGCCGCGACACGTCGCGGCACGTCCTCTCCGTCGTCGCGCCCTGCGACGACCCCTGCCCCGCCCTCGGGCGAGGCCGAGCCGTCCCGCGAGGCGCGGTCGTGGGAGTAATGACGCCGCCGCCCAACCTGGGTGGCCTGGAGCTCCTCGCCACCGCGGTGGCGCTGCTCGACGGCGAGCTGCAGCTGATCTACCTGAACCCCGCCGCCGAGCAGCTCTTCGAGGTCTCGGGCCGCAGCGTCCGCGGCCAGCCCTTCACGCGCTTCTTCGTCGACGCCGAGGAGCTCGCCGGGAAGCTGAAGCTCGCGAGCAAGGAGGACTGGGGGTTCTGGGACCAGAACTGCGTGCTCACGCCCGTGGGTCGTACGCCCCTGCACCTCAACGTGCTGGCCTCACCGATCGATTCCGGCGAGGCGCGCCTGCTGCTCGAGATCCGCCGCATCGAGCAGCGCCTGCGCGCCGAGCGCGAGGAGCAGCTCGCAAGCGTGCAGGAGGCGAGCCGCGAGCTGGTGCGCAACCTCGCGCACGAGATCAAGAACCCGCTTGGCGGCCTGCGCGGCTCGGCGCAGCTGCTCGAGCGCGAGCTCACCGACCGGCCGGACCTGCGCGAGTACACGCAGGTCATCATCAAGGAGGCCGACCGGCTGCAGCTTCTCATGGACCGGCTGCTCACGCCGCACCGGCCGCCGCACATCGGCTCGGTGAACATCCACGAGGTGTGCGAGCGCGTGCGCAGCCTCATCCTCGCCGAGTTCCCCGAAGGCTTCCGCCTCGAGCGCGACTACGACGCGAGCCTGCCCGAGCTCTCCGGCGACCGCGAGCAGCTGATCCAGGTGGTGCTCAACATCGTGCGCAACGCCGCGCAGTCGATCGTCGCGACGCCGCCCGCCGAGCGCGGGCCGGCGCCGCGGATCGTGCTGCGCACCCGGGTCGCACGCCAGGTGACGCTCGCCCGGCGCCGCCACCGGCTCGCGCTCGAGCTCTCGATCATCGACAACGGGCCGGGGATTCCCGACTCGATCCGCGACCGCATCTTCAATCCCCTCGTGTCCGGCCGCGACGGGGGCACCGGCCTCGGGCTCACGCTCGCGCAGACCTACGTGCAGCGCCATCGCGGCGCGATCGAGTGCGCGAGCGAGCCCGGCCACACGGTGTTCCGCATTCTGCTACCGACCGGCGCGAACGGAGGCAACAAGCAATGAAGCCCGTCTGGGTCGTCGACGACGACCGTTCCATCCGCTGGGTCTTCGAGAAGGCGCTCGCGCGCGAAGGCATTCCCCACCGCAGCTTCGGGCTCGCCACCGAGGCGCTGGAGGCACTCGCGACCGATTCGCCGCAGGTGCTCGTCTCCGACATCCGCATGCCCGGCACCTCGGGGCTCGAGCTGCTGCAGACCGTCAAGGCGCGCTTTCCGTCACTACCCGTGATCATCATGACGGCGTACTCGGATCTCGAGAGCGCCGTCGCGGCTTTCCAGGGCGGCGCGTTCGAGTACCTCCCGAAGCCGTTCGACGTCGACCAGGCGGTGGAGCTCATCCGCCGTGCGCTCGACGAATCGTTGCGCGACGAGTCGGCCGAAGAGGCGCCCGCGAGCTCGCCGGAGATCCTCGGACAGGCGCCGTCGATGCAGGAGGTGTTCCGCGCCATCGGGCGGCTCTCGCAGTCGTCGGCGACCGTGCTCCTGACCGGCGAGTCCGGCTCCGGCAAGGAGCTGGTCGCGCGCGCGCTGCACCGGCACAGCCCCCGCGCCGGCAAGCCCTTCGTCGCGATCAACACCGCGGCCATGCCGAAGGACCTGCTGGAGAGCGAGCTTTTCGGTCACGAGCGCGGCGCGTTCACGGGCGCGCAGCAGATGCGCCGCGGCCGCTTCGAGCAGGCCGAGGGCGGCACGCTCTTCCTCGACGAGATCGGCGACATGCCCTTCGATCTGCAGACGCGGCTCCTGCGCGTGCTCTCCGACGGCCAGTTCTACCGCGTCGGCGGCCACCAGCCGCTCAAGGCGAACGTGCGCGTCATCGCCGCCACGCACCAGGACCTCGAGGCGCGCGTCCGGGAGGGGCTGTTCCGCGAGGACCTCTACCACCGCCTCAACGTCATCCGCCTGCGGCTGCCGCCGCTGCGCGAACGGCGCGAGGACATCGTGCTGCTCGCGAAGCACTTTCTCGCCAAGAGCGCGCGCGAGCTCGGCACCGAGCCGAAGCGGCTGTCCGACGAGGCGACGAACTTCCTCGCCGCGCACGACTGGCCCGGCAACGTGCGCCAGCTCGAGAACGTCTGCCACTGGCTGACGGTGATGGCGCCGGGGCAGTCGATCGAGCTTCCGGACCTGCCGCCGGAGCTGCGCCAGGAGACGTCGCGCGCGAGCGAAGGCGACTGGACCACGGCGCTCCAGCGCGAGGTGGAGAAGGCGCTGGTGCGCGGCGAGTCGGACCTGATGGACTCGATGACGCGCACGTTCGAGCGCATCCTCATCGCGCGCGCGCTCGCCCACACCGGCGGCCGTCGCATCGAAGCGGCGAACCTGCTCGGCATCGGCCGCAACACCATCACGCGCAAGATCGCCGACCTCGGCATCGAGGACAAGCCGGGCTCGGTCGCGACGTCGCATTCTTGAGCTTTCCGTAAGTGCGTGACAGCCCAGCCCTCACCCCCAGCCCCTCTCCCGCATGAGCGGGAGAGGGGAGCGTCGTGACGAAAAAGCGGCTGTCAGCCGGTTTCGTAATCTTCAGTAGGCGTCGGGACGACCAACTCCTCGAGCGAGGTGCCGAAGTCCTCGCCCCGCGCCCTCGTCCGCGATTCCGAGCGCTCCGCACACTTCCGCGCTCGCGGCCTGTGGCGGTGGCCGCGTGGCCGAACAGCGCAGCCCCTCCGCTCGCGCCCCTTGCGCGCGAGGTGCGCCCGGATCGCTCGAGGGCGGCTTGCGGCGCACAGCGTCACCGGTTTGCGGACGGCGCGCCGTCGCGCGACAATCCGTGCCCGCCAACACACTTCCATTCCAAGGGGCGTCATGAAACTCGCTCGTGCGGCGGCGCTGGTCGCCGTCATCGGCTGCACCCTCGCCGTTCCCGTCGCCCAGGCGCAGCCCACGGCCGCAGCGCCGATCGCGGATGTCGCGCAGACGCGCTTCGCCGACGGCAGCGACTGGACGCGATCGTCCGAAGAACAGAAGCAGGCGTTCCTCTACGGCATCGCGAACGCGATCTCGGTGGCGGTCGGCTGGGATGCGCGCCACGTCCCGCAGGGCCAGACGACCTTCTCGCGGCGCGCTGCGGCGGGCCTCGGCGGCGTCTCGCTGGGCGAGGCCGTGCGGCGCGTGGACGCCTGGTATGCGGCGAACCCCGGCAAGCTCGCCACGCCCGTGGTCGCGGTGCTGTGGATCGACATCGCCAAGCCCAAGCTCGACGGCCGAAAGTAGTAGCAGCGCGCATCACTTTCACGCGAAGGAGCATCGAACCATGAAGAGGATCGTCATCGCCGTCGCCGTCGCCCTCACGCTGGCCGGCTGCTCGAGCAAGGCGTTCTACGGCGGGCTCGCGGGTGCGGGTATCGGCGGGCTGAGCGGGAACGCCACCTCCGGGATGCTGATCGGCGCTGGGGTGGGCGGGTTGATCGACGCCATGGATTGACGGCAGGCGCGGCACGCCGCCAGGGGCGCGGAACCGGGACACGGGTTGTCACGACGCGCCGGCCGCGAGGGTGGTAACCTACGCCATCGGCAAACGGTCACGACGGGAGAGCGTGCCGGGGAGCATTCCGGCACCGCCGAAGGCGCAAACGCCCGTGAATCGCTCAGGCTGAACACCGCCGTCGACCTGCCGACTCTGGAGAGCGTCCGCGCGCCTGGCGTGTGGGCCACCGAAGGGGCAGCGGCGCGAGCGCCGTAATCTCTCAGGTACCAAGGACAGAGGGGGCGAAGCCTTGCTTCGCCCCTTTTTCTTTTTCTGGTGCCGCTTGCGCGTGGTACGTGCGCGAGCCGGGCCGGCGGGCGATCCCGCCGGAGGACGGAGACGGGAGACCGCGATGGCGAACAGCGCGCTCAGGACCACGCCACTGCACGGCGTCCATCGCGCCGCCGGCGCCAGGCTCGTCGACTTCGCCGGGTGGAAGATGCCGCTCCACTACGGCTCGCAGATCGAGGAGCACCATGCGGTGCGGCGCGCCGCCGGAATGTTCGACGTGTCGCACATGCGCGTCGTCGATCTGGTGGGCGAGGGCGCGCGGCTGCTGCTCGCGCACGCGCTCGCCAACGACATCGGCAAGATCGCCACGCCGGGCCGTGCGCTCTACTCCTGCATGCTGAACGAGCGCGGCGGCGTGGTGGACGACCTCATCGCGTACTTCCTCGACGACGGCGCCTTCCGTCTCGTGGTCAACGCCGGCACCGCGGACAAGGACGTGGCGTGGCTGCGTCAGCTCGCCGCGACGCGCGCACCGCGGCTGACGCTGATCGAGCGCACCGATCTCGCGCTCGTTGCCGTCCAGGGACCGGAGGCGCGCGCCAAGGCATGGACCGCGTTCCCGGGGCTCGTGCCTGCCGTGGAAGGGCTCCGTCCGTTCTCCGCGGCGTTCTTCCGCGACTGGTTCGTGTCGCGCACCGGCTACACCGGCGAGGACGGCTACGAGATGATGATCCCGGGGCCGCACGCGCAAGCGGCCTGGAGCGCGCTTGAACGCGTCGGCGTGAAACCCTGCGGTCTCGGTGCTCGCGACACCTTGCGGCTCGAGGCCGGCATGAACCTGTACGGCCAGGACCTGGACGAGGACACGAGCCCGCTCGAATCCGGCGTCGCGTGGACCGTCGACACGAGCAGCGAACGCGACTTCGTCGGCCGGGCTGCGCTCGCCGCGCGTCCCCCGGAGCGCGCGCTCCGCGGGCTCGTGCTGCTCGATGCCGGCGTGCTGCGCGCGCACCAGACGGTGAAGACCGCCCACGGCGACGGTGAGACCACGAGCGGTTCGTTCTCGCCGACGCTCGGCCGTTCGATCGCGCTCGCACGCCTGCCGGCGGCAGTGAGCCCCGGCGACGACGTCACGGTCGAGGTGCGTGGCCGTACGCTCGCCGCGCGCGTCGTCCGGCACCCCTTCGTGCGCCACGGCCGCAGCCGTGTCGATTCGTTCCTCCCGCCAACGTCCACGCCCGGAGCGGCCCCATGACGACCAAGACCCCCGCAGAGCTCAAGTACACCGAGTCGCACGAATGGGTGCGACTCGAATCCGACGGCACCGCCGTGGTCGGCATCACCGACTTCGCCCAGGAGGCGCTCGGTGACATCGTGTTCGTCGAGTTCCCCGTCGTCGGCCGGAAAGTGAAGGCGGGCGACACCGTCGGCGTCGTCGAGTCGGTGAAGGCGGCGAGCGACATCTACGCGCCGCTCGCCGGCGAGATCGTCGCGGTGAACGACGGCCTCACCGACGCGTGGGAAGGCATCAACAAGGACGCGTACGGCGCGTGGCTCTTCAAGATGAAGCCGGCGGACCGCAGCGAAGCCGACAAGCTGCTCGACGCCGCGACCTACGCCAAGGGCGCGGGCGCCGCGGCCTGAAGACGGAGAACCTCGCGATGAACGCACCCGAAACCCGACTCGCGGCGGCGCTGCCCGAGTTCGCCCATCGGCACATCGGTCCGACGGCAGCCGAGCAGGCGGAGATGCTCGCTTTCCTCGGCTTCGAGTCGCTCGACGCCATGCTCGATCGCGTCGTGCCCGAGTCGGTGCGCGACCGCGCGCCGCTCGAGCTGCCGGCTGCCTGCACCGAGGCCGAGACGCTCACGGCGCTTGCGCGCCTCGCGCAGAAGAACGAGGTGTTCCGCTCGTTCATCGGCATGGGCTACCACGGCACGCATACGCCGCCGGTGATCCTGCGCAACGTGCTCGAGAACCCCGCCTGGTACACGGCCTACACGCCCTACCAGCCGGAGATCTCGCAGGGCCGGCTCGAGGCGCTGATGACCTTCCAGACGATGGTGACCGATCTCACCGGCCTGGATGTCGCCAACGCATCGCTCCTCGACGAAGGCACCGCGGCGGCGGAAGCGATGGCGCTCTGCCTGCGCGCGGCCCGGGCTCGTGCCGACCGCTTCTTCGCTTCCCGGCACTGCCATCCGCAGACGCTCGCCGTGCTGCGCACGCGCGCTGAAGCGATGGGGGTCGCGCTCCTGATCGGCGACGACGACGAGGCGCGCGCAGCCGAGGTCGGCGGCGCGCTCTTCCAGTATCCGCACTCGACCGGCGAGGTCGTCGACTACCGGGACCTCTTCGCGGCGCTCAAGTCGCGCGGCGTGCGCATCGCCGTGGCGGCCGATCCACTGGCGCTCACGCTGCTCGTGCCGCCGGGCGAGATCGGTGCCGACGTCGCGGTGGGCAGCACGCAGCGCTTCGGCGTGCCGATGGGTTTCGGCGGACCGCACGCCGCCTACATCGCCTGCCGCGACGAGCTGAAGCGCAATCTCCCCGGCCGGCTCGTCGGGGCTTCCATCGACAGCGACGGCCGCACCGCCTATCGCCTCGCGCTGCAGACGCGCGAGCAGCACATCCGCCGCGAGAAGGCGACGAGCAACATCTGCACGGCGCAGGTGCTGCTCGCGGTGATGGCCGCGATGTATGCCGTGTACCACGGCCCCGAAGGGCTCGCAGCCGTCGCGCGACGCGTGCGGCGCCAGGCGCAAGTCCTCGCGGCAGGCCTGCGTGCGCTCGGGCGCGACGTCGCCACGCGCACCTGCTTCGATACGCTCCTCGTGCGTACGGGCAGCGACACACGCGCCATCCACGAGCGTGCGCGCGCGGCGCGGATGAACCTGCGCGCCGCGGAGCCCGATGCCATCGGCATCACGCTCGACGAGACCACGACCGCCGCGGACGTCGAGGCGCTGTGGAAGGCGTTCGCTGCGCCCGGCGCGACCCTGCCGCGCTTCGCCGATCTCGACGCCGCCGTCGCGGCCGACCTCCCGTCGTCGCTCGCGCGCACGAGCGGCTTCCTCACGCACCCGGTGTTCCACGAGCACCGCTCCGAGACCGAGATGCTGCGTTACCTGCGACGGCTCTCGGACCGCGACCTCGCGCTCGACCGCACGATGATCCCGCTCGGTTCGTGCACGATGAAGCTCAACGCCACGACGGAGATGATCCCGGTGACGTGGCCGGCGTTCGCGCATCTCCATCCCTATGCGCCCGAGGAACAGGCGGCCGGCTACCGCGAGCTGATCGCCGACCTCGAGCGCTGGCTCGCTACGGCGACCGGCTACGACGCGGTCTCGGTGCAGCCGAACTCCGGTGCGCAGGGTGAGTACGCCGGCCTGCTCGCGATCCGCGCCTGGCACCGCGCGCGCGGCGAGGGGCATCGCGACGTCGTGCTCATCCCGAGCTCGGCGCATGGCACCAACCCGGCGTCGGCGCACCTCGCCGGCTACGAGGTGGTGGTGGTGGCCTGCGACGGCGACGGCAACGTCGACCTCGCCGACCTGCGCGCGAAGGCCGACGCGCATGCGGACCGGCTCGCCGCGATCATGGTCACCTACCCGTCGACGCACGGCGTGTTCGAGGCGGGCATCCGCGACATCTGCGCGATCGTCCACGAGCGCGGCGGGCAGGTGTACCTCGACGGCGCGAACCTCAACGCGCTGGTCGGCGTCGCGCCGCCGGGCCATCTGGGCGCCGACGTGTCGCACATCAACCTGCACAAGACGTTCTGCATCCCGCACGGCGGCGGCGGGCCGGGCGTCGGGCCGGTCGCGGTCAAGTCGCATCTCGCGCCGTTCCTGCCCGGCGATCCGCTGCTCGGCGGGTTCGGCGTCGGACCGGTGAGCGCGGCGCGCTACGGCAGCGCCGGCATCCTGCCGATCTCGTGGGCGTACATCGCGATGATGGGGGCGGGGGGGCTGGCGCGCGCGACGCAGGTGGCGATCCTCAACGCGAACTTCATCGCGAAGCGGCTCGAGCCGCACTACCCGGTGCTCTACCGCGGCGAGACCGGCTTCGTCGCGCACGAGTGCATCATCGACCTGCGGCCGATCAAGGACGCGTGCGGCATCAGCAACGAGGACGTCGCGAAGCGGCTCGTCGACTACGGTTTCCACGCGCCGACCATGTCGTTCCCCGTGCCCGGCACCCTGATGATCGAGCCGACGGAGAGCGAATCGAAGGCGGAGCTCGACCGCTTCTGCGCCGCCATGATCGCGATCCGCGAGGAGATCCGGCGCGTCGAGACCGGCGTGTGGCCGCGCGAGGACAACCCGCTCAAGCACGCGCCGCACACCGCGGAGGCGGTGACGGCCGACGTATGGCCGCATCCGTACTCGCGCGCCGACGCCGCGTATCCGCTCGCCACGCTGCGCGCCGCGAAGTACTGGCCGCCCGTGGGCCGGATCGACAACGTGTACGGCGACCGGCACCTCGTCTGCACCTGTCCGCCGCTTGCGAGCTACGAGCGCGAGCCGGCCCCGGCGGACGCGGTCTGAGCACCCGTGTTGCGGGGCACACCACCCACGCCTAGAATGAAGGGTTCTCAAGCCCGCTGGCCCGGTCTCTCCGGACACGGTCCGGCGCCCGTCCCCTGCCCCAGAAAGCCCCGGAGGTCTCGATGACCGACAAGTACCCCGGCGGCGTGGAAATCCACGGCCGCGTCACTCCCGCCTGTGCCGAGATCCTTACGCCGGAGGCGGTCGCGTTCGTCGCGAAGCTGCACCGGCAGTTCGAGCCGCGCCGGCAGGAGCTGCTGGCGGCGCGCGCCGCGCGGCAGAAGCGGTTCGACGCGGGCGAGATGCCCGACTTCCTGCCAGATACGAAGCAGATTCGCGAGAGGGAGTGGACCATCGCGCCGCAGCCGAAGGACATCCTCGACCGCCGCGTCGAGATCACCGGCCCGACCGACCGCAAGATGGTGATCAACGCTCTCAACTCGGGCGCGTCGACCTTCATGGCCGACTTCGAGGATGCGAACTGCCCGACCTGGGCGAACATGATCGAGGGCCAGATCAACCTGCGCGACGCGATCCGGCGCACGATCACCTTCGAGCAGGGCGGCAAGTCGTACAGGCTGAACGACAAGCCCGCGATCCTCTTCCCGCGGCCGCGCGGCTGGCACCTTGACGAGAAGCACATGCTCGTCGACGGCAAGAAGGTCGCCGGCGGCATCTTCGACTTCGGCCTCTACTTCTTCCACAACGCCAAGGAGCTGCTCGCGCGCGGCTCCGGCCCGTACTTCTACCTGCCGAAGATGGAGTCGCACCTCGAGGTGCGGCTGTGGAACGATATCTTCACGCTGGCGCAGGACGAGGTCGGCGTCCCGCAAGGCTCGATCAAGGCGACCTGCCTGATCGAGACGGTGGTGGCCGCGTTCGAGATGGACGAGTTCCTGTGGGAGCTGAAGGACCACTCGGCCGGCCTCAACATCGGCCGCTGGGACTACATCTTTTCGTGCATCAAGAAGTTCCGGGTCAACAAGAACTTCTGCCTCGCGGATCGCTCGCAGGTGACGATGCTCTCGCCTTTCATGCGCGCCTACGCGCTCGGACTCGTCAAGACCTGCCACCGCCGTAATGCGCCGGCGATGGGCGGCATGGCGGCGCAGATCCCGATCAAGAACGATTCGGCCGCGAACGACGCGGCGATGGAGAAGGTGCGCGCCGACAAGCTGCGCGAGGTGACCGACGGCTGCGACGGCACCTGGGTCGCGCACCCCGGCCTGGTGCCGATCGCGAAGGAGATCTTCGACAAGCACATGCCGACGCCGAACCAGTACAACAAGCAGCGTCCCGACGTGACGCTGTCGGCGAAGGCGCTGCTCGACTTCCAGCCCGAGAAGCCGATCACCGAGGCGGGCCTGCGCGGGAACATCAGTGTTGGCATCCAGTACCTCGGGGCGTGGCTGGCCGGGAACGGTTGCGTGCCGGTGTTCAACCTGATGGAGGACGCCGCCACCGCCGAGATCTCGCGCTCGCAGATCTGGCAGTGGATCCGGTCGCCGAAGGGCGTGCTCGACGACGGCCGCAAGGTGACTGTCGAGCTGTTCCGCCAGCTGCTCGCCGAAGAGCTTCCGAAGGTGAAGACCTACCTCGGCGACGAGGCGTACGCCGCCGGCAAGTACGAGGAAGGCGCGAAGCTCTTCGATAGGATCACCACCGGCGAGTACGTGGAGTTCCTGACGCTGCCGGCGTACGAGCTGATCGACTAGCTCGGCGGCGTAACCCCCACCCCAGCCCTCCCCCTGCGAGGGGGAGGGGTGTCTGGGGCGAGGCCGGACCAGGTCGCTGCGCGCCTGGAGCGTGATGACCCCTTCCCCCTTCTAGGGGGAAGGCCGGGAAGGGGGTGCGGCGGCCGAGCGCCTCGCCGGCAAGAAGACGCCCGCTCGACGCGGGCGTCTCTGTGTTCGCCGGGCGCGTGCCTCAGCTCGAACACGTCGACCGCAACCGACGCAATAGCTCCTCCGATTGCGGCAGATCGGCGCGATTCTCGTCGGGGAAGTAGTTCTGTCCGGGCGGCAGGGCGTTGTTGCCCGGCGGCGGCCAGCCGCGAACCGCGGCGACGCCGGAGACGAGGTTCGCGAGGTTGACAGCCCCGCTCGCGACGTCGCGCTGGCACACGAGAAAGACCGCACCGCTCTGCGCGGCCCGATTGCGCAGCGCGGCGAGGTTCACAGGTGCGTCCAGCGCAAGCGCCTG
>Ga0209254_10003701_pt1 | contig 13950 bp, 13 predicted proteins | sample FrelakmetDIP11DI_FD_187148 | JGI IMG/M metagenome (GOLD analysis project Ga0209254, IMG submission 187148) | Freshwater lake sediment microbial communities from the University of Notre Dame, USA, for methane emissions studies - DIP11 DI (SPAdes)... | ecosystem: Environmental > Aquatic >...
CGCCGCCAGCGGCCCGGTGCCGCCGGCGCTCGATTCGCGCTTCCGCGCCGCGCGCAGCGCCGTCGAGGGCGCTGCCGGCGCGCGCCGCCGCGGCGAGGAAGCGGCGGTGTGGCAGGCGCTGCTGGCCAAGGCGCGCCTGTGCGAGGAACTCGATGCGGCGCTGACGGCCGATCCGCCGCTGCCGGCCGATGCCGAGTCGCTGCGCAGCCGCTGGGACGCGCTGCCGGCGCTGCCGGCCGCCTGGGAGCAGAAGATGGCTGCCCGACGCGACGAGGCGTTGAGCGCCTTCGGCGGCGAGGACGCGCGCTACGACCACCTCGACCGCATCGACGACGGCGTTCAGGCGCGCCGCGACGCGTTGCTCGAACTGGAACTGGCGCTCGGCCTGCCCAGCCCGGCGGAACTGAACAAGGAGCGCCTGGCGGTGCAGGTCAGGCAGCTGCGCAGCCGCTTCAAGAGCGCAGCGGGCGGCGGCAGCGCCGCTGACGTGCTGCTCGGCTGGTGCGTCACGCCCGGCGTGGCCGACGAGCGCGACCGCGGCCGCTGCGAGAAGATCGTCGAGTCGCTGCAGCGCCGGCATTGAGCGGCGGCGCTGCCACGCGGATGGACGACCCCTTCGGCCTGCAGCGCTTCGTCGACGCGCAGGACCGGGTGTATCGGCAGGTCTGCGCCGAGCTGGCCGCCGGCCGCAAGAGCAGCCACTGGATGTGGTTCGTCTTCCCGCAGCTCAAGGGACTTGGCCGCAGCGCGACGGCGCAGCACTACGGCATCGCCTCGAAGGCCGAGGCGCAGGCCTACTGGGCGCACCCGGTGCTCGGGCCGCGGCTGGCGCAGTGCACCGAGCTCGCGCTGGCCGTCGAGGGCCGCAGCGCGCACGAGATCTTCGGCCCGCCGGACGACCTCAAGTTCCGCTCGTGCATGACGCTGTTCGCGCAGGCCACCGGCGAGCCGGTCTTTGCGCGGGCACTCGACAAGTACTTCGACGGCCAGCCTGACCCGGGCACGCTCGAGCTGCTTTGATCGCGCCGCAGTGCCGGCGGCGATGAAGGAAAGCGGCGCCCGCAGGCGCCGCCGAACGCGTGACGCCAGTCGCTGATTTACGAGAACGTCTCGGTCATCAGCGCGCTGAACCACTTGTTCATCTTGCTGTAGTTATCGCCGCTGCGCGAAGCGGCTTCGCGGAACGAGTCGCTCACCGCCGCCATCTTCTGCGTCGACTGGTTGAAGGCGAACACCGCAGTCAGCCAGGAGGCGGTGTCCATCGTGATCGGCGAGTAGCAGGCCGAGTTGGTCACCGGCGCCGGATCGGGCGGCAGGCCGCCGAAGCCGCGCACGATCGCGTCGGCGCACACCTTGCCGAGCTGGTTGCCGATGTGGCCTGCCTTCGGCTGGTCGGTGCCGGCCGAGTCGCCGATCACGTGAATGCCGGCGGCCACGTTCGATTCGTAGGAAAGCTGGTTGACGCTGGCCCAGCGGCCGTTCAGGTCGGCCAGCCCGGCGTCGGTCACCACCTTGCCGGCGCGGTGCGGCGGGATGGCGTTGATGACGTTGGCCTGCAGCTTGCCGATGCTGGTGTCGAGCGTCATCGTCGACGCGTCGATGCCGTAGATCTGGACGTTCTCCCGGTATTCGGTCACCCCGGCGTGCACGTTCATGAACGCGTCGGTGAACGAGTGCACCTCGGCGGTGATGCCGGGATTGGCGTCGAGGATGAACACCTTCGAGCCGGGCCGGTTCTTCTTCAGCCAGTCGGCCACCAGGCAGGCGCGCTCGTACGGTCCGGGCGGGCAGCGGTAGGGCTTGGCAGGGATGGTCAGCACGAACACGCCGCCGTTCGGCATCGCCGTGATCTGCTTGCGCAGCGCGGTCGTCTGGCTGCCCGCCTGCCAGGCGTGCAGCACCCTGGCCTGCGCTGCGGCCGTTTCCAGGCCCGGGATGCCGCCGCGATCGAGTTCGTAGGTGAACACCACGCCGGGCGCCAGCACCAGGCGGTCGTAGTCGAGCGGGGCGCCGGAGGCGAGCTTCACCTGCTTCTTCGCCTGGTCGATCGCGATCACGTCGCCCTGGACCCGCTTGACGCCGTAGCGGTTGACCAGGTTGTCGTACTTGTACTGCAGCGAACCGATGCTGCGCTGGCCGGTGAGGACCAGGTTGCTCATGATGTTCGACGTGTAGCTGGCGCTGCGTTCGACCAGCGTCACCGAGACGCCGGCCCCGCCCCACAGGCGCAGGTACTTCGCCACCGCGGCGCCGGCCATGCCGCCGCCGACCACGACCACCCGGCCGCTGATTCCCGTGGCGGGCAGCGCGGTCGCGGTCGCGCTCGACCGTCCCAGCGCGAAGCTCGTCGCTTCGCCGGCGGGATCCGAGCCGCCGCAGCCGAGGGTTGGCAGCAGGGCGCCCAGCGAGCCGAGACCGGCCGCCTTCAGCAGGGCGCGGCGCACCTGTTGCGATTTGTCGTGCGAGTTGTCCATGTGCGCCTCCTTACCGGCTGGTCGACGAACTGGTCTGCCGCGAGAGATACGCGGAGATCTGCCGCATCTGCTCGTCGGTGTAGCCGCGGGCGTGCGCCTTCATGATGTTGTTACCCGGGTTTTCGGCCTGCATTTCCTTCAGCTTCTTGTAGATCTCGTCGACCGACTGGCCGATCAGCGAGTCGAAGGTCGACCCGGCGCCGTTGGTGCCGTGGCACTGGAAGCAGTTCGACGCCAGCAGGCGTCCGGGCGGCGGCGCCGCGGTCTGCGCCCCGGCGGTCGCCGCGAGCAGCGACGCGCCGAGCAGTGCGGCGGTTGCAAGAATTCTCATTGATCCTCCCTGGTGGATGGCATGGTCGCGCCATACCTTGCAGGGTATCGAACCGGCGGCGCCGCTCGTGCGGCGAATATCCCTTGCGCCGGCTAGGGCATCCGGGTGAACCTGACCGAACGCAAGGGGATGCCAGGCCGGGCGGACGATGCGGCCTGGCGTTCGCCGGCGACGTGCGTTCGCGCGCCCGGAGCGGGGCTGCAAGCATCAGCGGCACGCCGGCCAGGGCAGATCGGGCAGAGCTTCCGGGCCGGCATCTGCCGCCTTTTCTTTGTCGCCGTTCTTCCTGCAACGCCTGCATTACGCTTGCACCGTTCAACGCTCGGTCGCGCGCGCCGCTTCCTCTCGATGCCCGTCACCCCGCTGCCCGCCGCGCATCCGCTGCGCCGCACGCTCGCCGACGAACTGCATGCGCGGCCGCCGGCGCCGGTGCGTTCGCCGGCGGTGGTCTCGTGCATGGCGCTGCTCGACGCACCGGCCGGCGAGATCCTCGCCGCGCTGCGCGGGCTGCTCGGCGACGAGCCGGCGGCCGCCGGCGATGTCGCGCACATCATCTTCGAGCGGCCGCAGTTGCGCGTGAAGTGGGAGCGGCACGGTGAGTTCGTCTGCCTGACTCTGGTGCGGCCGCTGCCCGATGCGGCGCTGGCGACGCTCGACCGCTTTCCGAGCGCGTTCGATGCGTTCGCCGGCGGCGAGCTGGCCCGCCTGCCGGGCCGGCTGATCGCCGCGGCGGACATCGTTCTGCTGCCGGCGCCGGACTCGGCGCCCGGCGAGGACGAACTGGCCCGCTGGTTCGATCGCAGCGCGCTCGCCGGCGCCCGCGTCCTCGACGGCGCGGCGTGGGTGTTCACCGACTTCGTCGTCCATGGCGAGGGCGAAGGCGGCGGTCGCTCGCGCTGGCTGCTTCTCGATGGCGGGCCGGGTCCGACGGGCCGTCCCGAGAGCGAATCCATCGAGCGACAGCAAGAAGGTATTCGAATGAACGCGCCGCAGACCGCGCGGCTGGTGCAGCGGGTGATCGAGATCGAGGTCTACCGGATGATGGCGCTGCTCGCCTTCCCGCTGGCGCGCGCGACGCTGCCGCAGCTGAACGCGATCGAGCAGCGGCTGGCGGAGATCACCTCGGCCACCGCCGCGCTGCACCGGCAGCACGACGTCTTCGCCGCCCAGCGGGAGGAGCGCCGCCTGCTCGACGAACTGACCCGGCTCGCCGCCGAGGTCGAGCGCTCGGTCGCCGCCACGGCGTTCCGCTTCTCGGCCGCGCAGGCCTACTGGGACCTGGCGAGCAGCCGCGTGCGCGAACTGCGCGAGGTGCGCAGCGGCGGCCGGCGCACGATCGCCGGCTTCCTGTCGCGCCGGCTGGCGCCGGCGATGAACTCCTGCGCCGCCGCGGCACGGCGGCAGGAGGAACTGTCGGCGCGCATCGAGCGGGCCAGCGCCCTGCTGCGCACGCGGGTCGACATCGCGCGCGAGGAGCAGAGCCAGAAGCTGCTGGCGGCGATGGAACGGCGCGGCAAGATCGCGCTGCGCCTGCAGCAGACCGTCGAGGGACTGTCGGTGGCGGCGATCACCTACTACGCCGCCGGGCTGGTTGGCTACCTGCTCAAGCCGCTGAAGTCGCTGTGGCCGGCGCTGAATCCGGACTGGGTCGTCGCCGCGGCGATCCCGCTGCTCGCCTTCGGCGTCTGGCGCGCCGTGCATCGATTGCGGCGTGAACTGATACGCGAGTGAAGTGCGCGGCCGTCGGCCGTCGCTGCACTCCAGCCCTGCGCTTGGCCGGCCTGTCGCGCGGCGCGGGCGCGAGCGCGGGTGTTTGCGCATACTGGGGCATCGCTTGACGGGAGGATCGGTCGATGCCTGTGCCAGCGTTTGCCCACGCCCGCCGCCGGCTGCTGCTGGCCGGGGCGCTCGCGCCGATTGCGCCGGCGCCGGCGCAGGAGCCCGGCGCCAGGCTGGCCCTGCTCGGCGGATCGGGCGGGCGCGTCGAGGGCTCGGGAAAGGTCGTCGACGAGGAGCGCAGCCTCGCCGGCTTTCGCCGCATCGTCGCGCAGGGGCCCTTGGACGTGCGGGTGCGGGCCGCCGATGCCGATCGGGTCGTCGTGCACGCCGACGACAACATCGCGCCGCTGATCGAGACCGCGGTGCAGGGCGGCGCGCTGGTGATCGGCGTGCGCGCCGGCGCCTCGTTCCGGACGCAGACCAAGGTGCAGGTCCGGGTGCAGGCGCGCCGTCTGGAGGGCGTGATCGTGCGAGGCTCGGGCGACGTGCGGGTCGACCGCGTCGAGGCCGAAGTCTTCGAGGCGACGCTGCAGGGCCTGGGCGACATCGCGGTCGAGTCGCTGCAGGCCAACGCGGTGGCGGTGTCGCTCGCCGGCAAGGGCGACATCCGCGCCAAGGGCACGGCCGGCAGCCTGGGCGTGGTGCTCGACGGTTCCGGCGACGTGCACTGCGCCGATCTGGTCGCGCAGCAGGTAGCGGTGCGCATCCGCGGCAGCGGCGACGTGCGCGTGCACGCCACCGAAGAACTTATTGTCGACGTCGACGGCTCCGGCGATGTGCATTACCGCGGCGCGCCGAAGATCACCAAGTCGATCCGCGGTTCGGGGTCGGTCAAGCCGATCTGACGCCGATCGGCGCCGGTGGTCGCCGGCGCCGGAACAGACGGTGCCCGCGGCCGGCGGCACGACCCGGGGTCCCGGCATCCACGCGCCCGGCGCCCGGATTGCCGGGCGCGCGGTAGCCGTTGGCAGGCGCAGGCTGTTAGATTGCTGCGCCGGAACCCCGGCGCCTGCCGCGTCGACGACCATGCCAACCCGCCGCGATCGCCCGTGGCTGCGCTACTACGGCGCGGCGCCGGCGGGCCTCGACTATCCGCGCGTCACGCTGTACGAGGCGGTGGCGGCAACCGCGCAGCGCTCGCCGCAGGCGAGCGCCTGGGACTTCTTCGGCACCACCGCGACCTACCGTGAACTGCTGGCGTCGATCGACGCCGCTGCCGCGGCGCTCATGGATGCGAAGATCTGCCGCCGCGGCAAGACCGACGAACTGCCGCCGGGCGAGGAGGGCGAGATCTGCATCAGCGGCCCGGCGGTGATGGCGGGCTGCCTCGACGATGCGCAGGCCACCGCCGAGACGCTGAAGGTGCACGCCGACGGCCGCATCTGGCTGCACACCGGCGATCGCGTCCGGCGCGACGAAGACGGCTTCTTCTACTTCACCGTACGCGCCAAGCGGATGATCAAGTCCTCGGGCTTCAACGTGTATCCGGCGCAGGTGGAGAGCGTGCTTTACCAGCACCCGGCGGTGCTTGATGCCTGCGTGATCGGCGTGCCCGACGAAGCGCAGGTCGAGCGGGTTGAGGCGGTGGTGGTGCTGAAGGGCGCGGCGCAGGAAAGCGACGCGACCGCGCAGGCGTTGATCGAGTTCTGCCGCGAGCGGCTGATCAAGTGGTCGTGTCCGCGCGAGATCGAGTTCCGCCGCGAGCTGCCGAAGACGCGGGTCGGCACGATCGACTTCAAGGCGCTGGTGGCCGAGCACGCCGCGAGGAGCAAGGGTTGACCGGCCGCGTAGGGGTGCACTTCCCCTCTCCCCTGGCGGGACAGGGGCAGGGGAGAGGGGGCTTTGCATGAACGGCGGCGAGCGCATTGCCGCGGTGCTGCGCGCGCACGGCGTGCCGGTGCTGTTCACGCTGTGCGGCGGGCACATCTCGCCGATCCTGGCGGCGGCCAAGGCGCGCCACATCCGCGTCGTCGACACGCGCGACGAGGCCACCGCGGTGTTTGCCGCCGACGCCACGGCGCGGCTGACCGGCACGCCTGGGGTGGCCGCGGTCACCGCCGGCCCGGGGCTGGCCAACACCGTCACCGCGCTGAAGAACGCGCAACTGGCGCAGAGCCCCGTGCTGCTGCTCGGCGGGGCGGCGCCGACCGCGCTGCAGGGGCGCGGCGCGCTGCAGGACATCGACCAGAAGCCGCTGATCGCGCCGCACGTCAAGCGCGTGTTCCAGGTCAGGCGCGTGCGCGACCTCGACGTCGCCGTCGGGCAGGCGCTGCGATTGGCCGCCGACGGCGTGCCTGGCCCCGTGTTCGTCGAGTGCGCCGTCGACCTGCTGTACGACGAGGCGCTGATCCGCCAGTGGTACGCGGAGGCGGGCGGCCGAGGCACGTCGCTGGCCGACCGCGCCCTGCGCTGGGTCCTGAACCGGCACGCGAACCGGATGTTTGAAGGCAGCGGTCACATGTCGGCGCCCGAAGTGACGGCGCCGGTCGCGCCGCACGCCGCGTACCGCGCGATCGCCGACGCGGTCGATGCGCTGGCGAGCGCGCAGCGGCCCTTGCTGGTCGTCGGCAGCCAGGCGCTGCTGGCCGTCGAGCGGGTGCCGGAGATCGCCTATGCGATCACCGGGCTCGGCGTCCCGGTTTACCTCTCCGGCATGGCGCGCGGCCTGCTCGGCCGCAACCATCCGCTGCAGATGCGCCACGCGCGGCGCGACGCGCTGCGCGAGTCGGACTGCGTACTGCTGGCCGGCGTGCCCTGCGACTTCCGGCTCGACTACGGCCGGCACGTGCGGCGCTCGGCCACGCTGATCGCGGTCAACCGCAGCCGGAAGGAGGCGCGCCTGAACCGGCGGCCGTCGGTGGCGGCGATCGGCGATGCCGGGCTCACGCTGATCGAGCTCGCCGCGCTCACCGGCGAGCGCGCGCAGCGGCCGGCGTGGGTGGGCGCGCTGCGGGCGCGCGACGACGCGCGCGAGCAGCAGATCGACGCGCAGGCAACGACCGCCGGCGAGCACGTCAACCCGGTGGCGTTCTTCCGCGCGCTCGATGCGGCGGCCGGCGACGATGCGGTGATGGTCGCCGACGGCGGCGACTTCGTCGCCACCGCGTCGTACATCGTGCGGCCGCGCGGGCCGCTGTCGTGGCTCGACCCGGGCGCCTTCGGCACGCTCGGCGTCGGCGCCGGCTTCGCGCTCGGCGCCCGGCTCGCGCGGCCGGAGTCCGAGGTGTGGCTCGTCTGGGGCGACGGCGCCAGCGGTTACGGCCTGGCGGAGTTCGACACCTTCGTGCGTCACGGCGTGCCGGTGATCGCCGTGATCGGCAACGACGCGAGCTGGGCGCAGATCGCGCGCGAGCAGGTCAAGCTGCTGCACGACGATGTCGGCACCGTGCTCGCCCGCACCGACTATCACCGCGTCGCCGAGGGCTTCGGCGCGGTGGGACTGCTCGCGAGGAAGACGGACGAAGTGCCGGCGGTGCTCGCGCAGGCGAAGGAGATCGCCCGCTCGGGCAGACCCGTGCTGGTCAACGTCTGGCTCGACCGGACCGACTTCCGCGAGGGATCGCTGTCGATGTGAGCGCGCCGATTACGAAGGCGATCGACGTCGCAGGAACTTGCTGGCAGCGTCCGCATGGCATCCGCCTGAGCGGCGACACGCTGCGGTCGAAGGCGACCGACGAACGGTGCAGCGGCTGTCGGAGTTCCTTACATTGCGTCTCGCGCTGCTCGATAAGGTCTTGATTCGCGTGGCTGGCACTCTTCTTGCGGCCTCGAACTGGAGTCATTCCTTTCGAGAGCAGGAAGATGCCGCTGTTTCATCGCCATTGCCCCGCGGGCGGGGGCCCTGCCGCAAGGACGTCGATGGCGGTGTCGGGCGACCCGATCGCATTGCGCGCGGCACGCTTCGTGAAGGCCGTCGCGATAATGCTCGTCGTCGGCCTGCTGACCGCGCCGGCGGCCCAATCGGCGCCGACCGCGTCGCTGAACCGGACGTTCACCGAGTACACGGGCAGCGGCCCGATCGGCAACAACAATCTCAACGACGACACCCACTTTTTCTGGTTCCACGAAAGCAGCGGCACGTACCTGGGCCAGGCCGTCGATTCCTACCTCCTGCTCTGGGATCCGCTGACGGCCAGCAACGCTTTCGGGACGATCACCTTCGACGACCCGATCCTCGCGTTGATCGACGACCAGGCGGAACTCGTCGCGACCGCTGCCCTGCAGAAGGCCGGCGTGACCTACGACTACTCGCGTCCGGCGGTCGGGCTGGAGGCCTCGCCCGACAAGACAAGGACCTCGTTCGCAGGCGGCGTCATCACGCTGTCCGGCAACGGCTGGAGGGCATCCAACCCGGGCGACATGGTGCGCGTCCTGGTTGAGGCGCCCAACCACGTTCCCGAACCCGCATCGATGGCCCTGGTGGGCATTGCCCTGCTCGGCCTGGCGCGGTCCCGTCGCCACCGGCCCGCCTGACTTCGGCGCACGCCGGCGGCACCCCGGTCGCCGCGGCGATATCAGGGCAATCCGGGCCGTCGCCGTCCTCGCGTTCGTCGTCGCGCCGGGTCGCTGCAGACTGCCGTTCGCCTTGCCGTCGCCGTCGACCGCGGCGGTTCACCGGCGTGCGCGCGGCCCCCTATAGTGCGGCCTCGACGTTGCCCTGGAGCCTGCAGACGATGAAGTTCTATCGCATTGCCACCATCCCCGGCGACGGCATCGGCAAGGAGGTCGTGCCGGCGGGCCGCAAGGTGCTCGAGCAGCTGGCTGCCGCCGAGCCGTCGCTGCGCTTCGAGTTCGAGGACTTCGACTGGGGCGGCGATTACTACCGCCGGCACGGACTGATGATGCCGGCCGACGGCCTCGAGCGGCTTCGCGGCAAGGACGCGATCCTGTTCGGCTCGGCCGGCGATCCCGACATCCCCGATCACGTCACGCTCTGGGGCCTGCGCCTCGCGATCTGCCAGGGCTTCGACCAGTACGCCAACGTGCGGCCGACGCGCATCCTGCCGGGCATCGAGTCGCCGCTGAAGCGTTGCCGCCCCGCGGACCTCGACTGGGTGATCGTGCGCGAGAACTCCGAGGGCGAGTACGCCGGCGTCGGCGGCCGCGCCCACCAGGGCCACCCGATCGAGGTGGCGACCGACGTCACGATGATGACCCGCGTCGGCGTCGAACGGATCATGCGCTTCGCCTTCCGGCTGGCGCGCTCGCGGCCGCGCCGGCAGCTGACGGTGGTCACCAAGTCGAACGCGCAGCGGCACGCGATGGTGATGTGGGACGAGATCGCCGTGCAGGTCGCCGCCGGGTTTCCCGACGTGCGCTGGGACAGGGAACTCGTCGATGCGATGACGGCGCGGATGGTCAACCGGCCGGCGTCGATCGACACGGTCGTCGCCACCAACCTGCACGCCGACATCCTGAGCGACCTGGCCGCCGCGCTGGCCGGCAGCCTCGGGATCGCGCCCACCGGCAACATCGACCCCGAGCGCCGCTACCCGTCGATGTTCGAGCCGATCCACGGCTCGGCCTTCGACATCATGGGAAAAGGGCTGGCCAATCCGATCGGGACGTTCTGGTCGGCGGTGATGATGCTCGAGCACCTCGGCGAACCCGCTGCCGCAGGTCGCCTGATGCAGGCGATCGAAACGGTCACCGCGAATCCGGCGCTGCACACCCGCGATCTCGGCGGGCAGGCGACCACGGCCGAGGTCACCGCGGCGGTGTGCGCGCAGGTGACCGGGGCGCGGTCGCCGGCCTGAGTTGCCGCCGCGCGCCGCCCGTGCAATCCTCGGTCAGCGACACCCCCAACGAGAAAGGAGACCCGTCCATGAAGCGACTGCTCGCGATCCTGTGCCTTGCCGTCTCGCCGGCGGTGCCGGCGCAGACGTGCCCGTCCAGCAACGTGCTGTACTGGCAGGCGTTCACGCCGGGCGGCGAGTCGGACCTGTCGGCGCGGCACCAGCAGATGGTGCTGAAGAAGAAGTGCCCGGCGGTCGACACCATCATCCAGTACAAATCGGGCGCCGGCGGCGGCCTGATGTGGGCGCAGGCAAACGCGCTGCCGGCCGACGGCGTCAACATCTACGGGATCAACCTGCCGCACATCGTCTTCCAGCCGCTCGAAGGGCAGGTGCAGTACAAGACCGAGGACCTGGTGCCGGTGTTCTGGTTTCACTACACGCCCGACGCGCTGGTCGTGCGCGAGGCGAGCCCGATCAAGACGTTCCAGGACTTCGTCAAGGCCGCGAAGGCCGACCCGGGCAAGCTCAGCCTCGGCGGCTCCGGCCTGAACTCGGCGAACCACGCCGCCAACGAGCGGATGAATGCCGGCTTCGGCATCAAGACCACCTACATCCCGTTCAAGGGCACGGGCGAGATGACGACCTCGGTGCTCGCCGGCCATGTCGATGGGGCCATGACGTACACGGCGTTCGCCGTCAATAACAAGGGCAAGGTGCGCGCGCTGGCGGTGGCGATGGACACGCGTCATCCGCTGATGCCCGACGTGCCGACGTTCAAGGAACTCGGCGTCGACTGGGTCGACGGCGCCTATCGCGGCATCGGCATGCCGAAGTCGGCGACCGCCGAACAGCGCAAGCGCATGTCCGACCTGTGGGCGGCGCTGAACAACGACCCCGAGATGAAGGAACTCGCGGCCAAGAGCGGCTTCGAACTGGTCAATGTCGGCGTCGAGCAGATGGATGCGTTCATGAAGGAAAAGGTCCGGACCTACACCGACGTGGCCAACCGCATGGGGCTGGGCAAGAAGTAGACACGGCGGCCGGGCAATCCGGCGTCGCGCGAGGAACCGGCGCCGCGATCAGCGCAGCAGCGCGATGACCCACGGCGCCAGCCACGGCGCGGTCAGTGCGGTGGCCAGCGCGGTGAGCCCCATCGCCAGGCCGGCGAAGGCGCCGGTCTCCTCGCTGACGATGAAGGCGCGCGCCACGCCCTGCCCGTGCCCGGCCAGCCCGATGGCGAAGCCGCGCACGGCGTGGCTCTTCACGCCGAGCGCATCGAAGACGAAGCGGCCGAGCGTGGCGCCGACGATGCCGGTGAGCACGACGATCACCGCGGTCAGCGAGGGGATGCCGCCGATCTTCTCGCTGATGCCCATCGCCACCGGCGTGGTGACCGACTTGGGCGCGAGCGAGGCGATCGTCGCGCCCGAGGCGCCGAGCAGCCAGGCGATGGCCAGCGCCGAGACCATCGCCACCACCACGCCGACCAGCAGGCCGACGGTCAGCGCGAACCAGGCGCGGCGCAGCTTCGGCACCTGGTCGAACAACGGCACCGCGAGCGCGACCGTGGCCGGCCCGAGCAGGAAGTGCACGAACTGCGCGCCCTCGAAGTAGGTCGCATAGGGTGTGCCGGTCCCCAGCAGCAGCGCAACGATGAAGGTGACCGAGATCGCCACCGGGTTGACGAGCGGATTGAAACGGCTCTTCTCGTACAGCGCGAAGGCGCCGATGTAGGTGGCCAGCGTCAGCGTCAGCCACAGCAGCGGTGAGGCGGCGAGATAGACCCAGACGTCGGCGACCGGCGTCATCCTGCTTCCTTCGCCCGGCGGGCTGTCCCGCCGGGGCGGAACCGAGCGCCTTCGGTCGGCCGGGCGGCGCTCATCGTCCTGGCTCATCGTCGCGCAGCAGCGCGCGCACGGTGAGCGCGGTCGCGGCGAGCGCGAGCACGGTGCTGACGACGATCGCGACCATGATTGCCACGCCTTCGGCGGCGAGTCGCGTGCCGTGCACCATCACGCCGACGCCGGCCGGCACGAACAGCAGCGACAGGTGGGTGAGCAGCGTTGCGGCCGTCGGCCGCAGCCGCGTGAGCCAGTCGCGGCGCAGCGCGACGGCGCCGAGCAGCAGCGTCATGCCGAGCACCGGCCCGGGCACCGGCAGTGCCAGCGCGTAGACAGCCACTTCACCGATCAGCTGGAAGGCGAGCAGCAGCGCGAGCGCTTGCAGGATCGCCATCGGACGCGGTTACTGCGAGGACGCTGCGGCGAGGCGCTCGTCGAGCCACTCGATCCAGTGCCGGACCGGACGCTCGGTGCCGCTCTGCAGGTGCGCGATGCAACCGACGTTGGCCGACAGGATCACGTCCGGTCGGGCCGCTTCCAGATGGCCGAGCCGGCGGTCGCGCAGCTTGCAGGCGAGATCGGGCTGCAGCACCGAGTAGGTGCCGGCCGAGCCGCAGCAGAAGTGCGACTCGCCCGCAGGCAGCACTTCGGCGCCGAGCGCGGCGAGCAAGGCCTCGACTTCACCGCGGACCTGCAGGCCGTGCTGCAGGGTGCAGGGCGGGTGGAAGACCACGCGCGTGCCGGCCGTCGTCCCCCGGCGCTGCACGCCGCCTGCTCCCGCCGTGGCGGGCGCAGGCGCGAGTGCGAGTCTTGCCTTGATCGGATCGGCCATTGTCGGCAGCAGTTCGGCAACGTCCTTCGTCAGCTCGCCGATCCGCTGTGCTTTCGCGGCATAGGCCGGGTCGTGGCGCAGCAGGTGGCCGTACTCGCGTACCTGCGCGCCGCAGCCGCTGGCGTTCATCACGATCGCCTCGCCGCCGGCCTCGATGTGCGGCCACCAGGCGTCGATGTTGGCGCGCGCGTCATTCAACCCGCCGTCGTGATCGTTCAGGTGGTAGCGGATCGCGCCGCAGCAGCCGGCCGCCGCCGGCACGACGAGTTCGATGCCGAGAGCATCGAACACGCGGGCCGTGGCGGCGTTGATGTTGGGCAGCATCGCCGGCTGCACGCAGCCGGCGAGCAGAAGCATCCTGCGCGGGTGCGAACGCTGCGGCACCGTGCCGGCGTGCTGCGGCGCGGGTACCTTCGCCTTCAGTGGGCCGGGCAACAGGGGCCGTGCCCACTGACCGAGTTTCATCGCCGTGCCGAACAGCGGGCTCGTGAGCCCCGCCTTGAGCGCAGTGCGCACCGCGCGCGCGCCGAACGGGCGCGGCACCTGCTCGTCGACGACCTTGCGGCCGATGTCGACCAGGCGGCCGTACTGCACGCCCGACGGGCAGGTGGTCTCGCAGCTGCGGCAGGTCAGGCAGCGGTCGAGGTGAAGCTGCGTCTTGGCCGTCGGCCGCACGCCTTCGAGCACCTGCTTGATCAGGTAGATGCGCCCGCGCGGCCCGTCGAGTTCGTCGCCGAGCAGCTGGTAGGTCGGGCAGGTGGCGGTGCAGAAGCCGCAGTGCACGCACTTGCCGAGGATCTCCGCGGCTTCCTGGCCCTCGGGCGTGTGCCTGATGAAGTCGGCGAGGTTGGTCTGCATCTAAGGCCTGTTAACGCTTGGCTCGCCCATGCGGCGGGCCTTGGCGGGGCGCGCAGCCAGGCGCGGCGAGGAGACCATTGCTCCTCTGCAAGGCGAC
>Ga0209254_10003702_pt1 | contig 13947 bp, 11 predicted proteins | sample FrelakmetDIP11DI_FD_187148 | JGI IMG/M metagenome (GOLD analysis project Ga0209254, IMG submission 187148) | Freshwater lake sediment microbial communities from the University of Notre Dame, USA, for methane emissions studies - DIP11 DI (SPAdes)... | ecosystem: Environmental > Aquatic >...
AAAAAGGAGCCAGATTCATTCTGACTCCTTTTTTTCCTGTGATTCCGGCGCGACTCGAACGCGCGACCCACAGCTTAGAAGGCTGTTGCTCTATCCAACTGAGCTACGGAACCAAAATTTCAAAAGACATTATCTGCAAATCAATTTGGCTGTTGCTCTATTCCCGAAAATCTTTTCCGCGACTGCGGAATTAGATTTTCGAGGATCCTCGAAAAACATAGCAAATCAAGGATTTGCTGTTTTTCGGGACCAACTGAGCTACGGAACCTGTTAACGGCTGCAAAAATACAATTTTTTTCAATTTTCACAAGGGGGAACATCCCCCTGTCCCACCACAATTCTCCCCTGCAGTCTGGCTCTTTCGCTAAATTTGCCCACTGGGCAAATTTTTAACGCTCAGCCCCCCTTCAAAGGGGGAATTGAACCAGCAACCCACCTACGCTAAAGCTAAGGTGGGCAAAGCCAGCAACAAGCAACAAAAAAGCCTCAGATCGATTTCATATAGTTTATCAATCCCTTTTTATCAAGTATTTCCTGAAGCTGTGGTGGAAGAGGTTCAAAACTGAAGCGATTATTCCCTATCATTATCTCACCTTTTTCAAAACTAAAGTCAACCTTTTCCCCTTCCCTGTAGGCTTCAACAGCCTCTTTGTGAACAATAAGCGCAAGACCCTGATTTATAGAGGAACGGTAGAAAATCCGGTTTACCGATTTTACTATAATAGCCCTGATTCCTGCATGGGAAAGACCAACTGAAGGATGTTCCCTTGAGCTTCCGCAACCAAAATTATCACCTGCAATAATAATGTCACCCTGCAATACATCAGATCTGAAAGAGGGATCAAAATCCTCAAAGAGATGAGGAATTATCGAAGCCGGATCGGAGCTGAGAATATTATAAGTGTACTTGCCGGCAAACATCTGGTCGGTATTCAGATTATCGACATCAGAATAATTCCATACGTTACCGGATTTTCTTTTCTCACCCGGTCCAATTACGGATGTCCTGCTTTGTTCAATATAATAAGGATATTTGGCTTTAAGGGGATTTTCATCCGGATCCTTGATAACGCCTGTGAGGGCTGATAACGCCACAGTAGCTGGTGAGGCAAGAAAAATTCCAGCCTCCTTGTTTCCCATCCTTCCCACAAAATTACGGTTTGCCGTTGAAATAACAGTATGGCCGCTCGCCGGAATTCCAAGACCCGTTCCGAGACATGGTCCGCAGGAGGGAGTGAGAATATTTGCACCTGACAGGATAAGAGTTGATATTAATCCTTCATTTACAGCCTGAAGAAAGATCTTATCTGAGGCAGGAATGACATTAAGCTGGAATCCGGATTTGATCTTTTTATCTTTTAGTATACCTGCTGCGATCCTCAAATCCTCTATCCTTCCGTTTGTACATGTACCAATTAGTCCTTCATGCACTTCCGTGCCAGCAACCTCCGAAACTGCTTTAACATTTTCAACATTATGAGGGGCAGCCACAACCGGGAATATTTCATTCAGATCAATATCTATTTCCTTGAAATAATCTGCCCCCTTATCAGCCCAGACACCTTTTGAATTTCCTGTTCCGCCTTTGAGGAAAATATCGAGGGTCTCATCGGCCGGGAAAACAGCATTCTTTGCTCCCATTTCCGACGCCAGGTTAGCCACAGTCATCCTGTCGGAAATAGTCAGGCCTCGCACCCCTTCACCGTGATATTCGATCGACATATAGTTTGCCCCGTCTGTTCCTATCATACCAATTATCCACAATGCCAGATCTTTTGCATATACATTTTCCCTCAGCTTACCGGTCAGGTTTATTTTTATTGATTCAGGAACCCTGAACCATGTTTCACCCCTTTTCCAGATGCCTGCTGATTCTGTTCTGTCGATACCTGCGGCAAATGCGTTAAATGCTCCTGCTGTTGATGTATGGCTGTCGCTTCCGACTATCAGCATTCCTGGTTTTGCATGGTATGACATTATCTGGTGGCATATTCCCCTGCCGGCATCATAGAACTTGCTTATCCCTTGATTTGCAACGATATCCCTGATTTCCTGGTATTGATTTGCCAGCTTTGCATCGGGCGGTGGTGCATTATGATCAAGAACTACAAGTAACTGCATGGGATCTGCAACCTTTACACCAACCATTTTCTGAAATGTTTTGTAAATGCTTGCAGTATTATCGTGTGTAAGAATTATATCAGGCTTTGCAAAAACAATTGCTCCTGCACTGGCCCTGAATATTTTTTCCGCGAATGTTAATTTCTTCATGAATTTACTTATTGCAGATTTAGGATAAACCAGATTTACAATTAAAAAAGCCCGCCATTCTGATATATTTCATATTGAACTTCGGAAAAAGGCTTTGCATCGAAGCTTTTTCCTGTTTCAGGAACTTTCAGTATGCCTTTTAACAGATCGATCGTGATATGATCGCCGCTTTTCAGTTCCATTTCTGAAATACTTTCGCAGGTAATTATTGGAAACGCAGCATTTATTGCATTACGTTCATATATAGCCCCGAACGATTCTGCAACTATCCCCTGAATACCCAGTGAAACAAAACAATCGACAGCCTGCTGCCTTGAACTGCCTGACCCGAAATTTCTGCCGGTTATAATAATATCTCCCGCGAGAGCTTTTCTGGCAAAATCCTCAAAACCGGTCAGATTGTCGAAAGTATATTGTCCCATTTCCCTCCTGTCAGTTATCGAAAGATACCTGTTGTGAAATATCATATCAGTGTCGATATTGTCTTTGCTGATGACCCATATCCTTCCTTCAATTATTGAAGGTTTTTCAGTACCTGTCGCAGTTCTGGATTTATCAACTGGTTTTTCCCTGGCCTGACTTAAAGGTTTAAATCCGGCTGGCTTATCAGGGATTTTGTCAGGTGTGGTAATAAATCCTGCAACTGCCGATGCGGCAACTACTTCCGGCGACGCCAGATAGACGCTTCCCTTACCCTGCTTTCCGGGAAAATTCCTGTTACCTGTGCTCACCGTTACTTCCCCCTGTCCGTTCTGGCCTACCTGGCCGGCTGCACATCCGGCACATCCGGCATTTGATACCAGTGCTCCTGCCTTCTTGAAAATATCGATCAGTCCGGCTTCAAGGGAATCCTTCCAGACTGAATCAGTTGCAGGGACAATTTTTAAAACAACGCCTGGTGCGATTTTTCTGCCCCTGAGGATATCAGCTGCTTTCTGCATATCGCTTATCCTGCCGTTTGTACAGCTCCCGATAAATCCCGAATCGATTTTCAGGCCATATACATCCGACACAAAAGCTGTATCGTGAGGGGCTCCGGGACGTGAGACCATCTGACGGAAATCAGTGGCATCAATCGCGATAGTTTTGGAATAGACAGCACCGGAATCCGCATATACCGGAGTAAATGATCTTATTGCACGTTTTTCGCAGAACTTCACTATATCGGCCGACGGCGGGAAAAGGATGATAATTGCTCCCATTTCCGTTGCCATTGAAGAAATGGTGATCCTTTCATCGAGAGTCAGATTCTCAATCGCTTTCCCGTACATTTCGACAGAATACCCCAGCAATGAATTGGCGCCGAACAGTCTCAAAAGGTTAAGGACTATATCTTTTGAACTGATGCCATCAGGTATTTCACCCTTCATGTCAATCCTCACTGATTCCGGAACCCTGAACCATATTTTTCCCTTGCTCCAGCCGGCAGTAATATCCATATCGCCCATCCCCTGTCCAAATGCTCCGATTGCTCCCAGGATATTAGCATGTGAATCGGTAGATATGGCAGTCGAACCTGGAAAAACGATTCCCTCTTCAATAATTACATGAGTGCCAATCCCGGCATCAATGTCAAATACCCTGATTCCGTTATTGCGTGCAAATAGGCGGCAAATATGCTGATTAACAGCATATTTCTGATCAGATCCTGTAGGATTGCAGTCAAAAGTGAAAAGCGTTCTTTCAGGATCATCTATCCCTAAGCCAAAATCGTTGATATTCTTTACCACATTAGCCCCTCCGAAATCGCGTGCGATCCGGGCATCGATTTCAATGTCCACAATATCTCCCGGACTTACTTCTTCATATTTAGAATGATTTGCCAGGATTTTCTCAAGCATGGTCATTGCCATAGTAATAAAATGATTAAAGGGTGTGTAAAAAACATAGATTACGGAAACTATTTGAATTGGGCCCTGTAATCCCTGGGCGACAATCCCTCGCTTTTCCTGAAATGTTTATTGAAATTCGAAATGCTCGAAAATCCACATTGCTCAGATATCTCGTGAACCTGGTACTCAGTTTCCCGAAGCAGGTGACATGCTTTATTCATCCTGACTGTATTCAGGTATTCAATGAATCCTGAGCCGCAGTTCTTCTTGAAATACCTGCTGAATGTAAAAGGACCCATGTGGGCTATTCTTGAAATCCTTTCGAGGGAGATCTGCCGGGAAAAATTTTCTCTTATGAAATTATAAACATCTGTCATTTTCTTATTGCCTCTTTCATCAAATGCCTGTTTATAGTTTTCCGTGCATAAAACACTTCTTTTATCAGAGGAGCACATAATCTTCAGAACGCTGAAAAAGCTTATCATTTTATCTATCCCCTTATTATGTACCATACTAATCAGGTGTGGTTCGGCCTTTTTTGCATCCTCCAATGAAAAGACAATACCTCTTTCCGATTGAATAAGAAGGTGCCTGACAGTATGCAGTTCATGCTGCGATAAAAGTTCTTCACCGAATGACGACAGCTTGAAATGAACCATTACTCCGCGCTCACGCGGAAGGTGCTCCCCGTTATTGTAGTAGTTCCAGCAATGCGGTATATTTCCTCCGATCAGGGTAAGGTCATACTGGTCGAATAGTTCAACACTATCGCCGACAATGCGGGTTCCATTGATAGTAGTATTCAGCATTATCTCATATTCAGGATGAAAATGCCAGAAACCATTTGTATCAGAGATATAGTCAGCCCTGAATCCGCCGCTGTCGTCATAATTTATCTTTTCAAGTTCAGCAACCATAGTCCTGCTAATTATTGAAGAGAATGATCATTATCAAATTTAAACAATATTTTATCAAAGTCCGGCATCGTTTCATCAATATCTGGGACTGTTTCATCAATATTTGAAGTGATTTCATCCATAATATTTATTAAATTTGTTTTGATTTTAATATTATTTATGTAAATTTGTTCCAAGCTCATGCTATTGGTATAAGAGGAGAAAAGCAAGGGTTGAGAGTGGAGATCAAAAGGATTGTATTGCAGACATTGACTTTCACATCTGGAACCTAAGGATTAGCGCCAGCTTACCCGGGTTCCGTCCTTTTATCAGACAGTAGACACGGGAATTATCTCACTAATAAAGCCCGCTCCCTGATTTCCACGACAACCCTTACTCCTCTTATTTTTAAAGGCAGTCCGATGACTGCTTTTTTTATTTTTGGTTTAATGTGCTGTTTTTCCGGTAAACAGTAATACGTTATCCTTTTATTCTCGGTTTTTCATTCACACCTTATCAAATTTTCATTATATTTGATACTGATCGTCAGAATTTGTTAGATAATTGGAATCAGGGGAATCCGGTGTTCTTAAAAAAGCAGCTGATGAAGACATATATCCGAAGACGGGAAAAGAATGACAGTCTGATTGTTTTGTATGGGGGATGGGGTACGGATGAGAATGTTTTTATACCATTTTGCAACGATAATTTTGATTTTATCCTTTTTTACAATTATTCAGCAGATGAGGCCCTGGTGCTTCCTGAAACTAAAACTTACAGATCGATAACCCTTATTGGCTGGTCGTTGGGAGTATGGGCAGCAGAATATTTGACACCAAAGACCGGCATCAAACCGGATCTCACCATTGCAGTGAACGGCACTCCGGTACCTGCTGATGATCGCTACGGAATTCCACTCCATATATTTGAAGGTACGCTCAATAATATTACTGAAGCCAATATGGAGAAGTTCTATCTCAGGATGTTTGGTGACAAAAAAACTTATCTCCGCAATGCTGACAGGATACCTCACAGATCCGTTAAATCGCTGCATGATGAGCTGAGATGGCTCTATAACCGCATTATGGAACAAAAAGAGCCCGGATTTAAATGGGATTATGCCATAACAAGCGAAATTGACAGGGTTTTCCCGGCTAAAAATCTGAATGAATATTGGGAAAAGGAAAAGGAGACAAGGCATATTGTATTGCCGCTTCCTCATTATTTCTTTCATGAATGGGAATCATTAGAGGATTTCGTTGCATTTGTCAGGAGGTACAGGAAGATAAATATAAATGATAAGAATCCTGTCAGATCATCGAATTAAGATCAATTAATTAACTCAAGTTGCTGGTTGCTGGCTTTGCCCACCATAGCTTTAGCGTAGGTGGGTTGCTGGTTAAATTTCTGTTGTAGCAACTTAGGTTAATTATAAGCCTGATTCAGAGATCTTTTACTAATACATTAGTATCGGATCCGGCAATCAGATCTTCAAATTTATCCAGCATCGAAGCAATCTTATTGTATTCTTCAGTTTTTACAAATACCTGGTGCTCGGTCCCTCTCTTATCAAGCCGGTTTATAACAAAGCTTACCGACAATTTGTTAATATCCAGGGCAGGCTGATAAAGTCTTTCTTCATGTTCATTTTCGTGAATTACCGAAATCAGACCTGCATTTTGAAGATCCTGCAAAATTTCCATGACAAGCCTTGCAGGTGTTTTAAGACTCTGTGAAATACTTTCAGAACTTATTGGTTTTTCACCGGCAGAAAAGTTCTTTGCTATCCTGCTCAGGATCATCAGGACAAGAGCCCTTTTCTGATACTGGCTCACATCCTGTGCCTCAGATTCAAACTCATATCTTGAGACATTCTGGTTTGCAAACGAAAGTTCAGCCCCCAGGAGCAGAATGATCCAGCTACTCTGGACCCAGATAAGAAAAAGGGGGATTGCGGCTAAGCTTCCGTAAATTGCGCTCAGCTTTGCAATTCCAAACTGCAGGTCGATATACAGCCACTGAAGAAACTGAAGAATTGTCCCTGCAACAATCCCTGAAATAATGGCCGGCTTAAGATTGACTTTTGTATTCGGTAAAATTATAAACAGAACAGTCAGGGCAATCCATGTCAGGAGATAGGGAGCAAGCTTTATAAGGAAGCCTACTATAGGTTTGAAGAATTCCAGTATCGCCGATCTGGCAATAAATTCTGTCAGTTCCTGGTTCACAAAAACAGTTAAACTGCTTGAAAGAATAAGGAATACCGGCGCGAAAAGCATTATTGCCAGATAATCTGTGAATTTCCGATACCATGGCCTTGAAGATTCGATCTGCCAGATATGATTAAAGGAACTCTCTATCTGGCCAAGCATAGACATCGCTGACCAGATCAGGATTATAATACCGATCCCGGCTAAATAGCCGCCTCTGGTTGCCTGGAGTGCAGCTGTGGCCTGATTCGTTATCCAGTTTAAAACCTCCGGCTGGGATTGAAATTCTTTTGCAAAAATTTCCTGAAGCTTCTGATCCAGTGCAAAACCCTTTGCGACGCCAAAAGCTATCGCAATGAAAGGTATTATCGATAACATTGTATATAATGTCAATGCAGATGCCCGGAGTTGAACCCTGTCGTTCATAAAGCCCCTGGCAGCCAGGACTATTATCCTTAGCTGCCTGAATATGAATGATCTGCCTTTTGAGATATCGGACAATGAGGTACGCCAGATTATGTCATTTGTATATCTGGCTTTTTCAATGATCCAGGTAACAGGATTTGTCATTTCTTTTCTAAAACTCTCAGCGATAAATATACAAAATACCACGGACAAAAATTATTGCTATTTTTCAGTCCAAATTCAATGTGGATCGGATCGACGTTTAAATAATATCTGGAGGGATATTAAAAATCGGCAATAGTTTTCTTCTCCGGTGTATTTCCCTGTAAACGCAGAACATGCTCATTTTGTAAAAACGAAACAGATGGAGTGACACTTTAGAGGAATCGAGCCTTATTTCCATTCTTTCCCTATACCGGATGAATAAACCTGCAAGTATCCGGGTGAGGTGAAGTAATTTAAGAAGCCTGAAATGGTTAAGCATCCTTACTGTTGTTGCAAATGTCTTTTTATCGGTAACATTATCATAAAGCTTGCTCAGGTTTTCAATACTCGATTTTGTCTTTGTCAGATACTCTTTGTTTGTTTCAATGCCTTCATGAACCAGTCCGTTATCGATATGCAGAACACTTATGCCCGCTTTTTTAAGCTGATAGCTGAAGAGTGTGTCCTCATGGCCGTATTGCTTAAGTTCTTCATAAAACCTGAACTTGGAAAAAATCGACTTATCAATCAGAACATTAAAAGTTGAGAAGCTTGTATAAGGATGCTTGTTTCTCTCAGAAGCTTTTTGCTGCTCTTTTTCTCTTCCGTATTTCCACCTGAGAAATTTGTCGGGATCACCCGGAGGAGTGTCCTGATAAAGTACTCCCCCGAAGATAACCCTGCCGGAGCGCATGTAATCAAGCCATTTAAGCAGAAATGATTCAGCAGTTCCGCGAATCATAGTGTCTGCATCAATAAAAAGAAGATAATCACCAATGGATTCAATAATCAGGCGGTTCCGAATGGATGCCCTTCCTATATTTTTTTCGGAAGCAATAATCCTGACATTATCTCCTGCCAGAGAATGATATTTCTTACCGTACTCTTCAGACGACCCGTCATCGCCGATAAGAATCTCACAGAATTCAGGGACCTTTGCCATTCCATCCTTCATATTGTGAACGAGTGCAATAATATCAAAATCTTTTACTGGTATCAGAATTGATATCTTCATGTCGAAGGAGGTGCAGTTTAGTGTTATCAAAAATACAATTAATTTCTAATATTAAGAAAGAGATGCTTTGGCAAAGAAATTGCAATGACTATTTTTGCTCTCAATATTTTTATATCATTCTTAAATGAGAAAAATGCTTTTTTGTCTGATGATGGTCCTCCTGGCCTTCTGTTCCACAGGGCAGATGAAGGAAGGGTATGAAGTTTCCGTTAATATTTCCGGACTTCGGGATTCGACAATATTTATGGCATACCACCTTGGCGACAAACAATACATCAGCGACACAACCAAACTGGATAATAATGGCAATGCTGTATTTTCAGGGACTGCAGGCCTGCCTGATGGGATTTATATGATCGTCCTGCCGGGGAAACAATACTTCGAGATACTTATGTCGGAAGATCAGCATTTTGAGGTTTCATGCGCTTTCAGCGATTACATTAATACTCTTAAATTTTCAGGATCTGATGAAAACTCCGAATTTGTCATCTATCAGAAGAGATGGATCGAGATGCAGAAAAAAGCATCGGGAATAAGCAAAAGACTTCAAACCAGCAAACAGAACCCTGATTCACTTAAAATACTTTCAGAGGCCCAGAAAACTCAGGAAGAAAAAATGAAATCGTACCTTCATGATGTTATTAAGGAAAATGACGGTAATCTTCTTTCAGTGCTTGTTAAAGCTATGCTTCCGGTTGAGATACCTGCCATTACAGTTCCGAAGGGAACAAGGAACCCTGATTCAACAAAATGGGTCCTTATATACAATTACAATAAGAATCACTTTTTTGACAATATCGACATTACTGATGAAAGGCTCCTGCGCACCCCGATTCTACAGGCAAAACTGAAGTCATACTTCACCAGCGTGGTGTTGCAGTCTCCTGATACTATCAGTAAAGAGATTGACAGGCTGATAAGCAAGGTTGAAGGTAATCACAAAATATTTCAGTTTGTCTCCGTTTTCCTTTATAACCATTTCAGGGAAAGTGAAATCATGGGTCATGATGCAATAATAGTTAAACTTGCGGACGATATCTACCTTTCGGGGAAAGCTGACTGGGTGTCAAAGGATTTCAAAGATGACCTGAAGAAAGAGGTTGACCGGATGCGGCCAAATCTGATAGGGAAAAAGGCTCAGGACCTTATCATGGATTCCTATAAGGGAATGTTTGTTTCGCTGTACGATATTGAGAAAGAATTTACAATTCTGTATTTCTGGGAACCTGACTGTGGATTTTGCAAGGAAGCAACCCCGAAACTGAAAGCCTATTATGACAAAGCCAAAAGTCAGGGGATTGAGGTATTTTCGGTTTGTACAACAGCCGACAAGGCAAGATGGAAGAAATATATTGAAGATTATAAGCTTGACTGGATAAACGGGTGGGATCCTGAAAGGAGAACAAACTTCGGATTTTATTACAATATTGAATCTACCCCGATGATATACATTCTTGACAGGAACAAAGCTATTATCGCCAAGAAGCTGAGTGTTGATGATCTTCCTTCATTTATAGATACTTACAGGAAATACTTCAATAAATAAAATGTCCTTCCCTGATCCATGCAATCATTTCATAGATGGTATTAAACTCCTGAACGCTTTCTGGTGTCCGGCATTTCCACTTTGCATTATTTTGTGAAGGAGTTTCAACTTCGATTGCTGATTTCTGGTCTGTAACACTGTATCCTGCTCTTATAATCGCTTTTTCGGTCCAGTATTTTTTCCCCTCTCCACCACTTACAAATACTTTCCCTTTCGCGTCATTCCGGATAGTGAAAGTTCCGTCAGAGGAATTGAACCTGACCTTTGATTCGTCGAACAATGCTTTAAAGCTTCCCTCCAGCATAAGATCCTCGGGAGCTCCCTCAAGCATCCCCTGTTCTTTCAGGAGCCAGATCTTATCAGCCTGATTTACTGCAGCTGACAGATCGTGGGTAGAGAAAACTATTGTTTTATTCCTGTTTCGTGTCAGTTCATGCATTAAATGAAGTATTTCAAACTTACTGCTAATATCCAGGAACGCAGTAGGTTCATCCATAACCATCAGGCTTGTATCCTGGGCAAGGATCATGGCTATCATTGCTTTCTGGCGCTCCCCGTCAGAAAGCTCTGTTACCGGCCGGTCCCTGAATCCGCTCATACCTGTTTTAACAATCGCCCCGGTTATTATTTTATCATCGGCATCACTTATTCTGCCTAACCAGTTCGTATATGGATACCTGCCAAGAGAAACAAGGTCATAAACCCTCATATTGCTGACCTTTACTATTTCAGTGGAGATGTAGCCAACTTTTTCTGCCAGCTTTGCCCTGGAGTATTCAATTATACTTTTGCCTTCAAGTTTCAGATCTCCCGAAATAAGAGGCTGCAGACCGGTTATGGTCCGGAGAAAGGTACTTTTGCCGATACCATTCCTGCCGATAACTGCAATCAGCTCACCTGCCTTAGCTGAACCATTAAGAGGGGGAAGCAGGATATTCCGGTATCTTCCTGAAACGAATCCTATCTCAAGATTTTCAAAGGATAATATGCCGTTTCTGTAGTTTCCCATCAAAATATATCGCGGTATTTCTGATCGCGGAGAATGACCCAGATTACAACCGGGATTCCGATTAAAGAAGTAACGGAGTTGATTGGCAACACATTGTCTGATCCTGGCATCTGTGAGATAATATCACTGATCAGCATTACAATAGCCCCTGTAAAGATTGTTGCCGGAATCAGAATTTTATGATCGGAAGTCCTGAACATAATTCTTGCCAGGTGGGGAACAGCAATCCCGATAAACCCTATCGGCCCGCAAAAGGCAGTAATTGTACCTGCCAAAATGCTGGTTCCTGTTATTACAACAATGCGTGAGAGTTTTATATCAAGACCAATACTTCTGGCATACTCTTCTCCCAGGAGCTGGGCATTAAGCATCTTGACTGAGAACAAGCTTATTAAAATGCCAATAGTAACGGAAATCGTCATTACGTTGAGCTGTGAGGAGGTCAGATTTCCCAGGCTTCCCATTGTCCATATTATGTAAGTCTTGAGCATCGTCTCATTGCTGAAATACTGCATGATGCTAACAACAGACGAAATGGCGCTTGACAGCATGATGCCAAGGATCAGCACCGTCATTATATTTTTCACCCTCGATGAAATGATCATAATAAGTATCATTACAATCCCTGCTCCGGTCCAGGAAGAAGCCGCCATTGCCCAGTTGCCAATTCCCTTTATGGCATCGGGTGACAGATTGGAAGAGAATCCCATAATTACGAAGGCGACTCCAAGGCTGGCTCCGGAGCTAAGGCCAAGCACATACGGTCCAGCCATTGGATTCCTGAACAACGTTTGCATCTGCAATCCACTTATCGACAGAGCAATGCCAACTAAAAGTGCAGTAATTGCTTTTGGCAGCCTGAATTGCATCAGGATCTTCCCCGAAACATCATCAGAATTGCCAAAAAGAGCTTTAACAATGTCGAGAGGTTTAATGGTTACAGATCCAAGAAAAAGGTCAAGCAGAAAGGAAAAAATCAATAAAACTATCAGACCGGTAAAAATCAGGCTGAATCTTTTCCTGATTAATCCGGAATCATTTGCCAATTGTTTTTTCACTGACACCTTCGCCTGTTTTAATTTAATTTTTTGTAATAAACCAGTTCCCCATCTGGGAAAAGTTCCGGGTGCAAAATTGTAGCAATATCATTCAGAATTATGTGGGGATTGAGAGCGCCTCCCTCCCAGTAATCATTTCCTCCGCCTGAATTTATTCTTTTGTTGTTGTTATAGAGATTCCCGTTTCTGAAACATTGAAGCTCTGACAGCCGGGGATCGATAGAAATTATTTCACTCCGGGCATCTGCACTTCCTGTATTAAGCCAGTAATCGGCCCTGAGCGCTTTTACAAAGACATTTTCGATTCCGGTCGGCATGGAAACAGAAGATACTGTATTCTGCCATAGATAATCACCTCCTGCATCACTTATCAGTTGCGATATATATGAATTCCCGGGAGATATAAACCAGGTGTCTTTAAAAGGAAGCCCAAGCAGAACTTTAGGTCTTTCATCAGCATTTTCCCCGATGTATGTTTTAAGCTGGTTATATTTACTTTCAATTGTTTTAAATATTGAATCAGCCATCTCTTCTTTGGAGTAGAGAGCACCTACCATTCTTATCCATTCCGCCTTGCCAAGAGGATCATTTTCAAGGTAATCGGCATTAAATATGACTTTTATGCCAAGCTCCTTCAGTTTCCCGATGTAGCCGGCCGATTCACTGCCGATACCATATACCATTACCAGATCAGGGTTTATCTTCAGAATAAGCTCCTTATTCAGGTTATCTTCATAACCGACCTCAGATATCTTTTCTTCATCAACTAATTGTATAAAGTCCTGTTCAAACAGGAATCTTGTACCTGAGAAACCTGCTACCGATCCGGTTTCATCAAGGGCGGATATCATCGCAAGGTGTGTGGTCGACATACAGACTATTTTTTTTACAGGCACCCTTATGACCGCGGAAGTATCTTTTAGGGAAAAGAGCTTCGCTCCTCTCGGTACAAGATCCCATTTCTGTATAATATCACTTGCTCCCTGCCATGGATTTATCACAGAGAGCTGCGAATACCCCTGAAAGTTTTTCAGACTAAATCTCTTCGCATATGAAACAGTTTGCTTTTCAGTCATTTTTGGACTCTCAGCTATTTTGGCAGGTTTCCCAGTGCAGGAACAGACCAGAAAAGGGATGCTAACCAGCATTTTTAACATTTGCCGGAATAACAACTGACTTATTTTGGCAGGGAAATTCAATCGGTTTCAGATTCGGTTTTTATTTTGAAACACATGCCGCCGGGCATAATATCTGTCTGCATTGAAGATATAAGGATGCCTCCGCTGCCATATCGTAAAAGATTACCTTTCTGAACATAATCTGCAACATCTGTTATAAAAATCTCATTATTGTCAGGATTGACACCAAATTTATAAAAGCTATGGTTAAGACTCTGGATGAATATCGCTGGTGCCAGTTCAGCAGCATTAATATCCATACGCCTGATGCCATTGTGAATATAGTACAGGGTTTCTCCCTTCTTATCAATCTGCAGACATGT
>Ga0209254_10003703_pt1 | contig 13945 bp, 15 predicted proteins | sample FrelakmetDIP11DI_FD_187148 | JGI IMG/M metagenome (GOLD analysis project Ga0209254, IMG submission 187148) | Freshwater lake sediment microbial communities from the University of Notre Dame, USA, for methane emissions studies - DIP11 DI (SPAdes)... | ecosystem: Environmental > Aquatic >...
AGTAAGGTCGACGACGATGCTCTTGCGGAGGTTTCAGGGGGTACATCCCTCAAGGGCTTCATAGTGGATAATGTCCGCCATGGCTTGTCTGGTCTGGAGAAGCTTTATTGGATCCCCGGTACAGTGGGGGGCGGCATCAAGATGAATGCCGGAAGCTTCGGTTCATGGATTTCAGACACCCTGGAGAACGTACGACTTGTCAATAAGGAAGGGAAGATTACCGCCTTTCAAAAGGACGAAATGGGTTTCGGATATCGGGCATCACGGGTAGAATCATCTGAATGTGTTTTGACTGCCCGGTTTCGTCTTCGCAACGGAAACAAGGACGATATGCAAAAAGATATGGATTATGTCTTTGATGAGAGAAAGAAGAGACACCCTATGGACTTTCCTTCGGCAGGCTCCGTCTTTAAGGGTGTTGACGGTGAGCCGGCGTGGAAATTTATCGAAAAGGCCGGGTTGAAAGGTCTTTCCATCGGTGGGGCCATGGTATCGGACAAACACGCGAATTTTATCATCAACACAGGGGGAGCTAGAGCCGAGGATGTAAAGTTACTCATAGAAAGGATCAAAAAAGAGGTTTTTGAGAAGATGGGCGTTACCCTTGAAGAAGAAGTCGAACTCTGGGGGTTTCATGGATAAGGAAAGTATGAAGGATCAAAGGATCGGGGTTCTCATGGGAGGCAATTCCTCAGAAAGGGAGATCTCCCTTAAGAGCGGCACGGCGGTGCTTAAGGGCCTTAAAAGGTGCGGCTACAAGGCAACAGCTATTGATGTGGGCCCTGACCTTGCAGCCAAGCTCAGACGTCAACGAATAGACGCGGCATTTATAGCACTCCATGGCAGGTGGGGAGAGGATGGAACTGTCCAGGGATTGCTGGAAATTATGGGTATACCCTACACCGGTTCAGGGGTCCTTGGATCTGCCATGGCCATGGACAAGGTTGTTATGAAGCTGGTTTTCGAGAGTATGGATATACCAACACCGGCTTACACCATGGCAGAAGAAGACAACACAGTTCATTTCCCCTTACCCTTTGTGGTGAAGCCTGCAAACGAGGGTTCTACAATCGGTATTTCCATCGTAAAAAAACAAAAAGAGGTTGGACCTGCGATAAAGAGCGCCCGCAAATATGACACGAAGGTAATGGTAGAGCGGTACATCGAAGGAGATGAGATAACGGTTGGAATTGTGAACGGCGAAGTCTTGCCCGTTGTCCAGGTAAAACCTTCATCGGGATTTTACGACTTTGAGGCAAAGTATACAAAAGGCATGACCGAATACATAGTGCCTGCAAAGATAACCAGGCCCATTGCGAAAAAAGCTGCTGCTATTGCCCTGGAGGTATACAGTGCCTTCGAGTTATCAGGGTGTGCGCGGATTGACATGCTTGTAGATGACGATCTTCCCAAGGTTATCGATATCAACACGTCCCCAGGGATGACAGAGACATCCCTCGTTCCCAAAGCCTGGGGACACCTGGGGAGGACCTTTGATGAGCTCGTTGAAACAATCCTCATGGAGGCATCGCTCAAAATATGAAAAAGAGTCTTTATACCCTATTTCTTACCCCCCTCTGTGTTATTTCCATGCTTACTATCATCTATATTTTTGCAAAGGACGAGCCGTTGTTCTTCCTGAAAAACATCAAGGTGAACGGGATTCAGCAGTTGAAGGATAATGATATTATGGGCCGTGCCTCTCCATTTCTCAGGGACAGCCTCTTCAAGATTGATATTTCCAAGATGAAGGAGGCAATCATCTCCCACCCCCTTGTAAAAGAGGTCAGGATTAAACGGGTCTACCCCTTTTCTCTCGTTATTGATGTGGAGGAGAAAAAACCATCAGCCTTATGGGCAGATGGAGAGGGACAACTCCATGTCCTCGATGAGTATGGAGAGCCCTTCAGGGGGCTCACAAAGGGAGATGCCAAAGGGCTTATTGTCATTAACGCGAGAGAAAAGAACGGGGCAAAGAGTGTACATGGACAGATCAACGAATGGTTCAGGGAGGGGATTATAAAACAAGAATCCCTTTCTGATGTGGTATATAACGAAGGCAACATAACAATCTATGGATGTGAGTGTGATAACGGTGTAGAGATTATTTTAGGAAAAGAAGACCAGAAAGGCAGACTCAAGAGGGCAGTTGCTGTTTTAGAGGATGCAAAGCGGAGGGGTTTTCTGATAAAGTGTATAGACGCAAGGTTTGAAAGAGGCGCTATCATAAAGGAAAGGCAGGGCTAACATGGTCACAGAGGAAGGACTCCTTGTCGGGCTTGATATTGGGACTACTAAGATCTGCGTAGTAGTAGCCAAGGTTGCAGAAGGCAAGGTTAACATAGTCGGAATTGGCTCCCACCCTTCCACAGGCTTGAGAAAGGGTGTTGTCGTCAATATGGACAGCACCGTCAACTCCATCAAAAAGGCTGTTGAAGAGGCAGAGCTGATGGCGGGTATCAAGATCGATTCCTGCCTTGTTGGGATTGCAGGCGCTCACATAAAGAGCTTTAACAGTAATGGTGTCGTTGCCATCAAGGACAAGGAAGTGAGGCGCGATGATGTAGCGCGGGCTATCGATGCAGCGAAGGCGGTTGCCATACCTGCTGACCGGGAGTTAATCCATGTTATTCCTCAGGAATATATCATTGACGATCAAGATGGCATTAAAGATCCCATTGGGATTACCGGAGTCAGGCTTGAGGTCAAGACGCATATCGTGACAGGGAGCGTATCATCTGCCCAGAATATTATTAAATGCTGCAAGCTCGCAGGGCTTAACGTAGATGACATCATCCTCGGGCAGCTTGCATCGTCAGAGGCGACATTGACCCCTGAGGAAAAAGAGATAGGGGTGGCCCTTGTCGACATCGGTGGCGGCACAAGCGATATTGCAGTCTTTATCAACGGGAGCATAAAATTTACGTCAGTTCTTCCTTTCGGGGGCAATAACATAACCAATGATATTGCTATAGGGCTCAGGACCCCCCTTGAAGAGGCTGAAAAGATTAAAAAGAAATATGGTTGCGCCTTTGCCAACATGATAGGCGCTAATGAAACCATAGAGGTTCCAAGCGTGGGCGGCAGAAAACCGAGGACACTCATGCGCAAGACCCTTGCGGATATAATCGAGCCAAGGGTTGAGGAGATATCCTCTCTCATTTACCAGGAGATCAAAAAATCCGGTGCTGAACGACTCCTCGCTTCCGGTGTTGTTGTTACCGGAGGCTGTGCAAACCTTGAAGGAATCCCTGAGCTTGCGGAGAACATCTTCAACCTCCCTGCAAGGCGGGGTTATCCCATAGGACTGGGTGGGCTCGTTGACGTGGTGAACAATCCTATATATGCCACGGGTGTGGGGCTTCTTGTGTATGGGTTCAAGAATTCAAGGGTTCGCAAGGGTGCTTTTGCTAAGGGTACCCGTTTCAAAGACTTTTTAAATAGTAGAAAATTACTCAATCGAATGAGGGACTGGTTTAAAGAAATCTTTTAAGGAGGTGTGGGGTGAGCAACGTATTCTTCATGGATGAAACGAACGGTTTTTCGGCAAAATTGAAAGTCGTAGGTGTCGGTGGGGGTGGCTGCAACGCGTTGAACAACATGGTCGATGCAGGTGTACAGGGCGTCGAGTTTATTGCGATCAACACGGATGTGAAGTCGCTCAGTATGTGTAAGGCACCTGTCAAGATACAGATTGGATCAAAACTCACCCGGGGTCTCGGGGCAGGAGCTGATCCCGAGATCGGGAAAAAGGCTGCCCTCGAGGACGTTGAAAAGATAAGGGATCACCTTGCAGGAACAGACATGGTTTTTATTACCTGCGGACTCGGAGGCGGAACAGGGACAGGCGCTTCGCCGGTAATCGCGGAGATATCCAAGGAGCTGGGTGCCCTCACCGTTGCCATAACAACGAAACCCTTTGCGTTTGAGGCAAGGGCAAGGATGGAGCAGGCAGAGCGTGGTGTTGCCCAGTTAAAAGCATCTGTTGACTCCCTCATAACGATCCCGAACCAGCGTCTCCTTTCCATTGGTGGAAAGCACATGACGGTCATGGAGGCCTTTCTCAAGGCTGATGAAGTGCTCCTCAATGCTGTGAGAAGCATTTCGGACCTCATCGTTGGTTCAGGCTATGTTGTGGTGGATTTTGCTGATGTAAAAACAATAATGTCCGAGCGGGGCATGGCGATCATGGGTGTCGGTATGTCATCGGGAGAAAACAGGGCCAGGGATGCTGCGCAGAAGGCCATATCGAGCCCGCTTTTAGAGGATATCTCGATCCATGGGGCACGGGGTGTTCTCATCAATGTGACAGGCAATACGGATATTACGCTGAGTGAGGTGAATGAGGCATCCACCCTTATCCAGGAACAGGCCCATGAAAATGCGAAGGTTATCTGGGGCCTCGTATTTGATGATACCATGGATGACTCCGTGAGGATAACGGTTATCGCAACCGGTTTTGAGGAACAGATTGCCACCGATTCGGACAACGTTGAAACTTTTCCACGATCCAAGCTATTCGTTGAGGACGATAACGCCCCACCTTTCGTGAAGAAAAAGGTTGCCATTGATTACAAAGAGATAAAATCCAGGAGCGACAACATCGATATCGATGATGACCGACTGGATATACCGACTTTCCTGAGGAAACAGGCGGACTGAAAAGGGCGGAAGTTGAGAAGATAAGAAGTTGAGTGGTTCAGTAGTTGAGTCGTAAACGCTATGCGCTATGCGCCACGCTCTATGCAGCATAGGCTCACATGATACAACGCCGGCGTCGCAAGGAAGATGGGCCATCTCCCAGGGAGTGCCTTGCCCAGGAGAGGGGCGCCATCATCAAAAAGTGGCACGGCAAAACCCCTGTGTGTGTAGTCTTTCCAAACAGCTACTACATAGGGATGTCAAACCTTGCTCTCCACATCCTTTATGCAAAGCTGAACAGCGATCCGGATATTGTATGCGAACGCTGTTTTTATGAAGAAAATGAAGAGCCCCGATCTGTTGAAAGCGGGAAACAACTTGCATCATTTGAATGTATTTTCATCTCCCTCTCCTTTGAGCTTGACTTCATCAATATCCCAAACCTTTTAAGCCACGCAGGACTCCCCATGCTTGCCTCGGAAAGAAAAGATGGCCACCCCATTGTGGTTGCCGGTGGAATCTGTGTCATGGCTAACCCTGAGCCTGTGAGCAGGTTTATCGATCTCTTCATCATGGGTGATATTGAGGCAACGGTTTCCCTTTTCATGAAGCGATACATGGAGGTGAAGGATAGAAAAAGGGATGACACCATCCATGATCTTGGGAGCTTTGATTGGGTCTATGATCCGAAAAACCTTGATGTATCGTACTCCACTGATGGAACTCTGGAAACCTTTAAGCCGCATGACTTTTCCGTAACGATCAAAAGTTATGAAGGGAAGAACCTCGGTGCATCAGCGATTATTACAAATAAAACGGAATTCTCAGACATGTTTCTTGTTGAAGGTACACGGGGATGCCCGTCAAGATGCCCTTTTTGCCTCCTGGGCAACACCTATTCGTTCAGCCATGACAGATTAGACAACATCCCGGCGGAAATAGAGGACATAGGGATTATCGGCGGTGGTGTTTCTTTTCATCCCCACCTGATCCAGATAGTGAAAGAGATGAAGCGTGTCGGCAAGCATGTCCACCTCCCATCCCTCAGGGTAGATGAAGTTACCGTTGAACTCATTGAGTTGATCAAGGGTGAGGTAAAGACCCTCACCTTCGGAATCGAGGCAGGGAGTGAACGTTTGCGGAAGTTTATCGGGAAGCCCCTTTCGGACGAAGCAATTTTTGAGAAGCTTGAAGCGATCCTTGCAATCAAGCCCTTCAATTTGAAGCTCTATTTCATGATCGGGCTTTATGGAGAAGAGAGGAAAGACCTCGAGGATATCCTGGACATGGTGAAACACGTTCACCACATTATGATCAAAACAGGGGCGCCGAAGGGCTTTATGGGATCCCTTACCGTCCACGTGAGCCCTTTTGTTCCCAAGGCCTTCACGCCTTTCCAGTGGCTACCCATGGAAGAGATGGGTATTCTGAAAGACAAAATAGCCTGGCTCAAAAAAGAGCTTGCCCATGTCGGCAATACATACTTTACCCATGAGTCGGTAAAGTACAGCTTTATCCAGGGTATTCTTGCCAGGGGTGACAGGAGGCTGGGCGATGCAATCCTTCGTTTTGCAAAGGGTGACAGCTTCAGTAAGGTCATGAGGGAAAGCCCGCTGAATCTCAATTTCTATGTGTTACGAGAGAGAGAAAAAAACGAACTCTTCCCGTGGGATTTCATCAAGGGGAGGCAGAGGAAAGAAGCGCTGTGGAAACGACTGGCTGCGTTTAAGCGTAGTTCATAGCTGAAAGCTAATAGCCGAACCCTTCCCCTGCTGAGCTATTTAACTGCAAGCTTTTATGCTGAAGGAAGAGAAGATAATTCAAATGCTTAGCTATTTTTGCTATAATAGTTTTGATACTGCATCCTAAGGAGGAGGTAAATTACCATGGCTATGGCTAAGCAAAAGATGAAAGAAATCATAGACGCTCAACCAGACGATGCATCCTATGAAGAAATCATCCGTGAACTTGCTTTTGAGCGGATGATTGAGAAGGGCCTTGGTGATGCTAGACACGGACGTGTTATTTTGAACGACGCCATGAGGCATCGGATTAGAACATGGCAGAAATAAGGTGGACATTCGAAGCCGAAACTTGGCTTCGCGACATTCATGACTATATTGCAGCCGACAATCCAGATGCTGCTATCAAAGTCATCGAGGGTATTTACAATAAAGCCCAAACACTTGGGCAATTCCCAGAAATAGGTTACATACATCGTGCTGAGGAAGAAGGAGAAATAAGAATCCTGTTGTATGGTCACTACCGCATAGCATATTTGTGCCATAAGGAAAGTGATTTTATAGATATTTTAGGTGTTTTTCATGGTGCACTCGATTTAGATAGATATTTAGAGTAGGCATAAAACGACAAGAGATTTTGGTTGGGCCACTTATAACAAAAAGCCCATAGCCAAAGAAAAGACAAAAAAACTTAAATCGATTTACCTCACTTTTGTAATTATAGGATGAGCATGATGTCGGCCTTTCCCCGCAAACACGCTCATTCCGTTCCGGCGACTTCACTCGCTCGCGTTCGGCTTCGGACATTTTATGGGGCTTACGTCGCCCCCTCCACGAACAAAGTCCGTGGAGCCTCCTCCTCTCGCCCACTGTGTGGGCTGGCTTCGGAAATCTTGTATTTACTCAAAAGACCAAGCTTCCTTGCCTCTCGAGGGTTTGCTTGAGCAAAACCCGATTCCATACTCTGATGATGAGCTTGCGGACTAGAAAATACTTGCAATGCTAAAGTAAAATTAGGAAAATATTGTATTCATTTCATCGGCTTAGGTCAGGAAGGCGCATAATGCGCAATGTGTGCAACGAGGATACCATGGCCTATCAGCATGATTCAGCGATATTTCCAACAGCAGAGTTTAGATTCTGTAATGACGAAGGGAGTCCGTCCATATGCTAACAAACAGGCGTGCATCACGAGGCCATTGGATTTTCTTGGGAACCTAAAGCATATACCACGCGAGACAGATGAATTCTGTAAAACTGGTCTATATGAGGTAATATACAGAATTTTTCTGTATACTTAATTGTCATGTGTATTCTAAGGCCAAAGTCCTGTATATTTTCCTTCGATCAACCACTTGGCGATTCTCCGAGTGGCAGCAACCAATGTAATGACGGCAGCCGTGCTCAATAAAGACCCATGTCGATTTACGCCTCACCAGCAAAGTGCAGGCGTTTATTCGTTCTCTGGGGCTTTTAATTTCTTTCTTGTGTTTAATTCGCGACAGTTTCTTTCTTCGTTTCCAACATAAACTCCAATTGCAAAGACTTTAACACATCGTCTTGCAAAGTTTGGGTACGCTCGCACATTTCAACCGCACCATAATCCAAGCCAACTACGGTTCGCGTTGGGCGCGTGCCGTGTTGCATCTCAGCTAAATTCAAATAGGCATCTACCACCAATTGCGGTTGTGGAGCTTCTGGCGTGCTTAAAAACTGACCAAACTGTGTAATCATAGCCGTTTTTATTTCGTTCAATTGGGTATATTCAGCTAAAACCTCGGTGCGGGCTTCGGCTTGGATAGAATCCAAAAGTCCTGTTCCAAAAGGTCCAGGTTCAACCAAAACTACTTCTACGCCAGAGGGTGCAACTTCGTATTTTAGGGCTTGCGTGTACCCCTCTACTGCAAATTTAGTGGCATTATAAGTTCCAAAAAATGGCCAAGACACACGACCAGCCACAGAAGTCGTATTGATAATCAAACCCTTACCAGCTTTTCGCATGGCAGGTAAAACCGCTTGGGTTACACGAATAATGCCGTAATAATTGGTATTCATTTGCTCGTGGGCTTGCTCAACGCTATACGCTTCTGTGACGCCTACATACATAATACCAGCGTTGTTGATGAGTACATCTACTTTACCTTCGGTGGCGATGATGCCTCCGATGGCTTTTTGTACCGAAGCATCGTTGGTTACGTCCATATCTACCACGGTAATGTTGGCAGAATGTCCTTCTAGTTCTGCCTTGGTACTGGCGTTTTTCCCTTCTGGGTTTCGCATGGTGGCAAACACTTTATAACCCTTGTCGGCAAACGTCTTTGCCGCCAGTAAACCAAAGCCGCTGCTGCTGCCCGTGATAATGATGTTTTTCATAGTTAATACTCCTTTTTTGCTCAAAATATGCGTTCAATCAGGAATAAAAAGCTTCAGGGATTGAATTAATTTGTACCAGATGGTATTAATATATGGAGTACAGCATTCGCTTGTCAACAAAAAAATACCGATTGGTACGAAATATGACTGAGACGACACAATCAAAGACACGGGGTCGCCCCAAAACATTGGATCGCCAACGCACGATCGAGTTGGCGATGGAGAGCTATTGGCGAGAAGGTTTAGAAGCTTGTTCCGTGAACGAGATTTGCCGCCACACTCAAATATCAAAGCCCGGATTATATCGAGAGTTTGGCGGTGAGGATGGTTTGATGGAAGCTGTGCTGAGCCATTATCGGGAGCTGGTGGTAGTGCCACTTTTGGCAATGCTTAGCGCAGAGCGTCCTTCTGCTGAAGTATTGCGCGAGTTAATTGATTGGATAACTGAGGATCACGACACACCTTCCGGCTGTCTATTTGTTAAAATGCGTTCGGCCCCAACACGGCTAGGTTCAGCAACAACTAAGCGGATAGAAACGGTTAGGGGCGAGATGCGGGCTGCTTATAAGGCATGGTATCAGCGCGGCTTGGAGCGTCATGAAGTGAAGGCGGGGATTGATCCTGATTTAGCGGCTTATTATATCGAGACACAGTTGGTGACGGTGTTGAATTTAATGGCGGCTGGTGAGCCACCGGAGCAGGTGCGGGCACAGGCGTTGTTGGCGTTTGAGAGGGTATTGGTGGGGTGATAACGCTTTTTGTCAAAGTTAAGTTCAGTGAGTTTCTTCAAAAGATTATTACTGAGCCGGAAACAATCCGGGCATCCAACGTGATGCTAGAGCAGCAGGAAAATTAAGCTGGATGCTTAAGGACGTTGGTGACAAATTGACATTCTTTGTCCCCAGCTTTTTCTAACAGCAACTTCGACGCCAAGGTTCTGGTATGCTTTGAAGTAGAATTCATTTTGTGAGAAACCCTACGAGCCGTTGGAACCGATCAAGACAAGGTTCGCTGTCTGAAAAAAAACAGATACTATTGTATCAGACGTGTTAAAAAAAGCATTATTCCGATTATGTCATGAGCGCATGGTGTCGGGTAATCCTTAAGCAAACCGTCGCGAGGCGAGGAAGCTTGGTCTTTTGCATAAGCAAGAAATCTAAAGCCAGCCCACACAGTGGGCGAGAAGGGGAGGCTCCACGGGCTTGGCTCAAAGAAATAGAGGAAATAGAGGGGTCAGCCATTGACATCGGACAGGAGATAAAGACGGATCATTACCAAACAAGACGCTCGAGCTTCGTCATGCCTAAGAATGGCCTAAATCTGTCACCATCTTAGACAGACTCAGCTCAGCTCGCCGTTACGCAGAAATTAAATGAGTGTCAATATACCCATACAATGTGCCATACTTCAGTATTGCATTATACTTTGAATCTTTGATATATTATGTCTATGAGGAAAACCACTTTTGAGTGGGATGAAGAAAAGGATAGAGAGAATCAGGAAAAACATAAGGTTTCTTTTATCAAGGCACAACAAGCTTTTCTCGATCCTCAGCGTGTTATTGTAGAGGACATGGCTCACAGTTCCGAAGAAGACAGACACTACTGCATCGGACGGGTCGGTGATGGTGTTATGACTGTCAGGTTCACTTACCGAAGTAATATCATTCGCATCTATGGTGCAGGGTATTGGAGGAAAGGAAGGAAGATATATGAAGACAAAAATAAAGTACACTGAAGAACCAATGGGCGACCCGAGAATTATCAAGGATTTTCTCCCACCACCAGACCGGTTGGTATTGAAAGAAGACAACGTAAAAGTCACCATCTCACTCAAGAAATCGAGCATTCAGTTCTTTAAGCAACAGGCCAAGAAACACCGTATATCCTATCAGAAAATGATAAGAGAGGTTGTCGACTGGTATGCTTCTCACTATCAAAAGAGCGCATAACCAGGCGTTCGAGCCGATCTCTTACCGCTCCGGCTCAACTTCGTGTTGGGCGATACAATGTGGGGGATTATTCGTACCGGAATCCCTTGTCGACAAAAAGCCGTAGGCAGGCGTCGACGACTTCCGGGTCGTAGAATGTGCCCTTTTTCTGGGAGATCTCTTCCAATGCCTTATCAAGCCCGAGGGCAGGTCGATACGGTCTGTGGGAGGCCATTGCCTCAAGGACATCAGCTACTGCGAGAATCCTCGCCTCGAGGATAATCGCATCACCTTTGAGCCCCTGAGGATAACCTGAGCCGTCCAATCTCTCATGATGTTGGATGGTAGCCAAGGCCACGGGCCACGGTAACTCAATGCCCTTCAAGATATCATAGCCTACCTGGGAATGGGCCTTAATGATATGAAACTCGTATTCATTGATTTTACCGGGCTTGCTCAGAATTTCTGCAGGCACCACAATCTTGCCGATGTCGTGGAGAAAACCCATGACCCTGATGCCTTCTATCTGATACTCTGATAGACCCATCTCTTCTGCTATCTTGCAGGCGATTAATGCCACACGTTTCTGGTGGCCGGCCGTGTAAGGATCTCGCATCTCAAGGGTGGTGGAAAGTGCGTCGACTGTTCCATCGAGAGTCCTCTTCAAGCTCTCCACGCTTTTCTTGAGAGCCTCTTCAGCACGTTTTCGCTCTGTAATGTCCTGGTGAAAACCCTCAAAAAAGCTTATGGTATCATTGCCATTAAGGACTGCCCTGGCATTGATTGATACCCAGATCTTTGAACCATCCTTTTTGTAAAACTCTGTTTCGTAGCCTTCCACAAATCCTCTATCTGTAAGAAGAGATTTGAGGGTACGATAGCTTTCAGGGTTTACGAAGAGCTGGAGCGAGATATCATGGATGGCACCAAGGACTTCTCCCGGAGATTCGTAGCCGAGGGTGCGGGCAAAGGCAGGGTTGACGCTCTTGTATTGATCATCAAGGGTGCTTTGAAAAATTCCCTCTACAGCATAATCAAAAATATTACGAAAATGACCCTCTGATTCCCTGAGAGAATCTTCTGTTCTTTTCCTCACGAGGGCATTGGCAAAGGTTTCCCCCACTATTTTAAGAAGAGAGACAACAGATTCCGGCCATGCCTTTTTCTTGCGTATACTTTCGAAGCCCAAAAAACCCATGAGAGAGATATTGTAGACCATGGGAACAATGATGATAGATTGCGCATCCAAGCCCTTACCATTTCCATTCTTCCGGGTAGCTTTTGGAAGATCAGGAATATTCACTACCCCGAGATCCCAGATTGGCTTAATAAAAGGAGGAAGTTTGGAGGCAGGGACGACCCGGCGCGTTTCAATGAGTGGTAAAATTCCCTGGGCACACCATTCATGGGTATTGAGGATCATGCTTCTGTCATCGGAGAACTCAAACATGTAAAACCGTTCAACTCCAGCGAACTCGCCCACGATCTTCATCACATCGTCTATTCCTTCATCAACCTCATCTGACGGCAGGATGACAAAGTTGGTTGAGAGATTCAGAATAAGCTTCAGGGTTTCTTCGGTTCTTCTCAGGGCATCTTCTGTATGATCTTTGACCGGCCTGGTTTTCTCTAAAAGGGCAACCCGGCGGCGCATCTCAGACAGCTCATTGAGGAGCTGTTCTTTTGTTTTACCCCGATCATTCATGCTGAAGGGCCCTGGACTATCCTTGTTTTCAGTGCAATAACCTCTTTTTTTTCAATAACCTTAGGTTTTTATCGGCACGCCAATCTGTTAGCTTAATCTTTACTATTTCACTTTTCATGTGATTGACTTTTACGGTTTAATGCTTTAACATTTGTGTGGCTTTCTATGCCGTTCAAGCTGTTCAAAGGGCTTAAACGGTTGAAACTGTAAAAGACGGGGGTAAAAAATGTCAAGTTTGAATAAAGCAATGATTATAGGAAATCTTGGAGCTGACCCTGAAGTTCGCTATACTGCCGGCGGTATGACTGTTGCCACCTTCAATGTTGCTACGAAAGAGTCGTGGAAGGATAAAAACGGCACGAGACAGGACAGGACAGAATGGCATAGGGTTGTTGCCTGGGGGAAGCTTGGAGAACAGGCAGGAGAATTCCTGAAAAAAGGCAAACTTGTCTTTGTTGAGGGGAGAATGCAGACCCGCGAATATGAAGGCAAAGATGGTGTTAAACGGAAGACCTTTGAAATAGTAGCCTCCACATTTCGGATGCTCGGTGCCGCCGGCCAAGGTGACAGAGAAGAGCGCAGAACCCAAAGTAGCCAGCATTCGAGTACGGATGATGATTTTATACCGGAGATTGAAGAAGAAGACGTACCACTTTAATTGCAGCTCAATAGCTGATAGCTCGCAGCTGAAAGCAAACACAGGAAGCTAAGAAGTTGAGAAATTGAGAAGTTTAGAGAAACCGATGTCTTTATGCCCTTAACTTCTCAGCTTCTGCCTTTCCCCTTTGAACCCTGGACCCCTTGAACCCCGATTTACTGTTACAGTCGCTTTACAGAGTGCTTCAATCCTTCAACCTGTGACTCTACGATACCCCGTGATTCAGCGGCCTGAATGAATTCCTTGAATTGATTGAAACCGAGATCATTAAAATAGATCTTTTTTTCTATAAGCTTCGAGTTGACACTCCGGTAGGAATGATAGACCGGTTTATTCCCCTTATCCAGTTCCTTTAAAACTTCGGAAAGCCCGCTGAAAGCCTTTTGTTGCGTCCCTGCCTTTTCTAACACGCTGGCAACCGGGTATACAAGGGCCTCAGGTCCTTTGCCCTCGATGGTTACAAAACCTGCCTTGACCGCTGCAGCAACAAATTCGCTCCAGTGGGAGAAGTTGAGTTTCTTCTCATTAAAATTAGAGTTGAGCATCTTCATCCTGATTTTCAGAGAGCCAATGCCGGGCTGCACTTTTTTCTTGAGCATCAGGTCGGCTGCTTCTGCAAGAATTTGAAACCAGTCTTCCTTGGCCATGGCAGGAGCAGGGGCCTTCTCAAGGGCAGTCTTGTCCTCTGCGGGGCGTTGCGGTTTGACGCCTGACTCCTCGTCGTTCCCTCCCGGTACGAGCTCACGGTAATCGACATAGCTGTCAGCGAGGGCAAGGAGATCCTCCGATGCGTTCCGGGTGTTACAGACGATATGGACAATCTTTCCTGCCCGCCTCAGAGAGAGGACGAGAAATCGGAAATCACTGTCGCCGGTCACAAGGATAAAGGTATCGAT
>Ga0209254_10003704_pt1 | contig 13940 bp, 6 predicted proteins | sample FrelakmetDIP11DI_FD_187148 | JGI IMG/M metagenome (GOLD analysis project Ga0209254, IMG submission 187148) | Freshwater lake sediment microbial communities from the University of Notre Dame, USA, for methane emissions studies - DIP11 DI (SPAdes)... | ecosystem: Environmental > Aquatic >...
CAGGCACGGTCAGAAGGGGGTCGTGGGACTGATCGTCCCCCAGGAGGACATGCCCTTCACCTGCGACGGCGTCGTGCCAGACCTGGTCATAAACCCGCACGCCATCCCTTCGCGTATGACCGTGGCCCACGTCCTGGAGATGATCGGGGGCAAGGTCGGCTCCATGGAGTCGCGTTCCATCGACGGGACGCCCTTCTCCGGGGAGCGCGAGGAGGCCATTCGCGAATCCTTGGTGAAGAACGGCTTCATGCACACTGGCAAAGAGGTCATGTACGATGGCCTCACCGGCAAGATGATCCGTGCCGACATCTTCACTGGCGTGATCTACTACCAGAAGCTGCACCACATGGTCTCGGGCAAGATGCACGTCCGCTCCCGAGGTCCGGTGCAGATACTCACCCGGCAGCCGACCGAGGGACGGTCCAGGCAAGGAGGCCTTAGGTTCGGCGAGATGGAGCGCGACTGCCTGATCGGTCACGGAGCGGCCATGGTCATCAAGGACCGCCTGCTGGACGAATCGGACGGCACGTTCCAGTACGTCTGCGGCAACCCAGGTTGCGGGCACATCGCCATCCTGGACCGCCGCGGGGCGCTCAAGTGCCCGGTGTGCGGCAACAACACCAACGTGCACCTGGTGCAGACATCCTACGCTTTCAAGCTGCTCCTGGACGAGCTGCTTTCGCTTGGGGTGGCCATGCGCCTACAACTGGAGGATTTGCGATGATGCGAGGAGTCTCGAAGAGGATCGGTTCCATCAAGTTCGCCTGCCTCTCGCCGGACGAGATACGCAAGATGTCCGCCACCAAGATAATCACCGCGGACACCTACGATGATGATGGATTCCCCATCGACATGGGCCTGATGGACCCCCACCTAGGGGTCATCGAGCCTGGCCTGAGGTGCAAGACCTGCGGGCACAAGGTCGACGAATGCCCGGGGCACTTCGGCCACATAGACCTGGCCATGCCGGTCATCCACGTCGGCTACGTCAAGGAGATCAAGAAGCTGCTGCAATCGACATGCTCGGTCTGCGGCCGCCTCCTCCTCACCGAGGAGCAGGCGCGCGAGTACAAGGACCAGATGGAGTCCATGGAAGAGATGGGCCACGACGTCATCGACGTCCGCCTGGTCTCCAAGGACACGGCCAAGGACGCCTCCTCGAGGCAGGTCTGCCCCCACTGCGGGGCGGAGCAGAAGAAGATCACCTTGGACAAGCCCACCACCTTCCGCGAGGACGGCCACAAGCTCACCCCCAAGGAGGTCCGTGAGCGATTGGAGCGCGTCCCGGACAACGACCTTCAGCCCCTTGGCATCGACCCCGCCTCCTGCCGTCCAGAATGGATGGTGCTGATGGCCTTGCCCGTGCCCCCCGTCACCGTCCGACCGAGCATCACCCTGGAGTCGGGCGACCGTTCCGAGGACGACCTCACGCACAAGCTGGTCGACGTCCTGAGGATCAACCAGAGGCTACGAGAGAACAGGGACGCTGGCGCGCCCCAGCTCATCGTCGAGGACCTATGGGAACTGCTTCAGTACCACGTCACCACCTATTTCGACAACCAGACCTCGGGCATACCTCCCGCCAGGCACCGCTCCGGGCGCCCCCTGAAGACGTTGGTGCAGCGCCTCAAAGGGAAGGAGGGAAGGTTCCGCAGCAATCTATCTGGGAAGAGGGTTAACTTCTCCGCCCGTACCGTCATCTCCCCCGACCCGGCCCTGTCCATAAACGAGGTCGGCGTCCCTGAGGAGGCGGCGCGCGAGCTCACCGTCCCGGTCAACGCCACCAAGGCCAACCTGGCGATACTCAAGGAAATGGTCAAGCGCGGCGTGACCCCCCGGGTGAATGAAAAGTTCATGCCCGGCGTCAATTACGTCATCCGCCCCGATGGTAGGCGCATCAAGGTCACGGACAAGAACGCAGAGACCGTCGCTGAGGGAGTGGACGTCAACTTCGTGGTGGAGAGGCAGCTCCAGGACGGGGACATCGTCCTCTTCAATCGGCAGCCCTCGCTGCACCGCATGTCCATGATGGCGCACACCGTCCGGGTCATGCCGGGCAAAACCTTCCGGCTCAACCTGTGCGTCTGCCCGCCCTACAACGCCGATTTCGACGGGGACGAGATGAACCTGCACGTGCTCCAGTCGGAGGAAGCGAGGGCCGAGGCCCAGATTCTGATGAAGGTGCAGGAGCACATACTCTCTCCCAGGTTCGGCGGGCCGGTGATCGGCGCCATCCACGACCACATCACTGGTACGTTCATGCTCACCCACCGCAACCCTTCGTTCACCAAGAACGAGACCCTTTTCATGCTGGCCAGGGTCAACCACAGACCCCTGCCCGAGCCGATCCAGGTCAAGGGCGAGGAAAGGTGGACGGGCAAGCAGCTCTTCTCCCTCATCCTGCCGGACGACCTGAACGTGACGTTCAAGTCCTCCATCTGCCGCAAGTGCAGCGTGTGCCAGAAGGAGAAGTGCGACCTGGACGCCTTCGTCAAGATCAGGAAGGGGACGTTGCTGTACGGCACCATCGATGAGAAGGCCATCGGTTCCTTCAAGGGCAAGATCCTGGACAAGATCTCCCGCGACTACGGCGCCGACCGCTCCCGGGAATTCCTGGACAACGTCACCAGGTTGGCCATCGGGGCCATCATGATCAGTGGCTTCACCACCGGCATCGACGACGAGGACATTCCCGAGGAAGCAACGCGCCAAATCGAAGAGATGCTGCACGATGCCACATCGCGCGTGGACCAACTGGTGGAGGCATACCGCAACGGCGAGCTGGAGCAGATGCCTGGCCGCTCCTTGGCAGAGACTCTGGAGGTGGAGGTCATGAAGGTCTTGGGAAGGGCCCGTGACGAGGCAGGGCAGATCGCCGGCCGCCATCTCGGACTCGAGAACAGCGCGGTCATCATGGCCCGGTCCGGGGCCAGGGGAAGCATGCTCAACCTCTCGCAGATGGCGGGATGCATCGGGCAACAGGCCGTCCGAGGCGAGCGTCTCTCCAGGGGATACTGGAACAGGACCTTGCCGCACTTCAAGCAGGGGGACCTGGGGGCTCAGGCCAAGGGGTTCGTCATCCACTCCTACAAATCAGGCCTGTCCCCGACCGAGTTCTTCTTCCACTCCATGGGTGGCCGTGAGGGCCTGGTCGACACCGCGGTGCGTACCTCGAGGTCAGGTTACATGCAGCGTCGGCTGATCAACGCCCTGGAGGACCTGAAGCTCAAGCAGGACGGCACGGTGCGCAACACCGCCGACTCCATCATCCAGTTCAGATATGGCGACGACGGGATCGACCCCGCGCGCTCGGTCCAAGGCGACCCGATCGACATCGAGGACATCCTGATCGAGGTGCTGGGCGAGGAGGCCGAGCTCCTGGCCCGGGTGGAGGACCGCAAGGTCGTTTCCTATGCCACCACCGAGAAGGACCTGATGGAGACCGAGGGCGAGGACTTGGAGGGCGATGAGACAGAGGAGCCCGACTTCGAAGCAGGAGGTGAGGAGTGATGGCCAAGAAGGACACAATCAACTCGATAATGAAGCTGGGATTGAACGAGGTGAAGGCCACCAAGCTCGCCGACCATTTTGGGTCCAAGCAGAAGGCAATATCCGCGCCGGAGGACGAGCTCAAGAAGCTCGGCCTCAACCACGACGACATCAAGTCCCTACGCGGGACGAAGGTGGAGAAGAGGGTCGTGGCCAAGAAGGGGTCCAAGAAGAAGGAACCGGCGGCGGAGCGCAAGAAGATCGACATCATCATCCTGGACAAGACGCCCAAGCCTTCCCAGCTGGAAGAGAAGATGCGCAAGATGGTCAAGGACATGAAGCTGAACCTGCCGCATGCGGTGGTCAAGACCGTGGCGGACCGCATCGAGGGCATCGACGTCCCCAATGACAGCATCAAGAAGATCCTGAAGCGGGCGTACGAGCGCTTCATGGAGCACCAGATGGACCCGAACGAGAGCGCGGGCATCATCGCCGCGCAGTCCATCGGAGAGCCGGGCACGCAGATGACCATGCGTACCTTCCACTACGCGGGTGTGGCCGAGATCAACGTCACCTTGGGGTTGCCGCGCCTGATCGAGATCGTGGACGCCAGGAGGGTGCCATCCACCCCCATGATGGAGATCCACGTCGACATGGATTACGTCAAGGACGTGGAGGACGTGCGCAAGATCGCCTCCAGCATCGAGATGACCTCGGTGGTGGACGTCGCGTCCATCGAGACGGACATCGTGAACATGAAGGTCCTGGTCAACCCGGACGAGCGCAAGATGGCGCAGAAGGGCATAACCATCGAGGAGATCCACGCCGAGCTGCTCAAGACCCGTGGTCTGAAGGGCTTGGTGGAGAACGACGGTAGGAGAATAGTCATCTCCTCGGACGAGCCCTCCTTCAAGAAGCTGCAGCGCATAATCGACGACGTTAAGGACCGCAAGATCAAGGGGATCGATGGCATCAAGCGCGCCATCATCCGCAAGCTTGGGGAAGGCTACGTCATCTACACCGAGGGAAGCAATCTGGCACGGGTCCTGGACCAGGAGGGAGTGGACAAATCCAAGACCTCCACCAACGCCATCCAGGAGATCTATGAGGTGCTGGGCGTGGAGGCGGCGAGGAACTCCATAATGAACGAGGCTTTCCACACCTTGGACGAGCAGGGCCTGAACGTGGACATCCGCCACATCATGCTGGTCGCCGACCTCATGACCAACGATGGCGACGTGAAGGCCATCGGCCGGCATGGGATATCGGGCCGCAAGTCCTCCGTGCTGGCGAGGGCCGCTTTCGAGATCACGGCCGTGCATCTGCTGCACGCCGCGCTGACTGGCGAGGAGGACCACCTCGACGGCGTGGCAGAAAACATTATAGTGGGACAGCCTGTTACGCTCGGCACCGGCGCCGTCAATTTGGAATATAAACCAGTTAAGAGGGGGCAGACCAATGATTGATATCGGAAGGGCATTGAAGACCGCCGTCCAGACCGGGAAGGTCGTGTTCGGCGTACAACAAGCTGAGAAAGCCGTGAGGAATGGAGAGGCGAAGATGGTGGTCATCTCCGCGAACTGCCCCAGTCAGTTCCTAAAGACGACGACCTCTTTGCCGGTGAGGACTTACGAGGGCACCAACATGGAGCTGGGCGCCCTGGCCGGGAAGCCGTTCTCGGTGTCCGCGGTGGCCATCATCGACAAGGGCACCTCGAACATACTATCGCTGTGATCCTCATGCCAGAAGTCAAGCTGACCGAGGACACCCTGCGCTACATCACCCTCTTCGAGAACGTCACCAAGACGCACGTGAAGGACTGCATGGAGACGGAGGAGAAGCTGGTATTCGTGGTAGAGCCGGGGCAGGCGAACCGGGCCGTGGGCAAGGCGGGAGAGAACGTCATCCACCTCAAGAACACCACGGGCAAGAACATCCAGGTGATCGAGTACTCCGACGACGCCGAGCAGTTCATCAAGAACGTCTTCTACAACTACGGCGTGCAGAGCGTGGTCATCGAGAACCGAGGGAACATCGTGCATGCCACGGTGACCGTGGACCCCCAGGTCAAGGGCCGGGCCATCGGCAAGAACGGTCGCAACCTCAAGATCGCCAGGGACATCGTGGCCAGGCATCATAACGTTCAAAGCATAATCGTGGCCTAGGCGCGCTCAGGCCTTCTTCCCTTTTCCCTTTTCTTGCGGAGCAGCTCGCGCTCCACCTCCAAGCGGTCGGCGGTGGGGTACTCCTCCACGATGAAGGAGTCGAAGGGCAGCTCCCCCTCCAGCTCCCTCAGCACCCAAGGCGCGACCTCCAGCCTGCCCTTCTCCTGGTCCCGGTGGAGCAGTTCGTCGGGCACGTCATAGGCCTCCTTCAACAGCCTGGCGGCCTCCTCCGCATGCTCCTGCTCCACCACCCCCTTGAGCAGGGTCCCCTCCTCGGTGATGACGTCCCCCTTCCTGGCCACGCTCCTGGCCCTCCTTTTGAGGCGGTTGCGCAGCTGCACCGAGTCCTTGAAGGAGGACGAGCAGTAATGGATCGGGATGCGGACGTCCAGCTGGAGCATCCTCAGGGCCAGCTCCTCGCTCCCCCTGGCCGCCGAGGAGACATCGTCCTTCACCTGCATCCCCTTGCGCTGGAGCGCCCGATAGTTGGTCTCAGAGAACTCGAGCTCGTTCAGGTTGACGAAGTCCAGCCCGATGGAGTCTGCATAACGGATCAAGGCCTCCAAGGCCGCCCCCTCCCCTGGAAGGGCAGGCACCTCCAGCCCCACAGCCATGTCCAGGTCCTTCACCGAATCGGACAGGCGGCCGCTCATCATCCTCTTCCATAGGCGGAGAGGAGGATGGAGGCGCAGCTCGTCCAGCCCTGCTTCCTGGAGAGCATGGAACGCGCCCGCGTCGATCGTCGCCGTGTACAAATGGATATGATGTCCCTCGCCGAAGGTCGTCTTGAGCAAACGGACGAGGCCGAGCACCTTGTCCAGCTCCTCCAGCGGGTCGCCTCCGGTTATTCCAGTGCCCTTGGCCCTTATGAGCCGGGCCTCATGCAAAACGTCCTCGGGCGAGATCACCGCCAGCTCGTCGGCGAATATCACCCTCTTGCCCTTCTTGACCTCGGACAGAGGGCAATAGAAGCAGCCGCTCTGGCATCGCCCGGTCACCAGCAGCACCATCTTCGAGCCTTGGCGGCAGTGCCTGCATCCGACGGGGAGCGAGCGGATATAGGCCGAGCCAGCCTCCATGGCCTTTGGCCTCATGCCTAGTCCCAGGGCAAGACGGCATATCAACCTTTTCCCGGGGGGGCATGCTTTTATCCAGGAGATTCGCTGTCCTCAAGGAGGCCCATGTTGAGATCCACTCGCCTGATCCTAGCCTTGGACGAGACAGACCCCGGCAAAGCCCTCGCCATAGCCGAGACGGTCGAGGACGAGGTGGACGCCATCAAGATCAACTGGCCCTTGGTCCTAACTGCAGGCCCGGAGATGATCACCAAACTGTCCAGGATAGCCCCGGTCATCTGCGACTTCAAGGTGGCCGACATCCCCAACACCAACCGGCTCATCGCGGAGGAGGCATTCAGGCGAGGCGCCTCTGGCATCATCGTCCAGGGGTTCGTCGGGCATGACGCGGCCAGAGCGGTCGTGGAGGCCGCCCAAGGAAGGGAGGTGTTCATCGTCACGGAGATGAGCCATCCAGGTGGGAAGGAGTTCACCGCCCCCATGGCCGATCAGCTGGCCAGGCTCGCAGTGGAGGTCGGCGCCAGCGGGGTCATCGCCCCCGCCACCCGGCCCGAACGGATCGCTCATGTGCGCTCCATCGTCGGCAAGCTTCTGATACTGTCCCCTGGTGTGGGCGCGCAGGGGGGGAGCGCGGCGGACGCGGTGAGGCACGGAGCCGACTACGTCATCGTGGGACGGAGCATCTACGGCGACCCCGATCCTAAGGCCGCGGCGGGCAAGGTCGTCAAGGCCATAAAATCGGCCTCTCAAGGGTAAGAAAATCCCATTCCCGGACAATCAGCCAGAATGGTGATTTTATGCCTCGTCCATGAAAGAACGTATTTATAGTGGTCTTGTAATCTGTTGTCAATTCCTAGGAGATGGTTGATGGCATCTATTGAGGGAGGGTCAGGCGACCCCACTAGAAGGAGCCGCCTGAATTTTCTCAGCGGTCTCGGCAAAGGGCCTAGCACTTGGCTGAGGCAGAATTGGCGCACAGCGGTCATCCTCGTCTTCATTGTACTGCTGGCCTTCTTCGTAAGGAGCTATTTTGTCCTTGGCCCCTCAGTCGACAACGGATACCTGGTCTCGGGTGGGTCCGACTCATATTACCACGAGCGCGTCATCACCTACGTCACTCAAACCGGGCATCACCTCTACACAGATACCCTGCTCAACTATCCTTGGGACCTGAGGAACCCCCGTCCACCGCTATTCGATTGGTCGGTGGCGGTCACGGGCATGGTAATGTCCACCATTACTGGTGATCCGGTAGCGGACAGTGCCGGTCTCACGCTGGTCTCGGCCACGGCCTTCTGGGGCGCCCTGACCTGCATCCCGGTCTACATGCTCGGGAGACAGGCGTTCGGCAGGAAGGCAGGGCTAGCCGCCGCTTTCCTCTTCGCCATGATGCCCGCCCACATCGAGCGCTCGGTGGCCTCCGAGGCGGACCACGATGCGATGGTCCTGTTCTTCGTGGTGCTCTGCTTCTACTTCCTGCTCATGAGCCTGAAGAACATCGCCGGCGACAAGTGGGTCTCCAACTGGAAGGACCGCAAGTCCGTCACCTCGGGCTTAGCCAAATACTTCCAGCTCAATCAGGTCTCCATCATCTATGCCGCCCTCGCAGGCGTATGCATAGCCGCGGTCGCCTTCATCTGGACCGGCTACATGTACATCCTCATCATCGTGCTGGTCTACTTCCTGGTCCAGCTCCTGATAAATCTCTTCCGTAACAGCGATTCCATGGGCGTCTGGATCAACATAGGGATCATGTTGGGGCTGGCCTTCCTGCTCATGGCCCCGCTTTACTGGGTAATGAACTACTGGTATACCTGGTTCGACGTCCCGGTCATTCTGTTCCTGGCCATGATGGTAGTAGGAGCGCTGTTCGTTTTTACCAGGGACCTACCGTGGGTCCTGACACTGCCCATCTTCGTAATATTTGCAGTCGCGGGCCTTACGGTCATTTCTTTCGTTTCACCCAACCTGTTCGACGCTATTGTTACTGGGCAAGGTTACCTGGTGAAGAGCAAGCTCTACTCAACCATATCGGAGGCTCAGGCCCCCAACTTCTCAACCTTAGCGATGTCGTTCGGAATCGTCACCTTCTGGCTCGCTCTCGTAGGCATCGGGTATGCAATGATCAAAATACCCAAGAACCTCGCCGCCTACTTCGTCTTCCTGGTGGTCTGGACGACCACGGCCATATTCATGGCCGCATCGGCTGGCAGGTTCCTATTCAACGCCTCCCCTGCCTTCGCGATCATGGGAGCTTGGGTATTGGTGATGATAATCGACGCAGTGCGATTCCAGGACTATCCCAAAGGCGTTTCTGGCGTGAGCCCGATTAAGACGCCCTTCACTTGGTTGAGGAAGGTCTTCAGCGCGAAGTATGTGTTGGCCGTCTTCTTCATCCTCATGCTGGTCCTCGTGCCCAATGTCTGGGCCGCGGTCGACGCCGGCATACCTTCAGAGTACAAGAAGACGTATGACAAACAGGTCTACAACGCCATGCCCCAGGCCCTGCGGCCTACGGAATGGAGCAACACTACCCCCTGGTACTTCGGCGCCTTCGGCTACAGCCTGCCCTTGCCTTCGCAATACTTCCCAGCGGCTTGGAGCTGGTACAGCACCCAGGACACCGATCAGGCGGTCACTGAAAGACCCGCCTTCCTGTCCTGGTGGGACTACGGTTTCGAAGCCCTCCAAGCCGGGGGGCACCCGACGGTGGCAGACAACTTCCAGAACGGTTACCAGTTCGCGGGCAATTACATCACCTGTACCGATGAAACTCAAGCCATCGCCATGTTGATCACCAGGTGCATTGAATACGAGGACATCAGCGAAGGGTCCGCCATAGCGAACGCAATGATCGCCCATGGCGTTGACATGGATGAGGTAAGGAACATATTGCAGAACCCGTCCTCCTACATCTCGGTCGTCCTAGCGAACCCCGACGTTTATGGCAATTTCAGTGTGGACCTCACTGCCTTGAACGCCAAATACGTCGCCTCGAGGGTGGAAATAGCCAAAATCGGGGAGGAGCAGTGCGCGTCCCTGTACAACAACATACGCAACATCACTGGCTCGGACATAGGCTACTTCGCCATCGACTCCAGGCTATTCCCATTCTCTGCGGTGGGTTACAACATCTTCTATGCGCCGTGCAAGCTGTCGGATCACGTGGTTACCGACCCTGGCAACAGCCCGATCGACTTCTATGAGATCTATGCAGTTGTGATTACCAGTCAGAACGTCCAGCAGGAGATTCCGTTGGACGAGGTCACTTCTGACATGACGGTCACGGACTACAGCATCAAGTACACATCGCTGTTCTATGAGACCATGCTATATCGGGCCTTCATGGGATATGGCCCGTACGACATCGGCTATACGGAGCAGGGCATTCCCGGCTTCTCCGGTTCATTGTCCAACCTGCCACCCATGCAGGCATGGAACCAGACCCACTTCCGCATGGTCTACAGGACCGCTTACTACAACCCATATCCCGAGGCGGACGTCGCCAATCACACCGACGCCTGGATGGCCATATCCTTCGACGAAGCTCTGACCCTTAAGGCTGAGATCGAGGCGGGGCAGGCGATGGGCGTGGTGGACATGTCCGCATACGGCCTAGCCCAGGGAATCGTCTTCCTGCAATACTACGACGGGGCGATAATCGATGGGCAGGTAACAACCGAGTCTGGCCTTCCGTATCCCGGGGTTTGGGTCACCGTTCTCGACGAATACGGAATCCCGCATGATTACGTCAAGACCGACTCGGAGGGTCGCTACTCTTTGATCGCTCCGTTTGGGGACGTCAAGGTGGTCTATTCATACGGCACGCTCGACAAGAGGACCTTGATTGCCAGCGAGCTCAGCCGGAAATCATTGACGGTGAGCTATGCTCAGGCCATGAGGCAGACGGAGTACCACATCAACGGCGACATGACCGTGACGAGCTCCAACCTCAACGGGCAGGTATATTGGGACGTCAACGGGGACGGCGCGTACACCAGCGGGACGGACAACATCATCTCCGGGGCCACCGTGGTCATCCAGAACCAGGACCTTGGCTTCCAGGCCGAGGCCACCTCGACGGAGAGCGGCTATACGATCGGTGATGTGCCTGCCATTAAGGGCCAGGTTTACGCCGTAGTCGATGGGCATCCCACCAACTCGAAGGACGTTCAGATATTGCCATTGTCGGACACTAAGGTGGACATCGCCATACAACCTGCCACCATCAAAGGCACAGTCTCATACGCGGACGGGACCAAGGCGACAGCTTTCAAGGTGGAACTGGTGGACTACACAAATGCGACAATGACCACTACCACCACTGACAGCGCAGGAAAATTCGCTTTCAATGACCTCGTCTATGGCAACTACGAGCTGGTGTCTGGAGAGAGCGGCACCACCTTCGGACAGCTGAGGTATGACCTTGCTAACGGCGAGACGGTGAGCGAATCTCTGACCGTGAAGGACATCATGACCGTCTCCGGGCAGGTCTGGATCTCTACGGGGGTAGTGGGCTCGAACGCCACAATCTCATTCTATAACGAGGACGCCAACTACGTGGTCCTTGCCGATTCCGCAGGACGCTATTCATCGGTCATTCCCGCCGGCCAATATGATGTGCATATCATGGCCAGTTTGAACAGCATCGATTACGCGGTCCTGAGCAAGCTTCCGCAGACCTCTGGGGCGGTGACCTACGACCCGCTCCTCGTCCCAGCCTACTACGTCCAAGGCAAGGTCCAAGGGACCTCGGACGTCAGTGGTCTGACCATCCGTTTCCAATCCCGATCGAGCGGAGCCGTGATAAGCGCGGTCACCAATGCGACCGGTCAGTTCCGGCTGTCCATACCCAACGACGTCTACTTTGTGTACAACGGCGAATCGGGAGGGGCCTATTGGGGCGATGTGGTGGTTACCAGCTCCGGTCCGCTGACCCTCGACCTTACGAGCTCCGCCAAGATTTCTGGCACCGTCTGGTACGATGCCAATGGTAACTCGGTCATGGACTCCGGGGAGGCCTTGGCAGGTGTTGCAGTCCAGGTCTTCGACGCCGATGCGCGGGAGATCGTCAAGGAAACGGACAGCAGCGGAAAGTACGAATTCCAACTAGTACCTGGCAAGAACTATGAAATGAGCCTCGGCCAATCTGGGTACTTCCCCTACAGCAAGGCCTTCGCCCAGCTTTCAGGCTCGAAGACTGAGAACATCAAGCTGGTCGCCATGAACCGCACCGTGACCGGCACCGTGACCTTCGAGGGGGCAACCATGCCGGGGGTCGATCTGACCTTCAAGGCCGTTAGCGGGTCGGCGCAGACCTTGGCAACCACAAGTGCCGGGGGAGGCTCGGTCGCAGTGGACCTGAAGCCCGGTGCATACACGATTCTCGTCGACCAGGAAGTGGTGGCGGGGAACAACGTGTCCAAGTACCAATATGAGGCCCCTCTCACCGTGAGCGTGGGCTCGGATCCATCCCCCCTGAGCATCGAGCTGGTGAAGCGCTACCTGGTCACGGGGACGATCACCCCGGACCGCGGCGCTCAAGCCAAGGTCACGATCTCCGGTCCCGACACCAAGGAGCTCAGGGCGACCGGGACGTTCTCGACCTACTTGCAACAGGGGAATTACAGCTTCTACGTCATCATCGAGAGGCTGGGTACGAGATGGGCAACCCTGACCAACGAGACGGTCGTCAATGGAGCCAACTCCATCACTCTGGTGAACGAACTGGCCTATTTCTTGCAAGGTACGGTCAAGGTGGATGGCAAGTCTATTACCGGTACTGCGCCGGTCGTGCTGACCAACGCGCTGGGAGGAGACCTCAAGCTCACCACCACCGTGGCAGGCTCCTTCTCCACCTATCTGCCCGCTGGCAGCTACGTCGCCTCAGTGGACTATAGGACGCAAGAGATCATCAACACCAAGGACCGCTATGTGAGGTACCAAGGCTCGCTCAGCTTCGACCTCAGCTCCACCAAGGTAGTGACCGTCCCGGTGCAGATGCAACTCGACAACAGCACGATTTCCGGAATGGTAAGGGTCTCCGGCCAGAACGTCGCCGCCACCCTTGAGTTCGTACCGAGCTCGAGCACAGGAATTTGGGCGAACGCCACCGCTTCCGCCTCTGGTTACTCGGCCGATCTCGCCCCGGGCAACTACTCCATCTACGTCAAGGAGATAAGCGGTCCGGCCGTCTTCATGGGCGAGATAGAGGTCAGGCCATACACAGCCACGAACTTTAATTTCGACCTTGTTCCAGGCGTCAGGTACTTCGGTGTCACCCAGTTGGGCGGCGTCCCCGGCCCTGCGAACCTGGAGTTCTCCAGCGAGAACTACAAGATCCTCACGAGCTCATCCGACGGAAGCTTCGAGGTCTACCTGCCGCCAGACGTATATCAGGTCAGGGCGACAGGGACCAGCGTAGAGCTCGGGGCCAAAGCGGAATACAGCACCGAGTTCGAGTTGAACCTCCAGGACAGCCAGGGTAGCATCATCAACCTCGTCAAGGTCGCAGATTACGGTGTGGACGTGCAATGGGACGCCGCAGAGAAGAGGACCATCGAGGCAGGCCAAAGCGTGTCCTACAACCTCAGGGTCGTTAACAAGGGCAACGCCGAGGACTCGTACACCCTGAGCGCACAGGGAGCAGCCACTGGCTGGACGGTGAGCTTCTCGCAGAACCCCGTGTCAGTGGGCTTCGGCCTATCCAACTCCCAGCTTGTGACCGTCACCATCACCACGCCGACCAACGCCAAGGTCAGCCATCCGAGCATCACCATCAAGGCGTTGTCCTCCCACAGCACCAAATCGGACACCGTGAACATGGATGTGGGGATAGTCCCGATCTACTCGGTGAGCATGACCTCTGGCGATGCTCAGGCCACCTCAGGAACGGAGTATGTTTACAAGATGTCCCTGGCGAACACGGGCAACATCGATGACACCTACAACGTCACCGTTACCAACGCGGAAGAGCTGACCACCTGGGGATGGAAGGCCCAGGTGCGTCTCAGCGGAGGCACCTGGTCTGACAGCTTATCCACATTGTTGTCCTCGGGCAGCAAGGGCAACTTCGAGCTCCGGCTCACCCCCATCCGCGACAATCCCGATGGGCAGGTGACGGTGGCGCTGAACGCAGCCTCGAAGGGATCGCCTGGAACCTACTCGGTCCTGCAGTTCGAGCCCTCCATGCCCGCGTTCAATATCCCAG
>Ga0209254_10003705_pt1 | contig 13939 bp, 15 predicted proteins | sample FrelakmetDIP11DI_FD_187148 | JGI IMG/M metagenome (GOLD analysis project Ga0209254, IMG submission 187148) | Freshwater lake sediment microbial communities from the University of Notre Dame, USA, for methane emissions studies - DIP11 DI (SPAdes)... | ecosystem: Environmental > Aquatic >...
AGCGTGCCGGCCGCAAAGCCGCCGAGAGCGAAGTTGCCAGCCAGCCGTACAGCGACGGACACGACGATCAGCACGATGCCGAAGAGTCCGGCGAGTTGTCCGCCTTTGAGCAGAAACGAGTCCATCGTGGGCCGCCTCGATTTGAAGGAAAGCTGCTGGCGGAGGCGGTGAGATTCGAACTCACGAAGGGTTGCCCCTTGCCGGTTTTCAAGACCGGTGCCTTAAACCGCTCGGCCACGCCTCCGCACCTGTGATCAACGACTTAGCTGCTGCTGCGTGCCAATGCTCCAGAAAATTTACCCCGTTTGCACCCGCGGCCGCCAGCTAAGCGCTCTGTAGGCGCTGTGAAAGCATAGCGGCAACTGCATCGGCTCCACGCTGATGGGCATCTTCCAGGGCGTGCGCGCAAATGCGCGCCGTCACCGCCGGATTGCTGTGCCCTGCCCTTACCGAAACCTCCGGCAGCGCCAGCGTCCGCAGCAGGATGGAAACGCGCGGGTGGCGCAGATCGCGGAACCGACTCGGGGCGTCGGAGCCCAAGCTCCGAACTGCTGCGGTTCCGCGTGCGGGACTCGCCGACGCAATTTCCGCAGACGAAAGAACTATGCGCAGAACTCGCCGCGCCCTCGCTCTCACGTCCAGAGGGGCCGAGGCGGTGCGTCGCGCGACGACTACTCCTGGTTGAGATCTATGCATAGTGGCCGTCATGTATCGCTTTGCATGACGGCCGCTTGCGGGCGCTCCCGACCGTCCGGTTCAGTCGCCCGAATCTGCGACTCACCGTTACTGCGAGGCAACCGGCAATACGTTGCCACGCAGAGGTGGGCTCTGGGAAGTGGGCGCCATCAAGGGCAATGGCGGCGACCTGTTCGACGGTTTGACGGCCGGCCGTGACGGGGACGCCGGCACGATGGACGAAGCGCCGCGCATCATGCACGCCGGCCTGCGCTGACACGCCTCACCGTGGTGGCGCCTCCGGCTGGAAGCCGGGCACCCCCATCTGCCACAGCAGGAAGGCGTGGATGTCCGCGCGCTCCTCGTCGCGCTGGGAGCGTGTACTGCGAACGCCGTGCCCGGCGTTCATGTCCAGCCACGGCAGCACCGGACGCCCGCCGGCGCCGGTGCACGATGGACAACGGCACCAGGGCGCTGTCATGGCCGGGCACCAGCACTTCGGTGGTCTGGATGTCCGCCGGCGTGTCGAAGGGGCCCGGCCGGGCAAGGTGCTCGAGTACCGGATCACGTTCACCAACAACGGGCCGACTACGCTGAACACCCTGGCGCTCAACGACATGAATCCCGCGCTCACGACCTTCGTGGCGGCCGCAAGCACGACTCCGCTGCCGGCCACCCTGACGAACTGCACGATCACCGCGTCCGGCGTCGGCGCGGTAGGGGCGCTGCGCGGGCTGTTCCTCGTCTCGCTGGCGTCGGCGCTGTCGGGCAGCGGTCCTGCCAGATGCGCGTGCAGTAGTCCCCGCCGGCGTTTGGCCCGGCGCGGGGCGAGCGGCCGTGTCAGGGTCCCTGGCCCCGCAGGGACATGCCGGCAAACAGCACGACCACCGAGCGCGCCTGGACGCCGTGCGCGGTGCCGCTGACCAACTTGGCGTCGGCGAACTCCACGAGGTCCTGCGGCGACGGCTGAGAACTGTCGATCACTCGCCGCCAGCCACTGCTGGCCCAGCCGGGCAGCGCGGGGAGCTCGAACTCGAGCGCCTCCCAGTAGGCATTGAGCGCGAAGTGCATCAACAGGTCGCCCGACAGGCTGCTGGCGGTGATGGCCAGGCTGCGTGAGTGCGGCGCCAGGTCGGGTGCGCCCAGCCGCACACCATGCAGGTTGACCTTGACGCGCGCCATCAGCTCCTCGAGCGTCAGGTGGTGGTCGATGCGCACCGACTCGCGAAGGTTGCGCACCCGGATCAGCCCGCGCACGAAACGGTGGATCTCGTGGTGCCGCTCAAGGAGCGTCCAGTCGAGCCAGCTCGTCGCGTCGTCCTGGCAATAGGCGTTGTTGTTGCCCTGCTGGCTGCGGAGCATCTCGTCACCCATCAGCAGCATCGGCGTACCCAGCGCAAGCACGTTGATCGCCAGAAGGTTCTTCACCTGGCGCGTGCGCAGCGCCAGCACCTCGGCGTCGTCGGTCGGGCCCTCGACGCCGCAGTTCCAGCTTCGGTTGTCGTCACTGCCGTCGCGGTTGTCCTCGCCGTTGGGCTGGTTGTGCTTGGCGTTGTAGGAGGCCAGGTCGTGCAGCGTGAAGCCGTCGTGGCTGGTGACGAAGTTGATGCTCTGCGCCGGCTCGCGCGGGGTGTCGCCGTACAACGCGGGGCTGCCGACCAGCCGGTCGGCCAGTGCCGGGACCATGCCCGGGTCGCCGCGCACGAAGGAGCGGACGTCGTCGCGGAAGCGGCCGTTCCACTCCTTCCAGTGGTTGCCGGCGAAGTTGCCGACCTGGTACAGGCCGGCAGCGTCCCAGGCCTCGGCGATCAGCTTGGTGCCGGCCAGCGCCGGGTCGGAATCGATGTCCCATAGCACCGGCGGCCTGGCCAGCGGGCAACCCTGCTCGTCGCGCGAGAGGATCGAGGCCAGGTCGAAGCGAAAGCCGTCGACATGCATCACCTGCACCCAGTAGCGCAGGCTGTCCAGGATGAGCCGGCGCACGACCGCTTGGTTGGCATTGAGCGTATTGCCGCAGCCCGAGTAGTTGGCATATTCGCCCTGCCCGCCCAGCATGTAGTAGGTGGCGTTGTCCAGGCCGCGGAACGCCAGGCAGGGGCCATGCTCGTCGCCTTCGGCGGTGTGGTTGTAGACCACGTCCAGGATCACCTCGAGCCCGGCGCGGTGCATCGCCTTGACCATGCCGCGGAACTCGTCGAGCACCTGCAGCGGCTGCCGGCTGTTCGAGTACGCCGCGTGCGGCGCGAAGAACGACACCGGCGCGTAGCCCCAGTAGTTGACGCGCCCGGGCGGTGCGTCCTGCGCGTCGAACTGGAACACCGGCATCAACTCGACCGCAGTGATGCCCAGGTCGACCAGGTAGGGGATCTTCTCGACCAGCCCGGCGTAGGTGCCGCGCAGGCGCGCCGGCACGCGCGAGCTGGGGTGGCGCGTGAACCCGCGCACATGGGCTTCGTAGATGACGGTTTGCGAGAACGGCCGCCGCAGGGGCTGGTCACCCTCCCAGTCATAGGCGTGGTCGTCGACGACCACGCTCTTCATCGCCCAGGGGTCGTTGCGCCCGGCGCCGCAGGCAGCGTGGCGGCGGTAGTCTCGCGGCACCGCGATGCCGCGGCCGTAGGGATCCAGCAGCACCTTGTCGCGATCGAAGCGGTGGCCGCGTGCGAGGTCGAAGGGGCCCTGCATGCGCCAGGCGTAGATCTGTCCCGGTCGTATGCCGGGCAGAAAGACGTGCCAGTAGTCCCAGGTTCGATGCCGGTCGATGTCGAGCACGACCACGCGCGACGGTTCGCTCACATTCGCGCCGCCATAGAGCAGGAGCTCGACACGCTTGGCGTGGCACGAGTAGACGCTGAAGTTGACGCCGCCATGCTCCGGTCGCGAACCCAAAGGAAACGGGTTGCCCGGTTGCGGTGCGGCGTCGGTGCGCGAATGGCTCATCCGCGCCTCGCCCTGCTCAGGGCCTGAGCATGCCCGGCGTCACGCGCGTGAAGCCGCGCTCGACGGGCGCATCGATGCAGGCCGCCCTCGCGTCGGCTGCGCGCGACAGGTGGCCGGCCAGCATCAGCGACTTCATTTGGTCTGCGTGGTCCGCGGTGCCGCGGCCATTTGGCGGTCGACTTCCATCTCCGCCTGGAGCCAGTCCTCGAGTTCGTGCCCGGAGACATAGCCCCGACGTTCGTAGAGCGAGTACGCCGCGATTCGGATCAAGTCCGCGCGCTTCTCGGCGTCGCTCATCGCCGCCTCCGGCGGGGCCGACTCCTTTGGCTTGGCAACCAGCGGGACCGTCATGTCTGGGACATTTTTCGAAGACGGGGACTTCGTGGCTTGTGTCGACGGCATCGTCTGTCTCCTTGGAAGTTTGTCAGGGCGGAAAACACGATCCAGAAGCCCTTGTACCGCCCGGACCTCAAGCGTAGCCGTTCCCACGGTCCATCTTCGATCTGCAGCTGTCCGCAACTGGGTGCCGCCTACGGCGGCGCTGACCGGCCAGTTGCGGCTGTTCGCCTGGCGGCGTCGAATGATTGCTTTGTGGTTCAACGCTGTCAGCCACGGCCAGCGCCGGCCTTCACTCGCCGCGCCTCAACGGCGGCCGACTGCAAAGTCTTCTGACATCCTGCTGCCAGGGTCGTTGTCAGAGCGTTCCGCTCCAAGTAGTCGTCGGCCAGGAAGCGGGCGCGCTTGTCCGAGAGGAGGTCGTTTCGCGTGCCGAAATCATGGAGTCACTCGGTGCAGGCCAGCTCTGGTGGAGGCGACTGAAAGCCCGCAGTGCCAATCAATTACGATGCGGGGTCAGTGCACCCCGGTTCCAGCGTCGCAGGTCGGTCAAACGCAACGTCGGCCCTGGGGCAACCCCACGTCCGCTGCGCCCGGTTGGGTCCCCAGAAGAAGGGCTTCCCATGACGATGAGTTTTCTAGATTTGCTGCGCCGGACCGGCTCCGCGAAGTGGCCTATCGCCCCACGCCTTGTTGCGGCCCTGCCGTTGGCGGGCTTCGGGTCGTTTCACCTGACCGGCATGACCCCGCTAATGGAAATCCTCGAGCTTGCGGGGATTCCGTTTCCATCGCTCAATTACTTCCTCGCGCCGGTCCTGATGGTCCTTGCGGGCCTGTCGCTCGGCTTCGGCTTCTACGCCCGGCTTGGCGCGGTACTGGGAACCGGGGCGATGATCGTGGCCACCTACAGCAAGCTCATGATCACCGAGTGGCCGGGCCCGGTCGAGCCTCCGCTTGCGCTGCCGCTCGTCGTCATGGCCGCTTGCGTCATCGTCCTTGTGGTCGGCGCGGGCACCTGGAGCCTGGATCGCCGCGCGATGCAACGGCAGGGCGGTTTCCAGCGGGCGTGACGCGTCTTGTCCTGCGTCGCCCGGACACCCCGGCTCGCCGTCCGACGACCTGAGAACGACGAACCGCAGTCATCCCGGCCGCACCATAACCGCCTGCCGCCGGCGGACTAACCCGGCGCATCATCAGATCGCTCCAAGCCAGTCGAAGACTCGGATCTGTCGACGGCATCAATCATCCGATTCCGTTCGACAGTGTTGTTCAGGGCCCCCGCGCCTACACCTTCAGCAACCTGAACGTCACGGGGTCGAGCATCGAGTTGCAGTTCTTTCATCAACCGGCCACGAATATCGACTGGCTCATGGTTGGCGAAGTGTCGGTCTACAGCCGGGCTGTTCCGGCGCCGGCTTCGCTTGCACTCGTGAGCGTCGGTCTGTTGGGTATTGTCCTCGCCCGTCGCCGCAAGCAGTGAGCGAATTCCGCCATGACGACCGACAGACGACGGGCTTGATGGCGCGGTCGGGGAAATTGGTGCGACTGCTTGGCTGACCACCCCGACGACTACTCCCGGTCGATTTCAAGTTGCGGGTACCGGGGGGTGGTCGGCGAACTCGAGGGGCCGGCCTGCGGTTACGCGAGTCGATCTGGCGGCAGCGCGGGAACTTGTACCTGCTTTGTACCCCGAAGCGCCGAAACCGGACGGAAACAGACGGAACCGGCGATGACAATGCAGTGCTCGAAATCCTGCTGAATCAGTGACGCATTGGACAGGCGGGAATGAGGCGCAATGGCGCGGAAACTCGGTAAACGGTCTTCAAGACCGGTGCCTTGAACCGCTCGGCCACACCTCCGGCGCCGCGAGCATAAACGCTTGCCAGCAGCCGAAGACGAGCCGCTATCGGCCGCGCAGCCTGCGGGTCGCGTTCTCTATCGCGTCGGCAAGATAGGCGCCGTAGAAGTCAGGCGAGCCGATGCCGATCATCGGCTCGGCGAGCGGCGTCAGATCGGCGTCGACCAGCGCCACGTGCGGCACGATGCGTACCTTCTGGGTGCCGGCGAACTCCGACTCGGTCGTGTTCCTGCCGTCGAGCCCGACGAATGTCCGGCGCGAGGTGATGTCGATCTCCCGGACCAGCGGGCCGCGACCGGCATCGACCGCGAGCGGTGCCAGGTGGCTGCGCCGCACTTCGAGGCAGAACGGGCAGCCGGGCAGGCTGAAGAACAGCAGCAGCGGCCGCTGCTGCTGCTTGACCTGCATCGCCAGGACACGCAGATCGTCGATGCGGGTCAGCGGCTCGTGCCCGTCGCCGCGCGACTGCGCCCGAGCCGGGCGGCAGAGCGATGTCGAAAGCGGCAGGGCCGCGAGCACGGCGAGCCAGGCTCGCCGCCGATGCCTCACCTGACCGGCGACGGGGTCCACGGAGCCATCATGCCAGCCCCGGGTTGCCCTGCATGCCCTTGATGGCGGGCAGGTTCAGCTTGCGCGGCCTGACGACCTTCTGCTCGCGCAGGTACTTCGCCACCACGTCCCAGACCGGCTCGCCGGTAGCGCCCTCCTGCACCGAGGCCCAGCCGGCGACCTTGTAGTTCTTCTTCGGATCGATCGGTTTGCCGCCGAGCGTCATGTCGCCGATGCGCCTGCCCATCTCGGCATTCGGATCCATCACATAGGACAGACCGCCGACGCGCACCATGTCGCCGCCCTGCTGCAGGTACGGATCGGGGTTGAACAGGTTGTCGGCGACGTCCTCGAGCACGGTCTTGATCATCTCGCCCGACATCTCGTTCACCGTCGTCACCGGATAGGTGATCGCGGTCTGGTCGAGCACGTGCTCCATCAGGATGTCCTGGCCGGGCAGCAGCGACGTGCCCCAGCGGAAACCGGGCGAGAACGCGATCTCGGCGCCCTTCACCGCCATCAGCGCGTCGCAGATCAGCTGGTCGAAGGTGCCGTTGAAGTTGCCGCGCCGGTACAGCAGGCCCTCGGTGACCGCCAGCTTCTCGGCGAGCTTCGTCTCGTACGGCGCGCGCACCCGCTTGATGTAGGCGGCCATCGCGGCGTCGGCCGGCAGCAGGTTGGCGAACACCGGCAGCAGCTTGTAGCGGAAGTCGGCGACGCGGCCAGCCTTGACGTCGAAATCGAGCACGCCGAGGAACTTGCCGTTGCTGCCGGCATTGGTGACCAGCGTCTTGCCGCCCGCGTTGGCGACGATCGTCGGCTGCGGCACGCCGTCGTGCGTGTGGCCGCCGAGGATCGCGTCGATGCCGCGCACCCGGCTGGCCATCTTCAGATCGACGTCCATGCCGTTGTGCGAAAGCACCACCACCACCTGCGCGCCCTTGCCGCGCGCCTCGTCGACCCACTGCTGCATGCTGTCGTCGCGCACGCCGAAGCTCCAGTCGGCGACCAGGTAACGCGGGTTGGCGATCGGCGTGTACGGGAACGCCTGGCCGATGATGGCGAGCTTCACGCCGTTCATCTCCTTCAGCGTGTACGGCGCGAAGACCTGGTCCTCGAAGTCGGTCGTGCGCACGTTCTGCGCGACGAACTCGATCCTGCCCTGGAAGTCTTTCTCGACGATCTCGCGCACCCGCTTCATGCCGTAGGTCATCTCCCAGTGCGCCGTCATCACGTCGACGCCGAGCAGCTTGCAGGCATCGACCATGTCCTGCGCGTTGGTCCACAGCGCCGTGCCAGAGCCCTGCCAGGTGTCGCCGCCGTCGAGCAGCAGCGCGCCCGGCCGGCTCGCGCGCAGGCGCCTGACGAGCGTGGCCAGGTGGGCGAAGCCGCCGACCTTGCCGTAGGTGCGCGCCGCCGCCTCGAAGTCGAGGTAGGTGAAGGCGTGCGCCTCGACCGACCCCGGCGCGATGCCGAAGTGGCGCAGCAGGTGTTCGCCCACGAGGTGCGGCGGCTTGCCGGTCGCGCCCGCCACGCCGATATTCACGCTCGGCTCGCGGAAGTAGATCGGCAGCAGCTGCGCGTGGCAGTCGGTGAAGTGCAGCAGGTGCACGTTGCCGAAGCGCGGCAGCTCGTACAGCTTCCCGGCGGCCGGGTCGGCCGCCAGTGCCTCGCGCGAGGCGAGCGGGAAACCGGCGGCGGCGGCCACCGCCAGCACCTGCATGAATTCGCGTCGATGCATCGACATCGGAGCCCTTCCCCTCTTTCCTACTTCCTTGCCGCGAAGCGGGCCAGGCCGAGGATGTCTTCCTCGAACAGTTCGCCGGCCTCGTGAAAGACGATCTTCCCCGCGGGATCGACCACGTACACCACCGGCAGGCCCTTGCGCTTCGGAAACCACTTCGCCGACTGCGCGCCGGCCATCGCGGCGGCGAAGGTGTAGTCGTGCTCCATCATGTAGGCGGCGACAGCTTCGACCGACTTGTCGATGCTGAAGGCCAGCACCGTCAGGCCCTTGCCGCCGTGCTGCTCGTGCAGCCGCTGCAGGTGCGGGTTCTGCTTCTTGCAGAACGGGCACCACGTGGCCCAGAACTCGACCACTACGGCGCGGCCCTTGAGCTGGTCGGCGCGCAGCACGCGGCCGTCATGCAGGCGGACGTCGCCCCAGCGCACGCGGTCGCCGACCTCGGCCGCCGCCGGCCCGGCGGGCAGCAGCGCCGCGCCCAGCAACGCCAGCAACGTCCGCCGCCGGCTCCGCATCACCGCCGCCGTCCGCCGGCAGAAAAAAGGGCGGCGCAACCGCCGCCCCGTTGCGACGCCGCCATCGAGGTCACTTGTTGACGGGCGAGGCGGGATCGAGCAGCAGCGCCATCACGTGCCGGATCTGCTCTTCGGTCAGGATGCCGGCATCGCCGAAGCGAGGCATCGACGAGCAGGCGTTGAACGAGTGGGTGTTCCAGATCTTGGCCCACGTGTAGCGCTTGATGTCATCGCTGTAGCCGCGCAGCTTGCCGTAGTTGTTCAGCGACGGGCCGATGTTGCCGTAGGAAATCTCGGCCTTCGACAGCTGATGGCAGGCGTAGCAGTTGCCGCCGGCCGGCACGCCGGCCGTGTCGCTCCACTGCATGCCGACACCGGTCTGCGCGATGCGTTCGCCCTGCTTGAAGTCGCCGAGCCACTTGCCGTCGGCCGGGTACTTCACGGTGGCCAGCGCCGCCTTCTCCAGACGTTCGCGCACGTCCTTCGACGGATTGTTGCCGGTCTCGGTGCACGCCTTCTGCAACTCGGTCTGGTTCAGCCGGTCGACCTTGGCGATGCCGCGGTCGCGGAAGCTCGAGTTGATCACCGCCATCGTTTCTTCCCGGGTCGGCGGGGTGTAGGTCGCGCAGGCGGACAGCACGGCCGCAGCGGCGACGGCAAGCACGAGGGTCTTCTGCTTCATGTCGGCTCTCCTGCAGTCAGCGCTTGATCGCGGGCGAATCCATCTTGCCGCCGGCGGCCTTGACACCGAGGAAGGTGATAAGGTCGATCGTTCCCTGCGAGATGAAGATCGGCTCGGGGAAGCGCTGCTGGCGGAAGCAGTCGTTGATCCGCCATTGCATCGTGCGCAGCGCGCCCTGCGAGACGCGGTACGCCGGCCAGGTGCTGAACGCGCGTTGCGCCGGCTCCTTCTTCTCGAAGTTCGGCAGGTCCTGCAGGCGGATGCGCTGGTTGTCGACGCCGTGGCAGGTCGAGCAGGCGAAGTCGTACGGCCCGGAGCGCATGTAGAAGAGCTGCCTGCCGCGGTCGTAGGCGGCCTTCTCCTTCGGATGGTCCTGCGGCACGGCGATCGACACGCCGCGCGATTCCTCGACCACGTAGGCGGTGAGCGTCTCGATGTCGGTCTGCCGCTGGCCGGCCCCCGAGTACGGGCTCTTGACCACCTCGGCGCGGTCGAAGCCCTGCAGCGTGACCATGCAATGCACCAGCCGCGCCTCGAAGTCCATCACCTGGTCGCTGTCGGCGAAGTAACGCGGCATGCGCGCATAGGCGCCCTTGACCACGCCCGGCCCCATGCCGAGGTCGCACTTCTCGAGCGACACCTTCTTCGGCCCGCGCACCGCCTTCCAGAGTTCCTCGCCGCGCGCCGACACCAGTTCGGCCGGGTTGCCCTCCAGCAGCGCCTGGCGATAGGCCTCTATGCCCTTGAGCGTCTCGTCGTCGCTCTGCGCGATCGCGACCGACGCGCCGAGCACCATCACGGCGCCGGCCAGCGTCAGCGCAAGGGTGCGCAGGAGGGGAAGTGCTCGTTGTCTGGGCATGACGTCTCCTTGTGGTCTTGCGAACCGATGCGGGGCCTGTCTGCGCAGGCCTCTCGCGCGGCGGGCCCGGCCCGACATTGGCCGGAGCGGCGCCTGCAGCGACGGCGACGCTTGCGCCGGCGCCTGCCGTCAAACTCCCTGTCCCGTTTGCCGCCCGTGCGGCGGACGAGGCTAGCTGATCACCGCCTTGTCGGTGCGCGTTTCACCCTTGTTGTCGACCCAGGTGACGGTGATCTCGTCGCCCTTCTTGCCGCCCGAGAACTTGAACTGCAGGAACGGATTCTTCGAGATCGCTGCGCCCCACTCGGCCGACAGCACGACCTTGCCGGCGTGCGTCACGGTCACGTTGGAAATGAAGTGCGCCGGCACGAGGTTGCCCGACGCGTCCTTGCGGGCGCCGGTTTCCATCTCGTGCGACATGAGCACGCGCACTTCGGTCGAGTTGCCCTGCGCGGTGGCGCGGATTCGCATCGGATCGGGCATCGCTGGCTCCTTGATGTCGGTTGTTGTCGGTTCGATCCGCGATCAGCCGCCGCAGCCGCCCAGCGTGACCTTCACTTCCTTGCTCGCCGTGAACCACTTGTCGTTCGCCTTGACCAGGCCGATGACGTTCGAGCTCTGGCCCATCTTGATCCGCGTCGAGACATTGGCCTCGGTGCCGGCGGGGATGTTGAAGCTCGCGGCGAGCAGGCTCGGGTTCTTCTCGACCAGGATGTAGACCGCCTGCGTGCCCGGCACCTTGCTCGCCACGCCGACCGGGACGACGGCGCCGTTCTCGGCGATGTCGGGGCCGGTGATCGTGATGTCCTTGCTCTCGGCGACGCTGCCGCCGCCGAGCGCCTTGACGGCATCGCTCAGGCTCTTCGCGTCGAAAGCCGCCTTGTTCCACGCCGCCTGCTGGGCAAGCGCCTGCTCGGCGCTGAGCAGTCCGGTCGACACCAGCACGCCGACGACGCCGGTGAACTGGATGAATTCCCTTCTGTTTGCCATCGTTGTCTCCTTGCGTCCCGCGCGACGCCCGCCGCCAGGTCGACGGATGTTAACCGCGACCACGCGCCGTGGTTAACCTCTTCCGATGGGCTATAGCCACCCGCCCCGGGTGGCGATGGACCGCCGCCATCCGCCGGCGGCCAGCCTGCGCGTTAACGAGTACGCCGACCGCTCAGACGTACAGGCAGACGTCGGTGTCGCCGGCGAAGCCGAGGAAGGTGGCGGCGCCGCCGAACTCGGCCTGCGGGATGAAGTCGTTCTTGTCGAACTCGAAGAGATCGACCGTCATCTGGCAGGCGATCAGCTTCACGTCGGCCTCGATGCAGACGCTGCGCAGTTCCTCGAGACCGGCGACGCCCTTGGACTTCATCTTGTTCTTCATCATCATCGTCGCCATGCTCTCCATGCCGGGCAGCACCTGCACCAGCACCGGCATCGGCACCGGCATCGGCATCGCCGGGTTGGCGAGCGGGCTGATCTTGATGCTCGACAGGTCCTTGCGCAGCAGCTGCAGGCCGTAGAAGGTGAAGAAGATCTGCACCTCCCAGCCGAGCGATGCCGCTGTCGAGGCCAGGATGTAGGGCGGATAAGCCCAGTCGAGCGTTCCCTTGGTGGCGATCAGCGCCATCTTCTTCGGCGTCATTGCGTTTCCTCCCTCGATGAATGGCAAAGCGCCGCCGGCAGGGCGGCGGCGCAACAACTCACTGGACCACCTTCGCGCTGCGCGCTCAGGGACTCGCCCTGGGGACGGCCCGGCGGGCTGACTGGACCACCCTCGCGCTGCGCGCTCAGGAATTCGCCCTGGGGACGGCCCGGCGGGCTGACTGGACTACCCTCGCGCTGCGCGCTCAGGAATTCGCCCTGGGGACGGCCCGGCGGGCTGACTGGACTACCCTCGCGCTGCGCGCTCAGGAATTCGCCCTTGGGACGGCCCGGCGAGCTGACTGGACTACCCTCGCGCTGCGCGCTCAGGAATTCGCCCTTGGGACGGCCCGGCGGGCTCATGGCCTCGACCCGCTGCCCGTCGTGCGCACGCGGACCGGTCAGCGCCGCTTCAGGTAGAAGACGTAGAGGTTGCCCTCCTGCGCGGAGGACAGCAGTTCGTTGCCGGTCTGCTCGGAAAACGCCTTCATGTCGGCGGTCGAGCCGGAGTCGGTCGCGGTGACCTTGAGCACCTGGCCGCTGGTCAGTTCGTTGAGCGCCTTGCGCGTCTTGACGATCGGCAGCGGGCAGGCCAGCCCGCGGGCGTCGAGTTCCTTGTCGAAGTTCATTCTCGGTTTTCCTCCAGTCGTACCCGGCCCGGCGGCGACGCGGGCGAATGCCGCAAAGTCTACCGAGTTGCCGCCGCGAAACGCCGCCCTGCAGGGCGCTGCGAAGGCGTGGCCGCGCCTACCCGCATGGGTGATTCAGGCTCACGGCGCCGGCTCGCACAATGGCCAGGCGGCCTGCCGTGCCGTGCACGCGCCGCCTGCGGGCCCTGCACCTGATGACCGAGCAACGCATTCCTTCCCGCACCATTCCGATCCGGGTCGCCGCCGACGACGATGGCTGCAGCGGAGCCGAGTCGTTCGCCCTGATGGTGCTCGGCGATTCGATGGCCCCGGAGTTCGAGCACGGCGACGTCGTCGTCATCGAGCCCGACGGCCTGGCCACCGACGGCTCGTTCGTGCTCGCGCAATGCGCCGGCGAGTGGGTGTTCCGGCAACTGCAGCGCAACGGCGACGGCTGGCGCCTGCAGGCGCTCAACCCGGCCTATCCCGGCGCCGACCTGCCCGACCTCGCTGCCGTGCGCGGCGTGATCATCCAGAAGAGCCGCCCCGGGCGACGCCGTGCCAGCAAGCGCTACGTCGACTGAGCCGGCGCGCGCGCTGCCCGCCGCCGATCTGGCGGCGCTGGTCGCGGCCGTGCAGCGCAACTGCGATATCGCCGACGCGCACCACGCCGGCGAGAAGTCGCTGTGCACCTACCTGCTCGGCATGCGCGAGTACTTCCGCTGGGAGGTCGGCCTGCCGCTGGGTCAGTCGCCGGAGCGAAGTGCGCTGGCCGGCTGGATCGCCGAGCGGGAAAGCCGCTGGGAACTGATGCGCGACGAGGATAAGTCGTTCGCGCCGCTGCCGCTCGGCGATGGCATCGACCCGTTCGACGAGGTCGCCGTGAACCGGCGCCTTGCCGGCCACGACCTCGTCTATGGCGCCGGCATCGGGCTGTTCGGCGCGCCGTTGTTCTTCCTGGCCGCGTGCGAGTCGGCCCGCCAGCGTGAAGGGGCGCGGGTGATCGTCGCCGGCACCGAACTGGCGCGCGGTTTCGTCGCGCCGCCAGCGGCCAGCCGCGGCGACACGGTCATCGTCCGCCTCGATGCGCTGCGCCGCTGGCTGTGGACCCGCTTCGAGGCGGCGCGCCGCGGTCCGGCCGCCACCGCCTTCGGCGCGGCGCTGCGCGCCTACGGCGACCCGGCCGATGCGGCGACCGTCGAGCGGATGGCCGCGGGCGAGGCCGAGACGCTGATCCTGCACGAACTCGGCGAACTGCAGGCCGCCACCCTGCTCGGCGACGAATGGGAAACGATGCTCGCCGGCATCGACGACCGCCGCACCGAACTGGTAGCGCGCGCGGTGCGCGACCTGCTGGCCGACTGCCTCGTCACGCTGCCGGTGCTGATCGAGCGGCAGGCCGAGGCATCGCTGCACCTCTGGCTGGCCGGCTTCGACGGACTGCGCCGCGTGCTCGCCCCCGGACTGGCGGCGGCCTTCGCCGGTCAACCGCCGCGACTCGACTCCGCCGCGCTTGACCT
>Ga0209254_10003706_pt1 | contig 13938 bp, 14 predicted proteins | sample FrelakmetDIP11DI_FD_187148 | JGI IMG/M metagenome (GOLD analysis project Ga0209254, IMG submission 187148) | Freshwater lake sediment microbial communities from the University of Notre Dame, USA, for methane emissions studies - DIP11 DI (SPAdes)... | ecosystem: Environmental > Aquatic >...
TCCTCGTTGTCCAGCGTCACCAGGTTGGGCGTGGACAGGATGTTGCCGTCAGCGTTGGTCTGCAGGAAGTTGGCCAGGAAGCCCAGCACATAGACGCCGTTGAATTTCCTGGCGGCCGCAATGTTCAGGCCCTGGCCAGGTTTGACGCTGGAGGGGTCTGTGGCGGCGGCCTGGCCGAGGTTGATGATGTTTTTGGTACCGGCGAAGAAGTTCGTCCCCAGGAAGCCTAGGACCGAATCCCCTGCGGAGCCAATCGGGCCCTGCCACTGGACACTCAATTCGGCCGACTTGTCGGCGTTGACCTCGGCGATCAGGCTTTCGATGAACACCTGGGCGCGTCGTGAATCGAGCTTGTCAATGACGGCCCGCATCTGGCGGTATTGCGGCTCGGGGGCGGTAATGATCAGTGAATTGGTGGCGGCGTCGGCCTGAATCTGTCCGCCAGTCGAAGGCTGGCTGGCGGCGGTGTTGGCCGCTGCGCCGGGGGCGGCGCCGGCGCCGCTCGTGACGGGTGTCGGCGTGCTGCTGCGCGCTTCGCCAGACATTGCGGCGCGCAGGGTGACGGCCAGCTTGGTGGCGTCGGCATTCTTGAGGTAGACGACATGGATGTTGCCGGTGGCCGAAGCCACACCACCCTGGCCACCATCGGGCTGGTCCAGGCGCTCGATCAGCGACTTGACCAGCGTCATGCGCGCCGGGTTGGCAGTGCGCAGGATCAGTGAGTTGCTGCGGGGTTCGGCCACCAGCGTGGTCTTGAAGGAGGTGTCCGCCTGCCCCTGGCCTGCCGCCGGCGCCGTGCTGCCTGATTCGATCAGGCGGTTGACCAGCGGTACCAGGTCGGTGGCAATGGCGTGCTTCAGGCGGATGATCTCCACGTCTGTCGCATTGGCCACGTCCATCACGGCAATGATCCGCGCCATGCGCTGCAGGTTGTCGGCGTAGTCCGTGATTACCAGCGAGTTGTTGCCGGGGTTCACGTTGATGGTGTTGTTCGGACTGATAAGTGGGCGCAGCACCGGCACCAGGTTGTTGGCCGTCTCGTAGTTGAGCCGGAAGATCTGCGTGACGATCTGGCCACCCGTCGCGGCGGGGGTGCTGGTCGACACCGCGTCGGCCTGCAGTTTGGCGTCGGCTTCCGGCACGACCTTGTAAAGGCCGGCGGACTCCACCACGGTAAAGCCCTGCAGGCGCAGTGTGGCCAGAAACTGGCCCCAGGCGGCGGCCGGTGTCACCGGACGTTCGGTGACCAGGGTGATCGTGCCTTTCACGCGCGGGTCCACCACCACGTTGCGACCCGACAGCGTGGCCAGCGTGCGGGCCACGGCCTCGATCTCGGCGCCGTTGAAATTGAGGGTGATCGGCTCGCCCCGCCGGACCGCGCCATCCTGTGCGTTGAGTTGGGCACTGCCCAACAGCAGCAGGACGCCCAGAGCGATGCTGTTGAGTGCCATTCGGGCTGGGCGGGCAGGGGACATGGTCTGAAATTTCATGGAGCAGTCAGTGGGCGCGCAGCGATGCAAGTCGTCATGCCGCTCAGCCCACGGTGATGATGGAACGTGCGCCGGTGCGCCGACCAAGGATATTCAACAGGTTCGACAGCGCCGCTTCCCTCTCGGGCGCGGCGCTGGCAACGCCTTCAAAGCGCAGGCGCGAACCAACCCATTGGCCAGTGCCGGCCAGTTGCAGGCTGCCTTCGAGCGTGGTGACTTCCAGCGTGGCCGTGTTGCCTCCGTCAAGGGTGATACGGTAACTGCCCATGGGTTTGATCGTGGACAGACGCGACGACATGCCGGTTGCCATCAGCTCGGCACGACCGGCCACCGACAGGCGTCCTTCGATCCATTCTACTGAAAGCCCCTGGGTGACCAGGCTAAGCTGGCCTTCAACCTGTAGCGTGTTCCATGGCGCGCCGAGTCCGGCCAGCAGCGCGGCGGGCAAGACCATCGGTTTTGGCGGCGTGGCAGCGCTGTCCAGCAGCTGCAACCTGGCGCCTCCCCACCGCGGTGAAACGACCATTGCCAAGGGTTCGGGGGTGCAGCAATCGGCCCCCAGCTGAACTGACAGCCCGGTCCAGGTCGGGCGGATCTTCCAGTTCAAGCGGTCAGGCAAGGCCGACAGGTCGCGACTGCCCGAACCGCCCGACAGCAGCAATCGGGCCGATCCCTTCCAGACGGTGCCGCGCGGCTCGGCCAGCACCACTTTTGCGGCCGTGGCCTGGTGGATCGCCGATGCGAGCCAGCTGGCCGGCGCCTGCAACACGACGACCATGACCAGCCCCAGAAGGGCACCCGAACCGGCCCAGGACCAAGGCGTCTGGTTTGCCCGCTGGTAAGGGGTTCGCTGTGGGTTTCTTGACATGGTGTGTGCGTCCGCGCCGCAGGGCTCGCCTGCGCTTCAGCGCGGGGGCAGATTCAGCATCAGCGAGCCATCCCACGCGGCCCCGGAAGCGCCGGCTGCGGCAGCGCTGCGCACCAGCCGCGCTTCGGTGGGAAGCGCCCGGGCATTCGCCCGTGCCTGCGTCAACCACTGCGCCAATGCGCTCGCCGGCACGTTCTTGAGCGTCACCGTGGCACGCTCGCCGGAGACGGTGAACTGGGCGCCAGGCCCCAGGCCCTGCTTGACCGAGGTCTCCAGCGCCGCCACGGCGTCGTCGTACTTGATGCGCGGACGCGACTGGAGCGCCCCGGCTTCCGCGGCCAGGCCCTGCATCTGCTGCCATTGCGCATCCAGGCTGCGCTGTTGCGCGCCAGCCTGTCGCAGGACTTTCAGTGCCGGTGAAATTCCGACCCACCAGACCAGGGCCAGCAACACCAGCGTCATCGCCGTGGTCACAAGGGACTTTTCGCGTGGCCGCAGGTCCTGCCAGCGCGCCCGCACAGCCGAGGTCATGCTGGAGAGGGTCATCTTCCGGGCTCCGGTTTGATCAACAGGCTGTCACCTTCGGTGCGGGCGGCGTAACCCAGCGTCTTGAGCTTGGCCGTCACGCTGGCGGCTTCTGCCGCGTTCAGTGCCAGTCCCTTCAGTCGGGCCTCTCCCGCAGAAAATTCGATGCCTGTGACCGATTTTCCCGCAGGAAGCGCCGCGCCCATCGCACCCAGGATCGCCTCCAGATCGCGGCTGGACGGTGCGCCAGTCGCCTGGCGCAGGGCGGCCACCTCCCGCGCCATCTGGACCGGCGCGTCCACCACCACCTTGACGGCCGGGAAAGTCCGGGTCAGGGTGTTCTGGATGTCGCTTCGCTTGCTCTGCCAGGCAGCCTGTTCTTTCCAGGCCAGAGCGTTGAGCCCTGCCAGGTTGGCGACCAGCAACATGCCGACGCCCCATCGCGCTGCACGCCACTGCGGTGCATGGCGAAAAGCCTGGGTGACAGCGGCCGCACGCTTGAGCGTGCGGGTACGTCCGGTGCTGGCCAGGTCGAACTGGGCCATGTCCCAGGAGGTCTGTGCGGCGCGCACCAGCCGTTGCGGGCGTTGCTGTAACTCCACCTTGGTCTGCAGCACTTCCTCTGCCTTCTCAGCCAGGACGGGCTCGGCCAGGACTTCGCTCTGGGCCGGCAGGTCTGCCCCGCTCAGCGCAAATGCCAGTGCGCCGGGCGTCAGGGGCAGCCTTTCCACACCACCTTCCACACCTTGGCCCGACATCACCAATTGGGGCTGTCCGGCCTCTTCCAGGACTTGCAGGCGCAGCGGGTCGGTGTGCGGGCTGAATTCCGGCACGATGCGCGTGACCGGCCGCCCTGCGGCCTCCAGCAGTTGCAGGTGCTGACGCAGCCAGGTCTTGTCACACACGGTGACCCAGGCGGGTTGCCCGGCGGAAACACCGGGCTCAATCGCGAAGTGCAGGTCTTCTGCTTCGTCCAGCAGCCGTTCTTCCAGAAGGCTTTGCAGGACGGCCCGCAGACGCGGCGACCGCGGCCCCACCCCCTTGGGCAGCGCCACCTTGTGCCACGAGGTGGCCTGCGCGGGAACCACGGCCACGATCTCATCGGTGCCCCGGCCCACGTCCGGCAGCAGGCGTGCGCCGGCAACCGCGTGCGCGGCCGCCGTTTGACCGTCGGGCGTGAGCACATGCTCATAGCGGGTCGTGTCATCCCCGGCGGACAGGGGAAGCGAGATGATCAAGGTGCTCATGGGGGTGTAGCGCGCATTGTAGAGAGGTGCGCCGCGCCTGCGGTTCAGCCTGGCGGTGGTGCGGCGGGCGCGGGTGTTGTGTCGTGATCACGCCAGAGCGTGCGCACATTCAGGCCATCACGCTGGACTACCGAGCGCTCCTCGACAACCGCCTGGTCCAGGCGAATCCGGCCGCGCACCTCGAAAAACCTTGAATTCACTGAAAGCTGCCCGCCGCTGGACGCCTCCCTGACCGCTGCGAAGCGCTGGCCGGCGTCGCCAATCGTCGCAAAGTGGGCCGTTTCGCGGGCTGCCACCAGGCGCTTCGCTTCGGCCGGGTCGAGTCCTGTCACGCTGGCCTGCAGGACCTCGGCGCTGGCCGTATTGAGGTTGATCTGCGTGCGTTCGGGCAGCAAGGTGATGTAGGGCTTGAGCGCGCTCAGGGAAGCCGCAGGCAGGCCCAGCCAGACCAGTTGCTCGATCCTTTGCGGCATCAACGGGGCCTGGGGGTTCCCGGTGCCGTCGCTACTGACCCCCTTTTTGGCCGCAAGCAACTGGTCCGCGAGGACGTTGACTTGCTCGGGTGGCAAACCGAGCTGCTCGAAGAGCCGGTCAAATGCCAGCTTGCCGGGCACTGAAATCTTGTCCTGGTCAATCAGGTTCATGACATTCAGGCGCGCCTGCAGGTCGGAAACCTGGCCCGACAGGAAGGCGTCGCGGTCCGCGTCGGCGTTGCTGACATCCATCGACAGGAACGTGGCCAGCCGTGCTTCCTGCAGCGGCACCGCCCAGGGTTCCGCAAGATGGTCGGCGCCGCCACTGCGCGCATCCTCGCGCAGGATCAGCCGGGCCCAGTCGAGCGCCCCCGTCAGAAGCCACGTCGATTGCACGCGCGAGCGCTCGGCGGCTTCCACCTCGACGCTTCGCCATTGCTGCCACAGGGCAGCGGCGGCCATCGTCGCCACCAGGGTCACGGTGAGCATGGCGGCCAGCAAGGCCGCGCCCTTCTGGCGCTTCATGACTTGCCACCTCCGACGGAAGGGCGTATCCAGTCGAGCGTGAGCCGGCCGCTCAGAGCCTGCCCTGGCGAAAGGGTCAAGACGATGCGCACACCCTCCGGAATGGCGGTCTTCGCCGCTGCGGCCGGTCCGTCGCTCGACAGCGGGTTGCTCCAGGCGCCACCGCGGAAGTAGAAAATTTGCCAGTCGTCCAGCGGGACGATCGACACCTCGCGCTTCTTGTCCTCGTCACCCGGGTTCTGTGCCCAGCGTTCCGCCTGGGACCAGCTGGATTGCCAGTCGCCCACAGTGGTGAGTGCTGGCGACTGCCAGCGCAACCAGGTGCTGCCCGCGCCGGTACGGCGGGTCCAGGCCACGACCCTGAGCCCCTCGTCCACCAGCGTGCTGCCGCGCCGGGTGATGCGCAGTACGCGGCCGTCCCAGTCCAGGCTGCTGATCTGGGGGCTTTCCGCCATCGCGTCCAGGTCGGCCCGCCATTGCCCCAGCCCGGCCTGCAAGACCAGGACTTCATCGGCGCGCGCCTGGGTCTGCGTCTGTGCGCGGCTCATGCCATCGAGGCCGCGCCAGCTGAGGATCGCCATCAAGGCCATGACCGCGATCGCCACGAGCAATTCGATCAGGGTGAAGCCTCGGCTGTGACTTGGGTTCAGGCGCATGGCATCAATTCACGTCCCGTGCACACCGTCAATAACGGCCGATGACGGTCGTCAGATTGAGGACCGGCAGGTCGCCGTCGCTGACCAGGGCATCCACCCGCCGGAAGGACGGGTTTGGCGTGGGGCGAACCGAGACGTTGACCGAGAAGTTGCGACCGGCTTGCTCGCAGGTCTGGCCGCTGTCACCGACCCCCGGCATCTGTCGTGAAAGCCGTGCCTTGATCAGCTCGTTTTCAGCGCAGATGTGGGCCAGCAAAATATCGGACTGGCGCATGGCGTTGTACGTCAATGCCGTGGTCGCCTTCAGGCCGGCGGTAAGCGCGATCGCGACGATGCCCAGCGCCACCAGCACCTCGATCAATGTGAACCCGCCAGCCGGACGGGCGGAGCTCACGGCGTTTCCCCGGTCTGGACTGAAAAGGGGCGCAGCCCGTCCGTGGCGACGCGCAGGACACGGTCGGGCTCGCTGGCGCTGGTCAGGACCACGACCTGCGGGTCGATCATCGGTTCCGGGCCCAGCTGCAACGGGTTCCCGGCGCGCGCGGCGGTGTCTGGACTCAGCCACCGGGTGGGAAGTGAATTGTCGGGCACGCCTTCGAACGCAAAACCTTCGGACGTCACGCGCCATTGCACGGGAACCCCCATGGCTCTGGACTGGGCGCGGCCCGACTCCAGCAGCGCGGCCAGCCTTTGCGCTTCACGCTCCAGTGTGCTGGACGTGGCATCCCGCAGTGCAAGGCTCACACCGGCGGTGCCAATGGCGATGATCGCCACCACCACCAGCAACTCCAGCAGGGTGAAGCCCTTCGCGGCCGAGGTTGCCCGCGCGGCGACCGGACGGCGCAACGCAGGGCCGCCCCAAGCAAGAAGCGCCCCCTCGGGGGGGAGCGCCGCACTCGAAGTGGCAAGCGTGGGGGCCTGATTACTGCCAACTGCCAATGTCCGCATCCTTGCCCTCGCCGCCGGCCTGCCCGTCGGCGCCGAACGACATCACGTCGATCTCGCCTTTCACGCCGGGGTTGAGGTACTGGTAGGGGCGCCCCCATGGGTCGTTGGGCAGTTTTTCCAGATAGGGCTTCCAGTTGGACGGAACCGGGCTGACCGTGGGCTTTGCCACCAAGGCCTGCAGGCCCTGCTCGGCGGTGGGGAAGCGCTGGTTGTCAAGTTTGTACAGCTTGAGCGCCTGCATCACATTGGTGACGTCGGTGCGGGCCGCCGTGGCCCGGGCATCGTCGGCGCGGTCCAGGACGTTGGGGACGATCAGTGCCGCGAGGACACCGATGATGACCAGCACCACCATCAGTTCGATGAGGGTGAAGCCTCGCGCGACGAGGCGGGCTGGGGTGCTGCGGCTGAAAATTGGGGTGCGATGGGTCATGGGGCGGGGCCTGTTTACCGGTAGTTCTCTTCAATCATAATCATTCAATGCTGACAAACTTGCAAAACAGGTGGTGGCCCCGTGCAGGCACGCTGGCGATCTGGTTCCTGGCCGCGGCCAGTGCGACCTGGTGGGCTTTGCGGCTGGCGGGTCCGGTGAGGCCGGCCGTCATGGTGCCGCCGGCCGTCACCCTTGCCGCCGAGGCCGCGGTCGACCCGGCGGCCGTGGGGCGTTTGCTCGGGGCATCGCCGGTGGCCGCCGCTGTCGCGCCGGCGCCGGGCATGGCCAGTCGCTTCGTGCTCCTGGGTGTCGTTGCGGATCGATCCAGCCAGGGTGCCGCCCTGATTGCCGTCGACGGCAAGCCCGGCAGGCCCTACCGGGTGGGCAGCAAGATTGACGAGGGCATCGTGCTGCAGGCTGTTGAGCCGCGCAAGGCCCGGCTGGGACCTGCCGCCGAGGCCGAGACGACCTTGGTGCTCGAACTGCCGCCACTCAAGAAGTAAGTTGCTGGCCAATCGCCGGCTGCGCAGCGGCATCGGGAACCGCACGATGGAACTCAGCGCAATTCGCCGTACTGCGTCGGACCCAGCGCCGGTTCCCGCGGCTCGTCATCGAGGATTTCGGTTTCGGCTATTTCGTGCGCAGGAAATGCGGACTCGATGATCTCGGTGTTTTCATAGCCGGTCAGCATGATGGGCTCCTTTTGTGCCCTGTTGCCCGCGCTCGCTGGCGCGGCCGTCTTTGCGGCGGCACTGCCCAGCGCCTGCTTCAGTGCCACGACTTCGTGAGCCAGCACCGGTTCATGCCGCGCCTTTGCCGCTGCGGGTATCGGCGTGGCGGCGGCCCCGGCCGATGCCGCCGGCAGCGTGGCCCGGTAAATCTCCCCAGCATGGACGTCGCCGGTTTTGCGCGTCACCGCAGGATCTTCGGCGCGCCAGTAGACCGACGAGACGACGATGTTGTAGCGGTTGCTGGCCGATTGGCGGATCATCGCCTCGATCTCCGCCAACTTCGAGATCTCGCCGCCGAAGTCACTGGACAGATCCATCATGACGATGAATTTCCGGCCTTTCGAGTCCGTGGCCAGCACCTTGAACTTGAAGCTGCTGGAGAGCACGCCGACGCGAACCATGGTCTCGCGCACCACGTTGTAAAGCAGTTCGCGCATCCGCGAGCGGTCGTCCTTTCGGCGTTCAGCGGCTTCCACCGCCTCCTGCGTCGTCTGGGCTGCGCCAGCCTTCAGGTTGGCCGGATTCTGAGCGCTGCCGGCGCGGCCGCGTGGCGTTTGCGGCGTGTTTTTGAGCCAGCTGAATAGGGACATGTGGCGGATTCTAGTGGATGGTTTTCGCAGTGTTGTATCCAGATGAATCAGGGCAAAGTCCCGGCGTCAGCGCTGCAGAAACATGCGGTACACCGGATTGCGGGTTTCTTCCACGTAGGGGTAGCCCAGCGTCTCGAGAAACCCGGTAAAGGCCTTGTCATCGGCCTTGGGCACCTGCAGACCCACCAGGATGCGGCCGTAGTCGGCACCCTGGTTGCGGTAGTGAAACAGGCTGATGTTCCACCCCGGACGCATCAGGCTCAGGAACTTCATCAGTGCGCCTGGCCGCTCCGGAAAGACGAAGCGCATCAGCCGCTCGTCCTGCGCCAGCGCCGAGTGGCCGCCGACCATGTGGCGGATGTGCTCCTGGGCCAGGTCGTCGTGCGTGAGGTCCAGCGCGTCGAAGCCATGGCGGGTGAAATTGGCGGCGATCCTGGCGCTCTCGCCCTTGCCCTGCGTGGTCAGGCCGACGAAGACGTGCGCCCTGGCTGCGTCACTGATCCGGTAGTTGAATTCGGTCACATTGCGCGGCCCGCCGGGCAGCGTGCCGATGAGTTCGCAAAAGCGCCGGAAGCTGCCGCGCTCCTCGGGAATCGTCACCGCGAGCAGGGCCTCGCGCTCTTCGCCCACCTCGGCGCGCTCGGCGACAAAGCGCAGGCGGTCGAAGTTCATGTTGGCGCCACACAGGATGGCCGCGTAGGTTTCGCCCCGGGTCTTGTGCAACGCGACGTACTGCTTGATGGCTGCCACCGCCAGCGCCCCCGCAGGCTCCACGATGCTGCGGGTGTCGACAAAGATGTCCTTGATCGCGGCGCACACGGCATCGGTGTCCACGGTCATGAATTCGTCCACCAGGCCGCGTGCAATGCGAAAGGTTTCCTCCCCCACCAGCTTGACCGCGGTGCCGTCTGAAAACAGGCCCACATCGGAGAGGGTCACGCGCTTTTTCGCGGCAACCGACTGGATCATTGCGTCCGAGTCGTTCATCTGCACGCCGATGACGCGGATGCGCGGGTCCACCGCCTTGATGTAGTTGGCCACGCCCGACACCAGTCCGCCGCCACCAATGGCCACGAACACCGCGTCGAGCTGCGCGCCGCCATGCCCGCCCAACGTTTGCACCTGGCGCAACATTTCCATGGCGATGGTGCCCTGGCCGGCGATCACATCAGGGTCGTCGAAGGGGTGGACGAAAGTCAGTCCTTCTTTTTTTTCAAGCGCCACTGCATGGGTGTAGGCGTCGGAATAGCTGTCGCCAAACAGCACCACTTCACCGCCCAGGGCCCTGACCGCGTCAACCTTCAGATGGGGCGTGGTGGTGGGCATCACGATCACGGCGCGGCAACCCAGCTTGTGTGCGCCAAGGGCCACGCCCTGGGCATGGTTGCCGGCCGAGGCGCAGATCACCCCTTTGGCCAGTTGCTCCGGTGGCAGGTGCGCCATCTTGTTGTAGGCGCCGCGCAGCTTGAAGCTGAACACCGCCTGCTGATCCTCTCGCTTGAGCAACACCCGGTTGTGCAGGCGGCGGCTCAGGTTCTTGGCCGGCTCCAGCGCGGACTCGACCGCCACGTCATAGACGCGGGCCGTCAGGATCTTCTTCAGGTAGTCGGCGGGCTTGAGATGCCTGGGGGCTTTGGTTGGTGCGGTCTTCATGGATTTCCCTCGGCCGCAATGATAGGGTGCAAGGGGCAAGAAAAAAGCCCCGAACCTTGCGGTCCGGGGCCAATCCACCTTTTTCAGAGGGGTGGAGGAGACAATCAGCGCAACGGTTTTGCCTTGCTTGCTGCCAGTGTAGCGATAATTTGTTGCAGCGCACCAGGGCAATGTGTCTCAAGTTGCGACAAAGTGGGTCTTCAGGGCGAAACTTTTGAAACTCAGGTGTTTTTGAACCACACAGACGGAGTGAAGCGATGGAATGCACAGTCAGCTGGACGGGCGCAAGCGGCACGCGCTCGGGCATGGGTTTTGTGGCCGAAACCGGTAGCGGCCACATCCTGGCCATGGACGGCGCGCCCGACTCGGCCAAGCCGGAAAATGGCGGACAGAACCTGGCGCCCCGCCCGATGGAAGCCGTGCTGGCCGGCACCGGGGGCTGCACGGCCTACGACGTGGTGCTGATCCTGAAGCGGGGCCGCCATGACGTGCGCGGCTGCAGTGTCAGGCTCACCAGTGAGCGGGCCGACGTGGACCCGAAGGTGTTCACCAGGATCCACATGCAGTTCACCGTGACCGGCAAGGGTATTCCGGCCGCGGCCGTCGAGCGCGCCATCGCCATGAGCCACGAAAAATACTGCTCGGCCAGCATCATGCTCGGCAAGACGGCTGCCATCACCACCGGTTTTGACTTGATCGAGGCCTGAATCGCCTTTAGTCCAGCGTCAAATGGACATAGTTCGCTATTGATTCGAGAGCTTTCTGGCGATCGAACGCGCTTTGCCCGCGCCGGCTGGGTGGCGCCCGGCTCAGAGCCGGTGCGCGGTGGCGGTCATCACCTTCGCCGCGGCGCGCATCAGGCGCTTGACCGGCTCGGGCAAACCTATTGCGCCCGCAGCCAGGGCCTCGTCGGCGTGGCGGGCTTCGTCGTCGCGCATTTGCGCCACGATGGCGCGAGAGGCGTGGTCGCCGGCGGGCAGGCGCTCCATGTGGCTGGCCAGGTGGGCTTCGACCTGGCGTTCGGTCTCCACCACGAAACCCAGGCTCAGGCGGTCTCCACCCAGTTTGCCCGCCAGAAGCCCGATGCCGAAAGCGCCGGCATACCAAAGCGGATTGAGCAGCGAGCGTCGTGCGCCAAGTTCGTCCAGCCGGGTTTGGGTCCAGGCCAGGTGGTCGGTTTCCTCGCGCGCGGCCGCTTCGAAATGAGCGCGCAGCGCGGGGTTGCGCGTGGCCAGGGCCTGCGAGGCATAAAGCGCCTGTGCACAGATCTCGCCGACATGGTTGACCCGCATCAGCGCGCCCGCCTCACGGGCCTGCGCAGGGCTCAGGCTGCTGGCCTCACCGGGCAGCGTGGGGCAGGGGCGCGACGCGTGGGGTGGCACAAACAGCGTGCGCAGGGCGCTGTCGGCGGCGGCAATCAGGGTGTCCATGGCGGGCTTCGTGGCGGAAAAATGGGGTGTCATGGCCTATTTTGCCACCGGGCCGTGTGGGGGGCATTTGGGTCTTTTGTGGCGCCCCATCCACGCCTGTGACTCAATTTGTTGCATGTCTGCAACGAAAAGCAAATATCAGGGGCAAATCCTTTGCGAAACCGGCCGTCCTCTGGTGCAATTGCAACAACTTCCCAAAAGGAGGTTGGCCCGGGGAACCGGCGGGAACGCTGGATGCTTGCATCCAAGTGACCCAACGATCCGGAGCCCTCTGTTTAACCTTGGAGAACCTCGCAATGAAAAAATCACTGATCGCACTGGCTGTGCTGGCCGCCGCTTCCGGCGCCGCAATGGCCCAATCCTCCGTCACGCTGTTCGGCGTGGTTGACGCCACCATCCGCTACATCGACTCCGACACCACTGGCACCGCCAGCGGTGCTGGTGCGACCCTGGCCAATGGCGGTTCCCAGTGGAGCCTGACCAATTCCGGCTACAACAGCAGCCGCATCGGCTTCCGCGGTACCGAAGACCTCGGTGGCGGCCTGAATGCCAGCTTCTGGCTCGAAGCCGGCGTGAACAACGACAACGGCACTGGCGGCGCCACCAGCCTGAACAACGTCGCCAGCACGGGCGGAGCTGCCGGTTCGCAAGGCCTGACCTTCAACCGCCGTTCCACTGTCAGCCTGGCTGGCGGCTGGGGTGAAATGCGTCTGGGCCGTGACTATGTTCCGTATTTCTGGAACACCACGATCTTCGATCCGTTCGGCACCAACGGTGTCGGCGCCGTGTCCAACTTCACCCTCAAGGGCCTGAACGTCATTTCTGACGGTGCCTTCAACACCACGGCTGGCGGCGTTCGTGCTTCCAACAGCATCGGCTACTTCATGCCCAAGATCGGTGGCTTCTATGGCCAGGCCATGTACGCCATGGGTGAGGCCAACCAACAGGTCGCCACTGCCACTGGTTCTACCTCCAACCCGAACAAGAACGACGGCAATGTCGGTAGCATTCGCGTTGGCTATGCCGCCGGTCCGGTGGATGTCGCCTTCGGTTGGGGCGCCACCACCTTTGCGCCGCAGCGTCAGTACCAGGTCATGAACCTCGGTGCGTCGTGGAACTTCGGCGCGTTCAAGCTGATGGGTCTGGCGAACTGGGAAGAGGGCGATCTCAGCGTAGCTACCGCAGCGTTGACGCGAAACAACAACCTCAAGGTCACCACCTACATGGTCGGTGCCACGATGCCTCTGGGTGCTGGCGAGCTGAAGGGCTCCGCCACCTTCGGCAGTGGCTCGTATGACCTGCTCGACGGCCAACAGTACGCCATTGGTTATGTCTACAACCTGTCCAAGCGCACCGCGCTGTACACCACGGGTTCGTACATCGTCAACAGCGCCAATGGTGTGACCAATGCTGCTGGTCAAACCGTTATCGGTGGTGGCGTGTACAGCATGGGTATCAACCCCGGCATCAATGGCAACACCTTCGGTCTGGACTTCGGTGTGAAGCATTCCTTCTGATCACGCGCTGGCCTTGTGCCAGCTGTGAACACGATGGTCTAAAAGCCGCCAGCCTTCGGGTTGGCGGCTTTTTTCATGTGCGCGCCCGATATGGCGGGCCTCCGAAGGTGCAGATCCTCCCGGGAGCGGGCGATAGTGAGCGAATTGAAGCTCTGCCATACCCGATGCTGGGGCCGGGATCGGTGCGCTGCCGCGGGAATTTGCGCTGGTAAGATTGGAGGGTACGCTAGTGCGCCTTGGGGCTTTCCCTGTTTCAGTCGATAGCCATCCGCCCTATCATCCATCATCCAACCCACCGGGATCTTCATGAATACCAAACTTGCCTTCCTGTCTGCTGCCTTGGTCGCCACCCTGGCGGCGGCACCCGCGTTTGCAGCGCCTTTCAAATGGTCAAGCGCCAGTGACATCCCGACGCTGGACATCCATTCGCAGAACAATGCCCTGGGCAACGGTGTGCACGCTGCCATTTACGAGTCCCTGGTGTACTACAACAGCACCACCTTCAAGCCCGAAGGGCAGCTGGCCATCAGCTGGAATCAGGTTTCGCCGACCCAGATGCGCTTTGTCCTGCGCCCCGGTGTCAAGTTCAGCGATGGCTCGCCGCTGACCGCCGACGACGTGGTGTACTCGATCATGCGTGCGATGGCCAAGACCTCCAACTACGCCGTGTACACCCAGGGCATTGACAAGGCGGTGAAGGTCAACGACACCACGGTGGACCTGATCATGAAGGGCCCGAATCCGGTGCTGCTCAATCAGCTGACCGAACTGCGCATCATGAGCAAGGCCTGGGCGGAGAAGAACAAGTCGGTCGAGCCCAAGGACATCCGCACCAAGGACGAAAGCTATGCGCAC
>Ga0209254_10003707_pt1 | contig 13936 bp, 15 predicted proteins | sample FrelakmetDIP11DI_FD_187148 | JGI IMG/M metagenome (GOLD analysis project Ga0209254, IMG submission 187148) | Freshwater lake sediment microbial communities from the University of Notre Dame, USA, for methane emissions studies - DIP11 DI (SPAdes)... | ecosystem: Environmental > Aquatic >...
CCGTTCTGCGTTTTGCGCCCCGTGACGATGGCCGTCATGCCGGCCGCTGAATCGGTCACCCAGTTGCTCGCCGTCGAGGTATCCATCAGGGCGATGTTCGGCATCTTCTGGATGAACAGCGCCTGCGGCCGGTCGTAGCCGTAGAGGCTCGCCGCATTCAGCGTCGGCAGCCCGCCGGCGTCGCCGATGAAGAGGATGACGTTGCGGGCACGCTCCGCAGACGGCGTCTCGGCGGAAGGAGTCCGGCCGCCGGGGGCCTGGGATTGGGCCGCCAGAAACGCGGTCGCGGCAACGATCAGGACAGGCAGCACTCGACGCATGGACGTCACCTGAAAGCGAAGGGATTGGGGCAGTTCCCGAAGCGGTCCGTCGATACCGCCAGGGGAATCTGTAGGAGGATACCCCACAATCCCTCACTCCGCTTCCCCCGTATAGAATGCAGCCACCATGGCACGCACCCATCGCACGCATGCGCCCGCCGCCGCCGGCCTTCTCCTGCTCCTGCTCGGCATCGTGACCGCTGCCGCGCCGTGGCCGCGTGGTGAACAGGTGCCGGCCGCCAGCCAGGGTCCGCCGCCGGCCGGCGTCCAGCGGGACGACGACCCCGGGACCCTCACGCCAGCCGCGCCGCACGAGCCGCGCATCAATGGTCCGGCCTTGTACGGCGTGCGGCCGGGCCGCCCGTTCCTCTACCGCATTCCCGCAACCGGCGACCGGCCAGTGCAGTTTTCCATCCAGGGTTTGCCAGCGGGACTCACGCTCGATCCCGCTACCGGCATCGTCAGCGGCACGATCGCGGACCAGACGCCGCGGGCGCATCGCACCACGATCGTCGCGGCCAACGCGCGCGGGCGCGCCGAGCGCACCTTCTCGATCGTTGTTGGCGACACGCTGGCGCTCACCCCGCCGATGGGCTGGAACGACTGGTACACCTTTTACGAGAAGCCGAGCGACGCCCTGATGCGCAGGGCGGCCGACATCATGATCCAGTCGGGCATGGCGGACCACGGCTACCACTATGTGAACATCGACGACGCGTGGATGGGACGGCCGAGGACCGAGGATCCGGACGAAAAGCTCCCCGCGCGGGACGAGCGCGGCATGATCAACGCCAACGGCCGCTTCCCCGACATGCAGGCCTTGACCGGCTACATCCACGGTCACGGCCTCAAAGCGGGCATCTACACGTCGCCAGGCGCCCTCACGTGCGCGGGCTTCTACGGGTCCTGGCAGCACGAGGCGCAGGACGCGGCCCGCTTCGTCCAGTGGGGCTTCGACTTTCTCAAGTACGACTGGTGCTCGTACAGCGAGACACCCCGCCCAAGGCCCGACCCCGAGATGGCGCGCCGCCAGCGACCCTACCGCCTGATGGGCGGGATCCTCAGGGAGCAGCCGCGCGACATCGTGTTCAACCTGTGCCAGTACGGCATGGGCGAGGTCTGGAAGTGGGGTGCCGAGGTCGGCGGGCATTCCTGGCGGACCACGGGAGACCTCGGCCTGGAAAAAGGTGAGCGGCTGCCAGGCTTCTACAGCATCGGTTTCAAGAACGCCGAGCTGTCCGAGTTCGCGGGGCCGGGGCGCTGGAACGATCCCGACTACATCCTGATCGGCTGGGTCGGGAACGCGCACAGCATCGAAGAGCCGCCGAAGCCGACCGCGCTGACCCGGCACGAGCAGTACTCCTACATGTCGATGTGGGCGCTCATGGCCGCGCCGCTCTTCTACTCGGGCGACATCACCCGCCTCGATCCGTTCACGCTCAACGTCCTCAACAACGCCGAGGTGATCGCCGTCGACCAGGATCCGCTGGGCCGGCAGGGGCGGATCCTGCGCAAGACCGACGACGAGTTCGTGCTGGTGAAACCGATGGAGGACGGGTCGATCGCGGTCGGGCTGTTCAACCTGTCCGACGCTCGGCGCGACATCACCGTGACGGCGGCGGATCTCGGCCTCAGCGGGAGGCAGCGCGTGCGCGACCTCTGGAGATGGAAGGATATCGGCACGATCGCGGACGCGTACACGGCGAGTGTGGGGCGCCATGGCGTGATGCTCGTGCGGATGTGGCCGGCAGCGCCGCCACGTTCTGGATCTACGCGGCCGTCTGCTTCGCCGGGTTCTTCTTCGTCCGCGCGAAGGTACCGGACACCAGGGGCCTCAGCCTCGAACGGGTCGGACAGGACCTGAAGCTCCAGCTGCAGGGGCCCGACCCCTCAGTCCATCCAGGCCGTTCGGAGCAGCGGGGCTTTGCCGGACCCGCCTCACGGCTCATCATCGAGATAGCCGAAACAAGGAACCTTAATCGCTGCAATAGTTTATGGCGTCACGGCAGCAGTGAGCCTACCGATGGTATACTCGAACCATCAAGTAGAAACACCCCATCGCTTTGTCGAGCGCCGTGACGCCGGGTAGCGCCTGCGTCCATCCCGCAAGACATCCCCCTGACAAGCTGGTCTGGCTGACCCTCGATGGGCGGATGCCTGTTCCCTGAGAACAGACAGACTGCGCGGGGCCGCATCCGGCAGGCGATGTTCCCATGGAGGTCGAACCCGTCGAATGCGACTGTATCAACCGGCGCAGTTCGTCGCCATGTTGGCGTGCAGCGTGCTCGCCAGCACCATCGTGCTCACGATCGCGCCACGCGGACGAGACACCGCGCTGCCTGCGGTCGATACACCGAAGCACTTCACGGCTGAGGTGACGGCCTATTCGTCCTCGCCGGACGAGACCTGGGGAGACCCGTTCATCACCGCCAGCGGCCGGGAAGTCTACGACGGCCTCGTAGCCTGCCCCCGCAGGTATTCGTTCGGCACGCGGTTCCGGATCGGTTCGCGCATCTACACCTGCTGGGATCGCCTGCACACGCGGTTCGATCACCGGTTCGACATCTGGAAACCTTCCAAGCAGGAGGCGCTGCAGTTCGGCAAACGGGTGCTCGTCATCGAGGCGCTGTGAGGCGGCGGCTCCACCGAGGCCGTTCGCTCCGGGCTCACGCGGGCTGCCTGCCCTGAGCGCAACCGCCCACGTGATGATGAAGACGCCCGGACTGCGGTGAGGGGTGTCCCGCGCAGCCGGGACCCGCAGGCTGGCGCTAGACCTCGACCGGCACGAACTTGTATCCGTAGCAGAGGAGCCCCGCCTCGCCCTCCGCAGTCTGGCGCATCCGAGCGCGCAACATCCCGCGGCGGCGACCGCCGTGCATGTAGAATGCGGCAGGCCAAGGCCCTGTATGATCCGCCTCCTCTTCCTCCTCGCCGGCGTCGTGGTGCTCGGCGCCCTCCTGTGGCACCTCGGTCCGGCCGACATCGTGCGCACGTTTGCCCAGCTCGGCTGGCACGCGCTCCCGATCCTCGTCTGCTACGGCCTCTACCAGGCCATGCGGGCCTTGGCGCTGAAGCTCTCGATCCTGCACTCGCGGCAGGTGTCGTTCGGGGACGCGCTCTGGATCCGGTTCTCGGGCGATGCCATGCAGGCCCTGACGTTCTCCGGGCCGTTCGTCGGCGAGCCGACCAAGGCCTGGCTCCTGAAGCGCCGGGGCCTGTCGCTGGCAGAGGGCTTCGCGGCCACGCTGACGGCGGTCGTGCTGAACCTCGTCGTGGGTGCGGTGATGGGCACGGCTGGCCTCGCCTACCTTCTGCGCCACGCCGCGCTGCCGCCGCCGGCCGCTGCGGCGGCCGTGGCCCTGATCTGCCTCAACGTCGCATTCTTCCTTGCGGTCGTCGCCGCCGTCGGCACGCGGTACTACCTCATCGGCGCCGCCATCGGCTGGCTCGGCCGCGCGGGACTCCTCTGGGGGCGGCTTCAGCCGAACGTCGCGGCCATCAACACGATGGAAGACCTGCTGCTCGGCATCCTTCACGACCGGCCGGCCCGAGCCGCGGCCATCCTGCTCGCCGAGACGGGCGGTCAGCTCGCCCTCGTCCTGGAGCTGGCCTGGATCCTCCTCGCGCTGGACATCGCCACGCCGGCGATCTACCCGCTGGCCATCGAGGCGTCCACGAAGTTCATCACGGTGGTCTTCTTTTTCATGCCGCTCCAGCTTGGGACCGCTGAAGGATCCTATGCCGTGATCTTCGGCGGACTCGGCCTGCCGGTCGCCGTCGGGTTCTCCGTGGCCTTCTTCCGCCGCTTCCGCAGCCTCCTGGTCGCGAGCGCCGGCCTGGCGGCAATGAATGCGCTGACGAGAGAACGGCAAGCGACGACGTCTTCGTCGAGCCGGCCCGACTCTGCGGGATCGGAATAGCCCTCCCCTGCCTCCCCTCGGGTGTAACATGTAGCCGGCTTCTATTGAGTGCAGGCGACTCAGCTTCAGAGTTGAGGCGCTTGAGGTTCGCTCGAAGTTGCTAATGCGGTTAAAGGTGCGTCATGAGTAACAAAGAGGTGGCCATCAGAGCCCCACACCTGAAGCCCTTTGACCTGGAGGCGTTTCTCGAGTCGGGTGGTGTCGCAGGCAGGGTCGTGAAGCACCGAAGGGATGCGGTCATTTACTCCCAGGGCGACCCCTGCGACAGCGTCTACTACATCCAGACTGGCAGCGTGGCGCTGCGGGTCATATCCCACGCCGGCAAGGAAGCGATCGTGGCGCTCCTGCAACCGGGCGACTTCTTCGGCGAGGGAGCCCTGGCGGGACAGCCGCTCCGCATGGCGACGGCCCGCGCAACGAGCGAGAGCGCCGTGCTCGTCATCGAGAAGTCGCAAATGGTCCGCATGCTCCACGAGCAGCACACGCTCTCGGACCGGTTTCTGACCCATGTCCTGGCGCGGAACATCCGAGTGGAAGCCGACCTGGTCGACCAGCTCTTCAACTCCAGCGAAAAGCGGCTCGCCCGTACGCTGCTCCTGCTCGCCCGGTATGGCAAGCAGGAGACGCCCCATCGCGTCCTGCCGAAGCTCTCGCAGGAAATACTGGCGGAGATGGTGGGCACGACGCGCTCGCGCGTGAACTTCTTCATGAACAAGTTCAGGAAGCTCGGCTTCATCGAGTACAACGGCGGTCTCAGGATCAACGAGTCACTGCTGACCATCGTCCTGCACGACTGAGCCGCCTTACAGCGCCCGGACCGCTTCGAGCAGGAGCCTGACGACCAGCGCGACTGGTATGCCTAGCGCCAGGATCGCAACTGGGACCGCCAGGGCGAGCGCCATGGCTGCGGCGAGCGTGGCCAACCCGCTGAAGATCGTCCGCATAGCGTCTACCGATCCTGCCATTCGACGAAGAGCCAGGACGCCGGCCCGCGCTTCACCGTGGCAATCAGATGGAACATGGCCGAGTGTCGCATGCGCCCGCACGCGGCGATGTGCCGTATTGAACAGACGCCGGGCCAGGCGGAGCGCATCCTGTTGCAGTCAGGTATCTGCTTTTCACGAAAGGACGGCCGGCCATGACGGCAACTCCGCGAACCACGTCTACCCGTTCCGGCGAACGCCAGGCGCGTCACAGGGACCTGCAGGCGATGCTGCACGACCGCGAGCGAGAGATGGAAGACGTTCTCTGGCATCGGGTCAACTACTGGCCTTCGGACAAGCCAACGGGAGGGCTCGACGAAACCGAGCACGCCGAGGCCGACACGCAGGAGCACATCGAGGTCGCGCTGATTCAGATGAAAGGGGAGGCGCTCCTGCGGGTCCGGGAAGCGCTGGAGCGGCTCGACGCGGGAGAGTACGGCTACTGCGCCGAGTGCGGCGGCGAGATCGCGGAGGGGCGGCTGCGGGCGCTTCCCTTTGCTGTCCGCTGCAGGGGCTGCGAGGAATCGCAGGAACAGCAGGCCGCGAGAGAGCGACGGTTCGCGCCGCTTCAGGGCTTCTCGCGGATTCTCACCGGCAGCACGGGACCCTGAACGCCCGCGGCGCGGTCCGCTCCTTGTGAGAGCCTGGCCGCCAACTGCCGCGCCTCGTCGATGCCGGCTCCGAAGCCGGCGAGGAGATCCCGCCGCAGGAGTTCGTCAGTGACGCCCGCGTCGCCAAGCCGCGCGCCGGCCCGCCCGACGTAAACCCTCACGTCATCGAGGCGCTGACCGACGTCGCCGACGTCGGCGTTGCAAAGGCTGAGACGCGCGCCGAGCAGCGCGGCCTGCGCCTCGAGCAGGTCGCCGCGCACTGCGGCGGCCTGCAGGGCCCGGTCGAGTTCCCACGTGCCGGAGCCGCCCCAGAGCCTCCCGACAAGCAGGGTCGCGACCAGCGCCGCGACGACGGCGAGGCGCGACGTCAGGACGCTCCGGGGTGTCATCGACCTCCTCCTGTGTGCGCAGTAACTACACGGCCTTCTGGGTTTTGGCGTCGGTCGCGTACCGCTGGACGCCCTGCGCGCCGCGCTCGACTTCCTTCGCTCCGAGCGCGACGGTGTCCATCATGCCGTCGCGTACGCCCTGGCCTTTGCGGGTCAGCTCGTCGGCGGCGCCGCTCACGCGGAGCCTGGCGTCCCGATAATGCTCGGACACCGCGGCGCCGAGGTGCTTCGCCGATCCGACTGCCCGCTCCTTGATCTCCGCGGCTGCCCGCGGGGCCAGCCACAGCGCCAGGCCCGCGCCGACGGCGCTGCCCAACGCGAGACCCGCCGCGAACCGATAGTCACGAGGGTGTGTCGCTTGTCCGTTCATATGGATTCTCCTGTGCGTCAACGCTGCCTTGCGGAACTCGAGCACCAGCGTCCACGAGCAGTGTCGCGTACGCGGGCCACACCCGCTGTCCCGCATTGCACACCGCGAGGCCAGGACCCGACGAGCCTGAGTCGTGGCCTTCCATCTAGACGGCCGGCATGTCCATCTGCCGCTCGAAGAACCGATAGGTGTTCCGGCCGCTGCTCTTGGCGCAGTACATCGCCGTGTCCGCTCGCCTGACCAGCGTCTGCGCGTCCGGGCCGTCGTCGGGGTAGAGGCTGATGCCGATGGTGGCGGTCAGGTGCAACGGCTGAGGCGCGACATCGTGCGGCGCCTCGAACGCGCCGAGGATCTTCTTGGCGCTGACGGCCGCGTCGCCCGCATGGGCGATCTCCGGCAGCAGCACCACGAATTCGTCGCCGCCTTGACGGCTGACCGTGTCCGTGTTCCTGACGCTCGCCACCAGGCGGTGCGCGACCGACTGCAGCACCGTGTCGCCCGCCATGTGTCCCCGGATGTCGTTCACTTGCTTGAATCGATCGAGATCGAGAAACATCACCGCCAGGCGGTGGCCGTGGCGGCGGGCCCCGGCCATGGCGATCTGGAGCCGGTCATCCAGCAGCGTGCGGTTCGGCAAGGCGGTCAGGGCGTCGTGGTGTGCCAGGTGGACGGCCTGCCGGGATCTGGCTCTCGCCTCGCTGACGTCCCTGAAGACGATCACCGCGCCGGTCACCAGGCCTCCCCGATCGCGGATCGGGGAAGCCGAGTCCTCAATGGCCGTCTCGGAACCGCCGCGGTCGATCAGGAGGCAGTTCGGGGTCAGGCCGACGACCGTGTCGAGATCGATCGCCTGTTCCAGGGGGTTCCGCGCCGCATCGCGCGTCGTGGCGTCGATGATCCGCAGGACCTCGGCCAGCGGCCGGCCCTGCGCCTCCCGTCGCGACCAGCCTGTCATGCGTTCGGCGACGGGATTGAGATACGTCACCTTGCCCAGGACGTCGGTGCTCAGTACCGCGTCGCCGATCGCGTTGAGCGTAAGGGCCGCCTGCCGGTCGGTGATGCATCCCGCGTCGGAGTTCATGGGGACCTCCCTGGAGCTAGGTCTTCGTGATCGGGACGCGCACCTCGACGCCCTGTTCGAGCGGGAGCGACAGGGCGGTGCCGGGGCCCAGCCGGATCTGTGGCCCGCGCGTCGTCAGCACGACGGCCGCGCCGCCGCCCCCCCCAATCGCCGCTCCAATCGCGGCGCCCTTCTTGCCGCCGACGATCCCGCCGATGATCGCGCCGGCGCCAGCCGGGACGGCGATCTTGGCGGCGTCTTTCGCCTTCGTCGTCGGCGCCAGCCAGGAGACGTGGGCGGCGATCGGGTACTGCCCGTCGCGCCCCGCAACGGCGATCGAGCTGAACCGGAGCGCGACGCTCGCCCGGCCATTGACCTTGCCGCCGGGATCGACCGAGGCGACCTCGCCACGGAGGGTGCTGCCCTCCGGAATGACCTCGGTGCCGTCCACGAGGACTGCCCTGGTCAGCGTGGCTTCAACGGGATCTCCGGTGCGGCTCGAGTCCGAGCCGACGGCCGACTGCAGGCGAACATCGAGCGCCGTGCCCGCCGGCACCGTGAACTCGCGGAACTTCGCGATCGCCGGCAGCGGAACCGGCGTGTCGGCTACCACCTGCACGTCCGCGACCTCGTTGCGCGGGACCGACCGTTCCACGGGCCCCACTTTGACCTCCACGGTCTTGTCGTCGCGGGCGGCCAGCGTGCCCTGGACCACCCCGCCGTCCTGCCGTGTGACCTGGACCTCCGTGCCCACCGGCACCTTCTCGAGATCGACCCGGTCGGAGCAGCCCGTGCCGGCGAGCATGAGCGTAAGCGCGATCGTCAGCGTCGTTTTCATCATGGTGGGTCCTGGGTTCCTGGCAGGGATATGTTCGCCGTGACGCGGCGGGACTTCATTTCGGCCTGCACCGCCACGTACTGGTTGATCCCGTTCTCGATCGCGTAAGGGAAGCGCGGCGCCTCTCCGACGAGCCGGCGTTCGTAGATGCGGAGCATGATCTCGCGGAAGATCGGCAACGCGGTGCGGCCGCCGGTCTCGCTCCCCCCAAGGGGATGGTTGTCGTCGAATCCGATCCGGACGGCTACGGTGATTCCCGTCGGCCCGTAGGTGGATCCCACGAACAGCGCGTCGCGGAAATCGCTTGTCGTCCCGGTCTTGCCCATCACCGGGATCGGGAAATCACGGCGGCTCAGGACGCTGGCGGTGCCTCCCGGGATGCGGACCACGCCGCGCAGCCCCTCCTGGATCCGGCGAAGACCCGCGGACTCGATGACCCGCGTGCTCCGGGGCGCCACGTACAGATCGTCGCGGTCCAGATCCGTTACGCGACTGACGATGTACGGATCCGCCAGCACGCCCGAGGCGATCGCGCGATAGGCGTCCGCCAGTTCCAGCAGGCGCACTTCCGAGGCACCGAGCGCCGTGCTGATGTAGGGCTGCAGCGGAGTGCGGATCCCCATCTGGCGGGCCGTCCGGATCACGCTTCGCACGCCGATCTGACGCGTGAGCCACACGGCCACGGTGTTGCGCGACTCGGCCAGGGCCTGGCGCATCGGTATCGGGCCCTTGAACTGGTTGTCGTAATTGGCGATCCACTTGGTGCCGCCGCCGTTGCCGAGCGGGACCTCGATGGGCTCGTCGGGCACCGTGGTGTCCAGGTCCAGGCCCGACTCGAACGCCGCCAGGTACACCAGCGGTTTCATCGCCGAGCCCGGCTGGCGCAGGGAGGCCGTGACGCGGTTGTAGTCGGAGTAGCGCGCCCCGCGATCCCTGTACACGCGCCGCCCGCCAGCCTCGGCCAGGATGGCGGCATCCGCGTTTCCCAGCACGACCACCGAGCCCTGGATCATTCCCCGTTCCCTGGGATGCCGCTTCTCGTACTCCGCCAGTCCGTGCTCGAGGGCCTCGTTCACGATCGTCTGCACCCGCGCGTCGATCGTCGAGCTGACGTCGATCCGGCCCTGGAACAGGTCCTCGACCCCGAAGCGGGTCCCCCCGTGCCGGGCCAGCTCGCTGAGGACGTGCTCGATCGCGGCAGGAGAGTCGGTCTTGAGCGGGCTGCGGGGAGCGACGCGGATGGGCTCCTCCTGGCAGCGTTTCGCGAGGCTTTCGGGGATGTCCCCGTGGCGCGTCATCAGGGCGAGGATCTGGTTGCGGCGGCTTGTCGGCCGGGGGTTGCCGGGCACGGGGGCGTAGTCGCGCGGCGCCTTGGCGATCGCCGCCAGCAGCGCCGCCTTGCCGGCGTCGGCGGCGGTGTAGCTCGCGAGGCTTCTGCCGAAGTAATACTCCGACGCCGCGGCATAGCCATAGCGGCCGTTACCCAGGTAGATGAAGCTCGCGTAGCGCGCGAAGATCTCGCGCTTGGCCCGCTCCGGCGACCCGTAACGCTTTCGCATTTCCCGCTCGAGCCAGAGCGTCAGGCGCACTTCCTCCATCTTGCGCAGGAGCTTGTTCATGGCGGAGGCCCCGAGCACCGCGGACAGGACTCGGGGCGGGGCCAGGCCGGCATGGAACATCGCATCCCGGTCGCTGCGGCCCGTCAGGACCTGCAGGAAGTAGCCGCGGACCAGTTGCTGCGTGATCGTCGACCCCCCCTGCGGCAGGAGCAGACGGAACCCGTGGCCGCCCTTCCACCACTCGCGTATCGAGCGCACGGCCGTCTTCTGGACAATCCGCGGGACCACCCGATAGTCCACGCCCGAATGCGAGAAGAAGCGTTTGTCCTCGGCGGCCAGAATGGCCTGGCGCAGGATGATCGGCACCTGGTCATAGGACACGACGCTGCGGTACTCGCGCGCCAGTTCAATCAGGACCGTGCCGTGCGCGTCGCGGACGACGCCGGTGGTGGGAGGCTCGAAACGGATGAACGCCTCGAGGTCGGGCATGCCGGTGCGGTTGAAATAGACGTGGTGGACGAGCCAGACCGCGGGAACCAGCGGCAGCGCCACCGCAAGAACGGCGATGCCGAGCAGCACGACCCGGTGCCGCCGCATGGCTTTCAGCCGTGCGGACAGGCGCCGGGTGACGCGCAAACGCGCGAAAATCGCCCGCATGCGCGCTTGTCGCGCGTCGCGTACGCCCGCAGGTTCGATGCTGGTCATATCCGGCCTGACAGCCGCTTCCTGTTTCCTGACCAGATCAGCATGACGGGGACGGCGACCTGCGTCTGTTCACACTTGCACACGGCTCGGCGCCGCCCCGACTGTGCGTTCTTGGACAGACACCCCCATTTCCGGCCTGCTAGGCTGGTGAGGATCGCGGATTCCTCGGCTGGCGCGTCTCACAGCAGGCGAAAGGACAGACGGTATGAACTACACGGTGCCAGGGCTCATCCTCCTCGTCGTCATCGCGGCCGTCTGCGGCGCGGTCGGCAGGGCCATCGCCGGCGGGGCCCGCGGCGGCCTCATCGTCTCCACGGCTCTGGGGTTCATCGGCGCCCTCATCGGGCCCTGGATCGCGGCACAGCTGCACCTGGCTGAGCCCTTCACCGTCAGCATCAGCGGGCATCCGTTCCCGGTGCTGTGGTCGATCATCGGTGCCGCGGTCTTCGTCGCGATCATGCATCTGTTCTACAGGCGGTCATAAGGCAACGGAGGAGGTTGACATGCGGACCATCGCGATCGTGATTCTGGCGGCCGGGATCCTGGCCCTCGCATACGGCGGGTTCAACTACACCAGGCAGACCCACGAAGCCAAAGTGGGCCCCCTGGAGTTCTCGCTGAGCGAGAACCGGCGGTTCAACGTGCCGATCTGGGCGGGTGTGGCGCTTGCCGTGGTGGGCGGAGGGCTCCTGCTCAGCGGGAAGAAGTGAAGACGGACGCCGGCGCCGGCTCCGTCTGACTGGAGCCGGCGCCGCAGACGCCGGTCAGTCGTCGATGACGAAGGTCACCATCATGTTGACCTGATACTCCGTGATGACCTCGTTGGACACCCGCACCTGCTGCTCCTTGATCCACGCGCTCTTGACCTTGCGGAGCGTCTTGCTGGCCCTGGCGATCCCCTGCGTGATCGCGTCCTCGAAACCGACGGTCGACGTCGCGCTGATTTCAGACACCTTCGCTACAGACATTCCGTCCTCCTGATCCAGGAGCTCACATCGGTCGGTGACGTTCGCTCCGGCTCACGCAGGCTGAAGCCTGCGGGCTCCATCCCGGCGCACGGCTTCCGACAGCGCGGGCCGCCGTGACCCGCTTCAACCGCCGCGCGGCGCGCGTCAACGGCGATAGCGGGAGTATCCCCAGCCTCCGCCGCCGAGCACGAACAACACGAGTAGCACGATGAGAAGAGTCGACATGACGTCCTCCGTGAGAAAGGGAAGCCGGCGGACTGCGAGCAGGAACGCTCGCGAGCCGTCCAGCTTCGGGATGCACCACAGATCGACGACGGCGCCGATCCGACGCTGTGCCGTTCAGCGCGGCGAGCCGGCGGCTCACGTATACCGTGAGCCGCCGGACGCTCGTGCGCGAGGCGCGCCGACGGCGAGCGCCGACGGGCCTCCAAATGTGCGAACGGCCGCCGGGGACGACCTCCCCGGCATCACGCCCGTTCGTCGTGTCAGGCCAGCGACCGGCGGCCTCCGAGCAACCCGACGATGAACAGCACCACGGCGACGACCAGCAGTGCGTGGACGAGGGGGCCGATCGTGTAGGTGCCCACGAGACCGAGCAACCATGCGATCAGCAGAATCACGGCGAGGGTGTACAACATCGCGAGACCTCCTGTTCAAGCGCAGGCTCCCTTCGCGGTCGGTACGCGCGCGAAGGGAACCTGCAATCCCTGGTTGTCAGCGTAGGCCTATCAGCAACGGGTGTCTGTCCTGTTGAGCACACCTTCCATGTGCGTTGTTGCACAGACGCTCGGGCACGCGATTGCTACGCTGGTTCCGGCGATGGATTCTCCGGGCGCGTGTGCCCGCCGATCAAGGAGGAGTGAGATGACAGCAATCAAGCGAGCCGCCCTGCTCGCCGTCGGGCTCGCGGTCGCGGGCGCCGGGATGGCGACGGCGGGGCAGCAGCGACCGTATCGCGTCAGCGACCAGCAGCTGAAGGATCTCGTGAACCGCATCGACACGCACGAGCAGGCCTTCCGTAACAGTTTCGAACGGGCGATCGATCGCAGCCCGATCAAGAACAGCCCGACGGCCGACCAGGCCGGCAGGTCCATGACAGACTTCAGGGAGGCGGCCGACCGCCTACGCGATCGCGTGAACGACGGGCAGTCCGTCACGTCGGACGCCGAGAACCTGCTGAGGCGCGCGTCGGCCATCGACAGCCTCATGACGCGCACCCAGCTCGAGGCGCCTGCCCAGCGCGACTGGCAGGCCCTGCGCCTCGACATGAACGACCTGACGCGCGCCTATGGCATCGCGTGGAACTGGAGCGCGGCCGCGCAGACCACGCCGGCCCGCGTCAACGACAACCAGATCAAGCAGCTGCTGAAGACCATCGGGCAGAAGGCCGACAGATTCGAGAAGGGCCTCGACCAGGCCTTCGTCAGCAGCACGTACGATGCCGGCCGGGGGAAGGACGAGATCCGCCAGTCCGTCAAGGACCTCAAGCAGGCGACCGATCGATTGCGCGATCGCGTCAATGGCCGCCAGGCCAACACGGTCGACGCCGAGGAGGTGCTCCGCCGCGGCGCGAGCATCGACAGCTTCATGCAGCGGTATCAGTTGAGCGCGCTGGCGGAGCAGAACTGGGTCCTGTTGCGCGGCGATCTGGACAAGCTCGCCGGCGCGTACAACGTCGGGCGGGCCTGGAGCGATTCGGGATACCCGTCGGCGGAGGCGGGCTACCAGCAGCGCCTCACCGGCACGTACCAGCTCGACGCCGGCCGCAGCGATGATCCGCGGCGGACGGCGGAACAGGCCTCCCGCGGGGCGGCAGCCGACCAGCGGCAGCGGACGTATCAGAACCTGCTCGGCCGGCTCGAGTCGCCCGAGATGATCGCCATCGAGCGCCGCGGCAGCAGCGTCAGCATGGCGTCCACACAGGGACCGCATGTGAGCTTCGAGGCCGATGGCAGGAACCAGGCCGAGACGTGGTCCGGCGGCCGGACGATCAGCACCCTCGTTACCTTCGAGGGCGAGCGGCTGCGCGTCGCGACGACGGGCGACAGGCGCAGCGACTACATCGCGACCTTCGAGCCGGCCGACAGCGGGCGGAGCCTCCTCGTCACGCGCACCATCTATGACGAAGCGCTCCGTCAGCCCGTGACCGCGCGAAGCGCGTATCGGCGGACGTCGGACCAGCCCCGGTGGAACCTCGAGAACGGCAACGGGGG
>Ga0209254_10003708_pt1 | contig 13935 bp, 16 predicted proteins | sample FrelakmetDIP11DI_FD_187148 | JGI IMG/M metagenome (GOLD analysis project Ga0209254, IMG submission 187148) | Freshwater lake sediment microbial communities from the University of Notre Dame, USA, for methane emissions studies - DIP11 DI (SPAdes)... | ecosystem: Environmental > Aquatic >...
GGCGGGTCAGCTCCAGAAAGTAGGGCGGCAGCTCGGCGATGCTCGCCGCTCGCAGGCCAGCTCCCCGTGCCAGCGTGTGCCCCGGCGTGTCCCCGAAACCCATCCAGGAGCGGTAAGTAATCAGGCTCTGGTACTGCACCTGGGTGGGCACCGTCGCCCGGGCGGGATCGTCGAGCTCCGACTTGCGGCCGTGGAAAGTGCTGAGCTCGTTGTAGACGAAAGGCCGGGGGCCGGGTGGCCCGTCGATGTTGATCTGCTCCGTCACCCACACGTTGTCACCCACGATCACCGGCGGCTGGAAGATGTGCTGCAACTGGAGCCCGGCCGCCTCGCCGGACAGCCGGGGCACCGTCAGCCCGTCGGCCGTCAGGATGATGCGGGAGGGCCCCATGCGCGTAAGCGGCACGTCCACAGTTGTGCCGGTGACCGGGTTCTTCCACTGCTCCAGCAGTTTGCCGGTGTGGAGGTCGGTGAAATAGCCGATCTCCAGGGCGCGCGCCTCGAAGGCCTCGTCGCTGATTCGCCGGTACTGGCTGAAGGTGGCGGCCAGGATCCCCATCATCGGAATCATCCGGTGTTCAGGCACGGCGTAGCGCGCGCCGATCACGTAGCCGATGACGAGGCGATCATCCGTCGCGCCCCGCAGCTTGGCGATGGCGGTCAGGAGGTCGCGCTTGTTGCTGAGGTCGAGCCCGGACGCGGCCAGCGGCCAGGCCGGACGAGTGACAGCGCCGAGGGCGATGGCGCCGAGCCCCGCAAGGACCGTTCTGCGATCAGGCATCGGGTCGTCCTCCCCAGGAAATACGTCAGTCAGTGGGCCGCATTATTGCAACGTAGGTGCTGCCGGGTGCAACATGAATCTGGTCGTGTGACCCCAAGGAGAATGGCCATGGACAAGAATGTTGGTTCCCTGGATCGCGGACTGCGAATCGTCGCAGGACTCGTGCTGCTGTCATTGACGGTGATTGGCCCGAAGACGGCCTGGGGTCTCGTCGGTATCCTGCCGTTGCTGACCGCCCTGATGAGCTGGTGCCCCGCCTACACGCTGTTCGGCATCAGGACCTGCAAGACGCCCAATTGACCTGGCTGCCCGAAGGGCCCGCCCGGCCTGACACGCGCGCACTGCAGCGTTTCTGGCAGTCGGCCCGGGGTATTCCTTCTGGCGCAGTGGCTGGCGACGGCTATCAGGTGCGCTGGATCGGCCTCGATCACGACAGCACGGAGCAGGTGCTGGCGCTCATCGAGGCGGGTGACAAGACGGGCACCTTCACGCTGCCCTGGCTTGTCGCCCACACGGACCAGCCAGCTCCCCGGGTTGGTGACTGCATCATTCTCATCGACTTTACCGGCAGGCCACGGCTGCTGGTGCGGCTCACAGGTATCGAGGAAGTGACCTTCGGCGCCCTCGACGAGCGCCACACCGCCGTGGATGGCACGCCTGTGCGGCCACTAATGATCTGGAAGCCGCTCCACACCCGGTACTGGAATCCGATGCTCAAGCCCTTCGGCCTGCAGGTGACCGATGCAATGCCGGTTCTTGTCGAACGTATCGAGCTGCTTTTCCGGGCAGCTCCTGTAGCCGCGGAAACCTGAGGTGAGGAGCAGATCCCGGGCGCTGCGCCGGATCGCCGCCACCGTGGCTGCGGCGCTGGTAGTTATCGTCGCCGGGCTCGAAATCTATGCGCGGCAGCCGGTGGCTGCGCCCATGCCTCCGCTGGACCTGCCTGCCGACGTGAGCACCCTCGTGCTGGTGATCCACGGCAGCGCGGACGAAGACAGCCCGCAGCTCCGGGACATCGTGGCCGGCCTCGCGGCCCGCTACCGGGACACGCCCAACTCGGCCGTGCGTTTCGTCAATTGGGCGCCCGCGTCGGATCAGCGGCTGCGGGCAGCGGCCACGGCGCAGGCAGTCGGCAGCAGGATCGGCGAGGCCCTGGGGCGGGTCGGGACGCTGCGCGAACTGCACCTCATCGCCCACAGCTCCGGAGCCTTCATGCCCGACGCCATTTGCACGGCCTATCGTCGGGCCGGGGCGAAGCCAGCGCGAATCACCATGGTGCTGCTCGACCCATTCCAGATCCGCGGCTTTGTCGACTGGACCTGGGGAGCCCGTCACCACGGGCGGTGTGGTGACTTCACGCTTGCAGTCATCAACACCGAAGATCCGGCGCCCGCAACCAACCGGCCACTCGCCCAGGCCTATAACCTCGACGTCACAGCCCACCCGGACCGTGCCACATTCACGCGCAACGGCCATTACTGGCCGGTGCAGTACTACCTGGATCACTTGCTGGCGGAGGAGCCGGAAATGGGCCTGAGAACCCATGGCAATGAGCCGCGTGGCGTGGTGCGGGCCGTCCCGGCGGGGCTTTAGACACCTGGCCATCCTGACGAATAGGGCGCTTCAGAGGACTTGGCTCACTCGCTATTTCGAGTGATAAACAGGTGTTTGTCCGCTTACTTTTGCGTGACCTGTAGCAGAGGATGTGGCGGTGTGGCAGTCCGCGACCCCTAGAGACCCGATGCCCGGCTTTCCAAGCCGTATCGTCATGCGATACACTCCTACGTGATTCGAAGCTTCCGTCATCGGGGTCTGAGGCGGTTCTTCGAAACCGGCTCGAAAGCGGGTATTCAACCGAAGCATGCCCGGCGCCTGCAGCTGCAGCTGCAGCTCGGCGTGCTCGATTCCGCGCGTGCCCCTGGGGACATGAACCTCACTGGCTGGCGGCTGCACGCCTTAAGCGGCGATTTGGCCGGCCACTGGGCCGTCTGGGTGGACGAGAACTCGCGGCTCACCTTCCGATTCGTCGGGACGGACGCCGAGTTCGTGGATTATCAGGACTATCACTGAGGGCTTCCGGATGAGTCGAATGCACAACCCGCCTCACCCTGGTGAGGTGCTGCAGGATACGGAACTGCGAGCGGGCGATGGCCTCACAGTGACCGAATTTGCCCGCCGTCTGGGCGTCTCACGCGTGGCGCTTTCCCGGGTCGTCAACGGGCGGGCCGCCGTGAGCGCAGAGCTGGCTATCCGGCTCGCAGAGGCGCTCGGGGGCTCTGCTGAATCCTGGCTGCAAATGCAGTCTGCCTACGACCTGTGGCAGGCCCGAAAGAAGCGCCGGCCCAAGATTCAGCGCCTGCGTACCGAAACCGCAGCAGCTCGGGACGCGCTCCGTTAGCGTCTAGCCGCTCTTCTTGTTGAGCGAGGCGAGAAACTCCGGGTCCACTTCCGTCACGCCCCGCTTCTTGGCCTGCCACACGATGCCCTCCAGAACCTGGCGCAGGAAGGGGCGGGGAATACCCGTGAGGGTTTTCGAGGCGTCCAGCGTGAAACGCACGACGTCGTCAATCCGGTTTGCCTCGTAGTGCACCACCTCGTGGCGCGCACCCAGGTCCGGGATCGGCAGCTTGTAGGCTGGCTGGGTTTCGCCGAACCAGAAGGTTGCCCCGCCCCGGAAACCGTAGGTCAGGGGCACGCGCGGCATCTCCTCGCCGCTGCCGTCAATCAGGCCCTTCCAGCGCTCCTTGACGAGGATGTTGTCGATGTTCAGCAGCAGGTGAGCCGAGGCCGAGTCCCTTAAGATCGGGTTTGCTGCGATTCTCTCGACGTCCAGGGTGCATTCGAAAACCTGATAGGCCTCGCTGATGATCTGGGGCAGTCCCGGCCCCGTGCGGCCGGGCGTCGGGCTGTCGACCAGCTTGAAGGTGTTGTAAGCCGTCTTCTCCGCGGTCGTCTGTCCGGGATAGCCAAACTTGAGGATCGTCTCGATCTGCGCCCGGTCGTACTCGACAAAATTGAGGGCGCACTTCAGGTTGCGCCGCACGTTGGCGACCGTGTTGGAACTTGGCCGGCTGATCACCATCCAGGAACGCCGCTTGATGACCTCGAACGGGAAGCTCAGCTGATAGGGGCCGATGTTCGTGACCCCCGTCTCGTCCAGGGACGTGATGAGAGCGAAGGATGAGCCGTAGAAAGCGCTGGACTGGTACCAGTTGTCCCGCAGGGGGCTCGGGACGAAGTTGTCGGGTGCATTTTCGGGGGGCATGTGCTGGCCTTGGCAGGACTCCGGTGACTAATGCAGGACGGGGACGACCCGCTCGCCGATCAGGCGGATCGCGGCGGCCTGGTCTTCGTGAAGCTTGAGTGCCACCTCGTTCAGTCCGAGCCGACCAAGGGCGAGCAGGCGCTCGACGTGCTGGTCCAGGTCGGCCGGGGTGCCGGCCAGGCTCAGGTTGTCCACCAGCTTTTGCAGTATGGCTTCGGGCACACCGGGGACGACGTCGGTCCGGTTCTTGTAGGCCTTGAAGAACGCGTTCCGGTTGCTGTCCACCAGGCTGCATTCGTCCGGCGTCAGGAACTCGTCCAGGTACCAGGGATCCAGCATGCCCCGGAGGGCAAGCTGCTGGCGCGCCTCCGCCACGGACTCAGCCCGGTCGGCCTTCACGTGCCAGGCGACCAGTCCACTGATAGTGACCTGCTGGCGGGTGCGGCCGGCTTCTGCCAGGAACCCGTCGAGCATCCCCATGGTGCTGGCGAAGCGCCCGGGCAGGGGATCACCGACCATGATGTAGTCCGCAACCCGGCTGGCCATGCGCATCATCTGCGGCTTGTTGGCGCCCACGTAGATGCGCGGCGGGGTATCAGTGGCCCAGGTGGGCTGGTAATTCCAGACCTGGAAGATGCCGCCCTTGTAGTTGAGCGGCCGGGCGGGGCCGGCCGCCTTGACCACCTCCACACTCTCCCGCACCCGTCCCACCATGCGGTCCACGCCCATGCCCATGGCGGCATTCACTCCCGTGGGGCCGCCGATCAGGATATTGGCGCGGCCGTGGCACAGCTCATTGAGCGTGGCCAGCGCCTTGGCGGTCTTGAAGGGGTGCTGTTCGTAGGCGGTCACGACCAGCGGGCCGAGCCGGATGTGCGTTGAGGAAAGGGCCAGCGGGGCCAGGGTGAGAAACGCGTCCCGGGAGGAGGGGTAGTTCGAGCTCCACACCGCGTTGATGCCGTAGCCTTCGGCCAGCAGGCCGAGCTCGCGCACCTCGTCCGGCGAGCTGTCGGGTGAGAGGATAACGTCAACTCGCATCAGATCGGCGTATCGAGCCAGGCCCGCACGTCCTTGCCGATCCTCGGGCCCGCTTCCTCGACGGCCATGTGGCCGACGCCCGGATAGCTGATGAAGGTCAGGGACGGGGCGTCATGCAGCAACTCGCGGAATTCGACCGACTGGGAAAACACAGCCGTAGTGTTGGCCTCGCCCCACAGCAGCAGCACCGGCACGCGAATGGAGCGAATCAGCCCCTCGATATCGCCGGCGACGTATTGGGACAGGCGGTCCAGCTGGGCTTCCCGCTGGCCATCCCGCATCCACATGTCGTACCAGCGATCGATCAGTGAGTCGGGCAATTTGCTGGGATCGCCAAAGCCGCTGCGGAGCATGCTCGCCGGCAGTGCGCGGGGCAGGATGTACTTGAGGACATAGCCTGCCTTGGGGACCTTGCCCCGCCGCTTCATCTGTTCCTTGCCCTCCAGCGAGCCGGGGCTGAGCAGGATCAGCCGCTCCACCCGCTCGGGGTGCCGGGCGGTGTAATGAATGGCAATGGTGCCGCCCAGGGACGTGCCGCCCAGCGTCGCCTTCTCGATGCCCAGCGCGTCGATGAAGCGCTCGGTCAGCGCCAGGGTGCGCGGCAGGGTGTAGTCCCCCGTCGGGTCGGGGCCGGTCAGTCCGTGGCTCGTCATGTCGACGCGCACGATCCGGTACCGGTCCTTGAGCGCCTCGACCCAGGGATCCCAGTCGATCAGGTTGGAAAAATTGGCGTGGAACAGCACCACGACAGGGCCCGTGCCCTCATCCCGATAGTGCATCCGTACGCCATCGATGTTGATGAAGCGCGAGGTGGGCCCGGCGTACCGGGCCTCCAGTTCTGCGGCCGGAATATCCCGGTAGGCCCACAGGGCGATGCCAAGGCCGACGATGCCGAGGACGCCCAATACGAGCAGGCTCCGGCCGATAAAACGCCACATCGTCATCCGCCCCCGCGTCAGGCCGTCTTCTTCTTTTTCTGGAATCGCTCCATCAGCTCGGGCGTCATGCCCTGTTCAACGGCATGCGCGTCCATCCGGGCCTTGCTCACCTTGTCGTCGCCCCTGGAGCGGCAGTATTCCTCCGTCTGCTCCGTCACCATCTTGCGCACCATGGGCGGGATGGTCATCAGTGACTGCAGGGCGTCTGCGTCCCAGGCCATGCCGAGCCGCACTTCGCTGCCCTTGGTGGAGCCGGGGGCCTCACCCAGCTGGTGCACGGAGAGATGACCGATGGTGGTGTGGAAGTAGTCCTGCCGGTCTTCATCGCCCAGGCCGATGGGCAGGTTCATCTTGCGGATACGGTCTTCACGGCCCATCTCGATCAGTTCTTCGTCAAAGACCAGCGCCTTGATCTGGGCAATCACGATGCCGCTGCTCTTGTCGAGCTTGACGATCTCTTCCGCGACACACTCGGCAATCTGCGGGCACTGCTCGATGCTGGGCGGCTTCACGTGCAGGGAGGGAATCATGGTGAAGCGCGTGTGGTCCAGTTCGTTGACGCCTTCCGGGTAGAAGCGTGCGGTCTCCATCATGTCGTCCAGGTAGTCTGCCGGCGGGCAATTGACCACGAATTCCTTCGTCGCACAGATGTTCTGGAAGGTGTGGGAGTCCTGGCGAAAGCCGATGATCATGCGCGGGTTCTTCGCCATGACGTCGTACTGCATGATGTGGGAGTAGGGCGCTGCATTGACCTTGCCGTCCTTGTCGAGGCTCGTGACGATGGTAATGAGCTTCGGGAACAGCCAGACGTCGGAGTACCAGAAGGGGCGGATCTTGGCTTCTTTCTTCATGGGAATCTCCCTGGATTCAAGCCCGGAACTCTAGCCATAGGGCGGTCGGCCCACTGTAACAAACTGTAACGCCGGTGCGGTGCCGGGCGCTCCTGGGCCATACTCGCGCCGCACTGCTGACCTTGCTGCGGACACGGAGATGAAGAACTTGAACAACAGCCTGTCTGCCGGGGCAGCGCCCGGCTACCGCCTGGGACCCCTCGAATTCGCCACCGGCATAAGCGGCCGCAACGCCTGGACCTACTTGTATGTGTGCATGGCGATCATGCCGGTCATCAGCTTCCTGAGCTTTTCCCAGCCCTACGTGCTGTCAGAGGTCATCGGTCTTCCCGTGGAAAAGCATGGGCAGATCACGGGGTTGCTGACCACGATGCAGGAGATCGTGGTGTTGCTCCTGGTCAGCTTTGCGGGCGGCCTGTCCGACCGGATCGGCCGCCGCCCCATCTATGCGGCGGGCACGCTGATTGCGGGCGCCGGCTTTGCCATTTACGGCCTGGCCAACAGCGTCAGCGATCTCTTCGTGGGACGATTCATTTACGCCATTGGTCTGTCGTGCGTGGGGGTGATGATCGCGGTGACTGCAGCCGACTATCCGGCGGAGTCGTCCCGCGGCAAGCTGGCAGGCACCGGCGGCGTGCTCAATGGCCTGGGGATTGGCCTGGCCACGGCCCTGTTCGCCGGCCTGCCAGCCCTCTTCAAGGCCCAGGGCCTGAGTAGCGCCGATGCGGGCCGTTACATGCTCTTTTTCCTGGCCGGCCTTTCCGTGGTGACGGCCGTGATCATGCAGGCGGGACTCAAGGGCGGCACGCCCACCGGCACTCGTTCCCGCATCAGCCTGCGCCGGGTGCTGCAGATCGGCATTCAGCAGGGCCGGGAAAATCCGCGACTGCTCGTCTGCTATGCGGGCTCGTTCATTTCCCGGGCTGACCTCACGCTGGTCGCCACCTTCGTCTCGTTGTGGCTCCAGCGGGTTGCCCGCGACGAGGGCCTCGACGGTCCCGCGGCGCTGGCCAAGGCCGGCCTCATGTTTGCGCTGATCCAGGGCTCGTCGCTGCTGTGGGCGCCGGTTGCCGGTACGCTCCTCGATCGCTTTAACCGCCTGGCCTGCGTCGTGGGCGCGCTGTTTCTGGGCGCGGCGGGTTACACGCTGCTCGGGCTCCAGGACCACCCCTTTTCCCCCATGGGCTATGCGGGCTGCGTGCTGGTTGGCATTGGCCAGATGAGCGTCATCCTGTCGGTCACAGCCCTGCTGGGCCAGGAGACCCCGGTGAATGTCCGCGGCTCTGTCATCGGCCTGGCCGGGTTCTGCGGCGGCGTCGGCATCCTCGCCACGAGCTTCGCGGGCGGCTTCCTGTTCGACTACTGGAGAATTTCGGGCCCGATCCTTTTGGTCGGGGCCGCCAACCTGGCCGCCTTCGCCTTCGCCCTCCTGATCTGGCTGCGCAATGGCCGCCCCTTAAGGATTTCGTCGACGGAGGCCCGGTCTTCCACCACGATCGGGCTTGGGGACCACTGAGCCCATGCCAATGGCAGTGAAGAGACCAGTTGAGTTCGGTATTGTGATGGAGCCGTCGGCGGGCTTCACCGCGAAACTGGCCGCGGAAATCGAGGCCATGGGCTTCGATGCCTTGTTGTGCCCCGACACCCAGTGCCTGAGCCCCGAGCCCTACGGGCAGCTGAGCCTCGCCGCGGCACGCACCAAGCGCCTCTACCTCGGCACCGGCGTCACTAATCCCGTCACGCGGGATTCCTCGGTCACCGCCGGTGCGCTGGCCACCTTGCAGATTGAGTCCGCCGGCCGGGCCCGCTGCGGCATCGGCCGCGGTGACTCATCGGCGGCCCACATCGGCCGGCGCAATGCCACGACGGCGGAGCTGCGCACGTACGTGGAGCAGGTCCGGGGTTATCTGCGGGGCGAGACGGTTCAGCGTGGAGAAACCGTTTCGAAGATGCGCTGGCTCGAGCCTGGTGAGTTGCCCACGGTACCGATGGATATCGCCTGCACGGGCCCTGCGACGATTCGCATGGCGGCCGACGTTGCCGACCGGATCACCTTTGCCGTAGGCAGCGCGCCGGAGCGCATCGAGTGGGCGCTGGCCACCTTGAATGCGCGGCTGAAGGAAACCGGCCGTGACCGGTCGACCCTCCGCGTCGGCGCCTTCGTCAACCTGGTCTGTGATGCAGACGAGCAGCGGGCCATCAACCTTGGTCGCATGATCTCCGGCATGGTGGCGCACTTTGCCGGCATGAAGGACTCGCCGGTGGAGCACCTGCCGCCCCAGCTCAGGGCGCTCGCCATCCGGATGAAGTCGGGCTACGACATGGCCCGTCACGCCCAGAACGAGGGCGCCCACCTGCAGATGGTGGACGACGAGTTTGTCGACTGGTTTTCAATCTGCGGCCCGCCGGCGAAGTGTTTCGACCGGCTTGCGCACCTCGTCGATCTGGGGCTTGAACACGTCAATCTGCTGGGTGGATCGCCCGTGCCCACACCCCACGGCGCGCGCCAGGAGGCGATGGTGAAGCAGACGCGACTGTTCGCTGAGCAGGTCATGCCGAAACTGCGGTGACGATGCCGGTTTCGAACCCGGTCGGTGCCTACCTGATCCCGGGGTAGGTCAGTTCGTAGTCGACGGCAACGAGCTGCTCCTGCCCGTCAAAGATCAGCGAAATCTGCAGGTCCCCCTGGCCGCGCCACCAGTTGTTGCGGGGGAGGGGAATCAGGGCCACGGTGCTGTAGGCGCAGCTCGCTTGCGGGCTCCGGACCAGACCGCAGCCATCCTGCAGGACGGCGTTCGAGTCGTGGCGGGCGAGAACCGCGCGCACCTCCTGAAACGTCATCGGAGGCTGCAGCTCGCTGGCGATCAGTTGATCTGCGTAGGCCTGGTCGCTGGCGACGGTGTTGCCGCCGCAGCTGGTGCAGAGGGTCGCGATGCCTAGCAGGAGCGCTCGCCAGAGCCCTGGCCAGAGCCTTGGCCGACGTGACTTTGTTTGCCATGCAATCATTGCTACTACCTGACGCATCCAACCTTCAGAGAGCACGCGTCACACAGACATATTGCGACTGGGAAACGCACTTTCCAGTTCATTCTCCTGGAAATGATGGTTCCTTCGGCAGATGGCAAATGGCTACCCTGTCCCCATGGCCACTTGGGACGAAGCGAAGCGGCGCAGCAACTTTCAGATCCATGGACTGGATTTCCGGGATGCCGAATTGATCTGGAATAACCCCACGGTCACTCGCGAGGACCGGCGTCTGGATTATGGTGAGCGTCGGCTGGTTACGTTTGGACTCCTCGAGGCGGAAGTCGTAGTCTTGGTGTTTACTGATCGGGACAACGATCCACACATCATCTCCCTGCGAAGGGCTGAAAAGCATGAGTCGCGCTACTACTTTGAAACCACCGCTCCCACGACCGGCTAAGGCGACGGATCCGGATAACCCGCCCTGGACGGAGGCCATGCTGGGTCCTGCAGTCGTCAGGCCGGGACGGCCGCAAAAGGCGAGCCCGGGTGGCAAGGTCAAGGTTCGGCGAACCTGAGCAAGAGCTGCAGGCATCAGCGGCCCCGGCGGCCACCACCGCCCCGCGGCCTGCTCGGGATGGATGGCCGTGCGCTCGGCGAGGACATGCGGGGCTGCGCAGACGGCATCCGGGATGAATTTGCGGCGGAGGGTGCTGGCCGTGTGCTGGGCCGTGTGCTGGGGCTGTCGGGCCGCTCGGCCGGCAAGGTGGTGGGGCGGTCGGGTCCTGGCGGGCGCACCGGCAGCTCGCCACCGGGATAGGGCGGCCGGGGGGGCGGCACCACGATGTAGTCCGGGCCGTCGTAACCGTAATAGGGATAGTACGGATAGGGACTGCCGTAATAGAAGGAAGCGCCGGTGGATATGCCCGATCCGTGGTTCGGATCGCTGTAGCTGTCGCTGGAGGAGCATCCAGCCAGTAGGCCTAACAGCAGCGCCGACAGCACAAGCCGAAAAGTTTTCATGTTACTGCTCCTCCCCACGGTCTTCGTCCCACTCCAGCAACCCGAGTGGAGCACCGGTGGGATCTGTGATGACGGCCAGGCGTTCGTCGAGCACTTCAGGTTTGGGTTCCATCAGAACGCTGCCACCGAGTTCGCGCACCCGCGCCAGGCTGTCGCGCAGATTTGCGACGCGGACGAAATACAGCCAGTCCGGCCGCAGACCGGAACGCTCAGCGGGAATCTCCGCCAGGCTCGCCCGCGCATAACCCCCGGCCACGAGCAGGAAGTGCGGCGCCTGGCCGAGCGGGTCGCCTTGCACGACCTCATAGCCGCCCAGTGCCTGGTAGAAGGCGGCAGCGCTCGACGCGTCAGGGCTCTGGTAAATAGCCCAGATCCAGTCGCCCACATTCGGCAGGGCATCGGGCGGATCGCCACTCGCTGAATTGATGAGTCCAAACGGCGCACCATCCGGGTCCAGCACCACGGCCAATTCACCCCGTGCCGGGACGTTACGCGGCGCTACGAAGGCGCGTCCGCCACTGGTCACGACGGACTGCACGGCGGCGGCCACGTCGGCCACGGACATAAAGGCGATCCAGCGCGCTTTGCGCTTCTGCTCTGGCGGTGCCGTTTTCTCGACGAGGCCAGCGACGGGGGCGCCATCCAGCCAGGCCAGCGAGTAGGCGCCGAAGTCTTCGAAGGTCCAGCCGAAGAGTGCGCCGTAGAAGCGTCGGGCCGCCGGGAGATCCACGGTCAGGAGATCGATCCAGACCAGCTTGCCGCGCTGGTACGTGCCGGTTGGCGGGTCCGTTAAGGGCGGTACGTCAGCGGCCATCGCCCCCAGTGAAACGACGGCGATCACCGCAGCGACCATTGTGGTGAAGCGACGCGGCGGTGGTCTTCGGTCAGTCATTATCTGTCTTCCTGCTTGGGAGCGGTCAGAACGTATAACCCAGGCCAGTCACGATACCCCAGTCGCTCGATTCCCCGTCTTCCGCCGGGTCGCTGTCGTAGGTCTCGTAGAGGCTCAGCTCCAGGAACAGGTCCGTAATCAGTTCCCGGCGCACACTGAAATCCAGGTTCAAGCGCACTCCCCCGTCGCGCGTCAGTCTGGGGAAGGCGACGAACGAGGTCTTCAGGGTGGTTTTCGGTGTGTCGTAGGTGAAGAACTCGAAGTCGGTGCCCAGGAACGCGTCCAGGTTGGTTTCACCCTGCGACACGCCGGCCAGTTGCTCGTTGACGACCACCAGGCCGCTCGTCACCGACCAGAGTGCCCGGCTCGACTGGACCAGGAAGCGACCGTAACCGCCGCCCCCGAAGGACCGCAGGTCGATGCCCAGTTCGTCGTTGCGTTCCAGGCCGCCCAGCCCGGCCCAGAACCAGCGGTTCTCCAGCAAGCCCCGGTAGACGCCGTTGAAGTTGGCCCGGAGGCTGTCTTCCACGCCGTCCTGGGAGCGGGAGTACACCGAGCCGTCGAAACTGAGCTGGAAGGTTTCTGCCCGCCGGCGGGCGTCGAAGCTGGCGCTGAGAGACGTGTCACTGTTCGCCTTGGTGGCATCGAAACCGGCGCTTATCGATCCGTCCCAGCGGTTGATGCGTTTGGCGTCGAGCTTCAGCGGGTCTATCCAGATCACATACTGCATGTCGAGGAGCTGCTCTTTAACGTCGCCAGCGACGTTGCCTTGGGCATCAACCGGGTTTTCCTTGCGGAGGAGCAGCTGGCCCTGAGCGTCGTGAGCGGCGAGGGTGCCCTCGAAGCGGGTGCCATCCTCGAGCTCCACGATGAAGAGTTCCTTGCTGGTCACCCGCTCGATGTCATCCCACTCTATATATACGGTCCCCATGCCGTTGGTGCTCACCTCCAGGCGGCCGCGCTCCAGTCTCTTGATCTCGCAGGTCACCCGGTCCCCGTTCCGCAGGTAGACGATGTCGGTCTTCTCCCGGGCGAAGGCGGGGCTCGTCCAGGCCAGCAGCGCCAGAGTGAGCGCCAGAGTCAGCCCCAGGGTGAGCGCCAGGATCGGCAAGTGGCTCCGGGTGACTTCCGGAGTGTTGCTGGCTTTCATGCCCGGCCTGGTTCTCTGGCGTCTTGAGACGTGCATGGGCGCTGCTTCCGGGGGCGCGGTTGAAAATTTTTCTTGGCGCGGCTTTCGCTCACAGGAGTCTGCCCCTCACCCTTACCGATGACAAGGCTGCAATGCTGCGGCCTGCTATCCTCCCGACCGACAACATCAGGGAGCCAGCCGGCATGCAATGGTTCATCAATGCGTTGCGCGAGCATCCCGAGCTGGCGCTCTTCCTGACCCTTGCGATTGGCCACGGCGCGGGACATCTCAGGCTCGGCAGCTTCCAGATTGGCCCTGTGCTCGGCAGCTTGTTTGCCGGCGTCCTGGTGGGACAGCTCGACATCCCGGTGCCCGAGGCTCTCAAGAACACGCTGTTCCTGCTGTTCCTGTTGGCCATTGGCTACAACACGGGGCCGCTCTTCTTTCGTGGTCTCAAGTCCACGGCCGGGCCACAGATCGGACTGACGCTGCTCCTGTGCGTCACCGCCTTGCTCACGGCCTGGGCGGTTTCATTGGTGCTTGGCTTCGACGCCGGCGCGGCGGGTGGGCTGGTGGCAGGCGCCATGACGTCGGCGGCGGCGCTCGGCACCGCCAGCGACGCCGTGCTGAACCTCGACCTGGATCCGGCGCCACTGGCCAGCGCGGCGGCCCGCCAGACTGTCGCCTTTGCCGTGACCTACCTGCTGGGCATGAGCCTCGTGGTCTGGCTGCTGGCGCACCTGGCCCCCCGGCTGCTGGGTGTGGACCTGGCTGCTGAATGCCGGCGGCTCGAGGTGGAGATGGGCATCGATGACCGGGGGGACGACGCCCTGACGGCCTATTCCGCCGTGGTGGCCCGGGCGTACGCCGTTCCGGACAGGATGGCGGGCTCGTCCGTGGCCGACGTGGAGGCCCTGTTCGCCGGCCAGCGGGTCTTCGTCGAGCGGGTGCGTCACGAGAATCGCGTGATCGAGGAGCCCACGGCGGCACTTCGTCTGGTAACCGGGGATCGTGTGGTCCTGTCGGCGCGGCTGGAACTGCTGAGTGGTGCTGG
>Ga0209254_10003709_pt1 | contig 13926 bp, 8 predicted proteins | sample FrelakmetDIP11DI_FD_187148 | JGI IMG/M metagenome (GOLD analysis project Ga0209254, IMG submission 187148) | Freshwater lake sediment microbial communities from the University of Notre Dame, USA, for methane emissions studies - DIP11 DI (SPAdes)... | ecosystem: Environmental > Aquatic >...
GATGAGACTGCATCCACTGCGATCAATGTATCCGGGCTTACCCGGTGCACCACTTCGGCAATTTCCTTCACCGGGTTTTGAACACCAGTAGATGTTTCGTTATGAACGATTGTGATCAGCTCATACTTCTCTTTATTAAGCGCTTCTTCAACCATTTCAGGCGTGATAGCCTGGCCCATGGGTACTTCAATCTTGTCCGCAAGCTTCCCATTTGCGAGTGATACATCAAGCCAACGTTTGGCAAATGACCCATTTACGCAGTTCAGCACGCGTTCTTTTACCAGGTTACGCACTGCTGATTCCTGCGCCCCACTCCCCGAATTTGTCATGATGAAGATGCGGTACTCAGTATAAAAAATCTGGCGTAGTTTTTCCGCTGAGCGTTGGAAAATGGTTTCAAAATCCTTGCTCCGATGCGGCATCATTGCTCTGGTTTGTTGCTGCAACACATCAGGGGACACATCGACCGGACCCGGTACAAACATCGGTGACATTGGAACCTCCTTAGAAGATTTATTTGAATATTCTAATCTAATTTATTTTATTCTACCATCCCTATGTATTTTATAATATCTACATGCGTCGGTTTTTGATAATGATTTTCATCCTATTCCTGACAGTTGTTTGTTGGGGCACTGCTATTGTATTTAATCAACCCACACCAGCCTCTCCTGCCACGTCCCCTGCTCATACCGCATCACTAACTCCAACAGCAACTGTTATTCCTCCCACACTGACAGCAACCATAACACCTTCTCCATCTTCCAGCCCACTGGTTGCAGTACCTACATATACAGCAACTACTACTCCTATCTCTCCCAGCCAGTCATTCACAGCACTCTATCACCCCGACGATATGCTCTATGTGGGTGACCAAGTCAGTATTGAAGTCATCTCCCCCGCTGGGGTAAATGTGAAAGATTCAAACCTCCAAGTTCAGGTTGATCCTCCCAATGGACCATACCTTGATCCAGTCAATTTTGCCGCCTGGGGCATCCAGGGTCGTGATGAAGCCACCCTGCTCTGGTCGTGGGATACACACGACCAGAATCCAGGTTCACACACCCTGGCATTTTCAATTCAACCACAAGGCTATGCTTGGACCGAGCAGGTAACCCTGCTGCCATCCAGCGACATGCCACCTGACCAGGCTGACGCCTCTTGGGCATCAACTCAAACACAATGTTGCACGGTTTATTACATATCCAACACCGCCTCCGAAAGAGATATGTCTACCTTAACCAGCATGGTCGACGAGCAAGCCAGACTTTCCATCGAGGAAATGGGGTCAGATTTCACTCAACCAATCACCGTCACCATCCTGCCTCGCTTGCTTGGTCACGGAGGTTTCTCCAGCGATGAGATCAGCGTCTCGTACCTTGACCGCAACTATGCGGCAAACTCATGGGCAATGGTCGTTCACCATGAAATGATCCATGATATCGATGGTAAATTAGGCGGTGACTTTCGCCCAACGATTTTAGTGGAGGGATTGGCAGTCTATATGGCTGGTGGGCACTATAAGCCAGAACCACTCATGCCCCGCGCTGCAGCTTTACAGGAGGGTTATCTGAATTGGTATATCCCCTTGAAGACCCTTGCGGATGACTTTTATGCTTCCCAACACGAGATCGGCTACATGGAAGGTGCATCACTCATCGAGTTTTTAGTCGAAACCTATGGTTGGGATTCTTTCTCTGCCTTCTACCGCGATATACACATCAACCAGGGTGAGAGTCAGTCAGATGCCATTAATGCAGCTTTGAAAGTCCATTTCTCCACATCCTTCGACCAGCTTGAACAATATTACCTGGCAGCCTTGAGTCAGGAATCAGACACCTCTGCCTGGGTTGATGATGTTCGTCTCACTGTAACCTATTATGACACGCTTCGGCGCTATCAGCAGCTAATGGATCCATCTGCATATTTTCGTACAGCCTGGTTATTGGATAACAAAACAATGCGCGAGCGGGGTATTGTGGCAGACTATCTTCGGCATCCTCACACACCACAGAACTTAGCACTCGAAACTCTTTTCATCACCGCTAATGACCAGGGTTCTGCTCAGCAATTTACCAATGCATCCCAAACACTTGATATCATCAATTTAGTGTTGGATGGTATCGAGCAAGGTACTCCCAATCCGTTTTCTGTTTCCACATTATCAGCTGACTATCTTTTAATTTCATCCACCCTTCAGCAAATGGGGTATGAGGTGCAAAGCATCCTTACCGATGATAGCACTGCAATTGTTTATGTGACCAATTCACAAGGACCAGACCCCATAGAGCTCCATCTCACACGATTGGACAATGAGTGGTTAATAACGCCCTGACATCAAAAATAAACAATACCTGCAGGTCTTATTGACTGCTATGTTTTACGGGCAAAATCCTAGCGTTCCAAAGATGATGTCAAATGGGGTTCTGCAATATAGACCACCTTCATATTGATCAATAAAAACGATTACTGCAATGAACAATAACACGATGACCACCAGGCATCCACAACCAGCCAGGAGCCAGTTATTGATTGGTTTTTTGGCTGTCTCTTCTGGGGTTTCCGGTTCCATCTCTGGTATCGATTCTTCCATTATTGGATACTCGTTCAACTTTGGTTGGATTGGTGTGAAAAGCTGGGCTGGACTCTCTATCGGGGCCGGTATTGCCGCGACCGGTGTCGATCCCAAATCAACCGTGCTTATGACAGTAATGTCGGGGGGGGCTGTTTCCCCTTCGAAAATAACGCCAACATTATCCCCGAACATGATGATCTCACCAATTGCCATAATGTGCGGTCCAATCAGCCGTTGTCCATCGATATATGTTCCATTGGTAGATTTCAGGTCCTCAATCTGATAACGGTCTCCCTCAAGTGTTAGCCGTGCATGTCTCCTTGAAACCTCTGCGTCATTGATCACAAAATCATTTGCAATATCCCGGCCAATTGAAATTTCATTTCTATCACATTCAAACACCTGGCCAGGTATTGGCCCTTGGCGTACAACGAGGCGATACTGTGTTTTTGTCATTACATCCTCCGTTAGAACCTCAACCAGTGATCACACCTTGCTGATAGTTTTCATTATCTTGTAATATTAATGAACTTTTATCGAATTGTCAAACCTGCCATCGATTAGTTTTTTATGTCCAATGGATTCCCGCAATATTGACAAAAACTTGCATCCACAGAAGAAGTTTTTCCGCATTTTATACAGCTGCGATTATTAATCAATTCGGAAGGTTTATATAACTTATTCTTTGATAATTGCTGCCTTTTTTCTTGAAGTCTTTTATGAGCCAGAGTCCGTTGCATCAAAGCTGCATTATTGTTTTCTATTGCCTGTTCTTTGTCCACATTCACCGTAATATCGATCGTCTCTATAGGGGGTAATTCCTGGACTATCCCATTATCTGTAACAAAAATAATTTCACCCTGATTTAATTCTGGTTTTTTCTGCGTGGAAGACAGCTTTTTCTGCCTTCGTTTACCCAATCTGGGTCGTGGGAGTTTTCGTCCAAGCCTTCGGGCATATTCTTTACCTTTGTAAAATGCCTGGGCGGATAATGCCCTCATCTGTTTTGCTGACAGGTGTCGACCAGTTAGGTACCACACCAGGATGGCATTGCCAACCACATAGGTCCCCGAATAAGAGATTGCGACCTTAGGAATGATCCCCCATACCGGGATTAGCCCAATCAATTGACGAGCAAATTGCCTCCATAAAAAACCACCGCCGATCACACCACCAAACTCTGTCACATAGTCCTGCCAGTGGGTCGAAAACCCAAACAACAAACCCAATTTATAGGCAAGAAATGCCTGAGATTTGGTTAAAACGATCATATCGGTCAAGTTTAATGGAATATCCAGAACGGGGATAATTTCAGCTACCCCTGTACTGAAGGAATAAGCAGCATTGGAGAAACAAGTATCGTTAATAAGCTGTCGGGCAATGGGCATCCGAAATAAAGGAAACTGCCTACCTAGTGCTAAATGGAGGCGAGGCAGAAGTTCCAGCACCACTGGGACAAATTCATGCTGTAAATATGCAACATCGTTAACGGAGCCATATAATACTTTGGGTACTTGCCACCCCTGGAGAGGATCTCCGACAATCCGGTTCTCAACCAGATCGATTTTGTTGATCAATACAATTACATTTTTTCCAGCATCGCTCCATTTTTTAACCAGGGACTGCTCTTCCGAGAATCCCTCCCGGGTTGCATCTACAAGCATGATGATCAAATGAGCCACAGGTGGTTCTGTAGAGGCATTCAAGGTGAGAATTGCTATCGGTGATTGCGTGTGAATACCTGGGCGCTCCGGGTCAATCCGCATCTGTTCCGCCAGGGTATGCTTTCCAGCACCTGGCTCACCTACCAATGTGATTCTGACAGGCAGGGTGGCAGAATCTCTAATTGGTTTCAGATCTACTTCTTTAACATTATTCCAAACCGAAGAAATATCCTTTATGCCTGCCATCATGCCTCGCGGTCACTGGTATTATAGTAAACTGATGCACCTTTTCCATTATACCCTCGGAACCAATTCAATTCTTAATTCGTCGTACGAATACCAGTTGTTTTAATTATCACCGATTTATTTGGTAGAATAACTTTAGGAAAATAATAAGGAGGTTATTATGGCCTTTCAATCTAAAATTCACCTTTTGCAAAATAACAAATCTTGGATTAACCGTCATTCCAATTTGTATGGACTTCTTTTTGGCTTAATCATACTTGTAAGCATGGTTTTTCCTGTAACGAATCCAGTCACCGCTTCAACACCTGCTGACCAGACTGGGGTAAACAACTTTACTTGGTCTAAACAAATTGCGGATGATCCGATGCTCTTTAACTATATGGGCGACCGAAGTTTGCGCTTGGATTCAAACAACCACCCACATCTTGCCTTTGGTGGCGACCATTTATATTACGTCTATTATGATGGATCCAATTGGATCTTTGAGACCGTAGATTCATCGGTTGGAGTGGGTTTGTTTGCCTCGCTTGCGCTAGATAGCTCCGACCTTCCTCATATCAGCTATTATGATTCCATCCACGGTGCACTTAAATATGCCTATTATGATGGCACTTATTGGTTCATAACCACCGTGGACCAATATGCATTATCCTCTGAAAGCGATTCCAATAATCCCGAAGCCGTTCTTGGTACGTCGAATCGCTATGTGGGTGAGCGGGATTGGCGTTCTTTCCCCTCCGGTCTTCCTGGAGATAGCATCGATCCAGATGGTATCTCACCCATCTCAGACCTGGTTGGTTTCGGTTTGTATAGTTCAATCGCTATTGATGCTGCCGGGGATATCCACATTGGTTATTACGATTCTGTCAATGGTAACCTGAAATATGCCCGCAGCTTCAACGGGAGTTGGAGCATATCTACCGTCGATTTCAGTGGTGATGTTGGTTCCTATACTTCATTAGCTGTGAACAAATATGGATTACCCCAGATTAGTTATTATAACAAGACCGGAGCTAAACAAGGCAATCTTAAGTTCGCCCATTTCGATGGAACCAGTTGGATCATAGAAGCTCTAGACCTTTCTGGCGATACTGGCTTATACACTTCAGTAGCTGTAGATCAGAACCAAACACCAAGCATCAGCTATTACAAAAAATCCTATGATCCCAATGGAAATTACGTCGATGGAGATCTTCGTTATGCTTATAAATCTGGTAGCACATGGGCATATCAAACTGTTGATCAGAATAAATTAGTCGGTCAATATACCTCCCTGGCAATGACGGGGAATAACCAACCGCGCATCAGCTACTATGACGGTGAAACAAATGACCTGAGATATGCCATTTGGACGGGTAGCGCCTGGCAAATTCAGACAGTTGCATGGGATGGTTACTTAGGTTTGCACACTTCACTTGCCCTCGACTCATCGGGAAATCCCCATATATCCTATTATGATGCCGGTGAGGGCGATCTGGACTATGCCTCTTACAATGGCACCAGTTGGTCGTTCACGGTGCTTGCTCAAGGCGCAGATGTGGGTGTGAATAGTTCCCTGGCTTTGGATGCTGGTGGGAATCCGCGCATTGCCTATTTTGATGACACTCATGATGATTTGAGATATGCCTGGTGGGACGGTTCTGTCTGGAAGAACCAGGTGGTAGATTTCGTGGGTGAAGTTGGTCTTCATTCCTCCCTGGTCTTGGACTCTCTTGGTAATCCGCATATCTCTTATTACGATATCACGAACAAGCACCTGAAATACGCATATTGGACGGGTAGCGCCTGGTCTTCTGCAACGGTTGATTCCAATACCAAGGTCGGATCATATTCATCCATAGACTTGAATAGTGACGAATACCCACAAATCGCATACTATGACGAACAAAATGGTAATCTAAAGTATGTCTATAAGTTCGTTGACACTTGGGTCCCTCCCACCACGATTGACAATCACGATGATAATACCGGCCTTTACCCATCCCTAAAGCTGGATGCGTCAAACCGCCGTTACATTGCTTACTTTAACAAGACCCGGGAAATTTTGAAATATTACTATTGGGATGGTACTTCCTCTAAAATCACTACGATTGATGACTCTCTGAGTGTAGGGTTGAATCCTTCACTCGCCCTGGATGGATCCAACCACCCCCGCGTCGCCTACTTCTCTGATTTAGGTGATGATCTCAAGTATGCCCGGTTTGATGGTACTTCCTGGCAAAAGGAGATGGTTGACACGCCTGGGAATACCGGCTTTTTCCCTTCCTTGGCAATAGATAGTACAGGGCACTCCCATATTGCTTATTACAACCTCACAGGAACCAGCGTGCAGTATGCCTATCGGTCAGGCTCCGCGTGGCTCTTTGATACCATCGACGCGCCAGGTGATGTTGGCTGGAACCCCTCCATCGCAATTGGTCCAGGAGATTTCCCCGCTGTTAGTTACTACTCAGCTACTTTGGGTGATTTGAAATATGCATCTTTATACAATCCATACTTGTTATATCTGCCTCTTATGAAGCGGTAAAGAAAGGTTTGAGATCCGTGGTGGCGAATGGGATTGGTTCATTCGCCACTCTTTTTTTTGACAATGTATTTAAAATACTTATCACTCAAAAATAAGTCTTATGAATATTGTTCACCTGACAATTTTAACAGGTTGATGCGACTAGTTTTTACACTATTTTACCTATCAAAGCTGAAAGCTAGCTCATTTCAACCTTGTCTATTCCTACTACCTTGACTACAATATTACTCATTGACCATGGAACTTAAGCATATTGGGCGTTACGAAATAAAGACTTTGATCGGGCAGGGTGGCATGTCTGCTGTCTACCTTGGTTACGATCCTCGCTCGCTTCGTGAAGTTGCCATCAAAGTGCTGCCGCCTTATTATATGCATGCAGAAAAATTTCGCGATCGTTTTGAACGTGAAGCTGTAATGATTGCATTGCTTGAACATCCCGCAATTGTTCCAGTCTATGATATGGGGGAAGAAGACGACCAGCCATATATTGTCATGCGCTACATGTCAGGTGGTTCTTTAGCTGAGAAGATCAATAAAGGACCCATCTCTCTAAGAGAATGTATGGAGATGTATCTCCGATTGGCACCTGCATTGGACACTGCTCATGCTAGGGGTGTCATACATCGTGATGTCAAACCTGATAACTTGTTGTTTGATAAATATGATAATGTCTTTCTTTCAGATTTCGGTCTCGCCCGCTTGAGAGAAACCATTGGTTTTACGAATATCAGTGATGGTTCCATTATGGGGACCCCAGCGTATATGAGCCCTGAACAAATTCAAGGCGATAAGGAAATCGATGGACGTTCGGACATCTATTCAATGGGAGTTGTGCTTTATCAGATGCTTTGCGGGTCGGTACCGTTTTCTGGTACAACCGCAGCATCGGTGATGATGATGCACCTGATCAATCCAGTGCCTCAGATTCACGATCAAAACAAGACCCTTCCGATTGGTGTTCAAGCGGTCCTGGAAACTGCTATGGCAAAGAATCCCAAGGACCGCTATCAGACTGCTGGAGAATTTGCCAAAGCCATTCAGGCAGTGACTACTGGTGTCCACAAAAAGCTGTCTACTCAAAATGACATCAACACAACCACAACCCAACCCGCAAAAAACATCACCTTACAGGTACCACCCAAGAAACAAGCTTCCTCAAACCCGGGAAGCAATCACACGCCTGATAAGCTCCCCCAGATAAATGGTTATAAAACTCCCACGCCCGATAAGCTTCCTCAGATAAATGGTTATAAAACTCCTTCTCCAATAGAGCTGCCAAAAATCCAAACCAACCCGCCTCGCATTGAAACTCCCCGACCTCAATCCAAATCTCCCAAAACTGAACCTGATCAACATCAGCGGAAACGAAGAGCCATCCCTTTGTGGGGCTGGTTAATGAGTGTATTTCTGATTCTTTTTCTCTCATTGTCAGTGGTTCAATGGTCGCGAGGTGGGTTCCCATTTTCACTGATATCGAGCCCCAGCCTCAACACAGACAACCCAGATGTTCAGAGTAATCCTGAAGCTAGCTTACCTGTAAATTCCACTGCCTTGGGTCAAGCAGACAAGCTCGCGTTTCTAAAGGATTTAAATATTTGGGTCAGTGATCTGGATGGCAGCAATCTCATCCAGTTAACTACGGATGGTTCTAAAAAATCTCATTTGCACTGGTCGCCAGACGGGCAATCGATCATGTTCACATCAGATAATTGCTTGAATATGGTTGGTTTGCTGACGAAACAAGTCCTTACTCTCACTTGTGTTTCCGGACTCCCCTCAATCAATGCCTTTGACATCTCGCCTGACGGGCAAAATGTAGCTATTGGTCTGGCTCAATCCGACCTCTATTTGCTTCCGTACGCTCAGTTATTCCATCTACAACAGAACAGCATGCCGGAGGATTTACCTGCTCTTGCTCAATGTTCTTATTATGCACCATACAATGTTGGAAATACTCTTAAAGCTGTAAATTGGTCTCGAACTGATAACCGCCTGGCAGTGTTGGTGTCCAAATCAGTGGATGGCATTAATCGAGATGAGATCAGGTTCCTCGATTTTAGCCAATGTGCTGCTTCCCCAATACTTGTGAAGGAGATTCTCCCTACTTATTTCCTCTTCACTTTGCGCGGATATTTCGACCATCCAGAAATTTCCGGTTTATCATGGAATGGTAACGATCAACTCTTATTGAATGGCTATTTACACAACGATGGATTCGGAGATTTACAGCTCTTCAGTATAGATCAAAACCAGACGAAAGAGATTATCCCCAATGGTACATGCTGTTACCGGGATGTCCACTGGAGCCCCGACGGAAGCTACCTTTTCTATTCCTACCAACCTGAATCTGGCGGGGATATCAGCCTCTATTATGTTCCTTATTCTGAGCTGAATCAACCCGGGAGTAGTATGACCGCCCTCACCCTCCCGGCTGGTTTCTTAGCCAGTAATCTTGAATCTCTCCAACCCGCCCTTCGCACTGCCCATTAATTAATTCCTCCTGTAAACCAATTTAAATCACGATATAGCGCTAAGCTACTTATCGATAAGCGGCAGGAATGAATAATATGGAAAGAGTCTTTCGATGTAGATTCTCTCCCAGGTGGAGTTACCCACACGGTCGAATGCCTGAGCGAAGAACTGGTACAACTCGCCAACGACCAATACATCACTAATAAAAGGTAACTGGTAAGGTGGATTACTAACGACACCAATAGTCTCCCAGTGCCCTGGGGAAGGAATATGGTCATACCACAGAAATTTAACATAATCGATTTCATCGTTATCTTGAGCGCTTACTTCTAAAGGAACGATGCCACCAAAGGTGTAGTAAGTATCTCCATTGTTCACAGGACTCTCCCAATCCACGACTGGCAGCGTGGTATCTACCAGGTTCGATGATTGAACGGTGTTGTTAAGTAAACTTGGGTCATGGGTTTGGCTAGAGCTCGTCATTGCAATATTAATCAAATTAACTGTTTCCGTGGTTGTTACAGTGGTTGTGATGATGATTTGGATTTCCTGTGCCTTGTTTAACCCACCCAATGAACAGGTCACTTCGAGTCCATTAATAGCACAGATATTTGGGAATGCGTCAATATACTCAACCTCACTTGGTAGGCTATCAACCATTTGAATGTCTATGGCATCTGACGGTCCTTGGTTTGTAACCGTGATCACGTAGGTGAGGATTCCATCTGGCAATAGCACCACCGGATATCCTTTTGCATCTATCACCAGATCCGCTGCGGGGTTAACTGTCGTTGTTACTTCATCTGAGTTATTGTTCGGATCATGCTCATAGCCAGGTGATCCAACGAATGCTTGGTTTGTGATCATCCCATCGATGGTGGTAGTTACCACGATGGTAATACTCGCTGTAGATAGTGCAGGGATGCTATCTAAGCTACATATCACGCTGCCATCAGCTGGGGAGCATTCGCCTTGGGATGGATCTGCCATCGCAAAAATAACATCGCTAGGTAGTGTGTCGGTTACCACAACTCCTGGGGCATCCAGGGAGCTGGTATTGGATATTGTCAGCAGGTAAGTCAACGCTTCTCCTGCGTACAGCGTGTCAGGGAAATCTTCTTTTGTGATCTCCAAATCGATCAAACCCTGCTCAATGCCTATCGATATGGTGGGCTCAGGAGACCGGTACTGGCGAACATACACCCAATCCACTAACAAGCTCGCATTAGAGCCCATATCGCTATATAAAGTCACTGGCAAGTTTACGCTGGGCACCTGTGATGGTTGTGTAGAAGATGCACCGGAGGCACCATGGTCAATATTTGCACTGCTTTGCCCCGCTAACCAACCAATTTCATATATATGGTACGTACCATGCCAGTTGAGACCGCCAAGCCGTGGTATGGTGATATATTCATAATTAGTTACATAATCAGTCAGATATAAGTCGTCCACATTATCGGGTTTATAATCACCGATCATTGTCCGTTGCCCGCTGGCTCCGTTGATGAAACCAGCCCATTCTTTTCCCGCACCCAAGCCATAATTTGCCCTGAAACCAACCGCTTTGTACTGGAAGGTATTTAATGTCCTAATCCCATTTCCATCAGGTAAGTTCAATATACCACCTGAAACAGCGGGGTCTCCCCTGATCACACACCACGGACTATCCAATGGCAAATCTTGGTCAATGAATTGTGCCCATTCATGCAGATTCCAGGGACTGTTGATTGCTTGGGCAGCTTTATTGCCGCCAAAAATCCCACAAGGTCCCCCGGTGAATTCCCAAAAGTCATCAAATAAGTCAAAAGTAGTCGTCCCAGAGCTGGTAGAAACTGCTTCTGGATTGTTATAGTATAGATAAATGGTCGTATCACCATTGGCAAGGGATGGGACCCTCACCCATAAGAAAGCCTGTTGGTTAGCACTGTCCCAGGATTCGATCCAATATCTTAGATCAGTGGTCCCATCGCTATGCGTTAACCGAACATCCGAACCATCCAATTTAGCCTGGTTGAAGTCGAAATTTCCACTATCAAGCTTGACCAAGATCTGGTAGTAAGGTAATGAACCCCCAGTGTTGGATATGATCACTGACCGGCGGTAGTGCCATGCAAAATCATACCAGGGCGGTTCATCTTGTTCAGGTGTGACCACTTCTCCAATCGTATTTGGATTGTCCGAATATAAATCAGATGCCTGAGCGTATGAAATATAGATGGTTAGCAAAATGAACAGCAGCCCAATTGGTAAGGTTAGACCAATGGTTTTCTTCATAAGACTCTCCTCACTCTGCTCAGATTATACGCCAATCCTTCTCTCTTGCGAAATTTCTATTCCAGTTGGGTGCGACTCTCTAATAAGCTTTGAAATGTCTCCAAAACAACGATATCTGGCATCATTAATAACTAGAAAGTGATATTAAGTGATCCCAGGGATGCTAAAAGCTACCTTCTAAATTGATTGAGCTTATTGATTCAGTGGAGCTTGATCTTAGTAAATTGGTTATGGGGGCGGCGGTTCGGTAATAGTCGGCGTAGGCAAAGGAGGCTGTGTGAAGGTGGGTGAAGGTTTAGGTGTTTGCGTAGGAGGTTTAGGTGTTTGCGTAGGAGGCACAGGTGTTTGAGTAGGAGGCACAGGTGTTTGAGTAGGAGGCACAGGTGTTTGAGTAGGAGGCTCAGGTGTATGAGTAGGAGGCCTAGGTGTTTGAGTATAGGTTGGTGAAGAATGAGACGACTGTGTGTAAGTGGCTGTGACTACCTTCGTCGGTGATGGTGCGGTGGTGCGTGTGATTGTCGGTTGTTGTCCGCCCGGAGATTGGGTGGTTGGGATCGGTGTTTGAGATTGAAATACCAATGTGTATAGCGGTGTTGCCAGGTGACCGGTGGGTGAGGGCGTTCCAGTCGGCGTGAGGCTGGGTGTTTGGCTGGGTGTGATGGTCAAAAATAACGTCGCTGTTTCTGAGGGTATTGTGATTTCAGTTTTTATCTGGGCAGGTTCTTCTGGGCATGCTGCCACACCAGCCAACCCAAGGTTATAGGCTTCCAACAAGCTGAAATACATTAAACCTGTCTCAATATCACTGGATGATGCCTCACTTCCTTGTGGGTGCTGTACTAACCAGCTGTAAGCTTGAAAAATGGTTGTTTCAATAATGGCTTGGTCAGCACCCAATGAGAAGTTCAGGAACGCAACAACCAACTGTGCTTGTAATTGTGCTGCAGGGTCCTGATCCCCATATGTGAGGACATCACGTATTTCATTCACCTGGTAGACCTTACTACCAAATAAAATCTGAGGTGGATAGAACTCCGGATGTTCTATCCAATAGGAGATGGGATAAGTGCAGTTCATTAAAGCCTTTGGCGCGTTAAGTGTGATACTTGGGCTAGCACCCCCCAATATATTCAACGGTAAGTAGGTAGCGATTAACCATACTAATCCAACAAATATAGCTATAGTCGCAATGATCAGAATGATAATCAAGCCTTGTTTTGTGGTTATCTCATTTTCCATGTCGAGCTATCACTCTAATTAACAATCTACAAACAATCCTCCTCGCCATTCTTTGATGCAAGGTCATTACCAGATGTTCAAAGCGGATGGCTTCTAATAAAAATCATATCATTGATATATCAAATATTAACAATTTTACTCTATAGTATGATCAGTTATTTAAAAACCGATACTCTCAGAGGATAAAGGATATAGATTAAGGAGGTATAAACTATGTTAACTCGTTGGGATCCATTCCAAGAAATGTTGAATCTTCGCCGTACTGTCGATCGTCTCTTTGATAATGTCAATCCGGACAATTCTTGGGCGCAGTCAACAACCTGGGGCTTGGCCGTTGATGTAGTCGAAAACAAGGATGATTTCATCGTAAAAGCATCCGTCTCTGGAATTAATTCGGATGATCTGGATGTCTCTTATGCAGATGATACCTTGACCATCAAGGGTGAAATTAAATCAGATAAGGAGGTCAAGGAAAACCAATATCACTTGCGTGAGCGTCGCTATGGATCATTTTCTCGTAGCATCAGTCTGCCTACGCAGATCAAGGCGGATGCAATTGAAGCCTCTTACCAAAATGGTGTGCTTTCACTTCGTCTACCAAAATCCGAGGAAGAAAAGCCAAAACGGATCGCCATCAAGGTTGGTGATCAAAAAATGATCGAAGGCAAAATAAATAAAAAATAATCAGCCGGTAAACCAAAACGGGTGCAACGCACCCGTTTTTGGTTTAATTAAAGTCCAAGTATATCAGGCCATCCGACACATTTTCCTGATGTTATACTTGATGGATGCATTTTTGCCATGTCCGCTGGTTGGGGCTTGTACCCTATCAGCAAGCCTGGGATTTACAGATACATCTTGCCGGGCAAATAGCAGCAGGCGTTCTTCCTGCAACTATGCTGCTCCTTGAGCATCCCCACACCATC
>Ga0209254_10003710_pt1 | contig 13925 bp, 12 predicted proteins | sample FrelakmetDIP11DI_FD_187148 | JGI IMG/M metagenome (GOLD analysis project Ga0209254, IMG submission 187148) | Freshwater lake sediment microbial communities from the University of Notre Dame, USA, for methane emissions studies - DIP11 DI (SPAdes)... | ecosystem: Environmental > Aquatic >...
AATTCTAAAAATATAGGTAAAATTTTAGAAAAAGAAAAAAAAGTTGCAGATAGAATAATTATGAATCTACCTTTTTCAGCCCATAAATTTTTCGCATATGCAATTGATATAATTTCAGAAAACTGCATTATACATTATTATACAATAATAAAAGAGGATGAAATTGAAAATGCAATTAAAGACCTTAAAAAAATAGCAAAAATAAAAAATGTAAAAATAACTAGTTATAACATTAATAAAATTAAATCTTATTCACCACGAGAGTTTTATATTGGTATCGATATTACGGTTAAAAAAAAGTAAATTTGCCGATGTAGCTTAGCCCGGTTGAGCGGCTGATTTGTAATCAGCAGGTCGAGGGTTCAACTCCCTTCATCGGCTTAAAATTTTTACTTACGTTTTATGTTGATTAATATTATTACTAACAATGCTATAACTATCGATATAAACTCAAAACCTGGTATTCCCTCAGCAGCTTTATTAATTGTAATAACACTACTCACTGTATCAAAATACTGTGCATCTGAAACTTTTAAAGTAACAATATATGTACCTTCTGATTGATAAATATGAGTTGGATTTTCTTCTGTTGCATTTGTCTCATCTCCAAAAGACCAATGATACGCTAAAATATCTCCATCAGGATCACTTGATCCAACACAACTAAATAAAATTTCTGAGCCAGAATATCCGTTTGAAGGAATACTCATATTTGCTGTTGGTTTTTGGTTTGTGGACGGCGATATTTCAACTGTTGCGGTATCAACTGCAACTGAACCATTATTATCTATAATAGTTAATGTTGCAATATATGCACCAGGGTTTCTATATACATGTGTAGGATTTTCTTCAAGAATTTGACTTGAACCATCCCCAAAGTTCCACCTATAAAAAACAATAGTTCCATCTGGATCTTTACAACCTGAAGCATCTAGTTGCAATTGTTCATCTGCCTCTGCATTATATGGTCCTCCCGCGCTAGCAACTGGTGGTGTATTATCTGGTGGAGCTTTCTTAGTCATAAAAAACCATATGTCTGAACGATTTTCTAATAAACTATCATTTACAATTACATACCATGCAAACGTTGCATTAAATGGTTGAGTAAAACTATATGAAACTCTAGTATCATTTTCTACATTTCTAACTGGATTTTTATAAGTTCCCTTAATAAGGGTATTAGTGTCAGCTCGATAAAAATATACAGAGAGTTTATTACTATCAGGATCATCAATATAAACCTCTAAGGTAATTTTTAAGTTCGTATCTGTTTCAGTATCTTCAGGATCTGGGTTAGTTGGTTTTTTTGGTGGTTTAAAAAAATAACCTAGAGGATAAATATCAATAACTCCATTTTCTGTATATATTCTATCCCCTATTCCATCAAGATTTCTATCAACATAATTATAATCATCCCAATAATTACCTTGTTCCATAAAATACCAGTGATTATCACCATATTCTTGAGCACTTGGAGTGTTATTAGTAAAATGATTTAAGTATATAATATTATTATTACTTTGAATTTCTGTATATATACCAGATGACGATGAGTTAGAAAAAATATTATTAATTATATAACAATTGGATCCTAATAACGTAATACCGATAAGGTTATAATCAAAGGTATTATTTTGGATATTAATTTCATTGGACTTAATAAATAAAGCATCCTGAATGCTATTATTAATAAAGTTAGATTTAATAGTTCCACCATTAATTTGGTCAAGGTAAACACCTTGATAACGGCTAGCACTAATAGTATTATTTGAAATATTTATATTGATACAATTTTTTGCATATATTCCATACATACTATTATTTACAATATTTCTATAAAATCTATTGTTTTTAGAAGAATCAATATAAATAGCTTTTTCAGAACAATTTTCAATAAAATTATTAAAAATATCGTTCGTAGAAGACGAGGAAATATAAATTCCATTTTCAACAGATTTAATTTTATTTCCACTGATTACATTTCCATTTGACTCTGGTGCTAAATATATACCCCAAGAACTAGAATTACTGATATTATTACCCTGAAGTACAACATTATTAGATTTAACACATAATAAAGCACCTATAGGAGATGTTTTAATCCTTTCATTATCACGTATATCAAAATTTTGAATCTCTACATAATCAGCATTTATTTCAACTGTATATCTTAAATCTTCTGAATAATCAATTATCGATGGACCATTTTCAATACTACCCCACAGTTTAATTTTTTTATCTATAACAAGAGCTTCATCATATAATCCACCAAAAACATAAATTGTATCTCCTTCATTAGCTATATCTATAGCAAAATTAATATTTTTATAAGGTTTTTCCGCTGAACCATCACTAATTCCATGATACGAACTATCTACATATATCTCCGCGTTATCAGCTCTACATTCTTCATCAAAAAAAACAAAGGTAAAACTCCCTAACAATAAAAAACTAATTATTATTATAGATAAATTTTTAAATTGCATCATCCACATCTCCTCAAACTAAAGTAAATATATTAATTGAATTTATAGTTTTCTCATAAAATTTTTTTTTTAGCATAATGTTTAAAACATAAAATCTAGATTTTAGAAATATGAAAGTTTGTATAGGTGGTACATTTGATAAACTGCATAAAGGACATAAAACACTTATAAAAAAAGCATTCGAAATAGCAGGAGAAAAAGGAAGTGTTTTTATTGGTATTACAACAGATGATTTTTTTAACGATAAAAAAAATGTTAAACCATTAACTGATAGAATAAAGAATGTTAAAAAATATTTAAGTGAAGAAGGATACAAAAATAAATACACTATACAGCCTATCTCTGACAAATTTGGTCCAACTGTACAAAGTGATTTTAATGCAATTGTTGTATCATCTGAAACAATTAAAACTGCAAAAGAAATAAATAAAAAACGAGAAAAAATAGGTAAAAAACCGTTAGAAATCATTGAAATAAAACTTGTTCTAGCAGAAGATGGTATTCGTATTAGTTCTACACGTATTAGAAATAATATGATTGATGATAATGGTAAAATAATCAAATAATTGTTATGTAATTAGTTTTATATAGTTTATTTTGTTTTCCTCGAAAAGATTTAAGGATGAATGATTATGGTATATTCAATCTTTGAAATAAAAACAGAAGATGCTGGAAAAATAAACAAAGTTATAACTGAAGATATTGTTAGTCGTCAAAGTATTCTCACTCGTGATTCTAGTTCCATTGGCTTAAAAGGGAATTTTCTTTATCTAAAAATCGAAGGTAGTGAAGAAGGTGTTAAAAAAGCAGAAGAACTTGCAAAAGAACAAGGATTTAAAAAACTTGATAATAAAAAAGCAAAAAAAATAAATGATAAAATTGCTGAACAAGAAGATTCTGCTGCAACAGGTATGGGAATGATTTTTGATTAAATCTTCCAATATTTACCTATTTCATCTTTTATTTTAACAAGTGTTTGTCTAATATTTTCCTCTTCTTTTACTGTATCTTTGATATTTATTGAGTTACCAGACATCTGTGCTATTTGAGATACTAGACATTTTCCAATCCACTTTAAATTATATCCACCTTCTGGTGTGCATACTATTTTTGGTTGTATCTCCTGATATTTTTTTATTATCTCCCCATAAAAATTTGTTATGAGCCTAAGACCACCAAGTGGATCTTGGTGATGTGAATCATAACCTGCTGAAAATATTATTAGATCTGGTTTGAATTGTTTTGCAACTGGTAAAAAAATCTCATCCAAGATTTTTGTTACAGATTTTACACCATTACCATATGAAAGTGGTGCATTTATTGTATAACCCTCACCAATACCCTCCCCTACATCTGGTATATCTCCAGTACCAGGGTAATGTGGCGAAAGATGAAAAGACTGATACATTACATCTTTTCTATCATAAAATATATCTTGTGTTCCGTTACCATGATGAACATCAAAATCCATAATTAATATTTTTTTTCCTTGCTTTGCAATTTCATATGCAGCGATAGCAGCATTATTAAACAAACAAAAACCCATTGATCTTTCACGTGTTGCATGATGACCTGGTGGTCTTACAAGTGCATAAGCATTTTCTGCTTCCCCTAAAAGAACCTGCGAACATGCTTGAAGTACTGCACCAGCTGCAAACCTAGCAGTCTCATAATCTTTTGGACAAACATACGTATCCAAATCAATCCAAGATGATTCATCAGTGCTACTAATATCTTTTATCTGATTAATCATTCTTTGATTATGCACTTCATATAATATTTTCTCAGAGAGTATCTCTGGTTTAACTATTTTTAATTCATTGTAAAAAGGTGCTTCTTCAAGTTCCTGCATCATCGTATTTAATCGTGCTGCATTCTCTGGATGACCTGGATTGTTATGGTTATTAAAATCTTCTGTAAAAATTATACTTGTTGTCATAATAACTCCCTAAAGCCATAATGTTTTTCTTTGATATAAGGATTATTTACCAGGTTTTAAAAAAGGTATATGTATTTAGGATTATTGAAAAATTTAGGGGAGTAGAAAATATCAATGAGTGATATGTTACTTGGTATTTCATCAGAATATCTATATGTTCATGGCAAACAACCTAGACTTGTTTCTGACTTACATAAACCTTATTTTTTAGTTTTTAATCATCTAGATAAAGATATAAATTCTGCTAGAAAGAATCTTATAAATATAGTTGAAGAAAACTCATCTGAAAATAATCCTCTTTCAAAAATTGATGAAATAAGATCTATTGAAAACTATCGTAGTTTTTCTGATTTTGACAAAGAAAGGAAAGTGTTTAAAGTTTTTACAAAAAAATCATATTTTGTACCAGAAGTAAGCGATTATCTTTTTTTTAACCATGGTCTTTACACTGCAGAACACGATATACCATATCATCAACGTGCTCTTGTAGATCTTGCAGCAGAAGGAAAAACATGGCTTTATGATACTAGTGGTGAAAAAAAGAATGTTAAGGTTTTAGTTTATGATATTGAGACCTCTGAATTTGCAACTGGAAAAGAGGAAGTTCCTATTGATATCATAGGTTATTCTACTTTTAATATTGGTTTTGAATCAAGAAAAAATATCCATACTGAAGATTTTAGTTTTGATATACTTGATTGCCCTGTTACCTGGGAAGGTATTGAAGTTACTCAGATGATTTCTCGTAATGTTGATGAAGAAATTGATAATCTATACAATTTTTGTAAAATTGTTATGAATAATGATATAATTTCAGGTCATAACATAATTGGTTTTGATAATTTTCAGATTTATAACCGTATAACCTGGTTTTTGAAAAATAGTAACAACAGTATTTCTCCTGAGAAAAAAAAGGTTTTACAGTTGTTTGTAAGCAAATATAGTAATCCTGATAAATCTTTTCATTTTGGTATCAGCTCTGATGCAGTTCAGTTTTATCCATCGTGTCTAGATACATATCTTGGTGTCCGTAAGTTTTATTCTTTTTTAAATGATTTTAGTCTTAAATCTGTTGCTCCATTTTTAGGTGTTAAAATAAAAGATCGTATTATTCTTACTCCAGGCCAAATAAAAATTGATGATAGAACTCTTAAATATAATAAGCAGGATGTTCAGGAGCAACTTGGCGTAACATTAAATCTTATTCAGCAGTCTTTACCGCTTGCTTTTACTACCTGTATGCCTTTTGATATGCTTCTTTCATCTGGCGCAGTTAATATGTGGGATCATATGTCTATGATTCGTAGTAATATACAGAAAAAGATTATGCCACCTATCTGCCGTGTTTTATCTATCGCAGAGGTCTTAACAAGAGATTTTAAGGATTGCAAGACACGTGAAGAAATCATTAAAAAAGCAAAAAATAGAAAAGAACAACTTTCAAAGGATTTTCTTCGCGTAATTAAATATGGAGATGAAATGCCTTCTTGGGTAGAAGATCCATATGTCATATTCAATGAAAACTCAAAGGATCCCGATGATATTCTAAATTATCATATGCCTGGTGGTATGACGATAAAACCTGATAAAGAAGCAAATTCACATTTTGTACCCTGGTGGTATGTAATAGTTGCTGATGTCGGTGCAATGTATCCAACAATTCTAAAGGCTATGAATGTAGGTGCAGATACCGTTAGACTTGCAAAAAAAGGTGAAACACCTAATGATTTTATTTGGCTTAAAAAAATTCCTAAAAACTTCCTTGATGAAAGAAATATTGTTTATAGAGAAGTAAACAAAAATGATTCTTTTGCAGATAAAGGGTTTATAATTGGAATAAAAATTGATGATAAACCAGGTGTTGTAAATTGTGCAATGACTGGCATTATGAGCATGATTGCAAAAACTAAAAAAGAACTAAAAGAAGCAAATAAAAAAAATGATAAATCAGAGCTTCAAAGATTAAAAATGATGTACCAAAGTGTTAAAGGTGCTCGTAATGCAGGTACTCATGGGATACTTTCAGCACCAGGTGTTTCTGGCAGACAATTTAATTTATGGGGTGCTGCAGCAATTACTACTAAAGGACAAGCAATTTTAGATGATACACTTCAACATTTAAAAAATAAAGGTTTAAGAGTTGTTTATGGTGATACAGATGGAATTTATATTGGATGTTCTCGTTCAGTTGGAAATGTTCCCAGTTTATCTAAAGCATTAGAGCTAAATGTTTCTGAAGAAAAGAAAAACTGGATTACAAAACCTGATGATGCAATAAAAGCAATAGAAGAATGTAATAATAAGTGGCAGGAAAAATTAAAATATCCTGATTTTGAACTTGAACCTGAAACTCATGATGCTATGATTTTTGTCAAACACAAAAACTATCTGATATTTGATGAAAAAAACGGTAAAATTGAGCTTGTTACAAAAGGTAATAATTTTAAGGGTTCTGATAAAGCAGATATAGCTCGTAAAATTTTAAATCAGATTATGCTAGAAGTTTTACATGATAATCCTTCTTGGGATGATGAAGAGGTGGCAAGGCAGAATGTAAAAGAAAGTATAATTGAAAAAACTAGTGAAATTGTTTCAAAATTAGATTTGAAAAAAGTTGATATTGATGACCTTACTCTTATTCAATCAGTTCAACCTGCTAAGCGATATAAGAATAACCAGAATGGTTCAATGTCTACTTTCGGTAAACGTGCATCAGCTCTTGAAAAACTCATTGGTGAACGTATTAATAGTCGAATTAAACTTAAGTTTGTTGTTACTAAAAAACCACTTCCAGGTATTACTAATCCATCCAAGAGCGGTGTTAAACCTATAGATTATATGTATCCTGTTGAACTTTTAAAAAATACTAATGATATTGATCTTGATTGGTATAAAAAAATGATCGAAAATTATATTCAGGGTGCTTTTGGTATTTCTGGTGTCGCTGCTACTAAACAGACAGGTCTTGATGTTTGGATGTAAAAAAAAAATTGTTTTTAATTTATAGAAATATTTAAACGAAAATATTATAAAGTGTTTTGAATTATATAATGTTAACAGCTGTTAATATAACATGCTTCAAGGGGAAAAAAGATGAGAGGAATATTAAAGAAAAATAAAAAAAGTCTAAGTTTTATTATTATATTGTTCTTGATAGGAGTTGTATTTACTTCAGCTAAAGCAGTTAAAAATAATAATTTTAATATTGAAAAAACATCTAATTTGATATTTTTTGAACAGAATTTTTCAGAACCTGTTTTTGAAACCATTGGTAAAAATCTTATAAATGTATCTGTAAAAGAAGCTGAATATAATTCTGCTATTCAAGGTCGACCAATGTTACCTGCTTTTGTAAAAACTTTTGAACTACCATGGGGCTCCAATATTAATGACATTTTTTTTGGTTATTCGGAACCACAAGAAATAAAAGTTAGCAAGCAACTTCCGAGAGCACCTGTTTTTAATGCTGCCTTAAATGGACAGATTGTGATGGATAATAATTTTAATTTTGTAACAAGTGATGACCTAGTTTATTATCCAAAAGAATGGTATAATATTCAGAAAGGAGTAGGTTTAAATAAAAGCGGTGAACATGTATTATTTTTAACTTTTACAGTTTATCCTGTTAGATATAACAGTTCTGAAAACAAAATATTTTTTGTTGACTATGTTAATTTTTCAGTTGAATATGAAATAACTATAGAATCACCATTTCCAATTAATAGTGTTTATGATCTTGTAATAATCACTCCTTTAATATATGAAAAAAACTTAACAAAACTTGTAGAACATAAAAATAATTATGGAGTTAAAACAAAACTAACATTTTTAGAAGAAATATATGAGAATCATTCTGGAGCAGATCATGCTGAACAAATTAAATATTTTATAAAAAATGCAGTTGAAGAATGGGGTACAAAATATGTATTACTTGTGGGAGACATAAGAAAACTTCCTATCAGACAAACAGACGCATATCCTTGGGATGGAAACCATGGATATGGGATACTTACTGATCTTTATTATTCTGATATTTATGATGAAAACTATAGTTTTGCAAGCTGGGATTCCAATAACAATGGTACATATGGAGAATTAGATTTCAAAGGCAGATCTATGAGTTTTGATAGCGCTATAGTAGTTGATGAGCTTGATCTTTATGCAGATGTACATATTGGTCGATTAGCCTGTAGAAATGTTGATGAAGTTGATTTACTTGTTAAAAAAATAATAAACTATGAAACTAAAACATATGGAGAAGAATGGTTCAAAAAAATAGTTCTTGCAGGTGGGGATACTTTTCCACCTCTTAAAGGATCTCTTCCTTTTGTTTATGAAGGAGAAATAACAAATCAAATTATTGCAGATGAAATGCCTGATTTTAAACATATTAAACTCTGGAGTTCGAAAAGAAACTTAAGGCCTATAACATTTAATTGGGCAATTAACAAAGGGGCGGGTTTTGTAGAATATGCAGGCCACGGCTTTGAGCACGGCTGGGGTACGTATAAACCAAATGTACTTAGACAAAAAATGATATATTTTGTTGACCCTATTTATTATACACCTTATTTACAATTTTTGAGAAATAAGGATAAACTACCAATAATTTTTTTTGATGCTTGTCTTACAGCTAAACTTGATTTTAATCTCAGTGATCTAGCAAGTTATTATAATACTGTAAATTTTGTTTTAAAAATAATGGGAGTAGAATATGATATTTCTAACTATATGCCATGTTTTGCATGGTGTTGTTTAATAGAAGAAGACGGTGGTGGAATAGGTGCAGTTGGTGCTACGCGTCCTGCATATTCTTTTGTTGACCAAAGAGGAGTTTATGCTGGAGCAGGATACCTTGATTGGATGTTTTTCAAATCCTATTCAGAAGGAGTGCATCTAGGTGAAATGCTTACCCAAGCTCAACTTTTTTATATGACAACAAACTTTAAAGATTATTTTACAATAGAGGAATATATACTTCTTGGTGACCCTAGTCTTATGGTTGGTGGATATCCTCCAAACTAATATTTTTTATAAAGAATACTATAGGAGAAAAAAATCACAGTAAACTATTTACTCGATAATTTTATTTATATATGGGTGACTCGGTTAATAATAAATAAATTTGGGAGGTATACTGTACCTGCTTTCCACTTAGAGGCGCATTCCTCATATCAATGCATCCCTTCCCTCACTTTTACTAAATATTAAATTTTAAACTATATTTTTTGGATTGTAAAAAAGATAATAATTGCGTTTAAACAAAGAACAAAAAAAGGCTAAGAATCCTTTTATAGACTCATTAACCTCTTTGTCGAAACGACAAAAATTTATTTATCCGAATAATGCGCCAAGTCCTGCTGCTGCTTCTTCTTCAGTTACTTCTTCTTTTTTCTCTTCTTTCTTCTTTTTATCGTCTTTCTTTTCACCAGAAGCTTTTTCTGCTGGTGCTGCGGCTGGTGCTACAGCAATTGGTACTGCTGCTTTTTTGATTGTTTCTTCGATGTTTACACCCTCTAAACTTGCAGTGAGTGCTTTGATTCTACCAGCATCTGATTTTACACCGGCTGCGTCTAGTACTTTTTTTACGTTTGCTTCGTTGATCTCTTTTCCTGCGGAGTGAAGAAGCATTGCGCTATATATGTATTCCATTTTCTTTTTTCCTCCTTAACTACTTGTTTTATTTTTTAAAGCAAGCATTTGCTTGCTTGCTTTTGATATTAAATTTTTAACTGTTTCTTTATTAATAATGTTTTGTTCTATTGCTATAACAAATGCATTGTTGTAAGCTTTCATAATAAGTGGTCGAATTGTTTGCTTATTTGCCCATCCTAATTCTAATGCTAGGATGAAAGCATTTCCTGATGCTAGATTCATTTTTCCTGTAAATTCTTCAATATTTACATCAAGTACCTCTGGTTTGAATAAAGTTCCATCTTCGAATACACCGTTTAAACCTATTCCTATTTCTATTGGGAATATTTCAAGACGTGCGAGCATTTGTGCAACATCGGGTTTTATTTTCTCCCCTGCTAGAACTATTACTTTATCAGTTTTTATTACTACTTTTCCTTCTTGTATTGCTGCAGGGATTCCTGCTTTTTGTAATTCTCCAACTATTGGTCCAGGTTTAAAAGGTGTATCTCCTGCTTTTACTTCTATATCATGACTAAGTTTTTCTCCACCTTTTGCAGGAGCATTTGTTCTTGATTCTTTTATTTTTGCAAAAAGTTTAAACGGATTCATATCAGTTGTAATTATTGCTGCCTGACCATTTACCAGTTCTTTTAAACTTGATATTCCTTTTATCTTTTTTTCAGCTTCATCTAAAGCAAGATTTAAAAGACTATTTTTTGTAGAACGAATGGTTGCAACCCCATGTAAACTTTTTCTCATTTGTTGCATTTGGGGTGCTGGAATGCCACCTAATTCAACTATTCCTATAACCTTGTTTTTTGTAATGAGATCTGCAATTTGTTTTACCTCATCAAACTTCCATTCAGCAACATGTGCAACCATAAAATTAAACCTCCCTTATATTAACCTCTGAGATGGACCCATGGTTGTTTTAACATACACTGATCCAATGTTCAGTCTACCACGCTCAAGAATACCCTCAATACGCTTAATGATCGTATCAATGTTTTCTGCGATATGTTCTTTTGGCATATCTGCACTACCGGCCATTGTATGAAAAGTTATAGTACTCTTTGAACGTACTTTTACTGTTTTACGAAGGTTATTAACCATACCTGATACGTCAGCATTTGGTGGAACTGGTTTTGGCATTTTACCCCTTGGACCAAGTACAGTACCAAGGCTTTTACCTATTGTTGGCATTAAAGGTGCCTCTGCTATAAAAAATTCATGTTCATCAGCAATTTTTTTGAATTTTTTCTTATTACTTGAAAGCTCTTCGATTTCCTCCGGTTTTATGAGAAGATCGACATGTTTTTTTGATTTAATTGCAAGTTCACCACTAGCAAAAATAGCGACTTTTGCTTCTTTACCACGACCATGAGGTAAAATAACTTCTTGATCAATACGGTTCTTTGGAAGATTCATATCAATATTTTTTAGATTAAAAACTAGATCAACATTTTCTTTGAATTTACGATCAAGCTTCTTAGATTCCTCTAAAGCCTTCTCTACAATATCAATTGTTTTTTTAGCAGTCATAGATCATCATCGAATGTTTATTTATATGCACATTTTCTCCAATAAAGTGGAAAAATGTAGTGTTCGGGAATAACAACCTTATTTATATAAGTTTTGTATATACAACCAACATAACAAGACCTAAAAACCCCCTATTAATTTTCATTTCTAAAACTACAATTTCAAAAATAACTAGTCATGTATTATTTCTCAAATGACATATAGGTGTTTAAATCTAACCCAAGTATAATATAAAAAACTAATTCCAGAGGTTCAAATCCCTTCCCCTGCGCCTTTTATACTGATTTTATTTACAAAAAAATCTCTCCGAGAGAATTTGTATATACGCTGTATACATTAATATATAAGCCTCCTGTTATTGGTCTAAAAGTAAAAAAAGGTTCGTTTTTTCTTATTTTCAATTTTCAAACTTTTATTTAACTCTGCGAATTTGTTCCATATTTTTCTTGTATTGTTCGTCTAAGTTTATTCTTAATCTTACAAAATCATCCCACGAAATTTCTTTTTTTCTTAATCGCTCTTCTAGTCTATCCTTCTTTTTTTTATAAATTATTGATTCTATATCTCTTTGTTGATTATCTTTTTCTTGATTCCGTCCTCTTTTTTTTATTGTTACATATATAATAGCAATTGATAAAAATGTAAGAGCAACTCCAAACGATAAGGTATTATCCATAGCTTAACTTTATAAAAAATAATAATGAATAATTAATAAAATATTTCTTGTTTATTTTACTAAAAAACAAAAAATAGTACTGTATTTTTAGATTTTCAGCTAAAAATAAAATGGAAAAATGCTTTAAATCAATTTATTATACATGAAATGGTGACCAATTAATTACATATTCCCTATAAACATGAGAAATATCATAATAAACATAATTATCTAAAAATTGCATCTTGAATTCTTCCAAAATGCCTCTAAGCATTTCATCATTTTTAACATATATTTCAATAGATAAATCATATTTTCCTAATAGTTCATATGCAAATATACATGTATTTGTTTTATCAAAAAAATCTATTATACTTGGAATAATAACAGGGTCTTTGAGAACCATATCTATTTGTATAAATTCACGATTTATTTGTGCAAGGTTCAAAGCAGCGGCATATGCAACAATAACACTATCTTTTTCTAATTTTTTTATTCTATATTTTATCAATCTTGAATCAATGAATGTATCGTTTGCTATATCAGTAAGTTTTACTCTACTATCCGTTGAAATTAATTTCATTATTCCTAAATCAATTTCATCAAGAGAATAATTTCCAAAATCTATATGACTGAATGTTTTCTTAACTGTTTTACCTTCATATAGAAATTTTTGGTTATGTTTATGCGTCTTTGCCGTTGTATGAATTTCTTTTTCTAAAACATATGTTCCAAAATTATTAAAAAATTTTTGTAGAAAAACTCTTAATTCACTAATATTTTTTTGAATTGTTGAAAACACCAAATCATATGTTCCTTCTAATATTCTAAGATTGATGCAAGTTGGATTGTTTGTTATAAACGATATAATCTTATTTTCATTTTCAGCGGTGAGTTTATGAAACTTTAGAAATATTTTGTAATATGAATACCCAAATTTAGATGCATTAAATATTGTATATAGTCTATCCACCCAACAGTCATTTATTAGTCGTTTTATACGGTAGTTTATAGTTTCTTTTGGGACTTTTACATTTCTAGCGATTCGTGATGCTGATGCTCTTGAGTTGATATCAAGTTCATATAATATTTTTTTATCTAACAAATCTAATTCTTTATCCATATTATACTAAATATCAAAATTTTTATAATAAGTTTTTGTTTTTTTGTAAAAAATAAGTAGTAGATTTTTTATGGATGTTGGGGATAAATACACACTTGAACCCATGGATATGAAAGTAGTTTGGCATTGCTTAGAATGTAAAAGATATTATCAGAAAAACCCACTCGTAAATAGTGAGGGAGTGTTATATTGTCCATTTTGTTCATCAGAAAAGATTGAAAGAATCCAAATTAAAGATTAGCATATAAAGGTAAATTATGCCAAGATGCAGTAGGATTAGAACATTTATACAGGAATACAATAAATACAAAAATAAAATATATCATACAACCTGTCAGATACTTGAAACACAACAAAAAGATTCACAAAATAACCTAAAATTTTAGTTATTTAAAACTAATTCAACATGAGAAATCAATTTTTTTTATGACTTAACTGGTGTTTAAATCCCTTCCCCTGCATTGTTTATAAAAGTTTGGTTAATTAATTAATTATTTACTTTTATTATAGAGTCTTTCAAGGATTAGTTCAAGTATTTCTTCT
>Ga0209254_10003711_pt1 | contig 13925 bp, 12 predicted proteins | sample FrelakmetDIP11DI_FD_187148 | JGI IMG/M metagenome (GOLD analysis project Ga0209254, IMG submission 187148) | Freshwater lake sediment microbial communities from the University of Notre Dame, USA, for methane emissions studies - DIP11 DI (SPAdes)... | ecosystem: Environmental > Aquatic >...
CTCACAACTGGGGAATAATCTGGTTTGAGTCCACCAATGGGATGGTCTACTGCTTGCACCTTGGTGCCCCCAAGGGTGAAGGCAGACTCATCTGGAGTGCTACCACCAGCGGAGGCACGGCTTCTTCTCCGGCCGTAGTCTTGCCTTACGGCATGCTGCCTCTTGGGTTCGATAGGGTCGGCGACCCCGTATACCCTCCGGAGTGTGCGACCGGAGACCCGGTGCGTGACGGGTGCGTCTATGTTGGCTGCGGGGGCGGCGGTGGTGGCGCCCGCATACTCGCTCTCGATGCTGCTGATGGTAGCCTCGTCTGGAGTTACACCATGCCGCAGGCCGTGAGTGCTTCGCCTGCTCCCACGCTCGGTCTTATGTTCATCTCGTCGGACCGGCTTTATGCCTTCGAACCGAATGCGGAGGCGGGTGTCGGCGGCGACGTTACAGCGGCTATCGATCTCGGCCTACGGATTGGCCCCAATCCGGTCCGGCCCTCGGCCGTGATCGAGTATGGCGTCCCCGTGGAGTCCAAAGTATCGCTCAGGGTCTACGATGTCAGGGGAAGACTTGTGAAATCGGTCTTCGACGGCTTGAGGCCCCCCGGCAGATACAAGGCCGAGTGGAACGGACGGAACGATGACGGCCAGGAAGTGGGCGCAGGTATCTACTTTGTGAGGCTGGATGCCGGCAGCCTGCACATCTCGAAGAAGGCGGTGTTGGTCAAGTAAGCGGCTCGGCTCCGGTCAGGTTGACAAGCGGGGCCGGAGCGGATATCCTCTTTGGTGAAGGGATGCGGAGGATGTCCGGCTGAAGACCCGCTCTGCGAATATGTGAGTCCGGCTCGAAGTCGGAGCCGGACTCTTGTTTTGGGCCCGGGCGACATAGAGAGAGGGAGATATCTTTTGGCTGAGCGCGCAAGAGAGAAGGTGCTGCTGGTAGGGTGCTTCCGAGGCCGTGACGGGCACGGCGAGGCCCTGGAATCCCTGGATGAGCTCGGTCTGCTCGCGAAGACGGCCGGGGGCACGGTGGTCTCAAGCGTGCTCCAGGAGAGGCGGACGATCGACCCCGCCACTTTCGTAGGCAAGGGCAAGGCCGGAGAGATCGGTGTAATCTGCCGCGAAAGGGCCGTCGACCTCGTGGTGTTTGATGAGGACCTCAGCCCTGCGCAGGCCGGAAACCTCGAGGAGCTCGCCGGAGTGCGGGTGATCGACCGGAGCCAGCTGATCCTCGACATCTTCGCTCTCGGTGCCCGCACCAGCGTTGCCCGCACTCAAGTGGAACTCGCTCAACTGGAGTACACCCTGCCGCGCCTCACTCGCATGTGGGAGCACCTCTCACGAACCGGTGGCGGCATCGGCACGCGAGGGCCCGGCGAGATGCAGCTCGAAGTGGACCGGCGTCGGATACGCCGGCGGATCTTCACGCTCAAGCGGGCCCTCAAGAAGGTGGAGCAGGACCGCATCGTCAGAACCTCGAGACGGAAGGACTTTCCGAAGGCGAGCCTGGTGGGCTATACCAATGCCGGGAAGTCGACCCTCTTCAATCAGCTCGCACGGGCGAATGTGGCCACCGGCAACAGGCTCTTCGCGACCCTGGATACTACCACGCGGCTCGTCAAGCTCCCGTCCAGGGAGAGCATGCTGCTGAGCGATACCGTCGGATTCATAAGAAAGCTCCCCCATCATCTAGTGGCCTCATTTCATGCGACTCTCGAGTGCGTGATCGAGGCCGACCTGATCATTCACGTGGCCGATATCAGCCATCCCAACTGCGAGGCGCAAGTCGCGACCGTGCGGGGCGTGCTCACCGAGTTGGGTGCGGGGGACAAACCTGAGATCCTGGCTCTGAACAAGATCGACAGCCCGGACACCGAGACCGAGCTGAGGCGCGCGCTCAGGACGTACGATCACGCCGTGGCGATAAGCGCTCTCACCGGCCGGGGCCTTGAGGCTCTTGCCGGCCTGCTCCTCGACTTTGTCATGGAACCGAAGCAGGAGGTCGTGGTCAGGATCCCTCGAGCCGATGGCCGGACGCTCTCCTACATCCAGAAGTATGGCAAGGTGCTCGCGAGCGAGGCTGTGGACGGAGATCTGCGGCTCAGTGTCCGGATGGGCAAGAAGTTCCTGGGGCCCATCGAGCCTTACATCGAACCTGGTCCGGGGAGACAGGATTGAGAATCACGCCGTCGACCAGGGTGCTTGTCACCGGTGCAAGCGGCTCCCTTGGCTGGGCCGTGGCGCGCCTTCTGGCCGCGCGGTCCGAAGTGACGAGCGCGTACTTCACTCACTCGCGGGTCCTTGAGGGGACTGCTGCGGTGCGGCTTGATCTGGCCGACGCGCCATCGATCGAGAGCCTTTTCGAGGGCTCGAAGGTGGACGTTGTCATTCACTCGGCGGCGCTCACCGACCCGGACGCATGCGAACGCGATCCCCGGGCTGCTCTCAAGGTCAACTTCGAAGCGACGCAAAGGCTTGCTTCACTGGCACGTTTTGCCGGCTCGTACTTTGTCTTCATCTCCACCGACCTCGTCTTCGATGGCGCCAAAGGCAATTATGCCGAGGAAGACAAGCCGTGTCCCTTGAGCATCTATGGTATGTCCAAGCTCCGGGCAGAGGAGGCGGTGCTCGGAGCTGACCCCCGCAACGTCGTCCTGAGAAGCGCTCTGATTTACGGACTTGGCGGCTCGGCTAGCAGGACTTTTCTTGGGCGCATGCTCGAGGTGCTGGCCGGCGGGAGCCAGGTGAGGCTTTTCACCGACCAGCGGCGGTGCCCGGTCCTGGTCGACGATCTTGCCCAGAGCATTGTTCTGGCAATCGAGGAGGGGCTTGCGGGTGTTTATCACGTCGGAGGCGCCGACGCCGTTAGTCGGTATGAATTCGGGCAGCAAGTGTGCCGAGTCTTTGGTTACGGCGAGGACCTGCTTCTGCCGACAAGGATGGCCGAGTTCGAGGCCCTTGCCCGGCGGCCGCTTGACGCCACTCTCGACTCGCGTAAGTTCAGGCGCGCAACCGGCTTCGTTCCCTGCGGTCTCGCTGAGGGGCTGGCGCGCACGAAGCGGACACGCTCACTCTACTGAGATCTGGACGTTGCCGTCATTGGATTCGATGTCGACAATCTTGCCGACGTTTTCCGACGTCACCTGCGACACGATTGACTCGACGTCGATACCCTCCGCCAGCAGCTGCTCCTTCCTCTTTGCCGGTATGAACTTGATCGCGAACTTGGCAAGCCCGATGGGAACAGTCAAGTTGACCGTCTGCCTGCCCGACTCGGGATCGGTCACTCTCACCCGGATCTTCTTGCCGGCGGCCGGCTCCTCTTCAGCGGCGCGCGAGCCGGGCATGGCGTCCAGCAGCCTGGCTGCATCCTCCGCCGAGATCTTACCTTCTTCCAGCATCTTCAAGATTCGCATGCGTTCGTCCTGCATCGCTCTCCCTCCCAAGGGAATAGGGCCAACATAGATCCCCATGATCATAATCTGTGGGCCGTCACGCCGTCCAGCGTTGTATTGAGTCACGCGTGAGAAGGTGGAAGGGCCTTGCCCACGGCTCTCCGAGTGGTACAATCCTGACCTGACCGGCAGGCCTTCGCGGGTCGGAGCTCGACCGCTGTAACGACATCACTCGGAGGGACATCTTGCGCGACAAGTTTGCGGAAATCAGAAGGACCTTTCCGATTACCAAGCAGATCGTCTACCTGAATCACGCCGGAGTTTCACCTTTCTCGACGCGGGTGGCCGCGGGGCTTGCCCGCCATGTGATGGAGCAGACCAACTATGGTGGCACAGTGGAGCCCCGTTGGGCGAAACGGGTCGAGGAAGCCCGGAAGCAAGCCGCACGCCTCGTAAATGCGGATCCCAGGGAGATCGCTTTCGTCGACAACACGACGCAGGGCCTCAACTACTTCGCGCGCGGCATCGATTGGAGGCGGGGTGACAACGTGGTGCTGCCCCGGATTGAGTTTCCAGCCAATGTGTATCCGTGGCTCTCGCTTGAGGAGAAAGGTGTCCGGATCAAGTGGGTGCGGGACCGCGCAGGCCGCGTGCTTGTGGAGGACATTGAGCGGGCGATCAATGCGCGCACCAGGGCGGTTGCCATAAGCTTCGTTGAGTTCTCGAGCGGTTACCGGAATGACCTGGCCCGGATCGGCAGGGTCTGCAGCAAGCGTGGTGTCTACTTTGTCGTTGACGGCATCCAGGGTCTCGGCGCTCTCACGATCGATGTCAAGAAATGCTCTATCGACGGGCTTTCAGCCGGCGGCCACAAGTGGCTCCTTGCGCCTCAGGGCACGGGTATATTCTACTGCTCGCGTCGGGTGATGGACGAGCTCGCGCATCCCACGCCGGGATGGCTCTCGATGGTTGACTGGACCAACTACTACGAGTTCAACTACAAGCTCTGGCCGGACAGCCGTCGCTACGAGTCCGCCCAGAAGAATCTCTTGGGCATCGCCGGTCTCAACGAAGCCTTGAAGATGATAAACGGGCTCGGGATCGAGGCGGTCGAGCGGCGCATACTCGGCATTACCGATCACCTTTGCCGGCTCCTGGAGGAGCGCGGTTTCAAGGTGTACAGCCCGCGGGGCGAAGGCGAGAAATCCGGGATTGTCTGCTTCCGCCCCCGCAAGTACAGCGCCGAACGCCTGTGTGCGATGCTCCTCAAGCGAGGTTTCCTCACGGTGCCGCGGCAGGGGAACATCAGAGTATCCCCGCACTTCTACAACACTCACGAGGAAATGGAGCAGCTGGTACGAGCGCTGCCATAGCGGAGCGGGATAGGTGGTCGGGATTTTGAGCTTGACTCTGATAGATTCCGGCAGGTAGCCTCGACGAGAACCCTTGGGGAAAGGGGGTGGTGGTTCGGCAGGACGGGTTCGGAGAACTTCGTAGCAACCGAGGAGGTGTAGGAAGTCAGGTCTTTGTGAAGACGGTTGAGGAAAACTAAGGTTTTCTCCAGCAAAGCTGGTGAGGGGAGGATGTGGACGATGCGGTACGCTTTGCGTTTTCTTTTGTTGGGCTTGTGCTTGCTTTTCTCCCTTGTTGCCTCCTGGGTAGTCCCCGGTGCTGCGGTTGCGTCCTTGAGCATCAACGAGATCTTGGCCGCACCGGAAAGCGATTGGGATGGGGACCTTCAGTTCGATTCCAAGAAAGACGAATGGGTTGAGATCACCAATGCCGGCCCGGCGAGCCTTGATCTCACCGGGTATCTGCTGCTGAATGGCGATGCCCGGGCGCCTGTCTATGGTTTCTCGGGCAGCCTGGCAGCGGCTGGCCACATCGTTGTATATGGTGAGGATGCTCTTGCGTGGGAGGCAGCGAACAGCGAGGCCGCGATTGGGTTGAGTCTCAATAACTCAGGTGATGTCGTCTGGTTGGTCTCGCTAGCCGGGTCCGACACGACGGTGGTCGATTCGCTCCCGTTCGCCGCCGCATCTGTGGGGTACGACGTGTCGGTGGGACGACTGCCCAACGGCTCGGGGGTGTGGACCCTCTTCGATCATCTCTCGCCAATGGGCGGCAACGGCCACGATCCGACCCCGGGGCAGTCCAACTCATCCGACCCCGGTCCTCACATTCTGGGAATCACGCGGAGCCCGCTCTATCCGACCCAGGATGACAGTGTGAGGATAACGGTTGAGGCCGGGGATGCCTCAGGGGTCTCAAGTGTTCTCTTGTTCTACCAGATTGACCTCGAGAACGGGGAAGAGCCCGAGATGCAGCTGGTGTCGGGGAAAGCCGGGTTAGGCGTGTGGGCATACACCCTGCTGCCCTGTGCGGCCGACGATACCGTTCGGTACAGGGTTTCGCTCTCCGACCCTGCTGTATCAACTGTCACGCCTTGGATGGGTTACAAAGTGAGAAGCGGAGGTCTCACGGTGAAACTCAACGAGGTTCTCGCCGATCCGCCAAGCGACGCGGCCGGTGATGCCAACCGGGATGGTGTCAGAGACTCGGCTGACGACGAGTTCATCGAGGTGGTGAACTGCGGAACGAGTCCCGTTGATATCGCGGGGTGGAAGCTGGCGGATGGCACATCGGTAAGGCATGTCTTCCCCGACACGGGCATGGTCCTGGCGCCGGGGGAGTTCGTGACGGTCTTCGGGGGTGGCTCCCCGACGGGCTTCACGGGCAAAGTGATGACGGCGTCATCCGGGAGCCTTGGCCTGACCAACACCAGCGATGTGGTCTCGCTCCTTGATCGCGCCGCAGAGCTGGCGGATATCCTCTCTTACAGCGGTGAAGGCAACAAGGACCAAGCGATGATACGATATCCCGATTGCACCGGTGACTGGACGCTACCATCTCAGGCCGGGCTCGAGACGGCCCTCACGCCTCAGGCGCCCAATGGCGGAGGCAGCGCGGTCGCCCCTGCCACGTGGGGAAGCATCAAGGCCTTGTTCAAGTAAGTAGGCGCACTTGGGCGGGTGCCGAAGTCGGTGAGAGCCTGGAGGGCGTGGGGTTCCAACCGAAGGGCCTCACCGACGAGGCACTTCCCCGGTGCTCGCTGCGGGTGTGCCCTTGGCGCCGAGAACCCCACGGCGCTACGGGCGGCACCCTGCCGCTCGCGGGCTGGACTGGGCCCGAAAGGCGCATGGCCTAAAGGCCGAGCTTGAGTTTGCGGCCGGCGGCGTTATGATTGTCGGGGGGAGGTGATCGGCATGGCTGTCGCGGAGATCAGTGTCGTGCCCGTAGGAACGGCAAGCGCAAGCATCAGCAACTACGTTGTCAACGCGGTTAAGATCGTCAAGGCGAGCGGCCTCAAGTATGAGCTCTCGTCCATGGGAACCAACGTCGAGGGCGACGTTGCGAGCATACTCGGGTTGGTCGGGAAGGTCCACGATGCCTGCTTCAAGGCCGGGGCAGTACGAGTCCTTACAACCTTGAAGATCGATGACCGGAGGGACAAGCCTCTGTCAATAGAAGGCAAGAAAGCCGCCGTCACCGGTAGAGTATAAGCGGGTCAGGGGACTCACCGAACATTCAACGCGAGCCTGGCTTGAAGTCGACGGTCTTCGCTAGCTTGCCGCCCTCGAAAGAGAATTCCTTGCCCTTGTCGGCGTATACCCATTTCTCGACGACTCTTCCCATCGTGCTTTCGCGATATCGCGTCGATGGGGCACCATAGGTGCCGTAAACGTCCTTCATGTCGCCCTTGAGCAGTGCCGCCCAGAGCTTCAGCCTGTAAGCTCTTGTTTCGTTCTCAGTCATGACGAGCTTACGGCCGGGTAGACCCTCGCCGATCCCGCTGCCCGTGGCCTCGCTAGCTTGAGACGACACACTCTGATCCACCGTAGACTGGTCCGGCGCTGCTTGATCAGCTACGGTCTGGTCGGCTGTCCCGCTTACTTCCTCTGCCTGGACGGCTCCGGCGAAAACTAACGTGCCCAGGCTCAACATCAAAGCGAGAGCAATCGATTCGAGGCTTCTCATCTCTCCTCACCTCCCTATTCCATAGTACCACCAAATGGGCCTCATTTCAAGCTATGATGCCGGCCTCTGGGCCGAGCCAGCCGGATAGCCCGGAGGGCGTGGGGTTCCAACCGAAGGGCTACCGGCGGGGAGGCCCCGCAGCTGGGGCGCCAAGGGCACACCCCTAGCGAGCAGCCACAAGGTGCCGAAGTCGGTGAGAGCCCGGAATCTGCTTGACTGGCACCCTTGGCGGTGGGAACATTCTCCTCGGGTGAGAGGCCCCATTGTTGAACCTCTATCGGAGAGCGAGGAGGACCCACCCTGGCAAGGACCACCCACAAAGAGTTCGCCGTAAGCCTGCTCACGATATCAGGGGCGCTTTCCACGATTGGCATCAGCTACCTCTTGCGGCGGGTGCCGTTCTTGAAGCACGTGGTCGTGGGCGCCGAAGCCCACTTTGTCTTCTTTGTGGTTTACGGGCTCGCGATATCCCTTATCGCCGCGGCCTCCAAGCTGATTCGCAGGCGAGACACCGTTATTGTCATCCTGGCGGCCACCATAGCCTGGGTGATATTCGTTGAGACGCGGCAGCTCCTCGGTATGATCAGATTCCTCGTTTTTGCCTCTCTCGCGACTCTGGGGGTGCTCTCCAGCGACCGCGCCTGGCCGGGCAAGAAGCCTTGGCGAAGGGTCGTCTCCGGGGCCCTCCTGCCGGCGGGTCTGTGCTGTGCTGCCGGGCTGGCGTACTATGGGCTTGTAGGCCGGCTTGGCCACGCGCCGACGGGGCTGGCAAGAGAACTTGTGGCCGGTGGCGCGTGGGGCTTCTCCCTCGGACTTGCGGTTGGCCTGGGGCTCGCCCTTGGTAGCGAGGCGCTGAGATGGATGAACAAGGAAGACTGATTGATGACCCCGAGCCCCCCGCCGGGACCGGCAAGCCCGCCCAACCCGCCGGTATCGGCGTGGTTGTAGGCACCTCCGGCTACAGCTTCGAAGACTGGATCGGCAACTTCTATCCGGCGCACACCCGTAAGGGAGATATGCTCAAGGAGTACAGCAGCCACTTCACGGCTGTCGAAGTCAATTCCACGTACTACCGAATCCCGAAGGCCGTGGTGATGGCGCGCATGGAGGAGAAGACGCCGCCCTGGTTTGAATTCGTCATCAAGGCCAACCAAGAGATGACCCACAAGGCATCGAGGGACAATGCGCTCTACGCGAGCTTCAACGACGCTCTCAAACCCTTGATCGAAGCCGGCAAGTTCAGGGGAGTGATAGCCCAGTTTCCCTGGGGTTTCAAGCCCGCGGGCGAGACACGCGAGCACATCGCGTTCCTCAGGGAGAAGTTCGACGAGATTGCGGGAGTCGGAGAAACCGGAGAAGCCGGGAAGAAAGGGCGCTGTCCCCTTTTCGTCGAGCTCAGGAACGCCGAATGGATTGATGAGGGCCTGTTTGAGAGCCTTAAGGCCCAGGGCATAGGTTATTGCTCGGTCGACGAGCCGCACCTTAAGGGATTGGTGCCGCCGGTCGCCAGGGTCACCACCGACATCGGCTACGTTAGGCTCCATGGCCGTAACGCCAAGAACTGGTGGGGTGGCGGCAAAGCCGAGGGCCGAGGGGCCGAGGGCGGCCGGGCGAGGGTTGGTGGTGACAGATATGACTATCTCTACAGCGAAGATGAACTCAAGGAATGGGTGGTGAAGATAAAGGCAATGGCCCAGGCTGCGAGGAAAACCTACGTGTTCTTCAACAACTGCCACGCTGGGCAGGCCGCCCGCAACGCCGTCCTAATGAAGGAGCTCCTGGGCCTGGCGCTATAACACGTCACGGGCGCCCTCGCTCACCGGAAATAGGAATCGGGGATCCATAGGATCCCCGATTCGGCTTCTTTAGCTAAAGATGCCGTCCGTGCCTTACGGACAAACGTGCCCGAAATGCCCTGCGAATATTGACAGGTCGATACCATTGACTGTGCCGTCACAATTAAAGTCATGGCACGCGTTGCTGGTACCGAACGAGCCCGCGAATACGGAAAGGTCCACGCCATTTACGCTGCAGGTTCCGTTGTTGTCGGGACTCGCGATGTAAATGTTCGGCGACGGATTGAAGATCACGCTCTCGCAGTCTGCGGTGAACTTGAGATTGCCGCAGCCACCGAACTTGAATAAGGTGAACTGAGCCACGCCACTGCCGTTAGTGACACCAGTCTGGGGAGTCTGGCCTGCACAGAAGCAGAAGGTGCCTGTAACCGGCACAGCCTGACAGTTCACGGTCTTGCCGGGAAGAGGGTCGCCGTAAACATTTCGAACCGTAACGGTGACCAGAACCGAACCCATGTCGCCCTTGGGGCAAATCACTGCCTTGTTGGGGTTGCACGCCGCGGTGCCCTGGCCGGCTCTTTCTACTGTTGACGTGCTCGCGCTCGGCACGCCCGCGAACGACACGCTGGCAATAGTCAGCGTCAAAATCAGTACTCCCATCACAACGAGAAATCTCATCGTCTCAACCTCCAATTTATTGACCAGATCCGCTTAACACCAGATAGCCCCGGACACACCTCCTTCCGATCACACGTTTTAAACCGAACACTTTTTTCTAAGTCTAGTATCGTCAATCGGCTGAGTAAAGCATACCACAATTTGAGCGATATTGTCAAGGACTCCAGTGGACGTAGGCGCAGGTGCCCGCCCGATAGATGCCTTATAGGTTCTCACACTTCTCACCCCAAGTCAAGCCTATTCCAAGGGCATCCGCCGGCTATCGCAGGAGCACGATCTTGCTTAGGGCATCCCTGGTGCCGGCCTGCGCGCGGACGAAATAGACTCCCGATGGGAGGGACGCCCCCGCCAAGTCCTTCCCATCCCATGAGATGGGACCAAGAGATGCCCTCCGGGCATACCACACGAGCCTGCCGTCTACATCATATATACAGAGATCACTCCCGGGCACCTGCGTGTTACCCAGGACCAGGGCGGTAGATGCCGAAAAGGGGTTGGGCCAGGCCCGAAGACTCATAATGCCTGTCCCGGCCGGGTCACTCCACGACCCCACGCCAGCCATCTCCTCGTTCTTGACCTTGATTCCCACATCAAGATGGAACGCGGGCACCGCTATCAACAGTGTATCGCCACCGCATTCGACCTCATCTGTGCTTGTCATGGCTCCTGTGAAGGTATTCCAGAACTCGACGCTGTAGGTACCGCTGGCCATTCCCGGGACCTTGGCCCATACCCCGCGTAGGGTGTCCTGGGGAGTCCCGCCGATCTCGTTGCCGGCGTCCTTCATCCAGAGGTATGCGCAGGTGGAGTCGCCGATGGCGTAGCTTCGAGCGGCAGCATTGCCTCCAACTGCGGGGTTCACAGGCTCGAGCCGCGGGTGCCTCAGGTCCTCCCCCTCAAAGAAGCCCGCCAGCCCGGCGAAGTGGTAGTAGAGATTGTTCGGATAAATGTAGTTATCCCACCACCACGGCATTGCGCCCGTCATGGCCATGACGGCCGACCAAATGCCGTTGTGGAGGTGTGTCCCGTCAGTATCCGCCCACCCCTGCTCGTGGGGATAGTAGCCGAATTCGCCGGCTATCACGGGCTTGCCGTAGGCCCACATGGAGATCACCTTGCTGCGAATCGTATTGGTGATCTCCCCAACATATAGATGCAGCTGGGTGCAATCGATTTCAGGTCGCGACCAGATTACGGAATCGGTCTCACGCGCGCTGGTGGTGAGCAGATGATGCCAGGGATCGATCGAGTCGAGGTACTGCGCCATCTCGCCGTGCCAGGATGCCACCGTGGACGGGCTGTAATTGTTGGTATACTGGACCTCGTTCCAGAATTCCCAGCAGAGAATGCTGGTGGAGTAGCCCCACCTGGCGACCATGTAACGCAGCTTCCGCTTGTAGAGTTGCTTGGCCTGGGCGTTGGTGAAGAACTGCTGGGGGGCTGTGAGCATGCCGCCGTTGGCGACGTTGTAGGGATTGTCAGCCCAGTTGGCATCAGTGCTCGTACTGAACTGGCCGTGATGCTGCGTGACCAGCTGAATGCGAATGCCATGCTGCCGGGCGAACTCAATGATGTAGTCCAACTTCCAGGCGCACTCCTGGCTGTAGACACCCAGGCCATGAAAGTAGCCCGTCCAGTGACTGGCGTTCCATTCTAGGGACTGGCCCCGGTAGAAATGAGTCATCCAGATGCGCATCCAGTTTTCGCCGTTGGCCGCCATGGCATTGACGTAGGTATCGTAATCATAGGTGCCCAGGTTGGTGGCCCAGGCGATGTTCTGGCCCCGGGGCAGGTAAGGGTCCCCGTTGCTGAACTCGAGGAGCCTGGTATCGGCGGCGCAGCGCCCGACGAAGCCGGGGTCGGATGATGCGATTGCTGCGAAGGTGGAATCCGACGAGCGATTGTAGCCTGTGGAATCCGTGACTCCGATGTAATAGGTGTGGATTCCCAGCTCCGTGGGGCTAAAACGGGCCATCCAGCATGGGCTTCCCACAGCTGCGACGGTCTCATCGGTGCTCGTCCTTGATCGTGTGAAATCCTGGAACCAGAAGGCCGGTACGACCAGCGTGTCGCGAGACGGCGTTACGACCGTAAGCTCCGCGTCAACCTCATCAGGATCGAAGGGATTGGCATAGGTCGAGGTCAGCTGAAACTTGACCTGGAGCTTTGCATAGAGCGTCACGGTGGCCTGGTCAGGCTCGATCTGAGTGATTCCGGCGGCCAGGGTGGTTGGGACGAGGTACAACAGGGCCGCGAGACAGCATAACGGGGCGACCAAGAGCGACGTGGATGCGCGCACCATCATCTGGGCTCCTTAGAATATGCAGGCGAATCGCAGCTGGCCTGCCCGGGAACGAAAATTATAGCACAAGGCCGTCTACTATTCAAGGCTCAGTCGGAATCTCTGCGAGTCAGGACTTGACCAGGGATGTCGCTTGCGATATAATGCAATCCCGGTGTTAAGCAGGGGTATGCCTCAGGAGGGCTGCGATGACGAGATACGGGCTACGTGCGTGTGGACTCTTGCTGGGTATTGCCGTATTAATCTCACTTGCTGCGGGTCCGTGCCGGCCCGAGGACTCGGTGTTCACTATTCCCAGAGCCCAACTGCTGAGTGATGCCGAGTTCGGGGTAAAGGCCTGGGGGCCGGGGACGCTGGCCTCGCGGACGGCTGGGCCTGGCGATGCCGTTGATTTTGCCTTCACCGGGCTCGGGGCCAGCGGCACGGGAGTCAAGGATGATTACCCTGTGGACCCTGTCTATGGGCAGGTTCTGCCCTCCCACGGCAACGGCGACTTCTCGGGCTTCTCGGGATATGCCATGAGGCTTGAGAATCTCGATGCCGGAGCAGTCTGGGTGCAACTCTGTATCAACACGGGTTTTACCGGCCCGAGCGGGATGCCCTCGAATGATGTCACCAATAATACCTTCTGGATATGCTCGCCAGGCTGGCGCGAGCTGGGCCCAGGCGAGGATCTCCTTGTCATTCTCGACTTTGACGGTGCGATTGCCTATCAGATCTCGGACAACAAGGTGCCGCACAGCGGCGGGGGTCTAGCGTGGCCCGATGGCGGCGTATACGTCGTAAACACCTTTGATCGCAAGGAGTTAAGTTCCATCGGGTTTGAGATCGCGGACTTCAGTGCGACCAATCAGGATGCGGTCATTCGCCTGACGCCAGTTGCAGTCAACGCCGGTGTGGGGGTCGCTGTTCCGGCAACCGAGGCGGGACCATGTGGAGCGATCGCTATCGACGCATATCCGAACCCCGGCAAGGCCATGGCCGTCCGGGTAGTTTGCGCGGCTGGGCAGGAGCCGAGCGTGGGCCCCGCGGCTCTTGGCATCTATGATGTCAGGGGGCGGCTGGTTCGTTCGCTGTGGGTGGGCGGGTTGCCGAGTGGGCCACTCGAACTCGCCTGGGATGGCACCAACGCTGCTGCGGCCAGGTGTGCTCCCGGCCTGTATTTGCTGAGGCTGAACACGGTCCGGGGTTGCTGCACCCGGCCGATCCTGTTGATTGACTAGGAGAGCTAAGCCCGAGCTTGATTTTGTATATGTACTGTGGTACAATGCACGTTCAAGCAGAACCCGCGCAACATCCTCGTGTTCAAGCAAAGCACCGCGGGAGCGAGTCCCGGTGGGCATCAGGTTCTTCCGCAGACTTCAGACTCGCCTGAGACCTTGCAGGTTGGGCAGACTGGGTACAAGGCCTCTGACTGTATGGGTGTAAGTGTTACTGGCGTGGCGAGATTCTACTTCCTTCAAGGAGGTGGCAAGCAGCTTCGGGGTAGTCAGCAGTTAAAGGAGCGTCGACGGACCCGGTGAAGGAATCGCAATAGTCTCAGACAGCCTCACGAAAGGAGTCTGAAACCATGCGAGTTCCGCATCTGGGATTTAGGGCACGGATTGTAGTACTGACCTCGCTAATCTGTATCTCTGCCATATCCTATCCACTAGTATACCCGGCCCATGCGGCAGTTTTCACCATCCCCGAAAGCATGCTGCTCGACACAACAAACTTTCCGAAA
>Ga0209254_10003712_pt1 | contig 13923 bp, 11 predicted proteins | sample FrelakmetDIP11DI_FD_187148 | JGI IMG/M metagenome (GOLD analysis project Ga0209254, IMG submission 187148) | Freshwater lake sediment microbial communities from the University of Notre Dame, USA, for methane emissions studies - DIP11 DI (SPAdes)... | ecosystem: Environmental > Aquatic >...
TGGTTATAGTAAATTATTTAAGTTGCCAACTTTTTGTTGTTTGAATTTTGAGCAATGGAAGGAATCTATACATGCCAATCTGTACTGTTGAAGAAGCGCTTAATGATATTAGACTCGGGAAGATGGTGATTCTTTGTGATGATGAAGACCGGGAAAATGAGGGTGACCTAACCATGGCTGCGGAGAAAGTCACCCCAGAGGCCATCAATTTTATGGCGAAATATGGCCGAGGCCTTATTTGTCTTACCTTGACCGAAGAAAAGCTTAAACAACTCGATGTCCCCATGATGGTCGATAATAATACCTCGCCCTTTACCACCGCATTCACGATTTCTGTTGATGCGCGGCGAGGAGTTACGACCGGGATTTCAGCTCACGACCGGGCTAATACGATTCTTACAGCAATTGCTGATGATGCCCGTCCCGATGATTTGGTGAGACCTGGCCATATTTTTCCTTTACAGGCAAAGCGGGGAGGAGTGTTGAAAAGAACCGGACAGACTGAAGGTTCGGTGGATTTGTCCCGGTTGGCGGGATTAAAATCAGCGGGGGTTATCTGCGAAATTATGAAAGATGATGGAAGCATGGCTCGCATGCCGGATTTAGAAAAATTCGCCACTGAACATAACCTAAAAATTGTTACGGTGGCAAGCATTATAACCTACCGAATCAAAAAAGAGTCTCTAGTAAGACGGATTGTTACTACGAATTTGCCGACCAGTTACGGGGGAGAGTTTAAAGCAATTATTTACGAAAATGAGCTGGATAGCTCTTACCATGTGGCTTTGGTTAAAGGAGAATGGGAGGCTGATGAGCCTGTCTTGGTCCGCGCTCACTCTGAATGTTTAACCGGCGATGCTTTGGGTTCCCGGCGTTGTGATTGCGGTGCTCAACTTCAGGCAGCGATGAAGATGATCCAGAAAGAAGGGAAGGGTGCAATTTTGTATATGCGACAGGAAGGAAGGGGTATTGGGCTGGTAAACAAATGTAAGGCGTATGCTCTCCAGGATTGCGGACATGATACGGTGGAGGCAAATGAAGCCCTTGGTTTTAAAGCTGACTTGCGGGACTACGGAGTTGGAGCTCAGATTTTGAGAGATCTGGGAATCAGGCGGCTTCGTCTCATGACCAATAACCCGAAGAAAATCATTGGGCTTCAAGGCTATGGTCTCACGATTGAGGAACGAGTCCCCATCGTGATCCCCCCGAATGAAGATAACCTCCGGTATCTTCAAACAAAAAGAGACAAGTTGGGGCATCTGTTAGATCTCATTAACGCATAGAGGAGAATACCCATGCCGAAAATATTTGAAGGAAACCTGGATGCTTCAGGATTAAAATTTGGAATCATTGTGAGCCGTTTCAATGACTTTATCGGAGAGAAACTGGTTGGAGGAGCGATCGATGCACTTCTTCGTCATGGAGCAAACGAAGCTGATATTAATGTTTTTAAGGTCCCCGGATCATTTGAGATACCTCTCGCCGCGAAAAAGGTAGCACTTACGAAAAAATACGATGCCATTATATGTCTGGGGGTGATTATTCGGGGTGATACTCCGCACTTTGAGTATATTGCTGCTGAGGTATCCAAGGGAATCGCCTCGGTTGGTCTGGATACTGGCACCCCCATTATTTTTGGAGTACTCACTACGGAAAATATTGAACAAGCAATCGAACGCTCAGGCACCAAAGCGGGCAACAAAGGCTTTGACGCCGCTAATGCGGCCGTGGAAATAGTAAACCTTTTTAAAAATGTTTCGTAAATATCTCACTGGGGTTAGCACTAAGAATTACGTTTGTGTTGCGGGGTTAGGTTGATCCTTCACGTAATTTTTTGCTTTTCATTAACGCTCTCTGTTCTTGAGCTCTTTTAAATCTAAAGATTACAAATTGGCAACAAGTCGAAGAAAATCCCGAGAACTTGCCTTACAGATTCTCTACCAAATGGAATTCACCAACCAACGGGAAAAGGAAGTTGTTCCTTTGTTCTTTACCCACCTTGCCTCCCACAAAACAGTAGATGACTTTGCCAACCGTTTGGTCCAAGGAGTTGGACAATACCAGGGGGAAATAGACCAGCTTTTAAAGGAATATTCAGAGCATTGGGCTTTGGAGCGGCTCTCATCAGTAGATCGAAATATTTTGCGGATAGGAATTTTTGAAATCCTCTGGTGCAAGGATATTCCTTCTAAAGTGAGCATAAACGAAGCCATTGAATTGGGGAAAAAATTTGGCACTGAAAAATCCTCTTCTTTTATTAATGGGATTTTGGACAAAATTGCTCATTCTGAGAAACAGAAATGAATTTTTGTTCCCCATTTTATCCATCCTCTTCTTTTTTTCCGAACCTTCTTTATCGTTAAAGAGTCTATCTGAAAAATCGTCAATTTCTCATTATTTTAAAAAGAGGTACACAATGCGAAACAGGTTGTTTTTCCCCTCGGTTACAAAAAGGATAATTCTTTGTTTTACCTTTTGGGTAAGCATGTTGTGGGTAATACCGAGCTGGGGAAATTCCCCGATCCAAAAGCATACGTTGGATAATGGCTTAACAGTAATTTTAAAAGAGAACCATTCTTCTCCCCTTGTTTCCTTTCAAATGTGGATTAAAGTTGGCAGCGCGGATGAACAGGATAAAAAGGCGGGCATAACCCATCTTATTGAACATATGCTCTTTAAAGGCACTGCGAAAAGGAAAGTAGGTGAGATCGCTCGGGAGGTCGAGACGGCTGGGGGTGATATTAACGCCTTTACTTCTTATGATGAGACGGTCTTTTATCTGGTGATCCCGAGCCGGTATTTTCCTTCTGGCTTGGATATTATGGCGGATGCGATTCAAAACTCCTCCTTTGATCCCGAAGAACTTAAAAGAGAGAAAGAGGTCGTTTTGGAAGAGGTCAGAATGAGGACTGATCAGCCTTCGACCAAGCTCGATGAAGCCCTTTTTTCCGCTGCCTATACGGTTCATCCTTACCAACGGCCGATCATCGGTTTTGAAAAGACGGTGCAAAGTTTTGATCGGGCAAAGGTGATGGAATATTTTCGTAAATGGTATACTCCGGATAACATGTCTCTCGTGGTAACCGGAGATTTCAGGCCAGAGGAGGCCATGGCTTCCATAAAAAAAGCTTTTTTGAATTTTACTTCTCATATCAAGGCGACTCCAAACAGGCTTGCCGAGCCTCCACAAAGAGAAATGCGGAGCGTCATTTTACAGGAGGATGTTCAAAAAACTTATCTTGAAATGGCGTTCCATATTCCTGCCATTAACCACAACGATCTCTATCCTCTGGATGTATTGGCTTCAATCCTTGGAGATGGTGAGTCATCCCGCCTTTACCAAAAGGTGAAATCAGAGGCAGGGTTGGTAAATTCTATTGATGCTTCCTCATTTACCCCTAAGGATCCAGGGGTCTTGATGATCGGATGTCTGTTGGAGGGGAATAAGGCTAAGCCGGCCTTAACAAAAATTTTTCAAGAGCTTTACCGGATTCAGGATGAACCACCGTCTTCAGAAGAAATTCAAAAGGCCAAACTCAAACTAACCAGCGATTTTCTCTATAGTCAACAGACCATTCAGGGTGAAGGGCGCCAGCTCGGTTATTTTGAAACTGTTGTGGGAGATGTGGCCTTTGAACAGACATATGTGGAACGGATAAATCAGGTAACTGCTCAAGATATTATTAAAGTAGCGCAGAAATATCTTACTCCCCAAAACGCAACCATTGGACTGCTTCTTCCGGAGAAGGAGACTTCTCCTATAACATACGAAGAGATTAAGGACTCAATTGCTCAGCTGGAAAAGCCATCCGTATTCTCTTCGGCCACCGCTTCTCCAGCAACCCAAAGATTTGTCCTTCCCAATGGAATTACCTTGCTTGTTCGGGAAAATCGGAATTTACCCATAGTTTCAATGCAGGCAGTTTTTTTGGGTGGCGTTCGCTTTGAAAAAAAAGAGAACAATGGAATTGACAATTTTATTGCTGAAATGCTTACTAAGGGGACGAAGAAGCGTTCAGCACTCGACATTGCGAAGGAAATTGAATCAATGGCCGGAGGGGTGAGCGGATTTTCAGGGCGGAACAGCTTTGGAGTTTCCTGCACAATTCTCAGTCAGTTTTTTGAGCAGGGCTTAGAGTTATTTTCTGATGTTCTTATCAATCCTTCTTTCCCAGAAGAAGAGTTAGCGAAGAAACGAGCAGATATCATAGCCGCCATCGAGCAGGAGAAAGATCAGCCTTTTTCTTTTATCCGCAAAAAATTTGATGCTTTCTTTTTTGAAAACCATCCCTATGGAATGGATGCTTTGGGAACAAAAGACGTTGTAAGCAAACTGACTTCTCGGGAGTTGGAGAAGTACTATGGTAGTTTAGCGCGATCCAAAAACCTGGTGATCACTATTGTGGGAGATGTGAAGGCAGATAAAGCCAAGAAAATGGTCGAGGCTCTTTTTCGTGGATTTTTAGATCTGCCTTGTGCTTACCCAACAGTATCCCAAGAACCACAGTCTGTTGTTATGCGCCAAAAAGAAATAAAACAAGGGAAAAAAGCCCAAGCTCAGGTGATGTTGGGATTTCCCGGGGTAGATATAAAAAATCCTGATAAGTATTCCTTGGATGTGTTAAACACAATTCTTGCCGGTCAGGGAGGCAGGCTTTTTACCGAGCTTCGTGATAAGCAGAGCTTGGCCTATGTGGTAACCTCCTTTGCTTGGGAGGGGATTGACCCAGGATATATTGCTTTTTATATTGGCTGTGAACCTTCCAAGGTGGAAAAAGCCATTGAAGGAATAAAAAAAGAAATCCAAAAGATTACCGAGGAAAAAGTAAGCCCGAAAGAATTAGAACGAGCTCAAAATTATTTGGTGGGAAATTTTAGCATCGAACACCAGACCAATGCATCTATAGCTGCGGAGATGGGATTCAACGAACGCTATGGCCTGGGAAATGATTACTCTAAGACGTACCTTGATAAAATACTCAAGGTTTCTGTAAAAGATGTGCAAAGGGCGGCAAAAAAATATTTAGACCTTACTCACTATACTCTGCTCGTAATAAAGCCAGAGGAGACTCTTGTCGACCCCTAAAAACTTTTTTCTTAAAAAAGACGAAATTAATCATTTTTTGTTGAAAAGAATTTTCTCTAGTGATATTAAAGAAAAATTTTTCAAAGGAGGAAAAATGATGTTCCAAGGAGCCATAACCGCTATCGTCACCCCTTTTGACGAAAAGGGGAATATTGATGAAAAGGCGTTAAGAAAATTAGTAAACTTTCAGATCGAAAATAGCATCTCCGGTATCGTTCCTTGCGGAACGACGGGAGAAAGCCCAACGCTCACCTACGAAGAACACAATCAAGTGATTGACATTGTTATTGATGAAGTCCGGGGGCGGGTTCCCGTTATTGCGGGAACGGGAAGCAACTCCACTGACGAGGCAATACTTCTTACTCGACACGCTTTGCAAGCTGGTGCGCACTCCAGCCTTCAAGTGGCTCCTTATTATAATAAGCCTACTCAAAAAGGGCTTTATGAACATTTCATTGCTATTGCCGAAGCAGTTGATCTGCCGATGATTCTTTATAACATCCCCGGAAGAACAGGAATAAATATCGAAACTGATACCCTTCTGAGGATGGCAGAACATAAAAATATTATTGGAGTAAAAGAAGCTTCCGGGAGTATCCCCCAGATGATGGATGTTTTAAGCAGACGCCCTGAAGGGTTTTCCGTTTTATGTGGCGATGATAACTTGACGTTACCGCTTATGGTTCTTGGTGGTGATGGAGTTATTTCCGTAGCAAGCAATATTGTTCCTCGGCAGGTTTCAGATATGGTTCAACGCGCCTTGAAGGGAAAATGGGACGATGCTCGGGAATATCACTATCTCTTATTACCTCTTTTAAAAGCGCTTTTTATTGAGACGAACCCTATTCCCATTAAAACTGCTCTGGCGATGTTGGGAATGGTTAAAGAGGTTTTTCGCTCTCCCCTGTGCACGATGGACCCCAAAAATAGAGAAAAGCTTAAGGTGGTTTTAGAAAATCAAAAAATTTTATAAGTATTTTGTCGCAAGGAGTAAAGGATGAAAAAAATAAAAGTTGGGATTTTAGGAGCAACGGGGATGGTAGGACAAAGGTTTATCCAGCTCCTGGAAAACCATCCCTGGTTTGAAATTTCTGTTTTGGCAGCTTCTGAAAGGAGTGCGGGTAAAACTTATACAGAAAGTATGGTCGGAAGGTGGAAGCTCGAAACCCCCATTCCGAAAGACGTGGCAGGGATGGAAGTGAAGGAATGTACCCCTGATCTGGACTGCCGGGTTGTTTTTTCTGCCCTCGATTCAAGCGTGGCAGGACCAGTAGAAGAAAAATTTGCCCGCGCGGGGTATGTGGTAAGCAGTAATTCTAAAAACCATCGGATGGATGACGATGTTCCACTTCTTATTCCTGAAATCAATGGCGATCACCTGGAAATAATTTCCGCGCAGAAAAAAAGAATTGGGTCAAATGGTTTTATTGTTACTAACCCGAATTGTTCAACGATTGGCCTGGTGATGGGGGTTGCGCCCCTGCATAAGAAGTATGGGGTCACAAAGATTGTGGTTACCACGATGCAGGCCTTAAGTGGAGCCGGATATCCTGGTGTTGCTTCATTGGATATTCTTGACAATGTAGTCCCCTATATCGGCGGTGAAGAAGAAAAGATGGAGTCTGAGCCGCAAAAGATTTTGGGTACGGTTAAAAACAACCGATTTGTCATGGCAGACATGCTAATCAGCGCAAGCTGCAACCGGGTTAACGTGAAAGACGGCCACCTGGAAACCGTCAGCGTCGAAATGAAAGCAAAACCATCCCGCGAGGAGTTGATCGCAACCCTTAGGACTTACAACCCTCTCACGGGGCTTGATCTTCCTTTTGCACCACCTCAGCCAATTGTGGTCAGGGAAGAAAATGATCGGCCTCAGCCCCGCTTTGATCGAGACGAGGGAAAAGGGATGACTTGTGTGGTGGGACGGATCAGAAAATGCTCCATTCTTGACTATAAGTTTTTAGTCTTAAGCCATAATACTATCCGGGGAGCTGCCGGTGCGGCGATTCTCAATGCTGAGTATATGAAGGTAAAAGGATATTTAGAGTAAAGAGGCTTAGCGAGCCTTTCTATCCCCTGATCCCATTCGTCACGTCCTTTTCAAATTTTTTGAAAGTTGCCGATGAATAAAAAGAAATTCCTGCCTTGGTAGTTATAAGGCAGGAATTTCTTTTTCTGTTCTTTCACAAGGGTTAAAAATTGTTTTTTGGTAAATGAGAAAAAAACTTTATTTTAAGGCCAAAGATTTTTGCACACAATAAAATCAAAAAATATTTTCAATAATCAAGCTATATGATTTAATAATTTTCCCTTCACTATTTTTTCCTTTTTTCTCCCAAAGAAATTATTTTTTAAACAAAAAAAACTAATAAAAAAATTGGCGAATTTTTTTCGTAACGATCTGTTACCTATTTCGAAAATTAATAATTTTAATCTCTTGAACCCTAAATTCAACCGATAACCCAGCAAACAAAAAAGACTTGATTTTTTATTTTTTATGAAATAATAGAAAGTCTTTTATATTTAAATATTATTGAAATTTGAACCGATGAGCTGGTTTTAAAAAAAATAAGATTTTTAAGTTAGTTATCCAGCGTTCATTTTGAAGGTGGGATTAATCCTTTAGGAGAGAAAGGGAGACTTTAGTTAACATGTTGGAAAGACTGAAGATATTTAGCGGAAGTTCCAATGCTGTTTTGGCTCAACAGATGTGTGATCTCCTCCATATCCCCTTGGGAGATGCTTCTTTAAAAAAATTTAGCGATGGAGAGATTTCGGTTGATATTTGCGAAAATGTTCGCGGGATGGATGTTTTTATTGTTCAGTCGGCCTGTACCCCGGCAAATGAATACATAATGGAAATGCTGATCATGTTGGATGCCTTAAAAAGGGCATCACCGGCTCGGATTACCGCAGTAATTCCTTATTATGGTTATGCACGGCAAGATCGGAAGGTCTCCTCTCGTGCGCCCATCAGCGCCAAACTGATGGCAGACCTCATATCAGTTGCCGGAGCAAACCGGGTACTTACGATGGAGCTGCACGCTGGTCAGATTCAAGGGTTTTTCAATATTCCGGTTGATCATCTTTACAGTACCCCGGTTCTTTATCAATATGTTAAGGAAAAATTTTTAAATGACTTAGTGATTGTATCACCGGATACCGGTGGTGTAGAAAGGGCCCGTGATTTTGCCGGGAAACTCAATGCAAGGCTGGCAATCATCGATAAAAGAAGACCTGCACCGAATATCTCTGAAATTATGCATGTTGTCGGAGAGGTGGAGGGTAAACGCGCCATTATCATTGATGATATGATTGATACCGGGGGGACAATTGTCCAGGCAGCCCAAGCCCTCAAAGACGATGGGGCTCAAGAGGTTTATGCGTGCTGCACCCACGCGGTACTTTCTGGCAACGCGATAAAAAAGCTTGAAAACTCGGTCATTAAAGAAATTATTGTTACCAACACGATTCCTTTAACCGAAGAAAAGAAAAAAAGTAACAAGATAACGGTATTGTCAGTGGCGGGACTGCTCAGTGAAGCAATTCGGAGAATCCACTATAATGAGTCAGTGAGTGCTTTATTTATATAAGGTTTATATAAAGGAAAAAAAATGGAACGAATAGATTTAAAAGTCCAATTACGAGTAGAAACCGGCAAAGGGCCTGCCCACCGGTGCCGCCAAAAGGGATTAATTCCTGGAGTCTTTTATGGCCCCAAGGTAGACTCAATCCCCTTGACGATAACCCAAACAGAATTTAAGAAAGCATTGAAGGGAAAGGTGGGAGAGAACATCATCATTAACCTCACGGTTGAAGGAAGGGAAGACATAGGCCCCCAGATAGCGATGATCCGAGACTTCCAAGTCGATTTGATAAAGCGGGATGTTATCCATATTGACCTCCAACAGATTGATTTGGAGAAGAAAATAACGGTAGCAGTTCCCATTGAATTAATCGGCAAAGCAGAAGGAGTAAAACTCGGAGGGATATTACAGCAGGTTGAAAGGGAACTGGAAATTCGGTGTATGCCCCTTGCTATCCCTGAACGGTTTGAAGTTGACGTCAGTAGTCTGTTGATGGGAGAATCAATTCATGTAAGGGATATTGCGGTCCCAGAAGGCATTGAAGTCTTCTCTTCCGGAGAACAAACCGTTGTTACTGTTTTAAGCCCGAAGTTAGAAGTAGAAAAAGTGGTAGAGGAGGTAGTTGAAGAGGGCGAAGCTGCGGCCGAAAAAGAGGATAAAACTAAAGAGACAGAATCCTGATAAAAATTCTTAAAACAAATTAGTTCCGTGTGGTTAATTGTTGGCCTTGGTAATCCTGGTCGAAAATTTAAATTTACTCGCCATAACATTGGGTTTCGAGTAATCGACCAACTCTCGAAAGAGTTATCCATTCCTCTCGATAAAAAGAGGATGATGGCTATATGGGGTAAAGGGAGTTGGAGGGACCAAAAAGTTGTTCTTTCGAAGCCCCAGACTTTTATGAATTTAAGTGGTGAGGCGGTTGTAAGGTTAAAAAAATTTTTTCGGATTGAAACGAACAAGGTGATCATCATCCACGATGATCTGGACTTAGATTTTGGACAAATGAGAATTCGAGACAAAGGAGGTGACGCCGGTAATAAAGGAGTAAAATCAATAATCGAGAGCTTGGGAGAAAGCGATTTCATCCGGGTTAGGCTGGGCATTAGCCGTCCTGAAAAAAAAAGGGAGGGAAGGGATTATGTCTTAGCCGATTTTGATGAACTGGAAAAGAAGAATGTGACCATTCTTCTTGATCAGGCCAAGGAAGCAGTAAAGACAATTATGTTAGAAGGTACTGCTCAGGCCATGAATCGCTTCAACCGAAAACTGTAAGTGGCTCTTTGTTTTTTAGGTGCTTAGTAATTAGAAAGGAGAAGATGAAATGGTTTCACGAGAAAAGATAACCCGCTTCGCAAGTATTATTATTTCAAGTCTGCTTTTTTTATTAATGGCAACACCGCTTTTTGCCAGTGAAGCAGAACTGGCTATACCTGTTTTAACGTCTCACCAAAATAACTTACTCATGATAGGTTTTTTTATCTGTTTCTTAGGGATGGTTTTTGGTCTCTATGAATACATCAAGGTGAAAAGCTTGCCCGCTCATAAATCAATGCTTGATGTATCAGAAATTATTTTTCAAACATGTAAGACCTATCTGATCCAGCAGGGGAAGCTTTTGATCGTTCTGGAAATTTTTATTGCGGTGTGCATCGCTTATTACTTTGGCTTCCTGCAGGGTATGCCCAACCGCGGGGTTTTATTAATTTTAGGCTGGTCAGTGGTGGGGATTCTCGGTTCTTACGGTGTTGCCTGGTTCGGCATCAGGATGAACACCCTGGCCAACAGCCGGATGGCCTTTGCCTCGCTCGAGGGAAAGCCGGTAAAACTGTTGGACATCCCTTTAAGGTCCGGCATGAGCATCGGGCTTCTGTTAGTGTGCGTGGAACTCATCATGATGCTGGCGATTCTGGTTTTTGTTGACCGCCAGTATGCGGGAGCCAGTTTTGTGGGTTTTGCCATTGGTGAATCGCTCGGCGCCAGCGCTCTTCGTATGTGCGGCGGTATCTTCACCAAGATCGCGGATATCGGTTCGGACTTGATGAAAATCGTTTTTAATATCAAAGAAGATGATCCTCGGAACCCGGGAGTTATCGCGGATTGTACGGGTGATAACGCGGGCGACAGCGTTGGGCCGACTGCTGATGGTTTTGAGACCTACGGAGTGACCGGGGTTGCTTTGATCAGTTTTATTGTCTTAGGTGTTTTTCTCGATTACCAGGCCGAACTGATCACCTGGATATTTGTTATGCGAATCGTGATGATCCTTACCTCTATCGGTGCATACTTTATCAATAAAGCAGTCACAACTGCAGTAAACCAGGGCAAAGCAAAAATTAACTTTGAAGGCTCCCTTACCTCGTTAGTCTGGATCACCTCAATTCTTTCCATCATTGTTACCTTTGGCATCAGCTACTGGCAGCTCGCCGGAAATGAGGCGATTATGGCACTGGACCCGAACCTGTGGATCAAGCTCTCGGTGATTATCAGCTGCGGTACGTTAGCAGCAGCGATTATCCCCGAGCTGGTGAAAGCGTTTACCAGTTCAAAGTCAGCGCATTGCCGGGAGGTAGTGACTGCCGCGCGGGAAGGCGGAGCATCCCTTGATATTCTGTCTGGTTTAGTGGCCGGTAACTTCAGCGCTTTCTGGCTCGGTATTGTTATTTGTGGATTAATGGGACTGTCGTATTACACCAGTACTTTTGGACTTGCCGCTTTTATGGATTATTCTTCCATTTTCGCCTTTGGTCTGGTGGCCTTTGGTTTCTTGGGGATGGGGCCGGTGACCATCGCGGTTGACAGTTATGGACCGGTTACTGATAATGCTCAGTCCATTTATGAACTCTCCTTGATTGAAAACATTCCCAATATTTCTGCGGAAATCAAAAAAGATTTCGGTTTCGAGCCGAACTTTGATACTGCCAAGATTCAACTGGAAGAGAATGACAGTTGCGGCAACACTTTTAAGGCCACTGCCAAGCCGGTTCTCATTGGTACTGCGGTGGTGGGTGCGACGACCATGATTTTCTCTTTGATTCTGCTTTTGAAGAAAGCCTTAGGAGTTGAACCGGAAACAATATTAAATTTACTTAATCCTTACACCTTGTTTGGTTTCTTGTGCGGCGGCGCGGTGATCTATTGGTTTACCGGCGCTTCCATCCAGGCGGTGACCACGGGGGCCTACCGGGCGGTTCAATACATCAAAGAAAACATAAAACTTGATGACAAAGCGACATTAAGCGCTTCCACGGAAAGTTCCAAAGAAGTGGTAAAGATCTGTACGCAATATGCCCAGAAGGGGATGTTCAACATTTTTGTGGCTCTCTTCTGCTTTACCTTAGCTTTTGCGTTGTTTTCTGCTCCGGCTCAGTCAACTGCGCCAGCATCCTTTTTTATTAGTTATTTAATTGCCATTGCGGTGTTTGGTCTGTTTCAGGCTATTTTTATGGCGAATGCCGGCGGCTGCTGGGATAACGCTAAGAAAGTAGTAGAAGTTGATTTGCGGGAAAAAGGAACTCCCTTGCACGCGGCGACGGTTATTGGTGATACCGTGGGTGATCCTTACAAGGATACGTCATCGGTTTCCCTTAACCCCATTATCAAGTTTACCACCCTGTTCGGTCTCTTGGCGATGGAGATTGCTATCACTCCGGCTATGAAGGGCACCGCAGGCTGGGTAGGGATGATCTTTTTTGTGATTGCGTTGGTTTTTGTTTTAAGATCTTTTTACGGAATGCGGATACCGAAGAAGTAATTTTGATAACTTACAAAGCTCCTTGATTATGGGAGTTTGATTTACAAAGAACGCGTTAAAAGGAAATAAATGGGTTTTAAATGTGGAATAGTTGGCTTGCCCAATGCGGGCAAGTCAACTATTTTCAACGCCCTCACTGCTGCTAAAGCAGAAGTTGCTTCGTATCCCTTTTCCACCATTCAGCCTCATCAGGGGATAGCACCTGTCCCCGATCTCCGTCTTAAGGAAATTGCCCGACTTATCCAGCCCAAAAAAACTATTCCGGCAACTTTAGAGGTTTGGGATATTGCCGGTTTAGTGAAAGGAGCAAGCAAAGGTGAAGGACTGGGAAATCAGTTCTTAAGTCATATTCGAAATGTTGATGCCCTTATTCATGTGGTTCGATGCTTTGAAGATGAAAATGTTGCCCCTGAAGGGGGGAAAGTAGAACCCGAGAGGGATATCGCTATTGTCAATACCGAGCTTTTACTTGCCGATCTCGAGATCAGCTCTCGGCGGATTGCCAAAATCGAAAAACTGGCTCAAGTGGGAGAAAAACAATACCGGGAAGAGTTAGAAATATTAAAACAAATCGAATCCGGTTTAAACAACGGGATGCCGGTCAGACATATGCTCACGCTCAAGGGAGAGGTAAAAGGGTTAAAAGACATACAGCTTCTTAGTTCCAAGCCCGTTTTATATGTTGCCAATATATCCGAAAGCGAAAGCAAAGAAGAGGAAGCCTACCGGGGAAAAGTGATCCAGATCGCTGCCGAGGAAAAGGCGCCTGTTGTTATGCTTTGCGGTAAATTGGAAGCTGAGCTTGAGGACCTTGGAGACGACGAGAGACAGGAATTTTTTAAAGAATACGGACTGGCGCGATCCGGGTTAGAGCTTTTGGTGAACGAAGGATATCGGCTTCTTAATCTCATCACCTTTTATACCGTGGTGAGCAAGGAACTAAGGGCGTGGACTGTCGTTAAAGGGACCAAGGCACCGGAGGCAGCTGGTAAAATCCATTCTGATATGGAAAAAGGTTTTATAAAGGCCGAGGTAATATCATACCAAGATTTTCTTTCAGCAGGTTCGTTGACGATTGCAAAAGAGAAGGGGATGATTGCCCAGGAAGGCAGAGATTATGAAGTAAAAGACGGCGATATAATCACCTTTAAATTTAATGTTTAAATTGTCGTTTTTATACTCGCCTGCCAATATTATTTACACATGTAAAAAAATTTTAAATCAAAATCCTGAGATCAGGTGTGAAGTCAGTAAAGGGACTATAGCTTTCCAGCTAAGCTTTATAAATTAAAGATTTTTTTGAGACCACAAATACTTCTGAAAACCAAGGGGCGATCATTTTTTGGCATATTTAATGCATTTTTAAAAGCAGGTCAGATTGTAAACATCGCGAAAATTTTTTTGGTGGTTTTTCTAATGAGTGAATGCTCGTTCGGTTGTACATGAAATTGTTTAACGCGCAAGCGTGGTCTTTATTTTTGGTTAATAAAGAAGTG
>Ga0209254_10003713_pt1 | contig 13921 bp, 10 predicted proteins | sample FrelakmetDIP11DI_FD_187148 | JGI IMG/M metagenome (GOLD analysis project Ga0209254, IMG submission 187148) | Freshwater lake sediment microbial communities from the University of Notre Dame, USA, for methane emissions studies - DIP11 DI (SPAdes)... | ecosystem: Environmental > Aquatic >...
GGCGCAGGATGGTTGTCCACACTACTCAGCGGAGGTCAACGATCCTCGCGATCGCGCGTTTGGCAATACTCGCGACCGGAATTCGGAGCGGTATCGATGACTTCGACCACGAACATGGCCGTGGGTCTTCGGGCGTTGCTCGGCGCCTTCATGCTGGCGACGTGCGGTCTGGCCGATAGCGCGCTGGCGGGCGGCGCGCCGGCGTGGGTCACCGCGCCAGTGGTCGCGCCGAATGTCTCTCAACAACTCTTCGTCAGCGCTGCCGTCGGCGCGCCGGTGAGCTACCACGTCTACCTGCCGGACGCCTACGCCACGCACCCGCAGCGGCGTTTCCCGGTGCTGTACTGGCTGCACGGCAGCAACAGCGTGCTGACCGGCATTGCGCCGGTCTCCGCATACTTCGACGCAGCGATCGACGCCGGGCGCATCCCGCCGTTGATCCTGGTGTTCGCCAATGGCCTTCCATACGGCATGTGGTGCGATGCCGACAGCGGGCTGCAGCCGGTCGAATCGATGGTCGTCGATGACCTGCTGCCGGATGTCGATTCGCGCTTTCGCACGCTGCCGCGAGCGAGTGCGCGACTAGTTGAGGGCTTCAGCATGGGCGGCTACGGCGCGGCGCGCTTCGCGCTGCTGTATCCGGACCGCTTCGGCGCGGCCTCGATGCTGGGCGCCGGGCCGATGCAACTCGATTTCCTGGTTGAGGATCCGAACCTGCAGCCGATCGAGCTACGCCAGCGCATCCTCGCCGAGGTCTATGGCAACAGTCCGGCGGTGTTCGAGGCGCGCAGCCCCTGGCGATTGGCCGAGCAGAACCCGCCGGCGCCGGGTTACCGCCTGCGCCAGATCATCGGCACACTCGACTTCACGCTGGGCCGGAACCGCAATTTCCACGTCCACCTCGATGGGCTCGGCATTGCCCACGACTACATCGAGGTGCCGGGCGTGGAGCATTCGGTGCCGGGAATCATCAACACCCTGGGCGACGGGTTCTGGTCCTTCCACCGGGAGGCGCTGCGCGAAGTCGATACCCTGCTGGCCGATGGGTTCGAATGAGTGCGATCACTTGATCAGCTTGATCGTCGCAACGCCGCCGCCCAGGCTTAGCCCTGCGCCCTTGACCGTACCTTTCAGGCTGACCACGACGCCCTTGTCGTTCTTGTAGGTTGCCTCGACTTCCATCTCTCCGGCCAGGGTGGCCTTGCTCACGGCCATGTACTCGCCTTCGAAATCCTCGATCTGCCTGAGGTTGAACACTTCGCCCGTGGCGCTCATTTCCTGCACCATCTTGGCGCCGACGCCTGCGCTCGCGCTCTTGTAGGTGAACGGGTAGTTTTTGCCCTTGAAGTGCAGGGTTCCCCTGCCGGCGGTTCCGCCCATGATCAGTCGCATCTCCTCGGACGCGACTTCGAGGGTCGCGCTCGGCGGACCGCTGGTCTCGGCGGCGAAGGCCGGCTGCACCGAGGCGACCGCGAGTACTGCGCAAAACAAACCGCTGGCTACCAGCGTACGCAAGGCCATCATTTTGCTTGCTCCTGTTGGAGGTGTGGGTAGTCTTCGCAGGATAGCGGATAGGTGATGGAGATGGTCCGCAGCTCCCGGGCGGCGTCGACCGGAGCGAACCCAGGTGCTGCCTTGGAATTCCGCCAGGTCCTCATCCCTCTGGTGCTCGTCGTCTTCGCCGGCACCTTGGTCGGGTGCGTGCTTGTCTGGGCGCCTGATCAATCGGTGAAAAGCCTGATGCCGAGATGGGCGGCGCCACCGTTCCAGTCAAGCAATTCCGGCTTGGCTTGACCCCTTCTAGGTGCTGCCCCGCTCCCAACAGCAGCCGTTGGCCAGTCTCTTACGGTCCGCTCGGCTTGTCGAGCACCATGAAAATGTTCGTGTAGGTGTTGTCGATGCGCCCGTCGTAGCGCCGTGCTTTCACGCCGGTCCTGCGGCTGGGAATTCGACCGATGTGCGAGAGTTCGTAGGGCGCCGAGTCGATGTAGATCGACGGGCTCGAGCCCGCCGGATTGGTCACCGTCATCGTTCGGCGTTCGACGGCGGTGCCGTAGCGGCGATCCAAGTCCTCTATGACATCGTTCATGTCCACGATGCCCTTCTTCGCGCCGCGGCGGGTACTGGCGGCATCCCAGTAGTACTCGGTGGGAAACGCTGCCGCGATGTTCATTGCACGCGCCCGACGCACCACATGTTCCATCAACCGGCGTTTGTCTTCCTTGCCCTGCGCGTCGGGGTACGCGCGCTCGAGAATCAACACCGGCTCGCCAAGATGCCCCTCGTCCTGACGTTCGACCAGACGCATGAGCGCACGGCACACTTTACCGTCGGCCGCATGGGTGACGATGAAACGAAGGTTGGCATCGGTGAGGTAACCCATCGCGTCCGTGCTCGGCCACTTCACGCAATCGGCCAGGACGGCTTCGATGGTGGCGAGGTCGGGGCGATCGGTGCTCAGCACCTCGGTGTACGAGAGGTCATTGGTCTTCAGCACCTTGCCCAACTCACCAAGCAGCGGCTCGGCGCCGGGACCCAGCAGTGGTCCCAGCGAATTGAGGCGCTGACTGAGCTGCCCGAAAGCAATCGGGCTGATGCGCTCGGGAGTGAGCCGCGCGAGCTTCACGGCGTACTCCATCACCACTTTTCGCTCGGACAGCGGCTGAATCTGCGCAACCAACGGTTCGCGCGCGGCGCGTTCCTTCTTGTCGATGTGTCGAAGCGCTTCGACCAGGCGCGCGTGTTCTGCCCGAACCTTGTCGATCGACCCCCACGCTTCCTCCATGCGCGCGAGCAGGTCGGCACCGGCCCTGGCAGCGATCGCGACGCGTTGGTGGAACTCCCGCTCGCCGTTGTCCCAGAAATGCACATGCAGCATCTCCTGGCCTTCGACGAATTTTGCCCGCTGCCCTGCGTTGAGCGACTTCAGCTGATGTTCGGATTTCGCCGTGGTGAATCGAAACGCATCGTAGCGATTCTCGAGCACCGCCATCAGCACCGCTTCGAGCGACTTTTCGTCGATGGTGGGCTGGCCGGTCCGCTTGTCGTTCGCCTGGGTCGCGGCCAGGCCCCTGGAGAAGAACGGCATCAAGGTCTCGGTGGCTTCGTGCAGGCTCTTGTCGGTGATACTGCCGGTCCGATCGTTGCGCAACAGCGCCAGGTTGAATCGTTGCAACACCGCTGCGGCCATGCGCCGGGTAATGGTCGGCGCGGGACTCTCCTGATGACTGAGCAAGGCGATGGCTTCAGCAATCCTGTCGGCCGGTACGCCCAGCGGAGACTCGGCGAGAATGGCGCGAACGGCGTGCGCGATTTCGTACTTCGACAAAGACGAACCCAGGAACTGCCTGACCAGCGCAGGTGTGTCGCCGCCGCCCGCCTCCGTGAGTACCAGCAAGGAGCGCAGATCGCGGGCATTGGCTCGGCTGCGACCGAGCCGAGCAAACAGGGTTGCGAGTTCGGTCAGGAACGCGCCGGGGTCGAGGCCACGACGAAGCGCGATGTTGGAAAGATGGGGCAACGCCTCGACCGGCACGCCCTGGAATTTGCGCAATTCCCCAAGTCGATCGGCATCGATGGCTGCCAGATCGTCCTTCAGACTCCTTTCCAGGATGTCTCTTGCCAGGCCCGGCTCCGATCTTTCCAGTGCGTCGGTGACGTCTTCCGCCGACAGCGACGGAAACGTGGGCTCGGGCGCGGCAGACCTGGTCGCACTCGGAACCGGCGCCTGACCGCGCGCGCGCGCCGAATCGAGTTCATTGACCAAGCGCTTGGCTGGGTCCGTGCCTCCAGGTGCTCCGGTGAGAACCACCACGGTCAGCTCCGAGTCGTTGTCCTGCGGGTCAAGCTGTCGTTTGGCGCTTCACGGGACATCAAGGCCTCGCGAGGACAGGAAAGCCAAGGTTCCCGACGTGGGCAGTGTACGCAGTCGGCTCAAGCAGCCAACGTCCCAGTGTCAGCGGCGGCCCGGAATCGCCCACTTGTAGCGGCTGAATCCTGCGGACTTCGCCACCGTCGCGACTCCGCGCGAGGTCGAGATTTGTTCGAACTTCGCCCAGATTGCAGTCAATGCCCAAGATCGCATAAATGATTATGGAGGTTTCAATCGCCAGCATGGCGATTCGGAACATTGATGATGATCGGGTTCCGGAGACCCATCAATGGCCTGACGCGCGAGGGGCGACGCGACGGCCAGGCGCCGCAGGAGCACGCAACGCGCAATCCAGTCGTGGTTTGCGCCACGGTCCCGCTGGCGAGAAGTCGGGGTACCCGAAGGACGGGCAGAAAAAAGCGGCGGGTTTCCTGGTTTGCGTACCACCGACGTCGGCCGTGCCGGCGCCACCTCGAGGTGGAGACTGCGGTCCTGCCGGTCGGCCTGACGACCGCGTCGGGAATGTGCCGGGGTGCGGAATACTCAGGCCGGCTTTGCAGCGATGAATCCAGTGTCGAGCAGCGCCCGGGCCAGACGCCGGCCCCACGCCTGCTGGCTGGCAGGGTCAGCCACGCCGTCGTTGCGCAGCTCGAACATGACGTGCGGCAATCCGCGCCGGATCGCATGCCATTCGAGCGTCCAGCCCATCGCCGTGCGGCCGTCGTAGGGATGGTTGTCGCCGACCGGCCAGCCGCCACGCTGCAGATGCGCGATGATCGGCGCCACCGGCTCGCGCGAGAGCTTCCACACGACGCCGACCGGCCACGGACGATCGATTCCCGCCAGCGAAGGATTGAAGCTGTGCACGGAAACCATGGTCGGATGAATGGTGTGCGCATGCAGGCCGTCGAGATGGGCATCCAACCGCGCGTGATAGGGCGCGTGGTAGAGCGCCACCCGCGAGCCACGCTCGGCGTCGCTGATGGTCAGATTGCCGGGAACGAATACGTTGTCGCTCTCGGCCAGAATCAGGGTGGCGTCGTCGGGCGCCCGATTGAGGTCCACCAGCAGTCGTGAACACACGCCCAGCAGTGCCGGGCAGTCGAGCTGTCGCGCGAGTTCGGCAGCCACGCCGCCTGCTCCCGGATCCCAGGCAATGTGACGCTGGCAGTCCGCCGCGGTCAGGCCAAGGCCGCGAAACTGCGCCGGAATGCCATTTCCGGCGTGGTCGCACACCACCAGCACATCGCGCCGCGCACCGGGCAGGAATCGAAACGGTAGTTCGCTCACGGCTGGCAGTGTGCTATACCACGGCGCATCCGTCACCGATCTTGACCACGATCAAGAACGTCCGGGCATGGGCGCGCGACATTGAGCCCATAGGTCCGGCGTAGGCAGCCATCGATGCAGGAAGACCAGTCCTTCCCCGCCCCTGGCTCGGCTGCCGAACGCGCCGTTTTCCAGCGCCTGCAACTCGGACTGGCGACGCTGTTCCGGCGCATTGCCGGCGACCGGGCAGCGCCGCGCACCGTGGTGGTGGTGCCCGGCCTGAGCATGGACGCCGATACCCTGGCCCGTGTGGCCGGCGTGCGCCATTATGAAGAGCGGCATCTGAGCATGCTGCTGTGGCTGCGGCTGCCGGCCACCCGGATCGTGTACGTCACCAGCGAGCCGCTGGATCCGGTGGTGGTCGACTACTATCTGAATCTGCTGACCGGCGTGCCGGCCTGCCACGCCCGGGGCCGTTTGATCCTGTTGTCGGCCTACGACGCATCGCCGCTGTCGTTGACCCGCAAGATCATCGATCGGCCGCGGTTGTTGCAGCGCATCCGCGCCGCGATCGACTTTCCGGCCGACGCGCATCTGTCGTGCTTCGCGGCCACGCCGCTGGAACGCACGCTGGCCGTGCGGCTGGGCATTCCGATGTATGCCTGCGACCCGGACCTGGCCGGCCTGGGCTCCAAGAGCGGCAGCCGCGAGATGTTCCGCGCCGCCGGCGTGCCGCTCGCGGATGGCGCGGAAAACCTGCGCGACGAGCGCGACATCGGCGCGGCGATCGCCGCCATGCGCGCGCGGAATCCCGAATTGCGACGCGTAGTTATCAAGCACAACGAGGGATTCTCCGGCGAGGGCAATGCGATCCTCGACCTGCCGCCGCAGGCAAGCAGCCCCGAATCGCTCTTGCTCCGGCTGCGCAGCGAGCTGCGCTGCGAAGCGCGCGGCGAATCGATCGAGGAGTATCTGGCGAAGTTCGCCGCCGGCGGCGGCATCGCCGAGGCCTGGGTCGAGGGCCGCGACAAGCGATCGCCCTCGGTGCAGTTGCGGGTCAATCCGCTACGCGAGCTGGAGTTGATTTCCACCCACGACCAGGTGCTCGGCGGGCCCAGCGGGCAGATCTTCCTCGGCAGTACGTTTCCCGCCGACAAGTCCTATCGCCGTTCGCTGCAGGACAGCGGCACCCGGGTCGGCGAGGTGCTGCGTGACCGCGGCGTACTGGGACGTTTCGCGGTGGACTTCGTGTCCACCCGCGAGGCGGAAGGGTGGCGACATGTCGCGATCGAGATCAATCTGCGCAAGGGCGGAACCACCCTGCCGTTCCAGATGCTGCAGTTCCTCACCGACGGGCACTACAACGCCGAAGCGTGCGAGTTCCGCACCCCGATCGGCACTTCGCGCTGCTACTACGCCACCGACAACCTCAGCCGGGAGTCATACCGCCAGTTGATTCCCGAGGATTTGATCGACATCGTGGTGCGTCATCGACTGCACTTCGAGCCCACCAGCCAGCAGGGCGTGGTGTTCAACCTGATCGGGGCGCTTTCGGAGTTCGGCAAGCTCGGCCTCGTATGCATTGCCGACCAGCCCGAGGCAGCACAAGCGCTGTTCGAGCGCACGGTGGCGGTGCTCGATCAGGAGACCGCAGGCACTCCAAGGTAGACCAGAGGCGACCAGAGCAGGCCAGAGTCGACCAGAGAGTCGACCAGAGTCGACCAGGACAGGCATCACTCGACCAGGACAGGGATCACAGACTAGCCGATCCGCGGCCGGTCGAAGCCGCAACACCGCTGCAGCCCGTAGCCGGCGTCGTCACCCCGCCCAGCATGCCGGCGACCCTGGTCGAATACCTGCAAATTGCCGATTGGACGGGGCGAATCGCGCGGCCCGGCAAGCGCGGTGTGATCGATGACAGTGCGCCGCCGTTCCTCCGGAAACCCGGCCTGTCCGCGACGCAATGGCACAACCAGGCCACCGGCATCGAGCAGCGGTAATGGCGCGCGGTCGGAGCAGTGGACGCCCTGTTGGAGAAGGCGCGCAGCCTGGGCCAGTGCTGGCTCAAAGGGTCCGGCGCCGGCAGCAAGCGGAAGCTATCGCGAACCGGCTGACACGGCGCGGGCCAGCCCGGCCGCGCAGCCGCGAGGCTTTGCGCAGGTGACGACGACCGAGGCGCGAGGGCCTTTCGCAGAAGATCTGCGCGAGATCGCGAAGTGGCGGTTGCTCGGTTTGCCGGTCCTTGGTTGCAAGGTGCCGCCCGGTGTGGGGGCGGATGGCCTGAGTCGCGTGTGATTTGATGGCTGTCCTGGATGCGCGTGGATGCGCGTGGATGCGTGGATGCGGTCTTGGATGCGCTGGATGCGCGCTCTGGATTTGCGGCTGGATGCGGGTCCCTCCTTGAGCCGAACGAAAGTGCCCGCAACACCCAGGCGTGCGCCGCTCACCCGTCGCCGTCGTCGATCATCGCCGCGTCGCCCAGGCGGGCGAGCAGGAAGGCGCGAGCCTTGCGCCAGTCGCGCTTGGCGGTGGCCAGCGAGATGTCCATGGCTGCGGCCGCTTCCTCGGCGCTCATGCCGGCATAGAAGCGCAGCTCCACCAGCCGCGCGAGGCGCTCATCGGCGCTTTCGAGTTCTTCCAGCGCGGTATGCACGCCAAGCACCAGGTCGAGCTGGCGTTGATCCGCTGCCACATGCTCCGCCGCACCCAGGGTGGCGACCACCGCGCCGCCGCCGCGCTTGAGCGCCACGCGTTCGCGCGCGTGATCGATCGCGATCTGGCGCATGACCTTGGCGGCCACAGCATAGAAATGATGGCGATCGTCGAGTCCGAGCGCCTCCGGTCGGGCGAGCCGAAAGTACGCCTCGTGCACCAGCGAGGTGTCTCCCAACCCGCCGCCCTGGCCCTGCCGTACCTGGCGTCCGGCGATGCGCTTCAGTTCCTCGTAGACCGCCGCAAACAGGCGCGCCGAGGCCTCGAGATCACCTGAACGTGCCTGGACGATCAACTGGGTCAGCTCGGCCATGCTGGAATTCCGGCGTCCCGACAATCAACCCTGCGGGCAACCCAGGGCACTGGCAATCGTATCGCACGCGGGAAACACGACGAATCGACTTGAGTTTAGCGCGCCGCGCGGGTCACGGGCGCATCCGTCGGGTCGATTGCGCGAGCGGATGAGCCCTTTCGTGCGCGTTTGCCGTAAGACCTGATTGAGCGCCACAAGCCAGGACCCGTGCCGGGGCGACGCAAGCAGCAGGAGGCATGCCGCCAGCTGCATTCCAACGCTTTTCAGGAGTCAATTCATGTCCGCGTTCATCCATGCCTGCGTCAGATTGGTCATCGGCATCCCGTTGATGCTGCTGGCAAGCGCGCTGCACGCGCAGACCTTTACCGGCGCCATGTCCGGAACCTGGTGGAGCCCCGAGCGCAATGGCGAGGGCCAGTTCATCACTTTCGAGCAGGTCGGGGCCCGCCCGGTCGTCGTACTCGCCTATTTCACCTACGACGACGCCGGCAACGCCAGCTGGCTGGTCGGCAGCGGCGACCTCACGACCGGTTCGACCAGCGTTGCCTTTCCGGTATTCCGCGCCGCCGGCCCGCGCTTCGGCGCCGGCTTCGATCCTGGCGCGGTGGCGCTGACATCCGCCGGAACGGTGACGCTCGACTACCTGTCGTGCGGGCAAATGCGCTTTCGCTTCCAGGGCAGCCAAGCGCTCGACTTTCCAATCGGTCGCCTGGTGGGTGCGCTGAACGGTCCTGAGTGCGGCAATCCGCGCGCGAGCAGCAGCGCAAGCGCGCTGGTGGGGGCCTTGTCGGGCGGTTGGTGGGTTCCGGCGCGCAATGGCGAGGGCCAGTTCATCGCCTTCGAGCGCGCCGGTGACCGTCGTGTCGCGACGCTGTTCTATTTCACCTACGACGACAACGGTCGCCCGCAATGGCTGGTCGGCAGCAGTGACTACAGCGACAACGCCATGCAGGTCTCGATGCCGCTCTACAGCGGTCGCGGCGCCCGCTTCGGATCGGCCTTTCGCAGCGCCGACGTGCAGATCACGCCGGCCGGCAAGGTTCGCCTGGAGAGCCTTTCGTGCGACAAGTTGCGCATCCGCTATGACGGTCGCGTTGCTTTCAGTCTCGACATCACGCGCTCCGTAGGTCCGCTGATTGACTCGCCCTGTGCGCTGACACCGGCGCCGCCATCCGCGACCGACGTCGCGCTGCGGTCGCTGATCGCGCGCGAGCGCCTGACCGGAGACCCGAGTGCCGGCCGCGAACTTCCCGGCATCGACGCACCGCTGGCGCAGTTGGGCAAGCTGCTGTTCTTCAGCAAGGCGCTGAGCGCCAACGGCGACGTGGCGTGCGCCAGCTGCCATCACCCGAGCCTCGGCGGCGGCGACCGCCTGGCACTGTCGATCGGCACCGGCGCTGTCAGCGCCAACCTGGTCGGGCCGGGCCGGCGCCTGCCGGACAGTTCGATTGCCGTCGGGCGAAATGCCAACACCATCTTCAACGTCGGGCTCTACGACCGCGGCATGTTCTGGGATTCGCGCGTGGAGAGCCTCGCCGCACGGCCCTTGCAGAACGGCGCGGTCGGCGGCATTCGCACGCCCGATAGTGGCCTGGGCAGCGCCGACGCCAACGCCGGCGGCAATCTGGTTGCGGCGCAGGCACGCTTTCCCGTGGTCGGCGCAGCCGAGATGCGCGGAGCCGGCTTTCCGGGCCTCAGCGAACCGGAAGTCCGCGCGCATCTTGCGGCGCGCATCGGCAACTACGGCAGCGGCCTCGGACAACTGCCGCAGAGCCAGTGGTTGCAGCGCTTCCGCAGCGCTTTCGGCAGCGAGGGCAGCGCCGAGGAACTGATCACCTTCGGCCATATCGCCCAGGCGATCGGCGAGTTCCAGCGCTCCGCGACATTTGTCGAGTCGCCCTGGTCGCGTTATGTGCGGGGCGACAACCTCGCGATCACCGAGGAAGCAAAGCAGGGCGCGCTGGTGTTCTTCAAGCGTACCAACGAAGGCGGCGCCCAGTGCGCGCAATGCCACAGCGGCGATTTCTTCACCGACGAGCGCCATCACGCGCTCGGGTTCCCGCAGGTAGGCCCGGGCGCCGGAGATCCAGGCAGCGACGACCAGGGACGTGCCCGCCAGACCGGAAGCAGCATCGATCGCCAGAGCTTCCGCACACCGAGCCTGCTCAACGTCGAGCTGACCGCGCCGTACGGACATGCCGGCGCCTATGCGGATCTCGAAACGGCCTTCGGCCACTACGTCGTCACTGACTTGATCATTGGCGACTTTCTGCGTTTCCGGCAATGGTGCGGGTTGGCGCCGTTCCTGAACCAGTCCACCTGCACGGCGGCGGCGGCAACGGTGTCGATCAATACCCAGGCGGCGCTGGCGCAGATGCGCGCGCAGCGCACGGCCGATCCAGCCAATGCGATGCCGCTGGTCGACCCGAACGTCGTGACCTTGGCGGCAATTGCGCAGATGACGGCATTCCTGCACAGTCTGACCGACCCCTGTCTGCGCAACCGCAGTTGCTTCGGTCGCTGGATCCCGACGCCGGAGGAAGCGCCGGACAGCCTGCAGCTGAATGCGGTCAATGCGCAGGGCAGCCCGCTGTAGTCGGCTGAAGAGGGGCGAAACTGTGTGAGCGGGCTCTGCCCGCGATCGTTGGGGTGGCCACCGGGAAATCGAGCGCGGGCAGAGCCCGCTCCCACAGGCGCTCCGGTCGGATTGATGCGCAAACAGGTGCGCCCACAGGAGCGATCGGGGAATCGATGGACATCAGCCTGGCCCTGGAATTGTTCGACGAGTTGTCGGACCTGGAGGCGGGCCAGCGTTCGCAGCGCTGCGCCAGCCTGCGCGCGCTCGACCCGTCGACGGCGGACTTGCTCGAACGCATGCTCGGGTGCGCCGAACGCGAGCACGGTGCGCTCGACCGCGGACTCGCGCCGACATTCCTGGCGACACAGATCGCGCCGGCCGAGGCCGAAGTCCGGGTGACCGGGCAGGTGGACCAGCGCATCGGCGCGTTCCGGCTGGTGCGCGTGCTCGGTCGCGGCGGCATGGGCGAGGTCTGGCTGGCCGAGCGCGAGGATGCAGACTTCCAGCAGCAGGTCGCGGTGAAACTGTTGCGCCACGGCCTCGAACGCGCCGACGCCGCGCGCCGCTTCATCCAGGAACGGCGCATCCTCGCCGGCCTCAGGCATCCGGACATCGCGCGCCTGATCGACGGCGGCGTCAGCGCGTCGGGGCAGTCCTGGTATGCGATGGAGTATGTCGATGGCCTGACCATCATCCAGCATGCGCAGGCGCGCGGGCTCGATGTCCGCGCGCGCATCGAGTTGATCACGCGCGCAGCCGAAGCGGTAGCCGCAGCGCAGGCGCAGGACATCGTCCACCGCGACCTGAAGCCGTCGAACATCATGGTCGATGCCGGCGGCAGACCGCGCCTGCTCGACTTCGGCATCGCGAAGTGGCTGGGCCCGACCGGTGGCGGCGAGGAGACGGCAACCGGGATGCGCGCCCTGTCGCCAGCCTACGCGGCGCCCGAACAGATACTCGGCGAGCCGATCTCGCGCGCCACCGACGTCTATGCGCTCGGCATGGTCATGTACGAACTATTGGTCGGCCAGTTGCCGAGCCAGCGCGCGCATCATTCGCTCGAGCGCATGGCCGAGCAGGTGCGCAGCGAGGCGCCGACGGCGCCGAGCGCCCACGCCAGGGCTCTCGACGGGGCCGCTGCGGGGCCTATCGACGAGGCCCTCGACGACATCGCGCTGACCTGCCTGCAGCGCGAGCCCGAGCGACGCTACGCCGACGCCGGCGCGATGGCGGCGGACTTGCGCCGCTGGTTGAACGGCGAGGCGGTGGCGGCGCGTGGTGCCGCGCGGCGCCTGAAATGGTCGCGCTGGCGGCGCCGGGCGGCGCGCCCGTGGCTGGCAGCGGCAGGGGGTGCCCTGCTCATCCTGGGCGCGGGAGCCTGGTGGACGTGGACCGCATCCGATGCCGACGATGGCGCCGCACCGTCCGCGGCGAGCAAACCGATCAGTAGCGCCACGGCGGAGCAGCGTTACCAGGCCGCCCGCCAGCAGATGGCCACGGGGGACCTCGTATCCCTGCAGGCCGCCGAAGCCGAGCTGCAGGCGCTGACGGCCGAACATCCCGATTTCATGCCCGCCTATGCACTCGCGTCGCGAGCGCTGACCGAGCTCGGCTGGCACCAACAGATCGATCGCGGCGAATCGCTGCGGCGACTGCGCCTGCTCAGCGGGCGCGCGCTCGCGCGCAATCCCGACAGCCTCGAAGCACGCACACTGGCGGCCCATCTGCGTTTCGTCGAATCCGAGTTCAATCCGAGCCAGCCGCGCTATCTTGCGGCGCTGCGCGAGCACGAACTGCTGCTGCGGGAGGCGCCCGATGACCACGGGCTGCTGCTGTCGCTGGCCAATCTGAGCGGAGTTCTGGGACGCCTCGAGGACGTGCTGCGTTATGCGCGCCGTGCCAACCAGATCGACGCCAGCAGCGACCAGGCCTATGTGCTGGAAACGCGCGCGCTGGTCGGGCTCGGTCGCTGGGACGAGGCGATGCGGGCGCAAGGTGAAGCGCTGGCACGCTCGCCACGCCGCGGCGACACCTTCGACTACGTGATCGAGGGTCGCAGCTCGAGCGGCCAGTTCGCCGAAGCCATGGCTGCCGTCGAAGCCTGTCGGCGCGCCGGCGCCGATCGCTGCGAGTCTCACGTCAATCAGATCAGGTATTTGTTGCGGATCGAGCCCACGCCTTCGCAACAGGCCATGGCCAAGGGGCAGTTCGGGCAGTCGCTGCGCGTCGGTGGATTCGCGGCCGGTCAGCGCTGGATCGAAGCCGAGGAGGCCGCGGGCCGCGAGGTATTTTCAAGCCATGCATACCGGCTGCTTGCTGTGGCGCTGGCGGAAAAGCGCCATGACGAAGCGCTGGCGATCATCGCGCGGCGCTCCCCCGGACTGATCGAAGGCGATCCGGCGCTGCCGCACGAGACCGACTGGCTGCTCGCCGCCGGCGTCGCCTATCACCAGAAGGGAGATCCGGCGCGGGCGACCGAAGCGTTCTCACGCGCGCTGGTGGCCGTGGAAGTGCTGACCGAGCCCACGCTCGCGCAGCAGGCGCAGCTGCCGGACGTGGTCGCGCTGGCATGGCTCGGACGCGAGGCCGAGGCGCTGCAGCGCATGCGCCGCTATGTCGACGCCGGCTGGTCGAACGAACGGCCCATGAGCGAGAACGCCATGGGGTCGGCTGATCCGGTGATTTCCGTATTGTCCGGCAACCGCGAGTTCCAGCGGCTGATCCAGGCGGTGCGCGAACGCAATGCGCGCAGTCGCGATGAATTGCTGCCGGTCGCGGGTTGATCCCGGGTGGCCGGAAGCTTCGGTGCCCTCCAGTGCAAAGGGCGCGGCGCTGGAGAAACGGATCGAGAAACGGTGTCAGGTTCACCTTCGGCAGGAGGTGAACCCGACCCGGCGGATTCATCCGCTCCGTCCAATGGCCAGGTCGGACGGATCGGATGCGACGGCGCCTGACCCGCCAGCATCGGCCCGTCAGGCGCTGCTCTTCGCGGTTGGACCCACCCGGCTCACTCGTCGCCGGTGTACTCGCAGCCACCGTCCTTGCATTTGTCACTGTTGGTGAGAATGCTGACGACATCGACGCCTCGTTCGCGAACGGCATCGGTTCCGATGATGGCCACGCGTCCGTCGGCTTCGGCGAAGTACTCATGTACGGTTTCGCCGAATGCATTTTTCTG
>Ga0209254_10003714_pt1 | contig 13921 bp, 10 predicted proteins | sample FrelakmetDIP11DI_FD_187148 | JGI IMG/M metagenome (GOLD analysis project Ga0209254, IMG submission 187148) | Freshwater lake sediment microbial communities from the University of Notre Dame, USA, for methane emissions studies - DIP11 DI (SPAdes)... | ecosystem: Environmental > Aquatic >...
ATGAGAGCGTCATCGCCAACGACGCCCTTCAGGCTGCGATACAACGCGCCGCCGACGTTTCCCGCGCCGATGATGGCAATGCGAGTCATGGCACACATCTATATGGCGAGCCAGGTCGGCAGCAGCGGCCCACCGAGCCAGAGCCACTGCGCGAGCCAGGCGCTCACGAGGCTGATGCCGATCGTGAGGGGAATACCGACCCGGAAGAAGTCGCCGAAGGTGTACTGGCCCGGGTTGATGATCAGCAGGTTGCCGTGGTGGCCGATCGGCGTCAGGAATGCGGTAACCGCGCCGAGCGCCGTGCAGACGATGAACGGTTGCGGCGGCAGGCCGAGCGACAGCGCCAGCGCCAGCGAGATCGGGGCGAGCAGCACGGTGGTCGCTGCGTCGGACAGAATCTGCGTGACGAGCGCCGCGCCCCAGTACAGCGCAAGCATGATGGCCAGCGGTGTCCAGCCGACCGTCAAGATCTGAAGCTGGTCGGCGAGAAAGGCGGCGGTGCCGGTCTTCTCCATGCCGAGGCCGAGCGGGATGACGCCGGCGATCATCACGTAGATGCGCACGTCGATCTCGCGGTAAGCCTGGTCGACCGCGACGCAGCCGGTCAGCACCAGCGCGACTGCGCCGGCAAGGAAGGCCATCTGCGGCGGGAACACGCCGGACGCAGCCGCGAATACGGTCGCCGCGACGATCAGCAGCGTGCGCGCAGCGAACTGACGCCGGCGCGGGTTCGCCGAGAACGGCACCATCATCAGGAAGCCATGATGCGAGGAGAGCTCGGCGAAGCGCTCCGGCGTGCCGCGCAGCACGAGCAGGTCCCCCTCGCGCATCTTGATCTGCGAGAGCTTGTCGCGGATCCACTCCTGGCGTCGCCAGAGTCCTACCACCAGCACGTCGAAGGACTTGCGGAAATCCACGCTGCCGATGGTTTCGCCGATGAACGGCGAATGCGGCGCGACGACCACCTGCACGAGCTGGTGCGTGCCCCTGTCTGCCTTGCCGCCGGTGTCGCCGTACTTCTTGACGGCGTGCAGGGAGACACCCGGGTCGCCCTCCACGGTCGCGATCTCGTCCGGGGTCGCGCTCGCGAACAGCACGTCGCCCGCGGCCAGCACCGACTCCTTGCCCTTGTTGTGCTGGGGTACGCCGTTCCGCAGCCACTCGGCGACTTCGAGGCGCGTGTCGTAGTAACGGTTGAACTCGGCCATCGGCCTGCCGATCCAGCGCGAGTCGTCCTCGATCACGAGTTCGGTGTAGTAGCGGTCGAGACGCAGGTAATCGGCCTCGTCGGCCCTCGCCTTGCGCTTCGGCAGGATCCAGCGGGCGAGGAACATGTAGGCGATCGCCATGACCACCAGCGCGATGCCGATCGGCGTGATGCCGAATACGCCCAGCGTCTCCTGACCGCCGGTCAGCAGCAGGTGGTTCATCAGCAGGAAAGCCGGCGCGCTGAAGATCGTCAGCGTCGTGCCTAGGGAGGCGGCGAGCGACATCGGCATCAGCAGGCGCGAGGGCGAGAGGTTCTGCACCCGCGCGAGCCGCATCATGATCGGCAGCATCATCGCCGTGATCATCAGGTGGTGGGAGAAGGCCGCAAGCATGGCGACGGCCGGCATCACGACCAGGATCGCGCGCCACTCCAGCGCTCCGGCCGCACGCGCAATGCCCGCCCCGATCCGCTCCGTGATGCCGGTCTGGGTGAGCGCGGCCGAGATCACGAATACGGAGGCGACGATGATGGCCGGCTCGCTCGCAAACCCGGAGAGCGCCTCCCTGGGCGTCAGGATGCCGGTTGCGGCGAGCGCGAGCAGCGTCAGCATCGCGGCCACGTCCATGCGGATCCGCTCGCTGATGAACAGGATCAGCGTGACGAATACGATCAGGACGAAGATGATCTGTTCGGGAGTCATGGTGGCCTGAACCCGTGATTTTACGCACCTGCGGGGAGCCGTGTACCATGCATTGCAATGAGAACGGTGCTGGCCACCCTTGCGAGCGTCCTGGCCACGGCCTGCGCGGCGCAATCACAGTCGTCCCCCGAAACCCCGCTGGAACGGGCCGCGGAGCAGCCCGCTCGCGCGCCCTTCTCGTCCACCTACGCGGCGGCAGCCTCCCCGCCGACGCTGATCCGGAACGCCACGGTCCTGACCGGAACCGGCGCCCGCATCGACGGCGGCGACGTGCTGCTGGTGGATGGCCGCATCGCGGCGGTCGGTCAATCGCTCTCGCTGCCTGCAGGCGCGACGGTGATCGACGCGAGCGGCCGCTGGGTGACGCCGGGCCTGATCGACGTCCACTCGCACATGGGCGTGTACGCGAGCCCGGGCACGAACGCCTCGGACGACGGCAACGAGTCGACCAACCCCGTGACGTCCCAGGTCTGGGCGGAACACAGCGTCTGGCCGCAGGACCCGGGCCTCGAAGCCGCGTTGCAGGGTGGTGTCACCTCGCTGCAGATGCTGCCCGGCTCCGCGAACCTCATCGGCGGGCGCGGCGTCACCGTCAAGAACGTACCTGCGACGACCTACCAGGCGATGAAGTTCCCCGGTGCCCCGCATGGGCTCAAGATGGCCTGCGGCGAAAACCCGAAGCGTGTCTACGGACGCGACGGCAAGTTCCCCTCCACGCGCATGGGCAACGTGGCGGGCTACCGCCAGGCCTTTGCCGACGCGCAGGACTACATGGAGAGCTGGAAGGAGTACGACGCCAAACTCGCCAGGTACGAGAAGGACAAGGCGGATGGCGACGAGGACGCGACGCCGCCGAAGCCGCCCAAGCGCAATCTCCAGCTCGAGTCGCTGGCCGAGGTGATGCGCGGCAACGTCCTGGTGCACAACCACTGCTATCGCGCCGATGAAATGGCGACGATGCTCGACGTCGCCCGGGAGTTCGGGTTCAGGATCGCCGCCTTCCACCACGGCGTGGAGTCCTACAAGCTGGCCGGCCGGCTCGCGCAAGAGGGCGTCTGCGGTGCGCTCTGGGCGGACTGGTGGGGCTTCAAGATGGAAGCCTACGACGGCATCCAGGAAAACATCGCCCTGGTCGATGCGCCGGAGGGCGGCTGCGCAATCGTCCACTCCGACTCCGAGGAAGGCATCCAGCGCCTCAACCAGGAGGCGGCGAAGGCGATGACGCGGGGCAACCTCGCGGGACTCTCGATCGCGCCCGAGCGGGCGATCCGCTGGATCACCGCGAATCCCGCGAAGTCGCTGGGCATCCTCGACCAGACCGGTACGCTCGAGGCCGGCAAAATGGCGGATGTCGTCATCTGGAACGGTACGCCGTTCTCCGTGTACGCACTCGCCGACCAGGTGTTCGTAGACGGCGTGCTGCTCTACGACCGCGCACATCCCGCGGCGAAGCCCCGCTCGGACTTCTCGCTGTGAAGAAGCTCGCAGTCATCGCCGCCGCCCTGCTCCTTGCGCCCGCGCTCGCCGCTGCGCAGGACCTGCTGGTGCGCGGCGCGCGCGTGCACACGGCCGCGAGCGCCGGCACCCTCGCGAACGCCGACGTCCTGGTCCAGGGCGGGCGCATCGCCGCGGTCGGCAGCAACCTCGCCGCCCCCGCAGGCGCAACCGTGGTCGAGGCCGGCGGCCGACCGCTGACACCGGGACTGTTCGGCGGCATCACGCAGATCGGGCTCGAGGAAGTGAATCTCGAGCCCTCGACCTTCGACGCGGAGCTGAAGCTCACAGCGCCCGCCTGGCAGCACATGTGGCGACCCGAGTTTGACGTCACGCCTGCCTTCAACAGCCGTTCGATCGTGCTCGCGGTGATGCGCGTCGAGGGCGTGACCTGGGGCACAATCGCGCCGCTCGCGGCAGGTAGCGTCATCATCGGCCAGGGCACGGCGGTCACGCTCGACGGCCGCACTGACGCCGCGCTTCCCGGCAGCCAGACGCTGTTCGTCAACTGGGGCAGCGCGGGCCACAACGCTTCCGGCGGCAGCCGCGCGGCCCAGTACATGCTGTTCGACCAGGCGATCCGCGAAGTGCGCGAGCCCGGCTCGAGCGGCGCCGCCGCCCTGCTGCTGCCCGAAGGGCGCAACGCGCTGAAGGCATACCTCGCGGGCGGTCGCGTCGTGTTCCATGTCCAGCGCGCGAGTGACATCCGCCAGGTCGTACGGTTTGCGACGGCGCGCGGCATGAAACCGGTCATCGTCGGCGGCAGCGAAGCCTGGATCGTCGCGCGTGAACTCGCGGAGGCCGGCGTGCCAGTGATCCTCGACCCCCTCCAGAACCTGCCGAGCGACTTCGACAAGCTGGGCGCGCGCTTCGACAACGCGAAGCTGCTGCACGAAGCCGGCGTGCGGATCGCGTTCTCGCAGACGGACAGCTTTCACCTGCGAAAGAACCGCCAGCTCGCCGGCAACGCCGTCGCGCACGGCCTGCCCTGGGAAGCGGCGCTTGCCGCCATCACCTCGGCCCCGGCGGAGATCTTCGGCGTCGGCGCCGCGCGCGGCCGCATCGAACCTGGGCAGGTCGCCGACCTCGTGCTGTGGAGCGGCGACCCGCTCGAGGTCACAACGGTGGCCGAGCAGGTGTGGATCGCGGGCGGTGCCGTGACGATGCGCTCGCGCCAGACGGAGCTGCGCGACCGCTATCTCGAACGCCTGAGGACGGGCGCCACGGACTGACGTGAGCGCGCGCACTTTCGGGCGGCCGCCGGAGCAGGTATCAGCACTCCTCGACAACTGAAAAAGGCGCAATCGCCCGCGCCGCCGAACCTGGCGCGCGGATTCTTCGGCGTGTTCCGCTACAGCCGCCAGGCGCTAGAGCTGGTCTGGACGACGAACCGGCCGCTCAGCATCGCGCTCGGGCTCCTGACGCTCGCTGCCGGCATGCTGCCGGCAGCAGTCGCCTGGGTCGGTGCGCTGATCGTGGATGCGGTCATCGTCGCCATCCAGGCCGGACCAGATGCGCGCGGGGCCGCCACCAGTCATGCGCTCCTGCTGGTCGCGGCCGAAGGCGGCCTGGTCGCCGCGCTCGCGGGCACCCAGCGCGGCATCTCGTTCTGCCAGTCGCTGCTGCGCGCGCAGCTCGGCCAGCGCGTCAACGCGATGATCCTCGAGAAGGCGCTCACGCTCGAGCTCGCGCACTTCGAGGACTCGGAGTTCTACGACAAGCTGACCCGCGCGCGCCGCGAGGCCTCGAGCCGGCCGCTGTCGCTGGTCATGCGTACCTTCGGCCTCGCGCAGAACGGCGTCTCGCTCGTGAGCTACGGCACGCTGCTCGCCCAGTTCTCGCCCTGGGCCGTCGCCGTGCTGGTCCTCGCCGGTCTCCCCTCCTTCCTCGCCGAAGCGCGTTTTTCCGGCGCGGCATTCCGGCTTTTTCTCTGGCGCTCGCCGGAAACGCGCATGCAGCACTATCTCGAGACCGTGCTCGCGCGCGAAGACCATGCGAAGGAGGTCCAGCTGTTTGGCGTCGGGCCGCTGTTCCTGCGGCGCTACCGCGACATCTTTCGCAAGCTCTACCGGGAGGACCGCAACCTCACGATTCGCCGCGATAGCTGGGGTTTCGGGCTCGGCCTGATTTCGACCGCGACACTCTACGGCGCCTACGCCTGGGTCGCACTGGCGACGATCGCGGCGCGCATCACGCTCGGCCAGATGACGATGTACGTGATGCTGTTCCGCCAGGGTCAGTCGGCGGTCTCGGCAAGCCTGGCCGCGATCGGCGGCATGTACGAGGACAACCTCTATCTCGCGACCCTGTACGAGTACCTCGACACGCCGGTCGACAGCCACGCGGGCACGGCGCTCCGCGGCCCCAGACCTGAGGACGGCATCCGCTTCGAGGACGTGAGCTTTGCCTACCCGGGCTCAGAGGCGCCGGTGCTCACGGGTGTCAATCTCCACATTCAACCGGGGTCGTCGCTCGCGCTGGTCGGCGAGAACGGCTCGGGCAAGACCACGCTCATCAAGCTGCTCACGCGCCTGTACCGCCCGACCTCGGGGCGAATCACGCTAGACGGCATCGATCTCGGCGAATGGGAGGAGCAAGCGCTGCGTCGGCGCATCGGCGTCATCTTCCAGGACTTCGCCCGCTACCAACTCTCCGTCGGCGACAACATCGGCACCGGCGACGTGCGCCACCTCGAAGACGAGGCGCGCTGGCGCGAGGCGGCCGAGAAAGGCATGGCGGCGCCGATCATCGAGGAGTTGCCGGAGAAGTACCACACGCCGCTCGGCAAGTGGTTCAACCAGGGACGTGACCTTTCCGGCGGCGAGTGGCAGAAGATCGCGCTGTCGCGCGCCTTCATGCGCAGCGAGGCCGACATCCTGGTGCTCGATGAGCCTACCGCCGCGATGGATGCGGCAGCCGAGGCGACGATCTTCGCGCACTTTCGCGCACTGACAAAGGGCCGCATCGCGATCCTGATCTCGCACCGCTTCTCGACCGTGCGCATGGCGGACCAGATCGTGGTCCTGCAGGGCGGCCGCGTCGTCGAGCGCGGCAGCCACGAAGACCTCGTGCAGGCCAACGGCCAGTACGCGCGCCTGTTCGAGCTCCAGGCCCGCGGCTATCAATAAATGGGACGTTCACCTTTTCCAAAAAGGTGAACGTCCCATTTATGAAGCGCGCATGTGCCGACGCAGCAGGTAGAAGGCGCCAACGCTGAGACTGACCAGCGCGAGCCCGACTGCCAGCACGATGCCACTGCGCGCGTCGACGAACCCGGCGCCTAGGTAGACGGTGGCGACCGTGTAGGGCAGTTCTGCGATCGCGAGCGCCAGCATGAACTTGCCAAAGGGATACTTCACGAGTCCGAGCACGTAGCCGGGGATCTCGGACGGCAGGCCCAGCTGGAAGAGCAGGACGAAGCGAAACGGCGTCTTCGGGCCCAGGTAACGCTCGATGCGCCCGAGCGCCCGGTCGGTCAGCCAGAGTACGACCGGACGGCCAAGGTACCTCGCGATGCCGTATGCGGCCGCGCCACCCAGGATCCAGCCCACCCAGAGCATCAGCAGACTGAGCGCGTTTCCCCAGACGTATACCGCGAGCGGGATGACCACCGCGATGGACACGAAGGTGAACATCGCGGAAACCGCGGTAAGAAGCATGAACAGCAGCGCGCCCGTCACCGGGCGCTCGACGATGAGCTCACGACTCGCTTCCAGCACCTCGATCAGCGCCCGGTGCACGTCGGCGGATGCGGCAAGCGCCGCAAGCGCGATGCAGAGCAGCGCGAGGAAGGCGGCGCGGCGCCAGACCGCCCCATGCTGCCCCTCCGTGCCGGCATGCTTCATAGGGAACGCACCCCTCTACGGCTTCCCGGCGCCGAAAAAGACCAGGACGGCGGCAAGGCCGCCGACCGCCACGAAAGCCCGCCTCGACAATTGGTTCATATTCCCCCTGGATTGGCCGACAGTCTGACACAGGCCGCACAGTCCCTTGGGTACAGAAAAAGGGAAGGAAACCTTCGCATTGCGCCAGATGCGAAGGTTCCCTACCAATTTTTCGAGTGAGTACTCCCGGCGCGCGCCCCCTACAATGCCGCCATGACACAACGCATCGCCCTGGTCACCGGCGCAAGTTCCGGCATCGGTGCCGCCATCGCTCGCCGGCTCGCAAATGACGGCTGGCAGGTCCTCGCCGCCGGCCGCGACGCGGCACGCACGAACGCGCTGGCAGCCGCCGCGCCCGCGATCCGCCCCTGGATCGCCGCGCTCTCGACCTCGGCCGATGCGGACCGCCTGGTCGCCGAATGCGTGCAGGCCTTCGGCGGTCTCGACCTGCTCGTCAACAATGCCGGCATCTATGAGATCGCCGAAGCTGAGTCGACCACGGACGACGCCTGGCAGCGGACGATCGCCATCAACCTCTCGATGCCGTTCTACCTGAGCCGCGCCGCGCTGCCGGCGTTGCGCAAACGCAAGGGCGCCATCATCAACATCGCCTCGGACTGGGGACTCAAGGGTGGCGCGAACGCGGTCGCGTACTGCGCCAGCAAGGGCGGACTCGTGCTCATGACCCGCGCGATGGCCATCGACCACGCGGCCGAGGGCATCCGCGTGAACGCGGTCTGCCCGGGCGACGTCGAGACGCCGATGCTCTACCGCAGCGGCGCGGTTCGCGGCGCCGAAGCGAAGACCGCGCTGCGCGAGGCGAACGCCGAATCGCGCAGCGGCCGCGTCACGACGCCGGACGAAGTTGCGGCCGTGGTTGCCTTCCTGGCCTCCGAAGAAGCGAGGCAGATCACCGGCGCCGCCATCCCCATCGACGGCGGCGGGCTGGCATGAAGGCGTCAGCCTGCGGCGGCTCTCAGTAACGGAACGTGTAGCTCAACTTGAGCGTCAGGTCCGAAGCGTAAGACCGGAAGCGCCCGTCGCGGTCGAAGTCCTCGCGCAGCGAGTTGACCGCGAGCACCGTCTCCTGGCCCGCCCGCGGTATCCAGCGCAGGATGCTGTTGAGCCCGACCGTGTCCGAGACGTTGTCGTACTGGACGAAGTTTTCCCACGACAGGGCCGTGCTGAACGAGACGTCCAGGTTCAGCGTCGCAAGGCGCGTGATGAAGTCGCCCTGCGGCAGGTGGACGTCGTTGTACTCGCCGCCGAGGATGACCTTCAGGTGCTTGCTCGGCCGCCAGGTCGTCCTCGTCGCGAACAGCAGGATGCGGCCGTCGTAGAATCCGCCTTCGCACACGGTCGATTCGGTGGCGATGACGCGCTGCTCGCCCGTGTAAATACCGAGGCAGGCCTGGTCGAAGCGGTAGTCGCCCGCGGGGATGACGATTCCGTCCGAGATCTCGAAACCCTCGGCAAACTCATCCTCCTTGAATACGTGGTAGACGGTCAGGTGGTCTGCGGACTGATTCTCGACCTCTGCGAGCTGCAGCACGAAATCGCGGCTGCGGTCACTGCCGTTGATCGGCTCGATGAACTCGGCGCTGACTTGCGATTTTACGCTGCGAATCCAGCTGTTTTCCGGTCGCCAGGTGTAGTCGATCTCGCCAGCGGTCGCCTCGAAGTCGGTGCGCGCGGTGAAGCCGAGCGCTGGAAAGTAGTTCTCTTCCAGCGTCTTGTGGCTGACTTCGAACTCGAAGCCCTCGCTGTTCGGCATCCCGAAGCTGAACCCGTATCCGGCGTCGTCGCCCTCGAGTCCCTCGGTGTCGGTCTGCTGGTACCAGGCAGTTGCCTCGACGATGCGGTCCCCGCCGACCCGCGTGTTGAGGTAGCGGAAATCGGCGCCGACCAGCGTGTTGTCGACCGTTGTGTCCGGGTTGCCGCTGGTCGCGATCAAACCGAGGCTGGACTCCTCCAGGACATTCACGGCCACGCGGCCGACGAAGAAGTCTGCGGATTCGCCGCCGAGGTCGGCGTCCTGGCGCACGCCCAGCACGCCGACGCTCACCGGACCGGCGCGCCCGGCCAGCTTCAGGCCCGCGTCGAGCGTGAGCGTCCCGCCGTCCTCGTCGAGGCCGATGCGGCGCGAGAAGAACGGGATGCCGCTCTGCCTCTCGAGCCGCCCGAACTCGAAGATGTCCGAGTCTTGCAGAAAGAAGGCGCGCTGTTCCGGGAAGAACAGGTCGAAGCGGGTCAGGTTGACCTGCCGCGTGTCCGCGGTCGTGCCGGAAAAGTCCGGGTTGAGCGTCAGGGCCGCGGTCATCGAGGGCGTGATCTTCCAGAACACGTCGAGCGAGGGCTCCAGGAAGTCATCGTCCTCGTCCAGCACGTGATCGCGCGTCACGCCCGTGCGTAGTCCCGGTACGACGTCGAGGCCGTGACCCTGGTCCAGTCCCGCGAGTCCGGTGACCAGACCCGTTCGTGACAGGTCCTGCGTGCGGTTGTACGACATCCAGCCGAACTGCTCGCTGTCAGCCCCATGCCAGCGCGTGAAATTCACGCCCCAGGCGTCGCGCGAGGGATCAAATGACAGCGTCTTCAGCGGGATCGCGACCTCGGCGGTCCAGCCTTCACCGTCGATCTGCGCGGCGGCATCCCAGATGCCCTCCCAATCCCAGTTCTGGCGATCCTGGTCCGTGTAGATCGCTTCGCTGCGCATCCCGTTCGGGTTGACGTCGAACATGTAACCAGTGCGTCCCTGGTCGTAGGGATCGAGCGTCACCGAGAAGCCGTCCTCGCCGAATGAGACATCGCGCTTGTTCAGCACCTTGGCGACGATCGTGTCCGGATTCGAGTCGTAGAAGCGCGCTGCGAAGTAGAGATTGTCGTCGTCGTAGGCTACATAGATGCGCGAGCGCTCGCCGGGCGTGCCGTACTCGTCCGAGACGACGATGTGCAGGTCCTCGACCAAGGCGGCCTCGGTCCAGAGCGCGTCGTCCAGTCGTCCGTCGAGCACGGGCGGCACTGCCGCACGGTGCGCAGCGGCGGCCTTTCGCGGAGGATCTTCCGCCGCCGACGGCATGGCGGCGAGGCACGACAACGCCGCGGCTGCGACCCCTGCCCACGCCTGGTGCATGACCCGCCAGGTCAGCAAACTATTGCGCGGGCTGCGCCGCGGGTTCGGGAATCCGCGTCGCCTGCCAGGCGACCGCACGCCATTCGCCATCGCGCCTGACGAACGTCCCGGTGTTGAAGAACTGGAGCGTTTCGGGCTGCTCGCCGCCAACTTTGCCGACCAGGCGAAATGCGACGATCGCCGTGTCTCCGTACTGCTGGATGCGGATGTCTTCAGCCGAATACTTCGTCGGCGGCTCGGAGAGATCCGGACCCGCCTTCAGCCCGGCGAGGATCTCGGCCTTGTCCGTACGCACGCCGGCCGAGCGTGTGTAGATCAGCTCGTCCGCCCAGAAACGGTCGTGGACCGCAGCGTCGTTGCGTGAGGCACCGTCGAGGAAGTACGCGAGCAGCGCGGTCAGCTCGGCCGTTGCCGGCGCCTGCTCGGCGGCGCGCGCGGCCCCGGCGGCGCCCAGCTGCAGGGCAAGAATCGTCCACGCGACAAACCGGGTCATGAACGCAATCGTACGACATCCGGCGGGAAGGGATTGCCGCCGGTCGCCAGTGCCGCCCGCCGTGGAGTCAGGCGCGCTTGATCAGCCGCAACACGAAAATCAGGATGATCGCGCCAATCAGTGCCACGATGATCGAGCCGAGCAGCCCGCCGCCGGCCGATACGCCCATCGTGCTGAACAGCCAGCCACCGATCAGCGCGCCGACGATGCCGACGACGATGTCGCCGATCATGCCGAAGCCGCCGCCCTTCATGATGACTCCCGCAAGCCAGCCCGCGATGAGTCCGACGATGATGAACCAGACGAATTCCATGGCCCCTTCTCCCCTGCAAGGTCCCTGACAGGCCGACTATAGGCCCATCCGGCCTGTCCGGCCAAACAGGTCAATCCGGAACGGCTCACACCGCCGGCCCGGCTTCCGGCGCCGGCGTTGGCGGGTAGATCAACCTCTCGACGGCGCCGCGGATGCTGGCGTGATAGCCAGGCTTCGCCTTCGCATAGATCTGGCGGCCCAGGGCGATACCGGCCTCGGTTCGGGCGAGGTCGCGGAACAGCGTCTCCACCAGCCGCCAGCGACCGGTCGCCAGCAGGAACTTCTCGAGGTCGGGAAAAGCGGGTTCGTAGCCCGCTCGAATGACGAGCTGAAGCCAGCTGAGCGCTATCTCGGCGTTGCCATCGGCGCCGAGCTGGAACGCCGTACGCAGCTCACCGAGCTTCGCGTGCGCGATGTGCGCCGGTTGCTGGTCGAGGAAGCGCACCCATTCCTGCGGCACCCAGTCCTTCACCGGCAGGTCGGCCGTCGCGATCTTCCCGGCGCGCCAGTCAGCCGCGACACGATCGACGGACTCGAACACCCCCTTCGGAACGGCGATCATGGTCGGCGGCAGACCCGGGCCGTAGATCCAGGCATCGATTTCCTCGACCGCGATGCGCGGCGCGCCGGGCTTCTCCAGCCGCGCGAGCAGCTCGGCGCGGAACGCCTCCGTCGTCATGCTGCGGAAGGCGTGCGCGTCGAAGTAATCGCGCAGGAACGCGTCGAACGCGGGCCGGCCGAACCGGCTCTCGAGGAAGCGCAGGAACCGAGCGCCCTTGTCGTAGGCGACGTCCGAGGTCCCCTCGTTCGGGTCGCGGCCGGCGAGGTTCAGCTTGAGGTCGGTGTCGTTCTCGAGCCCGGCGGCTTTCAGGTCCGCGATGGTCTGCACGAGTCCTTCGTAGGCGATGGAATCTTCCATCTCGGCACGGCGCTTGCCGTAGAGCGTTTCGACCATGCGGCGCTCGAGGTAGCTCGTGAAGCCCTCGTTGAGCCAGAAGTCGTCCCAGGTCGCGTTCGTGACGAGATTGCCGGACCAGGAATGTGCGAGTTCATGCACCACCGTCGATACGAGGCTGCGGTCGCCCGCGATGATGGACGGCGAGACGAACGAGATGCGCGGATTCTCCATGCCGCCGTAGGCAAAGGCGCGCGGCATGATCAGCACGTCGTAGCGGTCCCAGCGATAGGGTCCGGCCATCCGCTCTCCGGTCTCCAGCATGCGCTGCAGGTCCGCGAGCTCGTAGGCGGCCGCGGCGAGCCGCGAAGGCTCGGCCCAGACGCCGACGCGGTCGCCGAGCGGCTGAAACGCGAGGTCGCCGATGGCGAGTGCGATGAGGTAGGCCGGGATCGGCTGCTTCATCTCGAACCGGTGCTCGCCGGGCGCGGCAGCGGAATCCTCAACCCGCGCAGCACTCATGACCGCAACGAGTTCCGGCGGCGTCCGGATGCGCGCGCTGTAGGTCATCCGGATGCCCGGGCTGTCCTGGATCGGGATCCAGCTGCGCGCGAGGATGGCCTGGCCCTGGGTATACATGAATGGATGCGGGCCCGAAGTCTGCGCGGGTTCGAGCCACTGAAGCGCGGCTGCCTCGCTCGAGGTGCGGTAGTCGATGCGGATCCGCATCTCGGCGGTCGCCGCGCAGCAATGCGGAAACTCGATCGTCAGCGGGCTCCCGAGTATCGGGTCAAGGTCCCCCAGCCTGAAGGCGAGCACTCGCGCATGGCCGCTCATCTCGATGAGGTGGACAGTGCGGATTTCGAGGCCGCTCGTGTCGAGCACGAGCTCCTTCGCCTCCGGGTCTACCTGCTCGACCGTGAGCTCGGCCGTGCCTTCGAGCCGGCGAGCGGCGAAGTCGGCGCGCAGGTCGAGATCGACATGCCGGACGAGGAACTTTTCCGGCTTTGCAAACGAATGCGGATCGGCAACGGCCGAAGCAGAGAGGACTGACAGTGCCAGGATCGCCGTGATACGTTTCATGGCGCGAGTGTAACGAGTGCCGGCCGGCAGGCAAACCGTACCGGCACTGATAGACTTGGCTGCATGAGCATCAGACATCGTTTCGCCTTTTTCGCACTTGCGTGCCTCGGCGCGACTGCCCCCGCGCTGGGCGACGAGGCGGAAAGGATCCTCGCGGCAGCGCCGTCGGGCGAGTCCTACGGCAAGCACCTGCTGTTCCTCACCGAAGAGCCGCACCTGTCGGGCACGGCGCGCAACTACGCGGTCGCCGAGTACGTGCGCGACCGCTTCCGCGAATACGGCCTGGACGAAGTCAGCTACCACGAGTTTCCAGCGCTGCTCAGTTTCCCGAAGTCCGCCTCGCTTGCCATCAGGAAGCCGGTCGACCAGGTTTTCGACCTGACCGAAGACCCCCACCCGGCCGACAAGGACTCGAGGCTCTACGACGACCCGGCGCAGGTCGCGTATCACGGCTATGCGCCTTCGGGAAAGGTGCGTGCCGAAGTCGTCTACGCAAACGGCGGCAGCCCCGAGGACTTCCAGGTCCTCGACCGGATGGGCGTCGACCTGAAGGGCAAAATCGTGCTGATGCGGTACTCGAATCCCTATTCGTACCGTGGTTACAAGGTTTACGAGGCCGAGCGGCGCGGCGCCGCGGGCACGATCATCTACTCGGATCCCGCCGAAGACGGCTCGCGCCTCGGCACGGTGTACCCGGACGGCCCCTGGGGCCCGGA
>Ga0209254_10003715_pt1 | contig 13921 bp, 12 predicted proteins | sample FrelakmetDIP11DI_FD_187148 | JGI IMG/M metagenome (GOLD analysis project Ga0209254, IMG submission 187148) | Freshwater lake sediment microbial communities from the University of Notre Dame, USA, for methane emissions studies - DIP11 DI (SPAdes)... | ecosystem: Environmental > Aquatic >...
AATCGCATGGACTCGACCCGAAGTAAAACCTTCGGGACCGATACTCTCGCCGTTGCGGCACTGACGAATGCGCGTGGCGCCACCATTGCAGGGGCCGAGGCGCGGCTGGTTCGAGCGGCTGTGAGGGGTATTCCTGGCCGTTCTATGAAGGGCACGCGCGCCTTTTCTTCGCTCGGCACCGATTCAGCCAACTGCGCCGCGCAGCGTTCCACATAGGTGCCGCCGCGGGCCAGCAACTCCCGGTGCCGACCCTGCTCAACGATTTGTCCCGCATCAACAACCAAAACGACCTGCTGAGCGACCAACGCGATCTGATTGCGCAAACAATCCAGGCTGTAGTCGTGCAGTGGGCGACCATCAAGCAGAATCACACCGTCCGTGGGGTCGTAGAACCGCGGAATCAGGCGAACCAGTGTCGACTTGCCAGCGCCTGAACGACCAACAAGAGCGACCCGCCGGCCGGGTTCCACAGCCAAGTTGGGCTTGTGCAATGCGTCAACGCTGCCACCTTCGTACGCAAACGCAACACCGCGAGCACGCCGGCCACGACGACCCGGATGATCTCGATGCTGGCCGCCTTGGTGACGACCATTTCCAGGTTCTGTTGTTGACCCAGGTTCTGTTGTTGATTGATCCGACTCGATTTCTCGAATCGTCTTCGCTCATAGGACTCACCGCCAAACGTGCGCACAACGCGATAGCAGTCACCAGGAATATGATCGTCGATCGCCATTGCGCCCAAAACTTCGCTCTCAGCTGCACCACCGCTTTCGAACCATCCTGCACAATCGATTTCAACGCATCGGTCACGGTGTCGCGCACTTGCACCACAACAAAAGTAATCCGAGATAACACCGTCGCCAGCATCGGGAGCGGAGATTTCCAGGTGTCAGAGGGCGCGGGTTTCGCCAACGCCTCCACGTTGTCGCCGAGCAATCAGGCGAAATAGGCTTCTGCGACGTTGCCGAGGGCGAATCCGATTAGCGCGATCGTGAAATACGGCCACATCGGCGCCACGTAGGCGATGAGACGTCGATAGTTCTTCCAGTCGGCAGACGACGCCGGCGCCCCGGCGGCGTCGACGGAAGCGCTGGACTCACTTGTGTGTTCTCAGCGCGCCCCATCCGGATTACGGGTAGTGATCCTCAGGTGAACCAACCCCAACTGCCCGGCTGCGTCCATCGCACGGACCACCCATTGATGCCGGGCGTTGGAGTCGGCATTGATCGCGAGTTGTTTATTGGCGTCTCCGCCAGCTGCGTCGCGCAGCGCGCGCATCAGCGTGGCGAGTTCGTTGTCGACCAGCAACCGACCATTCACCGCGTACTCACCGTCGGCACCAATAGAAATCTCGATCACCGTCTCGTCAAGCTGTTGCGGTTCGGCCTTCGCTTCGGGCAACTCTACTTTTAACTCGGTCTGGCGGATAAAGGTGGTCGAAACCATGAAGAACAACAACAACACGAGGACCACGTCGACCAGCGGCACAAGTTCGACCGAAACATCATTGCGGACGCGCCTACGGAACTTCATTGGCGTGGATCGAGTTCACGCTCGCCGTGCATGATCTCGATGAGTTTGCTGGCTTCCTGCTCCATCATGATGATCAGATCGTCGACGCGGCGCAGAAAATACCGGTAAAACATCAACGCCGGAATCGCCACGATCAGACCGCCCGCCGTGGTGACCAATGCAGTGGAGATACCACCCGCGAGATTATTTGCGTTGCCAGCCCCTTCGGCCATCAACACCGTGAATGCCTGGATCATTCCGACCACCGTTCCCAACAATCCGAGTAGGGGGCTGATCGAAGCAATAGTGCCGAGCGTGGTCAGATAGCGTTCCAGTTCATGCATGACGACGCTGGCTTCTTCTTCCATCGCCTCCTTCATGATCAGCCGGCCGTGCCGCGCATTGCCGAGTCCGGCGGCAAATATCTGCCCGAGCGCACTGCCATTGCGAATGTCCCGCAACCGTTCGCGATCCAACTCGTTCTTCTTGACGTATCCCCACACCTGCGCGAGCAGCTGCCGCGGAACGATCCGTCGCGGCTGTAGCGTCCAGAATCGTTCAACCGAAATCGCGGCCGCGATGACCGAAGCTAGAATGATGGGAATCATCATCCAGCCGCCCGCTTGCACCAAATCCAACACGCTTCGACCCCTTATCCCTGTTTGTCGAACTGATGGCTAATATCGTCCGACACGACGACACGACCGGGTCGTCGGCGCGCGCCGCTCACCACGAACAACCGCGCGCTGAGATCGGCCACAACGCATGTACAACGCCGTCGCGGTGGACCCAATAGTAGTCGTAAAGATTCACCGTCGGATCGCAGTGTGGCGTAACAAAGGTAATGCGCTCTCCCAACAGCGGCTCTTGGGCGCCGTCGGCAAGGATCAACATGCCATGTTCGTCACCCGCAAATCGATAGTTCGCCCCCGGCAGATCCAGGGCCGTTGGCGCGATCGATTCAGAAGCGAACCCCTTAAATCCACAGTCAACCGTGATCATGCCGCGAACGGGTTGGCTGATCGCGGTCGTGGCCACCGTCAACGATACTTCGAAGTCGTCGAGTATCGGCCCCGAGCGACCACCGACATCGAGGTACTGTTGGTCCATGAAGACGTAGCTACCGACCTGCAGGTCCGTCACCTGCGGCACCTCGCAATCGATGTCGTACGTGCCTGTACCGCAACCTGTCACGATCGGCAATGTATGGCCCGCGGCGCGCAATGCGTCGCACGTCGATACCGCACTTTTCCAGCAGATGAGCGACTTCTCACGGCGTGCGGCATGGCCGGCAATGTGCATAACCTGCCCTGCGTAGTGCTGCACACCAACGAACGTCAACGCGCCGCCTGTGCTTCGGTTGGTCGCGATCCAGTCGGCGAGTTTGACGACATCGGCCTGCTCGCGGACGCCGGTTCTTCCCAATCTGGGATCGAGGTCGATCAGCACTTCAACCAAGACGTCGCGCGCGCGGGCGGATGCATCCAGCAGAGTGGCCCCCAGCAGGCTGTCGACGACAATCTGCACCCTGGCTCCACTCGCGATCATATCTGTCACCAGATCGACCTTGGCGCGCGTGGTAACCGGCGACGTGATCAGTATCGGTCCGATTCCGGCACGTGCCAGCACGATGGCTTCGGAAATTTTTGCGACGCAAACGCCGACGGCACCCGCAGCGAGTTGCCGGGCCGCAACCTGCGGACACTTGTGTGTTTTGGCGTGTGGTCTGAAGCCTTTACCGCGCGCACCCAGAAAACCTGCCATGCGCGCGATGTTGCGCATCATCGCATCTTCGTCCAGCAGCAGCGCCGGCGTCGGAACTTCGCGCAGCGGCAGCGGTTGACCGAATTCGATCGGGTTCAGCGGACGATTGGCGAGCAGGCGCTCCGATAATTCACTCATGGCGCGGCGATTCTATGACCGCCGCGCGATCGGCACCACTTCCCGCGTTGCTTCGCCGCCGAAGAAACGTCGATAGCAATAGTTGGTCGCCGCGACATAGCCGTCGACGGTACCGCAGTCGAATCGGCGACCCTTGAATTTATACGCAATGACACAGCCGTCGCGCGCCTGCTGAAGCAGCGCATCGGTGATCTGAATCTCGCCGTTCTTGCCTGGTTCAGTACGCTCGAGCAGCTCGAAAATATCGGGCGTCAGAATGTAGCGACCAATGATCGCCAGATTGCTAGGTGCGCGATCAGGCGAGGGCTTTTCGACCATGTCGGTCACCCGAAACAATGAGTCCGACAACGCCTCACCGGCGATGATTCCGTACCGATTGGTCTCATCGGCCGGTACTTCTTCGATCGCGACGATGCTGCAGCGGAACTGGCGAAAAAGCTTCGTCATCTGCGCGAGCACACCCGTGCCTTCGCCAAAGCACAAATCGTCTGCCAGAACTACGCCAAAGGGCGCATCACCGATCAACGTCTGGCCGCACAGGATTGCGTGGCCCAGCCCCTTCATAGAGATCTGGCGCGTGTACGAAAATGTACACGTATCGATCAGCGCCCGGATGCCCTCCAGCTGCTTCTCCTTACCGGTTCCGGCGATCTGATGTTCAAGCTCATAGCTGACGTCGAAATGGTCTTCAATGGCGCGTTTACCACGGCCTGTCACGAAGCCGATGTCAGTCAGCCCTGCTTCCACCGCTTCTTCGACGCCGTATTGCACCAGCGGCTTGTCGACAATGGGCAGGATCTCTTTTGGCATCGCCTTCGTCGCCGGCAGAAACCTCGTACCGTACCCTGCCACCGGAAATAAGCACTTCTTGATCATCACCATCCCTGCTCGACACAAACCCCGGGATGGTAGCCAACGCTGCTCTGCACCAGCAAGCAATGGATTCCGGAACTATGGTCCCGTGCACACCCGAGATCGATTTCGAACTTCAGGACCTTAGCGCCACGCTTCGATGTGGCGTCAATTCGGCGTCAATGACGCTTCTATGAGGTGTTGCGCTGGACTGCGCCTGCGCAACTTTGAGCATTGCCACAAGATGCCGACAGATGAGCCGACCGGTCCGTTGGTGCTCCGGAGATGGATCCGGCAGCCGAGCAATACGTTTCGACAACCGCCGCGCGGCCTTCAGATGGCGAAGTTGCGCGTCCCTCGCGGTACCTTTGCCGGGCGGCGGTTCATTGAACAACGACAGCGAATCGTGAAGCACCATTGCGGATCCATCTTCAACAATCCGCAGCATACCTGTACTGTACATTTGTACAATAGTTTTTACGCGGCGAAACCGGCCACGACGCGTTCGAAAACCAACGTATCGCCCGCTACGTCGATCCGCACCAGATCACCCGGATGAAACCGACCACCGAGCAGTTCCGCCGCGAGGGGATTCTCGATGCTCCGCTGAATGGCCCGCTTCAAGGGGCGTGCACCATACACCGGATCGTAGCCCTGTTCGGTCAGCCGCTGGACCGCCGCGTCGCTGATTTCCAAACCGAGCTCCTGGTCCTTCAGGCGTGCGCGCAAACCGCTGAGCTGAATCGCAGCGATTGCCGCCATGTGTTCGCGTCCGAGCGGATGAAATACGACGACGTCGTCGACCCGGTTCAGGAATTCGGGCCGGAAGTGTTTCGCCACCACACCGAGTACCGTCGGTTTGATCGCTTCGTAGCGGCCGGATTCCGTCAACGCCTGAATCGCGTCGGAACCGAGGTTCGACGTCATGACGAGCACCGTGTTGCGGAAGTCGACAGTGCGCCCATGGCCGTCGGTGAGGCGACCATCGTCGAGCACCTGCAGCAGAATATTGAACACGTCCGGATGCGCCTTTTCGATCTCGTCGAGCAATACGAGACAATACGGACGGCGGCGCACCGCCTCGGTGAGAAAGCCGCCTTCTTCATAGCCGACATACCCGGGCGGCGCGCCGATCATGCGCGCGACCGAATGCTTTTCCATGAATTCAGACATGTCGATGCGCACCATCGCGTCGTCGGTGTCGTACAAGGCGGCCGCCAGCGCCTTGCACAACTCGGTCTTACCAACGCCGGTTGGTCCGAGAAACATGAATGAACCGTTGGGCCGGTTCGGGTCCGAAAGCCCGGCGCGCGATCTTCGCACCGCGTCGGCGACCGCTTTGACGGCCTCGTCCTGGCCGATCACCCGCCGATGTAGCTCGTCTTCGAGGTGCAGCAGCTTTTCCCGCTCACCCTCCAGCAGCTTAGTGATCGGTACGCCGGTCCATTTCGAGACCACTTCGGCGATCTCTTCCTCGGTGACCTTGTTGCGCAGCAGGCGCGTCTGCTTGCCTTCGACGGCCATCGCATCGGTGAGGTTTTTTTCGAGTTCCGGAATGCGGCCGTATTGCAGCTCGGACATGCGTGTGAGGTCACCTGCGCGACGTACGGTTTCGAATTCCGAACGGGCCGCTTCGAGTTCTTCTTTGATGTGCTGGGCACCTTTCAACGTGGCCTTTTCTGCGTTCCATACCTCTTCGAGATCAGCGTATTGCCGCTCGAGATCCGCCACCGTTTCCTTCAGCGCTTCGGTGCGCTTTCGCGACGCCTCGTCTTTTTCTTTTTTCAACGCTTCCAGCTCCATCTTCAGCTGGATCAGGCGCCGCTCGAGCTTGTCCATCTCTTCCGGCTTGGAATCCATTTCCATCCGAATGCGGCTGGCGGCTTCGTCGACCAGATCGATCGCCTTGTCGGGCAGCTGACGACCGGTGATATAACGATGCGATAGCCGCGCTGCTGCGACGATCGCGGGGTCAGTGATGTCGACTGCATGGTGCAGTTCGTAGCGTTCCTTCAAGCCACGCAGGATCGCAATGGTGTCTTCGACGCTGGGTTCGTCGACGAGAATTTTCTGGAAGCGTCGTTCCAGCGCTGCGTCTTTTTCGATGTACTGACGATATTCGTCGAGCGTCGTGGCACCCACGCAATGCAACTCGCCGCGCGCAAGCGCAGGTTTGAGCATGTTGCCGGCATCCATCGCTCCTTCCGCTTTTCCCGCGCCCACCATTGTGTGCAGTTCGTCGATGAACAGAATGACGTTACCTTCCTGCTTCGAAAGTTCATTCAGCACCGCTTTTAGCCGTTCCTCGAACTCACCGCGGAATTTCGCGCCGGCGATCAAGGCACCCATGTCGAGCGCGAGAATTCGTTTGTTCTTCAACCCTTCCGGCACTTCACCGTTGAGAATCCGTTGTGCAAGACCTTCGACGATCGCCGTTTTGCCGACGCCGGGTTCGCCGATCAACACCGGATTATTTTTGGTACGCCGCTGCAGCACCTGGATCGTCCGACGGATTTCGTCATCGCGCCCGATCACCGGATCTAGCTTGCCCGCTTCGGCCTGCTTGGTGAGGTCTACGGTGTATTTTTCCAGCGCTTGACGACTCTCCTCCGCGTTCGGATCCTGCACCGCCTCTCCTTGGCGAACCGTGGCAATCGCCTTATCGAGCGCATCGCGTTTCACCCCCGCTTCACGCAGCAACCGACCGACTGCGCCGGTATCCTCGCAGGCCGCGAGCAATATCATCTCGGTCGAAATGAACTTGTCACCGCTCTTCTGAGCGTTACGATCGGCAAGATTCAGCAGTTTGACGAGATCGGGTCCAAGACCGACATCCCCAGTGGGTTGGCTGATTGTCGGCAAGCGATCCATCTCGGCCGCCAACGCACCCATCAGGTCATCGACACGACCGCTGGCCTGCGTCAGTAGTTGACGAACCCCGCTCGCCTTATCTTCCAGCAGCACAGCAAGCACGTGCACCGGCTGCACGTAGTTGTGATCTTTGCCCACTGCCAACGATTGTGCGTCCGCTAACGCTGCCTGCAAACGACTCGTCATTCGATCCATACGCATTGGTACTTCCCACCGCAATTGGCCCCGGCCACTAGATGCGTCCAAGACGATTGTTTTCAAGTCGCGAAACGCTTTCTGGAAACTGGCACGGGGGCGCGTTACATTCCCGCGACTCATCTGAATGGGCGCTAGCTCCAGCAATGACAGATCCGCAGGACCTCTCGATGGACGACCGCGCGAGTTCGCGTATTCAGCTGCCTTTCGAGGTCGAGGTCAGCCACCCCAGCGTCGGCAAAATTCGCAGTGTCGCGCGGGATATCTCGGCGGGAGGGATCTTCGTGCGCCTCAGCCCAACCGGTTTGCGTGTCGGCGCCAAGGTCAAAGTCACTGTACTGAACGCGGCACTCATCGAATCGAATTCGACGCCGACGGTCGAGATGGAAGTTGCGCGCGTCACCGAGGAGGGTCTCGGTCTAAAGTTCGCGAACCAGACTAGCCGGCACCTGTGGCAAAGCGTCGATCGGCTGCGCGAAGATCTTCGGCTCGGACAGGACTACTTTCAGGTATTTCAAGGTGCGGCCATCGTCAACCACTACGGCAAACTGCTGGTGGTGCAGCGCCACGGGAAATGGTTGTTTCCCGGTGAGTATCTGACCGTTGGAGTCGCCTGGCAGACAGCGCTTACCGAATTTCTCGCCGCCGAACTGGGCTTGGATGACCTGGCCCTACAGGACACACTCGGAGTCGACAGCGCGCCCGGTATGCAAGCCGCCGAGAACGCGACCTTCAGCGCGTTCCATCGATTCTCGTCTCGCTCCGAGACCACACGGTTGCGCGAGGGCTCCCGCTACCGCCACGCCAAATGGGTCAGTCGAGCGTTCAGTCTCGAAGAACTGACCTTTGCGCACCCACTGCTCCGCGACCTGGCGGTATTGGCGCTGGATCGGGCCGAAGCACAACGCGGAGCCGCCAACGCGTCTGCGTCGAAACGCAACTGACAGCATGATCGATACCCACTTCGACGAGCGCGAACGTATAGGTCAAATCATATTGCGCCCCAACCGGTCCTGGACCTGGGGCTCGAATACTTACTTCATAGGCACACTGTTGACGGTCTCGGCCATCGTTGCGACGACCTTCGCGCTGCGCGGATTCTGGCTGGTGCTACCGTTCAGCGCACTCGAGATGAGCGCTTTGATCGGGTGTCTTTATGTGTGCGTTCGGCGCACGCATGCTCAGGAGGTGCTGACCTTTTCGGCGGATGAACTGGTCGTCGAAACGGGCCATCGACGACCCGAACGGACCTATCGCTTCGCGCGATTTTTCACCCGTTTCCAGGTCGAGCCTGCGAGTCATCCGTGGTATCAGAAGCGGATCGCAATCCGCGCGCGCGACGAACGCGTCGAGATCGGTCGATTTCTGTCGCACGATGAAAAATCGCTGCTCGTCAATCAGCTGCGACTCATGGTGCGTCGCTTCAGCTGATCGCTTCCCAACACGCCAGTAAGGGGGCGATACTGTCCGCCTCTCCTCGACTTCGCCCGATGCCGCCGAATTCCAGGTCAACGCTCCCGACACGGCCGTCACGAATACTCTTGCACCCGCGGCTTCGAAGCGACCCATCACATCAGGATGCGGATGCCCGAATCGATTCAGGTGTCCGGCACTGATCGCGACAATGCGTGGTTGTGTTACACGAACGAACGCTTCGGTCGACGAACTGCGGCTGCCATGATGTGCAGCCACCATGAAATCGATCGGCTCAGTAGGCAGCCGCAATAGCACGGCGGATTCACCGATCCGCGTGATGTCGCCGGGTAACAGCGCACGCCGCCGACCGTTGTCGATCAGCAGTACACACGAGCGGTCGTTGTCCGTTGCCGCTGTATGCGTCGGGTGCAGAATTTGGAACCGCACGCCGTCCCATTGCCAGCCCTGCCCCGCACGACAGGCGCGCAATTCGTCGAACCGTGCAACCGGTTCACCACCGATCAAGCCGCGCACGGCAACCGCGCCCGAGACCGCCTGGTAGCCGCCGACGTGATCCATGTGGGCATGACTGAGCACCGCGAGGTCGAGCCCATCCGGATTCGCGCGCCGCAGGCTCGGCAGCACGACGGCGCTGCCCAGATCGAAGCCGGACGGATACCGCGGCCCCGCGTCGTAGAGCATTCGATGTCGCGCGGTTTCGACAACCACCGCAAGGCCCTGGCCCACATCGAGGACCGCTACACGAAATTGACCATGCGCCGGGCGCTGATCAATTGGAACAAGCGGCAACAGCACACAAGGCAACAGCAGCGCGCGATGGCGCAGCGTCAACGGGAGCAACAATGCACCGCTCGCGACCGCGCTGAGTATCACCACTGCAATACCTCGGTCGGCGCGCCAGCCGGTCCAATCGAACTCTGCCAATGCGCGCAGATAGCCAACGACGAATGCAATGATCCAATCAGCGACATGCAAGAGCCAGCCGCCGCTATCGCCAATCATTGCGAGCCATAGGCCGGCTACCAAATCCACCGGAACCACAACGACGCTGACGAGCGGCACCGCTAGCAGATTGGCAAACGGGCCCACCCACGCGACCCCACCCACGGTGGCGAGCAGCGCTGGCACCATTGCAACCGCGAGTACGACCTGCGCCTTCACCAGTGCGCGCACCGTCGATCCCGGTCCACTACGTGGAGCAAATTGCGCAAGCAGCACCGCGACCGCGCCGAAGGACAACCAGAATCCGGCTTGCAGAGGCGCGAGCGGATCGCAGGTAAGGACAATCGCCGCGACCCATAAAAACATCATCGGCAACGAGAGTCGGCGACCGAGCGGCAACGCAACAAGTACCAGCACCAGCGCGATCCACGAGCGCAGCACCGGCACACCCCAATCCGCGAGGCAGGCATAAAGCGTGACCAGGACCAGTGCACAAATGACGCCGGGCCAAGTGGTACCGGAACGAGCCATGAGCCGCCGCGACATCCGCGACAGAGCGCGACCCAGAGCCGCGCCAACCGTAGCTACGATTGTCAGATGCAATCCTGAAATCACCATCAGATGCACGGTTCCGGTCGCCCGAAACAAATCCCAGTCCGCATCGCTCATCAACGCGCCATCACCGGTCAGCAACGCGAGCACGATGCCGGGATACAGCAACGCAAAAGCGCTTATTCGCTCGCGTAGATTGAGTCGAAGTTGGTTCCAGCTCCAGCTGCTTGCCGCAGTCTGCCGCTGACCGAAGCGCACAGTGCCGCCGCCGTCGATGCGGTTCGCAAGACTCCACGCCTCATAATCGAAGCCGGCGGGATTCTGATAGCCGTGGACCGCACGCAGTTTGATGCGCAACTGCCATATCTCACCGGGCATCACCGCGGGTCCGTCAAACCACGACAAGCGCAGGTGCCGCGGCATCGGGCCTGCACACACGGGCCAGGGTTCGATCGCGTCCGGCTCGATGTCGAATTGCAACTGCGGCGTTGCGATCTTCGGCAGGCCGATCACCGTTGCACGCAGTTCAACGGTTGTGCCATCCACACACGCGGCGAGCCGATGATCAATCGCATCGCGCGCCACGGTTGAGCCGACCACGACTCCCAGCAACACACCGAGCAACAGACCGGTCAACACATTGAGCCGCCGACAGATCAACGCTGCGACGGCGCCGATGCCAAATATCAGCAGCGCCGTACGCGAGGGTAGATTCGGCAGTGCGGCAGTGCCCAGCACGGCGGCGACATAGCCGCACAACAGCTCTGCCATGAACCCAGGGCGAGAAACAGGCATAATCGCGCCTCGGGCGTGGATGGGGCCCGACGCTGTCGTCGCGGTCGAGCCCTCGTAGTAGTCATCGGTTTATGCCACGTAAGTTCATCAGGCGTTACCTGCCGGATCCCCAGAAGATGCGTGAGCATCAAGCACTGAAGCCGTTGGGAAAATGGCTGCAGAATCCGGAAATCTGGCACTTTCATCGGCGGTCCGTCGCCGGCGCGTGCTTCATCGGTCTGTTCTGTTCGTTTCTGCCATTGCCAATGCACATGCTGATCGCCGGTGCGCTGGCGATCATGACCCGCTGCAATCTGCCGCTGGCGGTGGCACTGGTGTGGGTCAACAATCCATTGACGATGGGTCCGGCATTTTTCTTTGCCTACAAGCTGGGTGCGTGGTTGCTGAACACCGAGCTCACCGTGACCGAAGTGCAAATCGACTTCGCGTGGCTCGGCGACAGGTTCGACCAGATCTGGCGGCCACTGCTGCTCGGCTCGCTCGTCTGCGGCACGGTCACTGGATTGATCGCCTACATCATCGTGCGGGTCGGTTGGCGTATCCACGTGGTGCGACGCTGGCGCGAACGCCGTCGATCGCGACTCGCGCGGGCTGTCAACGCTGATCGCTGAGACCAGCGCCCGCTTAGGACGCTTCGTGCAACGCGTCTGCCGGATTCAATGCCGCTGCGCGGCGCGCCGGATGCAGCGCCGAAATCAGACAGAACACGAACGACACGACCGCGATCAACACGATGTCCATCGGCAGGACCAGCGACGGCACGGTGTTGAAGTACGTTCCGTCCAACAAGCGAGCACCGATCAACGATTCGAGCAATCCAAGGGTCTCGGTGACGTGCTGCGCGAGGAAGAGGCCGAGCCCAAGGCCAAAACCGATGCCGGCCAGCGCGACCAGTACACCCTGCACCAGCACCAGTCTGAGAATCAGCCCTGCGGGCGCCCCCATCGTGCGAAGAATCGCAATGTCTGAACGCTTTTCGCTGACCAGCATCGTCTGCGCCGAGACAATATTGAAAGCCGCGATCGCCACGATCAACACCAGCAACAGGAACATCATGCCCTTTTCGAGCCGCACTGCTCGGAACAGCTCGCCGTAGTTCGACCGCCAGTCGTCGATCTCCCATCCCGTCGGTACAATCCCCACCAGCGCCACGACAGCCGCCGCGACATTCAAAGGCTCGGCAAGTTTGAGTCGAACGCCGACACGTCCAGTGCTGCCGAGGCCGCGTGCGCGAACATCATCGTAACCAACCAGTACCAGACCGTAGTCGAGCTCTGCACCGATTTCGAACGTACCGACCAGCGTAAATCGTTCCAGGCGCGGCACGACGGTATCGTTAGTAGGCGTCGTTAACAGCAGCGTAACGGGGTCACCGATCGCCAGTCCCAGATGCAGCGCCAACGGCTCGCCGATCACGAGTCCGCCGCGGGTCACAACAAGTGCATCGAGCGATCCGGAGGTGATACCACGCGCGACCACATCCATCGCACCGAGCCCGTTCGCATCTATGCCGTAGATCGTCACGGGTTCAACCGCGCTGCCGCGCGCGACCATGCCTTGTGCCTCGAAGAATCGAAATGGCTCGCCTACCGGCAAAAATCGCGCAAGATCGGTTGTGTCGGCGGTGCCCGTCGGCGGCGTCAGCACGACGTGCGGCACCGTACCAAGAATGCGTCGATGCAACTCCTCGTCGAAACCGTTCATCACACTGATCACCACGACCAAGACCGCGACGCCGAGGCCCAGTCCGACCACCGAAACCCAGGTGATCAAGGAGACGAACGCACGACCGCGGGTCGCCAGGTAGCGCCAGCCGATCCACAACGACGTTGCACCCGCGATCGGCAGACTCATCAGGACGTGCCTTCGATCAAGTGTCCGTCGGTGAGATACAGCCGCCGCTGCATGCGCTGCGCAAGGTCCTCATCGTGGGTCACAACGACGAAAGCAGTGCCGCGTCGTTGCGCAAGATCCAGCATCACGGAAAACACCTGATCGGCGCTTTCCTGATCGAGGTTGCCGGTGGGCTCATCGGCGAGCACAACTGCGGGATCCGCTACCAGCGCTCGCGCAATCGCAACGCGCTGCCGCTCGCCGCCCGACAATTGACTCGGCCGGTGGTCGAGCCGGCCGCCCAGACCGACCGCTGCGAGCATATCCACCGCCCGTTGCCGAGCCTCGCCAATCCGGTGTGCACCGAGCAACAACGGCATCGCGACGTTTTCCATCGCCGTAAATTCGGGCAACAAGTGGTGGAACTGATACACGAAGCCCATGCGCCGGTTGCGTAATCGCGCGCGGGCTTCCGGGTTCAACGGGCCCACGAGCACACCATCGATCAGCACGTCGCCGGAGTCGGGGTCCGCGAGACCGCCCAGGATATGTAACAGCGTGCTCTTACCGGATCCGGAACGACCGAGCACAGCGACGCGCTCGCCGCGCGCCACCGTCAGGTTCACGCCGCGCAGCACCGGCAGCAACGTTGGGCCTTGGTGAAAAGACTTCACGAGGGCGCGGCATTCAAGTGCGGCTGCACTACTCATGCTTGAGCACCTCGGCGGGTTTGAGCCGTGCGGCGCGGTAGGCCGGATACAGCGTGCTGCCCAGACTCAACAACAGCGCGACGGACGCGACCGTCGCGAGATCGACAAAACGCACCTGCGCCGGCAGATAGCTGATGAAGTACTGGTTCATCAGCTGCAGTCCGAGGGCGCTGTCGATCCACCGGTAGCCGTCCTGCACGACCAGTGCCGCAGCAGTGCCCAACAACATCCCAACGCTGACGCCGATCACACCAATGACGCCGCCGAGCATCAGGAACGCAACAACAATGGTGCGGGTACTGGCGCCGAGCGTGCGCAAC
>Ga0209254_10003716_pt1 | contig 13920 bp, 15 predicted proteins | sample FrelakmetDIP11DI_FD_187148 | JGI IMG/M metagenome (GOLD analysis project Ga0209254, IMG submission 187148) | Freshwater lake sediment microbial communities from the University of Notre Dame, USA, for methane emissions studies - DIP11 DI (SPAdes)... | ecosystem: Environmental > Aquatic >...
CCCTGTCTGTGCGCTTCCAGCGGCAGTTCTTCGGGGATTAGGGTGAAATGGGGACATGCCTAATTTCCGAGTACGGAAATTAGGCATGTCCCCATTTCACGCAAGGCGTTCGCTCGCCTCGAAACGCAGCCGCACCACATCCCCACGGCTGACGTAGAGTAGCTCCGCCACCTTGCCGATCAGGTACTCCTCGTACTTGTCGAGAGTCCGGTCCTCCAGTGCTACATCCCAGAGCATCGCAATGATGCGAAGCTTGTCTGCGTAGGACAGCTCCCCGTGCAGCGGCGCGGTGAACTCCCGCAGTGATACCGCATCATCTACAGCTCCTCGGGCTTCGGCTAACAACTCCTCCGCCGCCGCCGGGTCGAGCTGGAAGTGCCGGGCGATGAGGCCTGTAATGGCGGCGTGCTCGACGGCCTGTTCATCGTGATCAGCCCGCGCGAGTTCCACCAGCAGCGCGGCCACTCCGAGACGGGTGCGGGCAGCAGGGTCTGCGCTGGCAATCGGACTTCTGGCAGACTCCAGGAACTGGCGCAGCCGACTCAGCATTGGTTTACGACCGGCCGCACCAAGCGGCTGAGCACCGTGTCCCGGAGCAGTGTGAGCCGGCCGTGGAAGAAATGGTCCACGTCCGGCAACAACACCAGATCGGGCGGGGGATTGAGCGCCCGGGCCCAGGCAATCACATCGGCGGCGGCCACCACCTCGTCCGCCGACCCCTGGATCAGCAGCCACGGACAGGCGGGCCGGTCAGCCCGCAGCAGGGTTGCCATACGCGTCACCGGCGGAGCAACACTGATCAGCTGCCGGCACTGGCTGGCCAGAGCGGCCCGGATAGACACGGCCGCGCCGAACGAAAACCCGGCCAGCCACAGCTCGGCACCAGGAAAATGCCGTTGTGCCCAGGCTGCCACGGCCAGTACATCCTCAGTTTCTCCAATACCATCGGCGTAAGCGCCATCGCTCGCCCCCACGCCGCGAAAATTGAACCGGACGACCGGCAACCCCAGATCGTTGAGCGCACGGCCGATCGTGTGCACTACCTTGTTCAGCATGGTGCCCTGGTGCTGGGGGTGCGGGTGACACACGACGGCTACTGCGGGCGCCAGCGGGGCGGGCGGCGTATCGAGCAGGGCTTCGATACAGCCCGCCGGGCCATCGAGCGTCAGTGCTTCGCGGGGTGATGAACTGCTGCTCATGCCGGACAGGTTAACCGAAGGCCTGGTCTGTAGGAGCGGCTTCAGCCGCGACACGGTACCTGGCAGCGCACGAGGTACCTTGTCGCGCCTGAAGGCGCTCCTACCGGTTCCCTAACCGAGCAGGATCCGGTTCAGCCGCTGCACGAATGCACCCGGATCCTCCAGCTGGCCGCCCTCCGCAAGATGCGCCTGATCCACCAGTAGTAAGGCCAGGTCGGCAAATCTGGCCTCATCCATCTCACCGGCCAGCCGCTGAAGCAACGGGTGGGCGGGATTCACCTCCAGGATTGGCTGGGCGTCCGGGACTGTCTGGCCAGTGGCCTGCATCAGCTTGCGCATCTGGGCGCCCATTTCGTGTTCGCCAATGACAAGGCACGCGGCGGACTCGCTGAGACGGTCCGTCGCGCGCACGTCCTGGACCTGTTTCCCAAGCTGTTGCTTCAGCCGGTCCAGGAGCCCCTGGTACTCGCCAGCTCCGGACTTCGTGGCCTCAACCTCTGGCTTGTCGCCGCCATCCAGTTCCAGCTCGCCGCGCTTCACATCGCGGAACTCGTGGCCGTCGAACTCGCCGAGATGGCCAATCAGCCACTCGTCGATGGTGTCCGTCAGCAGAAGCACCTCGATACCTCGCTTGCGGAACACTTCAAGGTGCGGACTGGACTTCGCGGCAGTGAAACTGTCGGCCGTCAGAAACCAGATGATCTTCCGGTCGCCACTCTCCCCGGTCTTTCGGCGGCCAACGTAGTCAGCCAGCGACTGGTCCGGCGTGGCGCTGTCATTGTGGGTGGTGGAAAATCGCAGCAGGCCGGCGACCTTCTCCCGGTTGGCATGGTCCTCGGCAGGACCTTCCTTCAGGACGCGGCCGAATTCCTTCCAGAAGGTCGCATACTTCGCCGGATCATCCCTGGACAGCTTGTCCAGCATGTCCAGCACGCGCTTGGTCAGCGCCGACTTCATCGCCTCGACAACCGCGTCCTGCTGGAGCAGCTCCCGGGAGACATTGAGCGACAGGTCGCCAGAATCCACAACGCCGCGAATGAAGCGCAGATAGAGGGGCAGGAACTGCTCGGCGTCATCCATGATGAAGACGCGTTTGACATAGAGCTTGAGGCCGCGGGATCCAGACCGGTTCCAGAGGTCCCAGGGGGCCCGGGCAGGAACATACAACAGGCTGACATACTCACGCTTGCCCTCCACCTTGTTGTGGCTCCAGGCCAGTGGCTCCTGGAAATCGTGGGAGACGTGCCTGTAAAACTCCTGGTATTCCGCGTCCGAAACCTCGGTGCGGGGGCGGGTCCACAGGGCCTTGGCCGAGTTGGCCGGCTCCTCCTTCGCTTCGCCCTCCTCCGGTTTAGTGGTCATGACAACCGGAAAGGCGATGTGATCCGAGTACTTTCGGATCAGCGTTCGCAGCCGGAACTCGTCGGCGAACTCTGCGGCATCCTCGCGCAGATGCAGAGTCACCCGAGTGCCGCGCTCGGCCCGTTCGATTGTCTCAACGCTGAACTCACCCTGGCCATCCGATTCCCAGTGCACGCCATCCGTGACAGGCGTTCCGGCCCGGTGGGTCTCGACGACGACCCGGTCCGCGACTATGAAGGCTGAGTAGAACCCGACGCCAAACTGGCCGATGAGATTGGCATCCTTTTTCTGCTCACCGCTGAGCTGGCTGACGAAGTCCCCGGTGCCGGACCGGGCAATAGTGCCAAGCTGGCGCACCACTTCTTCCCGGGTCATGCCGATGCCGTTATCGATGACCGTGACGGTCCGCGCAGCCGCGTCGTACTCCACGCGGACTTTCAGCTCGGGATCAGGCTCCAGTAGGGCAGGTTTTGCCAGCGCCTCGAAGCGCAGCCGGTCAGCGGCATCGGAGGCATTGGAGATCAGCTCCCGGAGAAAAATCTCCCGGTTGCTGTAGAGGGAGTGAATCATCAGGTGCAGAAGCTTCTGCACCTCGGCCTGGAAGCCGTGGGTTTCGCGTGCAGCGACGGACATGAGGGCGGATACCTTGAAGCCGGGAACGGCCCCTCTTTATAGGGCCAACCACCGAAATTTCAAGAGGCACCGGGTTTGCAATCTGGCAACTTGCGCGGCAATGCCGCGCAAGTTGCCAGATTGCAAACCCGGTGCCTCTGTCAGTCGCGGGTCCGGACCAGGTAGAGCGTCGGCCGGCCACTATCACAGTCGGGCGGAGGTGCCTCGGCGGCTGGCTGCGGAGTCGCCGTCGGCGCCTCCCCAAGCTCAGCGGGCTTAAGCCGCCCCCGAACACCGGCCAGGGCGCGGTCAATCCAGGCGCGGCGAAGCAGAGTCTCTTCGTTGCGAATCAATGGGTAGTCTCGATCTTTATCCGACATGATCGTCAGGATCTCCAGCATCCGGTCTTCGCCGGCTTCGTGGCGGCCATCCGCCAACAGGCATTCGTCTTATTTCTCTTCAGGAGTCCAGTCCCGGCGGACTTTCTCCGCCCAACTCCTATAACCCTTCCAGGTGTAGAGGGCCGGGTCCATTGCGATACGGCGCTTGTCCGGCAGCTTCACTCGGCTTAACCACCGACGATAGGCATCCCAGCCACTCACGTCCCTGCCATCCTGGGCAACGAGATTGGGTCCCGAGCGCTCTATGAGCGTTTCCTTGTAGCGCTGCGTCCCGTTCTTCTTCTCGTCGCGTAGTTCCGGAGAGCTGGGGGATTGTGTCAGATTTTTCTGGTCTGTCATTTCTCGTCTCCCCACTTCGTCAGCGTGGGTCAACTTTAGGCAGCACCGTACTTTTTCGGAAGGAACTGGATCACAGGCACCACGCGCCTGCCGTATCACCAGCCACCGACTGCTCGCAATGTGTAATCGGATTCGACAGTAGCGACAAGAGAGCGAGACGTCGCTCGCACTTCACACGACAACGCGATAGCAGGGCTCGTACGTACGACCGGGTAGTTTCATGCGGTGCTGCTCCACGAACGCGCGAAGCAGGCCATCGAGCTGAGCGAGAATTGTCCTGTCACCGCGAATCTCAAACGGTCCGTACTGCTCGATGGCCCGTATTCCCTCTTCGCGAATATTGCCGCTCACGATGCCGGAAAAAGCGCGGCGTAAATTGGCCGCCAGATCGGCTACCGGCAGATCCCGGCTGATCTCAAGGCGCGCCATCGACTCGTGGGTAGCCACGAAGGGCTTCTGGAACACGCCGTCCACCCGGAGGCGCCAGTTGAAGTAGTACGCGTCGTTGTGGCCACGTCGGAAGTCCCGCACATGACGAACGTTGCCAAGCACCCAGGTCGCGACAGCGGACGGGTCCCCGATAATAATCTGGTAGCGCTCACGGGCCGCGAGGCCAAGCGTGGCCCCGATGAAGGCGTCGACACGCTCGAGGTAGGCTCGGCTGGACTCGGGGCCGGTCAGGATCAGCGGTAGCGGGATGCTCTCGTTGTCCGGATGCAGCAGGATACCGAGCAGGAACAGGATTTCCTCGGCAGTGCCCACTCCGCCGGGGAAAATCACGATCGAGTGTGCAATCCGCACGAAGCCCTCGAGGCGCTTCTCCATGTCCGGCATGATCACCAGCTCGTTGACAATGGGATTGGGGGACTCTGCCGCGATGATCCCTGGCTCCGTCAGGCCAATATAGCGGCCATTGCGAATTCGCTGCTTGGCGTGACCGATAGTCGCGCCTTTCATCGGCCCCTTCATGGCACCGGCACCGCAGCCTGTGCAGACGTTCAATTTACGCAGCCCAAGCTGATAGCCAACTTCCTTGGTGTAGTCATACTCCTCGCGATTGATGGAGTGGCCGCCCCAGCAAACGACGACGTTGGGCTCGGAACCGGCTTTTAGTACACCCGCATTGCGCAGTACGTGAAACACGGCATTGGTAATGCCATTGCTGGAATCAAGGTCGAACTGCCCACCTGTCGCAAACTCGCTGTTGATGTAGATGACATCACGTAACACCGCAAACAGAAGTTCCCGAATTCCCCGGATCATTTCGCCATCCACGAAGGCACTGGCTGGCGCATCAACCAGTGCCAGCTTCACGCCACGATGCTGCTGGACGATGTTGATGTCGAAGTTGCGGTGCCTTTCAAGAACTTCCCGGGTGTCGTCGGTCGTGCTGCCGGAATTCAGAATGGCCAGCGCGCAGCGCCGAAGCAGCTCGTGATGGCCGCCCTCGCCGGTGCTGCGAAGACGGTTGACCTCGTGCTGGGAGAGAACTTCCAGCGTGCCTTCCGGCATGACTTCAATGAAGGTCGGCAGGGACACGGGGAACCCGTCAGGGCAGTATCTGAATCGGCGTGTTGTCCGGCGTCATCAGCCAGATATCCACCATGTCGGCGTTCGAGACGGCGATGCAGCCATTGGTCCAGTCCCGTTTCTGGTAGTACTCGAGGGGCCGGTTGGGCCGGTTGGGCTGGCCATGAATCATGATCAGTCCGCCGGGTGCCACGCCCTCAGCCGAGGCCCTGCGCTCATCCTCGGGACCTGGATAGTCGACCTGAATAGCCAGAAAGAAGTCACTGTTGGCATTTCGGCCGGACAGCCGGTAAGTGCCCTCCGGGGTGCGGAAGTCACCCTCCTGTCGCTTCGGCCCGGTCGGTGACAGGCCCAGGGCCACGCCGAACTGCCGCAGCACCCGATCACCGCGCATGAGCATAAGGCGCCTCTCGCTCTTGCGGACGACCACGCGATCAGCCATCTCGATGGCTGAACTGCTGGCCGGGGACGGTCCGACGGCCAGAAGGACGATCAGTACCGAAGGCAGGACACAGGGCCAGATCCGCACTAGCCGCCCTCGCTATCGCCAGCCAACCGCAGCCGCTGGCCGGGGAAAATCCGGTTGGGATTGTCGAGTGAGTTGATCGCCATGAGGCGACCCTGGGTAACTCCCGTGCGCTTGGCGATGATGGCGAGGTTGTCGCCTTGACGCACCACGTAAGTCTGACGCCCCGACTTGTTGCGGGGAACGGTATCGGAACTCGCTGACCCGGACCCACCCGGCAGTTTCAGGACCTGTCCGACCCGGATCAGGTTGCGTTTCGACAGCCCGTTGAGGCTGGCAAGGCGGGATGGCGACGTGCCATAGCGGCCGGCTATGCCAGACAACGTCTCTCCGCTCCGGACCTTGTGCGTCCGCGGGGACGGATCTGCGAGCTGGGCGGATCTGCGCTCGCCACCCGAAATGTCGGCCAGGCGCGTGCCCGCCTCGGCGCTGGACACGCTCTCGGGCAGGCGCAAGGCATAGCCCCGGGGCACGTACTTCTTGCCCATCCAGATGGCGGGCAACAGAGACGGGTTGTAAGCCTGCAGGGTCTCGCGCGACAACCCGAGGGTCTGTGCCAGGGTGCTGGCGCTCAGGTACGCAGGCACTTCTATAGACGTCAGCCGCTCGGGTGCATCGCGCCGGACAGGACCGAAGAATTTCTCGACATTTCGTTCTACTTCCTCAGCTGCCAGGAAGGACACGTAGAAGTTTCGCGAAGCGAATCCAAAAGCTGGTCCATCGTAGTTACGCACGATCGTTTCAATGTCGTCGTTGCCTACCGCCCGGATCGCGCGGCGCATGCCGCCAGTGCCATGGTTGTAGGCCGTGATTGCCAGCGGCCAGGAGCGGAGTTCGCCGTAGTTGGCTTTGAGCAGGCGGGCTGCGGCCTCGCTCGACCGGAAAGGGTCACGCCGCTCGTCCACCGCACCGTCGATGCGCATGAAGCGCCGGCCCGTGCCAGCGGTGAACTGCCAAAGGCCAGCCGCACCCACGTAGGACCGGGCCTCGGGATTGAAGGAGGATTCCACGTGGGGCAGTGCGGCCAGCGTCTCAGGCACTCCCGACTCGCGGAGACTGTCCCGGATGTGCTCCTGCCAGCGGCCGGAACGGACGAACCCTGCGAGGAAGCGGTCCGAAAGGCCCTGCTGGACGCGAACCCGGTCGGCAGCGGCGCGCCATGAGCCACTGCCGGGGCGCCCTGCCCAGAGCGCGAGCACCCGGCGCTCGTCCTCGCCGAAACTGGAGCGATCACCCGCGGCGAGGCGGGTGAGGATCCGTGTGTAGCGGGCCTTGGCCGCGTCCATCTCGCGCTGCCGCGCACCATCGGACTCGAAGGCAGAGAGGTCGAGTTTCTCGTAAACAATGCCAAGATAGCGATTGTCGTGAACGAGCGCCTCGTTCGTCGAGACTTCGCCGAAAATCTGCCGCCAGAAGCCGATGTCCGGCTCCAGGCCGGCCGGCCGGGACAGGGAATCTGCCGCCTGGACCACGCCCTGGGGGCACCCCAAGGTTGCCACCATGAGGGCCGCCCCTACGAGGGGCGCAACCAGCAAGCCGACCCACCGGCTTCTGCAGCTGCTCATGACTGGCGACCTGATGCCCAATACCTTGCCCCGCAGACGATGTATGCCGGCTTCATAGCGCATCCCATCAAAGTAGTGCAATCCTGTCATGCCAGCGTTTCCGGAGCACCGTCACGTTACCCGCCCCCACCAAGGCAGACTGCCACAGGTTTCACAATAACGGACGACACGACGCACAACCCCTGTGTGACGCGGCGCGCACTCCCGTATTCTTCCACAGCGTGAGAGTCCTCTTTTCAGTTCTTCTGCTCACCGCGGCATTTTTCAGCGGCTGCAGCGGCGACCCGCCACCGATCCGGCAGGTGCCGCCGGATTCGGCTGCGCCCGGCAAAGCCGGCACCAGTGCGCCAGCCGACGGGCCGACGACGACGCCTTCACGGCCAGCATCCAAATCCCGGCCGGGCGGGCGGGAGCCGCTGCAGCTGCTGGGAACAACGGTGCCTCCGGGCTCCAGCCGCCGACTGCTGTGGTCCGGTGGCCAGGCTTTCGACGGGACACCGGGCGAGTCGCCGGTCCTGGTGGTCAACGGCGTGGGCAAGGGACCGACCCTCTGTCTGACGGGTGCTATTCACGGCGATGAGCTTAACGGTATCGAGATGATCCGGCGCGTGATCCAGGATCTGGATCCGGCGCGGGTGAATGGCGCCGTGATCGGCGTGCCCATCGTCAATCTGGAGGGCTTCCGGCGCGGGTCCCGGTATCTCCCCGACCGACGGGACCTCAACAGGTACTTTCCGGGCAACGTCACGGGCAGTTCGGCATCGAGGATCGCAGCGTCGCTCTTTACCAGCATCATCCGGCATTGCGATGGGCTGGTGGACATTCACACAGGCTCGCTCAACCGCACCAACCTGCCGCAGCTGCGGGCGGATCTGCGCGATGCCGGGGTGCGGGAGTTTGCCAATGGCTTCGGCGCCTTCATGGTGCTGCACAGCCCAGGCACCGCCGGTACGCTCCGGCGGGCAGCAACGGACGCCGGTATTCCTGCCGTCACGCTGGAAGCCGGTGAGCCCGGTCGGCTGCAGTCCGCTCAGGTCCGGGAAGGCACCGCTGGCATCGTGCGCCTGCTCGACGCGCTGGGAATCGTCAACCGGATGAACCTTCTGACAGAGCCCCGACCGGTGTACTACCGCTCTACATGGATCCGGTCCGACCATGGCGGCATCCTGTTTTCGCTGGTGCGTCTCGGCCAGGTCGTATCGGCCGGGGACATCCTGGGAACAGTGACCGATCCTGTCACCAACACGCAGAACCTGATCTACTCTCCGGTCAGCGGGCGCGTCGTGGGGATGGCCCTGAACCAGGTGGTGATGCCCGGCTTTGCCACTTTCAATCTGGGTATCGAGGCAGAGTCCGGCCCCAACGGTTCACTGATGGCGGCACTGGAACCGCCGCCCAAACCGGAATCCAAGGCAGGGCAGCCCGCCGCGCCCACCGTGGCCGAGCCAGACGAACGTCCGGAATAGCCCCGTAGGAGCGCCTGTAGCAGCGCCATAAGGCGCGATCAGTAGTGTTCGCGCCTTATGGCGCTCCTACTCCAGCACGCAGGGCGGCGATGCGCTCGGGCAGCGGCGGGTGCGTCATGAACAGGCGGCCAAACCGCCCGGGGGCGCCAGAAATGCCGAGAGCCTGCATGCCATCCGGCAGAGCTGCTGGCTCGTGGGCTCGCTGCAGACCCTCCAGCGCGGCAACCATGTTCTGACGGCCGGCCAGCTTGGCCCCGCCCGCATCGGCACGGAATTCCCGCTGCCGGGAAAACCAGGCCACGATGACGCTTGCGAGAACGCCAAGCACGAGCTGCGCAATCATTACGGTGATGAAGAATCCCGGTCCGTGGCCGCGCTCGCTCTTGAAGATCACCTGATCGACAAAACGTCCGATGATTCGAGAGAGGAAGATCACGAAGGTATTCACGACGCCCTGTATCAGCGTGAGCGTCACCATGTCGCCGTTGGCCACGTGAGAAATTTCGTGACCCAGAACCGCTTCGACTTCGTTCTGCTTCATCTGGCGCAGCAGACCCGTACTGACGGCCACCAGGGCCGCATCCCGCCGGGCGCCCGTGGCAAACGCATTGACCTCCGGAGAGTCGAAGATCGCCACTTCGGGCATGCCGATGCCCGCCTGGGTTGCCAGCCGCCGGACGGTTGCCACCAGCCAGGCCTCTTCGGCGTTGGCCGGCTCGGTGATCACCCGAGCCCCCGTGGATCGCTTGGCAATGAACTTGGACATCGCGAGTGAAATGAGCGAGCCCCCGAAGCCCAGGAGGGCGGCGAAAACCAGCAGGCCACCCATATCCTGGCCGGTGCTGGCCAGATACATGTCGATGCCGAGCAGGCGCATGGACACCGACAGCACGGCGAGGACCGCGATATTCGTGGCGAGGAACAGGAAAATCCGCTTCACAGTGCATCTCCGGAGGTAAGGACTACCCGCATTCTATGGGAGTAATGCGCCGCTGTTTCAAGTGGAGCTGCCAGGATTTCTGCCGCAATACATGATGACCGAAACAACCCCCTGACGCCTCGCAGCCCAGTCGCGCCTGAAGGCGCTCCTACAGCGCTCCTACGGCGCTCCGGCGGGGCCGGTTCCTTCGTAGCCGGCCCGGAGCCAGCGCCACTCCCGGGGCGTGAACGTCACCGCGCCGTCCTGACTGATCTTCGTCAGGGACCGATGGAGGCGGGCCAGATTGGCTTCGCGCCAGGGGCTGCGGTCGGTGCGGATGCGACCCCGGTCGAAGTCCAGGAGAAATACCCGGTTCAAGCCATCGATCTGCAGGTTGTGGGCATTGAGATCCGCGTGGAATACGGCCGCCTGGTGAAAAACGCGGATGCACTGGCCCACGGCGGCCCAGACCTCGGCGCCAACAGCGGCACCGGACGGACCCCTGCGCAGCCGGGTGGACAGGGGCTCCACATCGGGAATGCGCACGGTGATCAGGTCCGCCGTGTACGTGAGCCCCGACCGCTGGTACCGGGCAGCAACAGGCTGCGGCGCCGGGAGGCCGAGCTCCTGCAGGCGGGCAAGTAAGCGCCACTCCCGAAAACAGCGCGTTCGCTCCTCGCCCAGCCACAGAAACTGATCATCGAGAACCCGGCTGATGGCGCCTCCCCGGTAGTAGTGCCGGAGCACCCAGTGCTGACCGCTGTATTCGATGAAGCGCGTTGCCCCACGGCCACCGGAGTCGCCGGTTGCCACGGTCGCCCCGGCCCAGGATGCGGCGTCGAATAGCATCGGGTCCGCATGGCTGAGGAGGGAGTCCTCGTATACGATGCCGTTCCCGTCCTGTCTTGCGATGCGCGTGGGCAAGGTGGATGCCGTCCGGTGGTAGCTGTCGCCTGTGACTGAACCGAAGGCACGCCCAATCCCTGGCCCAGATCCCGGCCCAGATCCCGGTAAGGAGCTGCCAGCAGCCCCGGAGGCGATCTGCCTCATTCGTCTGTCGGCCATCGGCGACTGTTGTCACACCCTGCCGGTAGTTCGCACACTGCAGGCTGCCTGGCCAGGCACTCGTATCACCTGGATCATCGGCCGCACGGAACTCGGGCTGCTGGAAGGCGCGTCGGGAATCGAGTTTATCACCTTCAACAAGAGCACCCCGTGGGCCAGCCTGGCCTCGATTCGCCACCAGCTGGCGGCACGACGGTTTCCGCTGCTCCTCCATATGCACGCGTCCATGCGGGCCAATCTGGTCAGCTGCGCCGTGCGCGCTGACGTGCGCCTCGGCTTCGACCAGGCCCGGGCCAGGGATTACCAGTGGCTGTTCACCAACGAGAAGATCGCACCGACGCCCTCCCAGCACGTGATGGACGGGCTATTCAGCTTCGCGGAGAAGCTCGGTATACGGCAGCGGACGCTGCGCTGGGATTTCAGCCTCCGGCCCGAGGACCGGCGCCAGGCAGATCAGCTCGCTGGCGGCGATGGCCCCCTGTGCGTGATCAGTCCCTGCTCGAGTCAGCGCTTCCGGAATTACCGCAACTGGAGCGTGGCGAACTATGCCGCCGTGACGCGGCACCTCATCGAGGTTCGTGGCGCCCGAGTCGTGCTGACTGGTGGGCCCACTGCACTGGAAAGGCAGTACGGCGAAGAGATTCAGCAGTCAGTGGGCAGCCCGGCCAATGCCAGGGTCACCAATCTGATTGGGCAAACCCGCCTCAAGGAGCTCTTCGCCATCCTGCAAGCGGCGGACCTGGTGCTCTGCCCGGACTCCGGCCCCGCCCATATGGCAACGGCGGCCGGCACGCCGGTGGTAGGACTCTACGCCACGTCGAACCGGCACCGGACCGGACCGTACTTCAGCCAGGGCCTCGTGGTGGACAGGTATCCCGAGGCTGTCCGCCAGGAGTTCGGCAAGCCGGTTGAGGCGCTGCGCTGGGGCGAACGCGTAAGAGCGCCAGGGGCTATGGATCTGATCCCGGTAGCCGACGTGGTCGAGCGGGTCGACGCGGTCCTCGACGGGGACGGGAAAAGGGGACATGCCTCATTTCCGCAGCGGAAATGAGGCATGTCCCCTTTTCCCAAGTTGCTGCAGGAAGCCAGCGATCAGACTGCCGACGATGAGGCAGCTGGTGTCCGCCACGGCTGCCGCCATCAGGGGCACCCAGTTCACGTTGCCCCATCCCGACACAAACGTGTACGTGCCAAAAAAGCCGGCTGCTCCCACCAGCAGGCTGGCGTAAACGGCCCTTGCCGCCCAGCCGGCTGGCTTGGATAGCGAAGCCGCGATCAGGACAGCAACAAACTGCGGGATCAGGAACCCCACCACCATCTTCACGATGTTGATGCCGCCGGCGGCATCGCCCACCCGCATGAAGCCGTCGAACCGTGGCATGGCCCAGGGGTTAAGCAGCACAGCGGCGATCCCCCAGTTGAGATTGCTGGCGACAAAGTAGCCAACGAGAAAACTCAAGGTAAGACGCGGCCAGGTGGTATGCAGCACATTGATCTCCTTCAGTCGATACTATCCCGATGGCCACCAGCTTGTTCAGTCCGCGAATTCGTCGGTTCGGAGAGCGGCTGTCCCTGCTGATCTTCTTTTCGGGTGGCGTTTACTTTCTCTGGCGGGGCTCGCAATTTCCCAACGGCGTAGACGATAGCCGGCTGTGGGTCAGCTTAGCCCTCGGCGCCCTGTGCCTGCTGCAATTCGGCGTCCTGCTCTGGGCCCAGCGTCGTCGACGGCTGCTGGAAAGCGATCACGGCTGATCGGCCGCCGCAAACACAGCGACGTCCTGCAGGGTTGGCGCAACTCCCCGGCGCAGTTGCGAGAAGCCACCCAGCGTGTCACCGTGACCCAGCCCCGGATAAAGCCTGAGCTCCGCCACGCCCCCGGCTGCCCGGATCCGCTCGGTGAGGCGGATCGAGTGCTCGTCCCAGCAGACTTTGTCTGCAGTCCCGTGAATGAGGAGCAGCCTTGGAGCATCACCGCGCACGAAATGTACCGGCTGGGTCTGGGCGACATCGGGAGCAGAACCGAACACGGACCGCAGAAGCTCGGAATCAATCTTGAAGTCGTAGGGCCCGGACAAGCCAATCGCACCCCGCAGGTCAGTGGCACTGGCGCCAGCCGCGGCAAGGTAATGCTGGTCCAGGGTCAGCAGCAGCGCGATGTGCGCTCCCGCGGAATGCCCCATGACAAACACCCGCTGCGGATTTCCGCCGTAGCGATCAATATTGCGCAGGGTCCAGGCAACGGCCTGGGCCGCGTCTTCCACGAACACCGGAAAACGCACGGCCGGGTTCAGGCGGTAGTTGGGCAGGATAGCGATGAAGCCCTTCTCCGTAAGGCTGCTGCCGACGAAGCGGTACTGGTCCTTCGACCCGGTCGCCCAGCTGCCGCCGTGAATAAAGACGATGACCGTCCGCGGCTCGGCCGACGGCGCCTCCGGAACGTAGACGTCGAGCTTCTGCCGTGGCTCGGGGCCATAGGGGAGCCCGGCGGTGCGCTCGTAGGGGCCAAAGGCGGTGGGCAGGTTGGCTGCGAAAAACGCGGCATTTGTGCACCCGCTGAGCAGGCCAGCACTCATGACCAGGACCGGTAGAAGGCGGAAAGTCGGGTTCATGAAGCAGGTTTCGCCCCGCAGGCCAGCGCCGGATTCATCCCTGCAAAACTGCTTCCATCGCCACCTGCACACTCCCCGGACTGATCTGCCGAAGGCAGTTCAGATGACCGAGAGGGCATTCACGCTTGAAGCAGGGGCTGCAGGCGAGACCCAGGTAGAGAATCGTTTTCTGCACCGTGAGCGGTGGCGTGAACTGCGGCGAGCTGCTGCCATAGAGGGCGACCACATGGGTGCCAGAGGCGGCGGCCACATGCATCAGCCCGGAATCGTTGGTTACTGCGGCGCGCGTGGCGGACAGCAGGTCCACGGTGTCTTCCAGGCTCGTCT
>Ga0209254_10003717_pt1 | contig 13913 bp, 11 predicted proteins | sample FrelakmetDIP11DI_FD_187148 | JGI IMG/M metagenome (GOLD analysis project Ga0209254, IMG submission 187148) | Freshwater lake sediment microbial communities from the University of Notre Dame, USA, for methane emissions studies - DIP11 DI (SPAdes)... | ecosystem: Environmental > Aquatic >...
GGCTTTCTCAACGACCGCTACTTCTTCCATCTCTCCATAAACTTTGTTGGTTGAAGCATAGATGATCACCGGATCTTTTTTGGACAACCGGACCGCTTCAATCACGTTGAAGGTCCCTTGCGCATTGATCTCAAAATCTTCACGCGGCTGGATGACGGAGGTGGTCACCGCTACCTGGCTGGCCAGGTGGATGACGACATCTGCCTCCTGGAGGCTTTTTGTGAGCAAATCCGCATCTCGCACATCACCAACGATCAATTCGAAGGAAGATTTTCCGTAGGTTTCTCGCAGCCATTTCAGGTTCAGCGGCGCACCTGCCCTGGAAAGGTTGTCATAAATTGTGACATTTTCTCCGCGGCCAAGCAGGCGGCTGACGTAGTTCGAGCCAATGAAACCTGCCCCTCCAGTGATAAAAAATTTCTGCGGCATTCAACTTTCTCCAAGAAAAGGATTATTCTTGCGCGGTGGGTCTTTTGGTATTACGCAGCTGTTGGTAGAGTCCAAGCAAAGTTTCACCCTCACGCGAGAGGCCGTAAGCGCCTAAGATGATCGATAGGGTATATTGGATGATGTGAAGGGTGAAAGCGAAGGCAAACGCCGAGGCGTAATCCACTTTGAATACTGCCAGGGCTGCTACGAGCGCCCCCTCCAGAACGCCAATATTTCCGGGAGATGAAGGCACCGCCACTCCCAGGGCTGAGATACCCAAGGCAAACAAAGCCCAGCTCAGCTTGGCACCTGGGATGAACGCATTCAGCATCAGGTAATATTGGACGAACGATATCAACCAATTTATGGATGCCCAGCCAATCGCCTTCAAAAAACGCTTCCCATCTGTAAATACCGACAAGCCAGAGAGAAATGCAGGCAGGATCCCCCCGCCCAGCTTGAGCAGGATCGGCCAGCGCTGCCCAAAGCGATTTAACTGCGCGACTGCCCAATCCTGGTTGCGCGCCAGGACATACATGACAATCAATCCTATCAATACTACACTGCCTGTGAACACTGCTGCTGGTATTGCCCAGGAGCCTCCTACCACGAAGATCAAGCTGGTAACTAGGATCCCAACGCCAAAAGCCATATCCAGGATGCGCTCAACCAGGATGCTGGAAAAAACAAACCAAAAGCCGATCGGTTTCCCTTCGGGATCGGATTTGCGTCCTAATAAGAATGCCCTGGCCAATTCACCCAACCGGAAAGGCAAGAGGTTATTCAGCAGGTATCCTTCATTGATGGCAAAGAAAACATCCTTGTAGCGGGCTCTCTCGCACAGCAAGGTGCGCCAGTACATGGCGCGCACTAACAGCCAGAGCAGCGTGGCGATAACACAGGCTGCCACCAACCAATAATTGGCGTGTTGAATCGCAATGATTAGCTGTTGGAAGTCAATCAGGGAGAAGACAATTGCCAGGGCGATCACACTGATGAGCAGCCCCGGAAGGATCTTGACCCAATCTCTATTCTTTTTTTGGGGATTTTGAGTAGTTATTTCATTCCTCCTCGATACGCAAGACTGCCAGGAAGGCTTCTTGCGGGATTTCTACATCGCCGACCATCTTCATGCGCCGCTTGCCGCGCTTTTGTTTTTCCAGGAGCTTCTTTTTTCGCGAAATATCTCCACCATAACATTTCGCCAGCACATCTTTACGCATCGCTTTGACATTGGCGCGCGAAATTACCCGCCCTGCCGCATAAGCCTGGATTGGGACGACAAATAGTTGGCGCGGGATCAAATCTTTTAATATTGTTATGATGCGCTGCCCTTTGTGATAGGCAGCTTCGCGGTGTACGATGGTGGCCAGGGCATCCACCGGCTCTTCATTCACCAAAATTTCCAGCTTCACCAGGTCATCGGCGCGGTATTCTTTAAACTGGTAGTCTAATGAAGCATACCCTTTCGTGCGAGATTTCAGAATGTCAAAAAAGTCTACAATTAATTCTGACAAGGGGATATCAAAGTTCAACTGCACCCGGTTGGAGGCGGGGTAATCCTGGCTGGTGAAAATGCCGCGGCGCTTTGTGGTCATGTCCATGATGGCCCCATAAAACTCCGTGGGGGTGAAGATCTCGATGGTCATCCAGGGCTCGCGGATCTCAGCAATCTCTTCCTCGCTAGGCAAGTCAGCTGGTGAATCGATGCGCCGTACTTCCCCGGTCTGCATAAGAACCTCATATTCGACCGTGGGGGAGGTGACGATGATATCCAGATCATATTCGCGTTCCAGCCGTTCCTGGATGATTTCCATGTGGAACATGCCCAGGAAGCCGCAGCGGAAGCCAAAATTCAGCGCCTGGGATGTCTCTGGTTGAAAGTCGAGGGAGGCATCGTTGAGCTGGAGCTTCTCCAGGGCGTCTTTCAAATTGGAGTAATCTTCCCCTTCAACCGGGTATATCCCGGCGTACACCATGGGTTTGGCTTTCCGGTAACCGGGTAATGGCGCCTGGGCGGGATTGCCTGCCAGGGTAATGGTATCGCCCACCCGGCATTCATGGACGGTTTTCAACCCTGTGGCCACATAACCGACCTCTCCTGCAACCAGACGCGCGGTAGGGCGCAGATCGGGAGCAAAGATGCCGATCTCAACTGGTTTCACCGTGAAACCGGTAGCCATCAGGTAAAGCGGGTCAGCGGAGGTGAAAGCCCCTTCCATCACCCGAACATACGCAACCACGCCCTTGTAGGGGTCATAATGCGAATCGAAAATCAGGGCGCGCAGCGCTTCCGACGAGGTGCCTTTCGGAGGCGGGACTTGTTTGACAATTTCCTCCAAAACCTTGTCAATGTTGATCCCGGCTTTTGCAGAGATGCGCAAGATTTGGTCAGTCGGAGTTCCCAATAAATTCGTGATTTCTTGAGCTACTTCATCAGGGTGGGCGGATGGCAGGTCGATCTTGTTGATCACCGGGATGATTTCCAGGTCTGCCTCCAGTGCCATGTAAAGGTTCGCCAGGGTCTGTGCTTCGATGCCCTGGGTGGCATCCACCACCAGCAGAGCACCTTCGCAGGCATCCAGGGCGCGGCTGACCTCATATCCAAAATCCACATGCCCGGGGGTGTCGATCAGGTTAAGCTCATACGTAACGCCATCCTTGGCTGTATAGCTCATCCGCACTGCCGAGGCTTTGATCGTCACGCCTTTCTCGCGTTCAAGATCCATCGAGTCCAACACCTGCTCGGTCATCTCTCGATCGGAGATGGTACCTGTTAGCTGCAGGAGCCGGTCTGCCAGCGTGGATTTGCCGTGATCGATATGAGCGATGATGCAAAAGTTGCGAATATTCGATGCCATTATCGGGAAGTAAGTATAACCGATTTTCAACCAATCACATGGATCACGTTAAAAATCTTGAATCAGAAAGGGCCACAGGGTTGATTGCTTGGCTCAATTGGAACAGATCTTGAAGTTAGTTATTAGGGTCGGCAGGGTTTTGGATTGAGATTGAACAGAAAAAGGGATAGCAATTCAGCCATCCCTATGATCCAATTGAATTTTTCTTGCAGTCAAGATCGTTCTATTATGGGGCTAGCATGATCGTCCAGCTATCCGGTCCAGTGAACAATATATAACCACTTCCAATATCAAGGTTGAGATTTTGGATGTAAGGATAAGTTGAAGCTGGAACCGAAACCACCACCAGGATGGGTTGTGCAACGATCTGCCCCTCCTCCACACTGGTCTCAAAGCTGAAACCGGGAACAAGATTGAGATCCTTGAAATAGGAGGCAGCAGAGGCGGGAATGGTTGCTATAACGCTTCGCCCTTCATTCGAACTTTTTTCAAGCAAGAAACTGGGGACGAAAGCAGGCTTATGGGCAGAGGCGCTATCAGCGGCACTGGCAGGTACATAACCATGCTCTCTGTGTGCGTTGGTCTCGAGCAATAAACTAGGGACGAGAGCAGGCTCCTGGGCAGAGGTGCTGTCGGCAGCACTGGCAGGTACATAACCCTGCTCTCTATGTGCGCTGGTCTCGAGCACGAAACTAGGGATAGATGCAGTTGAGTTCACGCTGGAAGGCCCAAAATTCCGCTGTTCTGTCAAAACAAATTCGCGCACAGAACTGGGAATAGAGGCAGTTGAGTTCACACTGGAAGGCCTAAAATTCCGCTGTTCTGCCAAAACAAACTCGAGTACAGTACTGGGTACAGAGCTGTTCGAATTCACTCTGATAGGAGCATTGGCATATGCAGACCAACCGGCAACAGAAGCTGCCTCAGGCAGATTAGCCTTCACTTCGAGGCTGGGTCCCGCTGGAAATGGCTTAAAAAGAAAGTATATACCTGCAGCGAGGGCCACTACCACAAACCCCAGAGCGATCCTGGTGCTGTGTTGAGTAAAAAGATTGAACTTCGATTTTTTAGAAAACATTTTGTTTCTCCTTATTCTATAAACTGGTGTCCATTGAGTTTTACCCATTGGACTGAATTGATTTGAACTTGTCTTCAGTAGAAAAAACTCTTTTGAAACAAATTAGATCGAAATAATCGGTTCATCCACATGGATAAACAACCGATCGTGTACATACTTTATCTTATTTGGGAAATTACTTTGACGGGGAAAACACTACAATTCGTTATGGTTGTCCCCTACAATCTTTAAATTTAAAAAGCCACACTTGAGCGCGTGGCCTTATAAATTCTCCTTGATCAATAACCTATTGTTTTAGAGAAGAAATAAGTTCTTTCTCCACAGTCCAGGTAGTTGCCCAGATTGCTCACAACTTCCCTGAAGGTAGTATCTTTGCCGAACTCCAGCCTATTTCGGAGCCCGTGTTCTTAGCCGTTTGTTACGTTCTGAATCAGATCTTCCAGACGATTAGTCTCATGGCTGCTCTCACTATGAACTGGATCTCCCAGCCATACCAGGAATTCCTGGTTCCCCTTAGGCCCAAGGAGCGGCGAGCGGATTAAGCCCAATACACTGAAACCCTCTGCTTTGGCAAAGCGCAGAACCTCCAGGAGCACCTGGCGGTGGATTTCTGGAGATCGGATCACCCCTTTCCCACGTCCAACTTGCTCGCGCCCGGCTTCGAACTGTGGTTTGATCAGGGCGATGATATCGTTGACTGTCTTATTTTCCAGCCAGCCGCGCACAATGGGCAGCAGGACCTTGAGCGAGATAAACGAAACATCAATGGTAACCAGGCTGACCGGCTCTGGCAGCCGCTCCACGCTGCGTGCATTGGTCTCTTCCATCACCGCCACGCGCGGTTCCTGGCGCAGCTTCCAGTCCAAGATGCCTTTGCCTACGTCGATCGCATACACCCTGGCAGCCCCATGCTGCAGCAGGCAGTCGGTGAATCCGCCCGTCGAGGCGCCGACATCCGCGCAGGTCCGACCACTTACCTGAACCGGGAAAGCCTGCAGGGCTCCTTCTAGCTTCTCACCGCCCCGAGAGACGAAACGTGGGCTGGTTGCGAGTGTGATCTCAGCCTCTGCTGGGACCAGCGTACCGGGCTGCAGCACCACCTGACCATCCACCCGCACCTCTCCAGCCATCACCAGGCGCTGAGCCAGATTTTGGTTGTCGGTCAAGCCCCGGTTTACCAGGAGGTTGTCTAGGCGCTCATTCTTTTTCACAGGATTAGTCTAACACAAGTTGCGAAGCTTGAGCCGGCACTTATGAATATTATGCTATCATTATGCCATGCTGCTCGCCCTTCTCAAGTCTATGCGTCCTAAGCAGTGGCCCAAAAACGCCTTGGTCTTTGTTGCCCTTGTTTTTGATCGCCAGCTGACGAATCCAGTGGCTTTTCTGCATACCCTGGCTGGTTTCATCTTGTTTTGTCTGATCTCCAGCGCGGTGTATATCATCAACGATGTGATGGATATCGAAGCCGACCGCAACCATCCCACCAAGCGGCTGCGCCCCATCGCTTCCGGCAAGCTGCCATTATCAGTGGCGCGCCTCGCTGTGGGGGTGATCCTCCTGGTTGTGCTTCCGCTGGCTTACCTGTTATCCCCATATTTCGCCGTGATTGTCCTGGTTTACTTCTTGCTCAACCTGGCTTATTCGGTGTACCTCAAGCATGTTCCGATCTTGGACGTGTTTGCCCTGGCAAGCTTTTATGTTCTGCGCGTGGCAGCTGGGGTGGTGCTGATCCAGGTAGCGCGTTTTTCACCCTGGCTGTATGTATTCACCACTTTCCTGTCGCTTTTCTTGGGAGTGGGCAAGCGGCGCGCTGAGATGACCTTGCTAGCCGAAGGTGCAAATACGCATCGCAAGGTTTTAGAAGGTTATTCCCTCCCGCTGCTGGACCAGATGATCATGATCGTTGTCACTGTGACGATTGTTACCTACAGTTTGTATACCTTCTCGGCTCCGAACCTACCGGCCAACCACAGCATGATGCTCACCATTCCCTTTGTGATCTATGGCGTTTTTCGCTATCTGTACCTGATCCAAATTGAGAAAAGCGGCGGCGCTCCAGAAGATATATTATTCACCGACCGTCCCCTGCAAGTTGACATATTATTGTGGGGGTTGGCTGTTTTGATCGTGTTGTACCAGTTTAAGTAATGCCCGCTTTCACCGCTACCGCCCCTGGTAAGATCATCCTGTTTGGTGAGCATGCGGTTGTCTACGGACAACCTGCCATCGCTGTGCCTGTGGAACAGGTGCGCGCGCGAGTTGTGGTCGATCCGCAGCCGCGCGGCCAGCCGGGCACGCTGCGGATTATTGCGAAGGATATCCAGCTCGATGCCTGGTTGGATGAGCTGCCTACTGACCAGCCTCTTGTCGTTGCTGTCCAGCTTGTCTTGTCTGAGCTGAAGATCGAGCGCTGTCCTGCCTGTACAATCCGGGTGTCTTCTTCAATTCCGGTTGCCTCAGGGCTGGGTTCCGGCGCAGCGGTTTCAGTGGCTTTGCTGCGCGCTTTTTCGGCTTTCCTCGGGAGGCCTCTGTCAGATGAGCGGGTCAGCGCGCTGGCTTATGAGGTGGAAATAATTCACCACGGCACACCCTCTGGCATCGATAACACCGTGGTTACCTACGCTGCTCCGGTTTATTATGTCAAAGGCCAGCCGATCCAGCGCTTCCTTGTCCCTCTGCCCTTCAGCATTGTGATCGGCGATACGGGCATCTCCAGCTCCACATCTCAATCGGTTGGAGATGTGCGGCTGGCCTTGCAGGCTGAACCAGACCGTTACCAGGCTTATTTTTCTTCCATTGGTGAGATTGTTGAGCAGGCGCGCCGCTGCATCGAGACTCAGTCGATCCAGCGCATGGGTCAATTGATGCGGGAGAACCATGCCCTGCTCCAAAAAATTGGGGTATCCTGTGAGGCTCTAGACCGCTTAGTCTTTGCAGCAGAAGGAGCTGGGGCTTGGGGAGCGAAGCTATCGGGTGGAGGGCGGGGCGGGAATATGATCGCCCTGGTTGACGAAGTGCAGGCTGCGTCTGTTGCCCAGGCGTTGCGAGTGGCAGGTGCGGTTTCTACGATTATGACAAGGGTAAGATAACGTGGAAAATTGTTGTTTTCTCAAGCTGGGGGGGTCCCTGATTACCGAAAAATCCCTCCCCCATACCCCGCGCCTTGAGGTGTTGTCCCGGCTGGCTGGCGAGATCGCCGCAGCCCGGCTAGAGAATCCTGTCATGAAATTGGTCCTCGGGCACGGTTCCGGCTCATTCGGGCATGTCCCGGCCAAGAAATATGGCACCCGCCAGGGTGTGCATACCTCCGAAGAATGGAGAGGCTTTATCGAAGTATGGAAAGAGGCCGCCGCACTCAACCACATCGTGGTAGATGCGCTTTTCTCAGCAGGGCTGCCCGTCATCGCTCTGCCAGCCTCTGCCAGCCTGGTGGCTTCTGATGGCCAGGTGTCTTCCTGGAACCTGGCTCCCCTAGTCTCAGCCTTGGAGGCGGGTTTGCTGCCAGTGATTTATGGCGATGTGATTTTTGATCGGGTGCGCGGCGGGACGATTTTATCGACTGAGGATCTGTTCCAGGTTCTTGCTCAGCCGCTTCAACCGCAGCGCTTGCTTTTAGCCGGTCTCGAGGAGGGTGTTTGGGCAGATTACCCGGCTCACCTGCAGCTCATTACCGAAATCACGTCACTTAATTATGCTTCAATTTCGCGGGCTTTAGGCGGATCTGTTTCGGCAGATGTGACCGGTGGTATGGAGAGCAAGGTTCGGCAGATGTTGAGCCTGGTGGAAGTAAATCCGGGTTTAGAGATATGGATCTTTTCGGGTGAGAAACCCGGGAATGTTTTTCAAGCGCTTTCTGGAAAAGCGCCTGGCACACGAATTTCACACTAACTTTTCTTCATTGTTCGCTTTAAGGAAGGTCACATCTTATGCTTAACCCTAATTCTCCACTTTACCAGCGTTTATTGGACCGGGTGCAATCCTTGCCGGTGATCGACTGCCACGAACATATGACTGGCCCTGAGGCCCGGCCTAAATATAAAGAACCGATCGCGGCCCTCATTCCTGGTTATGTCCAGCATGATCTCGAATCGGCCGCTGTGGACATCCCCTGGAAGGAGCTCGCGAAATTGTGGGATGAGGAAGTCTCGACTTCTGAAAAATGGCCGCTCTTCGAAAAGCTTTGGCAGCGCGTGAAACACACCGCTTATGCACGCATGACGAAACTGGTGCTGGAAAACACCTATGGCGAAAAGGAAATGACCCGCTCTGCTGTGGATCGTGTCGGCGAAAAGCTGGCGCAGATGGATGAGGCTGCTTATTTTCGTATCATTGATGCTGCTAATATCCAGGTGATGCTTGTGGATGTGCTGGGGTGGCTGCCGCAAGGCTTGGGCAGCTTCTTGGATGGGAAGAAAACCTTCCCGGCGAAATGGCGGCCGCTGATCTCTCTGCCTGGCTTTCACCCGATCAAGCCTTCCTGGGAGACAATCCAATCGACCGGGGTTTTGGTGGATCGCCAGATCACTTCGCTGGACGAATACCTTGAAGCAGTCTTCACCATCTTCCAGCGCTGCATCGAGAAAGGCGCGGTGGGCATCAAAGATCAATCGGCATATGAGCGCATCCTGGCTTATGACCTGGTGCCCCAGGCAGAAGCGGAGAAATACTTCAATCGTTTGCTGGTTGACCCACGCAATGGGTTGGGATGGCCTGAGAGCAAGCCTCTCTGCGACTTCCTTTTCCATCAGTTCATGCGTTTTGCCCGCGAGCTAAAGCTGCCTGTACAGATACACACCGGACACATGGCGGGGATTTATAACCGGGTGGATAAGACCAATGCAGTGTACCTGGCTTCAGTCCTGGAGCTGCACCGTGATGTGCGTTTTGACCTCTTCCACGGCAACTGGCCTTACCTGGGGGACCTGCTCTTCTTGGGAAAAAATTACCCGAACGTAGCCCTCGACCTGTGCTGGCTGCATATCATTGATCCGGCTTACGCGATCGAGCTGCTGGAACGGGCCGTTCTGACCATGCCAGCCAGCAAGCTGCATGCCTTTGGTGGTGATTTTGGCGACATGCCTGAATTCACAGCTGCCCACCTGCAAATGGCACGCCAGAATATTGCTGCCGCTTTGACGGGTCTGGTGGAAGGCGGTTGGTTGGAGGAAGAAGATGCTTTCCAGTTGGCCAAGGATTGGCTGTTCAATAACCCAAACCAATTCTTCAAACTTGGATTCGAACCGATATGATCTAGTGTGGAAGGCTGAGTATGATTTTCTCACGAGCTGAACTCGATGCAATTGAAGACCGTAATTTAGCGCCCTATGGACTGCGCAGTATGAATTCTCGGGGGCGAGCGTTTCCTGACGATGAGCCGGAATACCGCACCTCCTTTCAAAGGGATCGCGACCGCATCATCCACACGACCGCTTTCCGCCGTCTAAAGTACAAGACCCAGGTGTTCTTTAACTACGAGGGGGATTATTACCGCACCCGGTTAACCCATACCCTGGAGGTGGCTCAGATTGGCCGCACCCTGGCGCGCACCCTGGGAGCGAACGAAGATCTGACCGAATCCATTTGCCTGGCCCATGACCTTGGGCATCCAGCTTTCGGGCATTCGGGTGAAGTGGCTCTGGCGCGCTTGATGAGAGACCAGGGTGGCTTCGATCATAATAAGCAGACCTTACGGATTGTCACCTTGCTGGAGCGTCGTTACCCTGAATTTCCAGGATTGAACCTGACCTGGGAGGTGCGGGAGGGGATTGTCAAGCATGAATCGGAGTACGATATCGCTGATGCCACCGATTACAACCCTGCGCTGCGTGGACCTTTGGAGGCGCAGATTGCCAATGCTGCCGATGAGCTGGCTTATACCGCCCACGATCTGGACGATGGGTTGCGTTCGGGAATGATTTCTGCTGCGATGTTGGAAGGAATCACGCTCTGGGGCATTCTGCAGGAAAGCGTAGGATGGCGCGGCTCAGTTTTGGATGACCTGACCCGGCATCGTTTGATCCGCCGGTTAATCAGCCTCGAAGTCTCCGACCTGGTGCAGGCTGCTGATCAGCGGTTGAGCGAAAATAACGTTCGCTCGGTTGATGATTTACAGCGTTTGCCTTTGAATGTAATTGGTTTTTCAGATGATATGCACCGGCGGAATCGCCAACTAAAGGATTTCTTATATAATAACCTCTACCGGCATTATCGGGTGGTGCGTATGGCGGTTAAAGCCGAACGCATCATCAGCGATCTCTTCCAGGCATATCACCTGGATCCTCCGATCCTTCCCAGGCAGTTCCAGGAGTTGGTGGACGAACGCGGCCTGGAGCGGGTGATCTGTGATTATATCGCCGGGATGACCGATCGATATGCGATCGAAGAACACGAGAAAATCTTTGATCCGCTAACAAAACCATAGGAGAAAGTGAGCCAATTCGCGGTAAAATTCGCAGCACGAATTGGACAGGAGATCCTTATGAACGAGCAACATTATCTGACACCAGATGGCGCGGCTAACATGCGCACAGAATTGGAACACCTGAAAGGTCCTGAACGTCTGGCAATTGCGAAACGCCTGCGCGATGCCATCCAGATGGGGGACCTTTCAGAAAATGCTGATTACCATAAAGCAAAGGAAGACCAGGCATTCTTGGAAGGAAAAATTCAAGAATTAGAATTTGTCCTTAAAAATGCCGAGATCATTGATACCAATGCCATTGATCATGAAACTGTTCAGGTGGGAGCGCGCATCACCATCCAGGAAGATGATTTCCCTCCAGAGACTTATTTCTTGGTCGGTGCTAAAGAGGCCGATCCACGCAATGGGCGCATTTCAAACGGATCCCCGATTGGTAAAGCACTAATCGGGAAAAAAGTTGGCGAAACGGCTTTAGCAGAAACGCCGAATGGCTCGATCCGGTTTAAAATCCTAAAAATTGAATGACCTCTTAAATAAAAGACACCCCTGGAGTTTCAAAACCCCAGGGGTGTCTTTTTTAATTAGGCTTGTTTTTGCCAGACAGCAATCTCTAAGATCATACTATCAAAGAAGCTGTTTTCAGGCAAAGCCCCTTCGCCATAATTCATATCCACGATCCTGGCGCTCAGCTTCAGCGTGGCTGTGTCCAGGACTGCCTGGCTTCCCGGTTCAGCCAACACCGGCTCGCCCTTGGCGGATAAGCGCTGCAAAGTGGCTTCGTCATTCATAGCATGTGCGCTCATCAAAACTTTTGTGATCGTCTGAATATCGTTCTTGTCAAACAACCATACCTCAAATGCGGTCACTTTCTTGGGATCACCAACGCCGATGGTCTCTGAAATACCGACGCCACATTCGCCCAAGAATTCACCATTCGGCGAGTCGATGCTGAAGGAGTCATCGAATAAGTCATCTCCAACCTTGTAGGAAGCCATGAACTGAGCGATAGGAGGTTCATTCCCTTCTGCAGAAAAATCAGTCCATTCTGCCTGGCGGGCTGCCTCTTGTGCTTGCATGGCTGGCGTGACGGTAGCTGGGGTGCTGCTGCGGCCTTTTAAAAAGTAGATCACTGCGAAAACAATGCCCACCAAAATCGTCAGACCGCACATCAGGAACAGCACGATCAGGATGGGAGATCTTCCTCCTTCAGCTGTCTCGGTTGGAACGACTTCCGTGGTTTCCATTCCAGGCAGAGGGATATCAGTCGTAGCGCCAACTGCAGCCTTATAAGCATCGATCGCCGCTACCTGGTTTGGCGTAGCTTCTAATTCGATCTTGGCCAAGGTTTCGGGACCATATTCTCCTAAATCCTCGTAGCGCCGGGTAGCCGTGGCTGCATCTAGATTTACCGAGTAGGAGTCGATGGCCATTATCAACCAATCTTCCTGGTAATCAGGGTGCAGGAGGTCTGGTGAAGCATCTGTCCATTGCACCGGCCAGATTACCCAGCCCATCAGCAAGCCGATTGCCAGTCCGATGACCACTCCGATACCTACAGCGACTAAACTATATAGTATAGGATTTTTTGTTTGTCCGCTGACATCATACTTTGTGGGTTGAACGCTGACTTCATCCATTTGTGTTTGTTCGCTGATATCGTCCATTTTTATTTCTCCGATCGTAAGATTCCGAATTGCAACCGAGCCATGAGCAAGGATTGCGTGCCTGCATCTTCGCTTACCTGTTCTATATTGTAGACTATCCTTCGAAAATACGCAACTACCTTGTCATTTTCGTGTGATTTCGTTGTGCTTTTGGGTGCAAGAGTTATGCCATTAAACAGGTTCTTCGACACTCAGGTTATCTAATAAGAACTGTTCCTCGCACTGCAGGCATTGCGCCTCCCTTTTGTTGGCGATGACCAGGAGCCCTCCGCAGGCAGGGCAGGGGGTGGGCATGGGCAGCTTCCAGGAGGTAAAATCACAGGTGGGATAATTCCCGCAGGCATAGAAGATCCTCCCCTTGCGCGTCTTGCGGATCACAATATCGCCGCCATCTTTCGGACATTTCACGCCGATCTTTTCCAGCAGGGCCTCGGTATGCCGGCAGTCTGGGAAGCCGCTGCAGCTGATAAATTTACCGTACCGCCCCCAGCGGATGACCAGCTCCTTGCCGCATTCCGGACAAGCTCTCCCAATCGGTTCAGGACCGGTCTTCATCTCGGGCATCTCAGCCTCAGCACGGATGACCTGCTCTGCAAAGGGGGTGTAAAACCGGCGGATTGAGTTCACCCATTTCTCATCCCCTGAGGCGATCTTATCAAGGTCTTCCTCCATCCGCGCGGTGAACTCGACATCGACGATATTAGGGAAATGTTCGCTGATTAAGTCGTTTACCAAAACGCCAGTTTCGGTTGGACTGAGGCGTTTGTTGTCGCGTATAACATATCCGCGTTCCTGCAGCGTGCCCAGGATCGGCGCATATGTGGAGGGTCTCCCGATGCCAAACTCTTCCAAAGTTTTCACCAGGGTGGCTTCAGAGTAGCGGGGAGGGGGTTGGGTAAAGTGCTGTTCAGGCAAGAGCTGGACGAGGGTCTGCTTTTGTCCTTCTTCAATCCCTGCCGGGATGCGCGTTTCTTCCTCTTCTTCCGTGGCCTGATCTTCGTCTTTCGCTTCTTCATAAACAACCAGGAATCCCAAGAATTTCACAGTCGAGCCTGAAGCGCGGAAGAGATATTCGCGTCCATCCGCAGTGCCAGTCACATCCACAGAAATCGTATCGAATACCGCAGATTCCATCTGCGAAGCCGTGAAGCGCTGCCAGATCAGCTGGTATAGGCGGAACTGGTCCCGGTTTAGGAATTCTTTAATCGCTTGCGGTTGGCGCATTATGGAAGTGGGGCGGATGGCCTCGTGTGCTTCCTGTGCCCCACGGGCTTTGGTTTGGTAGATCGGTGCGGTGGGAGGCAAAAAGCTTTGACCATACCGTTCTTCAATGAATTGGCGCGCTTCTTGCTGCGCCATCTCAGCCACGTTGGTGGAGTCAGTTCGCATATAGGTGATCAAGCCCACGCTGCCATCTCCCAGGTCAATCCCTTCATAGAGCTGTTGAGCCAGGGCCA